>SXGR01086703.1_pt1 | contig 50912 bp, 46 predicted proteins | sample 3174711 | NCBI WGS metagenome assembly SXGR01 (sample SAMN11356860, study PRJNA531348) | freshwater metagenome | isolation source: freshwater sample F1-60 | place: China: Fuxian Lake, Yuxi | collected 2017-12-25 | reverse complement strand
GACCCAAAAGAAAAAATGGTTTTACTTTTTTACCAACTGAGCTATTCCCGCATCGTCACGGAAGCTACCCGCAGCGACGGGGTCCTACAAGCTTCGTGACGGGAACGCTCTACGCGATTGGTTACCCGCGGACGCCGTGGGCGTGCACCACGAACCATGCGGTCGAAGCGAGGAGTCCGGCGAGCGCGGCATCGCCGCCACCGGCCGTGGCCCTACCCTCGGCGTCAACGAACTCCGCGGCCAACCCTCCATCAAGCGGAGCGCGCCGCAACCACTCCAACACGTCGGACGCATCCGGAGCGAGGAGCCTGGCCAACCGGGCCTCGAGGCGCAGCGAATCTGCGGGCGCCGCCTTGGCTGTGCGACGAAAGGTCGAATCGGTGCGCTCGACCGCTTCGAGCAACGGAAGCCAGAGACAGGATGCGGACGCGTCGTCCTCGCGGACGACCAAAGCGCCGGGCACGACGGACGATGCGAAGACGGCTTTACTCGCGTCGCCGACCGTGAAGTGGCGCTTCATCGCGGCGCGCACCGCCTCAGGATCCTCGAGTCGCTTCGCCTCGGATTCGTCGAGCGTGCGCTTGAGACAATCGAGGGCGTACGCCACGGCCGCGTTGGCATGCAAACCAAACGCCGTCGAGGGCGCGCCACCAAGCGTCACGTCGGAACGATAGAGCGCAAAATGTTCGTCGCGGCGCGCGGCGATGTCGTCGGACGAGAGGTACAGCGTATCAGCCAACACCGGCTCCTCGACGATCTGGTCGTCGCCCGTATCGCGGATGTACCGGTCGGTGACGATCGCATATGCCGCGGCGCCTTCGAGCGTGAATCCCGGCGAAAAGAGTGTCCCGTCGAGGTAGTTCACACCCCGGCCTGGAGCGTAGCCGTGCACTTCGCACATCCGGAGGATCAACTCGCGCGCCAAGGGCGGGTCGGCGAGCTGTACAGCGGGAATCGTCCACGTGAGCGCTTCCCAGTCGCGGATGGTGACACCGCGTTCCGACCACGGGGCCCTACTTCGGACGATGTAGTAGTGCGCGTCGTCGAGCGCACGGCCCACGGAATAGAAGTACGCGAACGACAGGTTCCGGTTGATCACCCCATCCATCGCCTCGAGGCCTGACGCCTGTTCGAGGGTGCGGAGCGCCTCGCGCGTGAGAGCAAGCAGCGCCTTCCAACCACGCTGCCGGAGTACGGACACCGTGGCAAGCGCGCCGTCGCGCTCCGGACCGGCACCGATGAAGAACGCAAACTCCGCGCGTTGACCCGGCTCCACGCTGACCGTGCGCTCCAGCGCGTAGTCCGTCGCGGTCGCCGTGACAGTGGCGCCGTCATCCGCGGCGATCGCTAGCGCGGCGAACCCCGGGACGTCGTCGCCGTCGAGTACGACTTCACCGGTTGCGGTAGCCGTCATGCGATGCGCCCCAGGTACCGCTCGGGCTGATTGCACGCGCAACTGACGGTGGCCCAGCGCCCCCCCCAGCCCCGCGGTCACGCTGACCATCGCGGTGTCCCTGTTTTCGACTGACAATGCGTAGACGGCGCCAGCGATGTCCACGTCGCGACCGAACGGCGCGAAGATCGTTCCGCGCACGACGACTGACCCCGCCGTGCAAGTAAAGGTTGGCAACCAGTGGTGGGCACGCTCCCACGCCATGCCGTGACTGGCGAGATCCACCGCCGCGCCATCGACGCTCAGCACTGGGCGCGCCAGCGCCGTTCCGTGACCTGACAGGAACTCGGGATTGCCAGCGAACTCGACGGCGGCGCGCGCACCGCAATGCATGAGCCCGACGGCATGGATCGCGCCGTCGGCCGGATGGATACACGGCAATGCCAGCCAGTGATTGCCCGTGAGCTGCCACGGGATGGTGCCGGATTCGCTGTGAGTCACCGTGCGTTAGCCTGTCTTGGGAGTAACGTATCTGTTCCGGGTACGAATCCCGGTTAACTTGGCGCGGGTACGAAAAACGAACATACTCGCGCGCTTCCACGAACGCCTCACCCTTTGATCGTGCACTCAAGCCCAATCCGCACGGCCCGCCGACTGACTACCTGGTTGCCCACCGCGCTCTGCGCGGCAGCACTCGTCGCGTCGAGCGCCTCCACGAGTGCTGCCCAGGAGGCGCGGGGGGCGGGACCGGACGCGCGCACGCCGGCAGCGGGAACGTTGCGCGTCGGCGTGGGCGCGACTTGGACCCGAAGCAGCGAGACATACAACACCGACGGCAAGCTGCGCCCGCTTGGTGCACGATTCTCATCCGATACGCTCGGTCCTGGGCTGTTTCGCTTCCTCGTGCCAGTCGAATCGATGGCGCGTACGCTCACGGGAACGACAGATTTCCGGGCCTCGCTCGGCGGGGCCACGGTGCAGGACCGCCACACATTTGAAACGACGCCGTTCACACTGGAGTACGGGATCACCTCGCGCTTCGCCGTGAGTGCGGTCGTGCCCCTTGTGACCACCGCATCGCGGGTCGACGTGCGGCTACACACGCTCGGCGGCGAAGCCACCATCGGGTTCAATCCCTCACACCTCTCGGCGTCAGCCGTGGCGCAACACCGGGAACTGCTCGTCGATTTCGACAGCGCGGCGGGTTCGCTCTCTCGCCGGATCACCACCTGCGCGGCACAGCCGGCGAGCAGCGGGTGCGCAACGGTGAACGCGAACGCCACCGCTGCCCAGTCGCTCATCGCACAGTCCACGGCATTCGCCAATGCGTTCGCGTCACTCTACGGCGGCCGAAATGGCGCGAAGGGTGCATTGTTCGTCCCCCTGGCGGGATCGGCTGCCCAGGCCGCGGTTAACGCGCGCATCGCCGGGTTTCGAGCGCAATTCGCAGCGTTTGGCGCCTACGCGATCGGTGCGATTGGTACGATTGGAGCGCCCGCACCGATCACGGCATCAGCGTTTCAGCGCATCCTCACCGATTCCGCGTATGGCATTCGCGCGCAACCACTCGGCACGGTCGTTCGGCGCGGCATGGGCGACGTGGATCTTTCCGCCCAGTTCACCTGGCACGACTCGTACGGGCGCTCCTCGGGGACCGGCCCGACCACCGCCCGCTCATGGTGGCGCAGCACGGTCATCGGAACCTTTCGTAAAGGCACAGGTACCGCGGCGCTGGCAGACGCACTGATTCCGCTGGGTACCGGCGACCATCAGGACGACCTTGAGGCGCGCTCGATCACAGACTTCGGCATCGGCACGCGCGCGTCGCTGACGGCCGTGGTTCGGTACACCGTGCAAGCATCCGCCAGCACCACGCTGCGGATCGCCGATTCCCCGTCCGCGCCATTTCCCGAAGCGTTTCGCTCGGCCACGGTCACGCGCGACCCCGGTGACGAAATCGCCTTCGCGCTCTACCCGCGGCTGAACTTGAGTGAAGCGATGAGCATCGCTGGTCACTACGGCTACCGGTCGAAGGGTGCGGACGGCTACAGCGGAACCGTCACCGGCACCGATGGCAGCGGAGTCATGGTCACGGCAGATGCCCGCGCACTCGACGACGGGTCGGCGGCGCGCGAACATCGCTTCGGCGCCATCATTGCCTACTCGACGGTTGGCGCTTGGCAACGTGGCCGCGCGCGGTGGCCGGTGGAGATCTCCATCGCCCACTTCCAGACGACGGCCGGCTCGAACGGCATCATCCCGAAACTCGCGCACGACGAAGTGCAGTTTCGGTGGTACTGGCGCCCGTTCGGACGTATCACCGGACGTATCACCGAACAGGTCACCGGTCGCGGCGCCGGGCACTGACCCGCGACACCGTCTAGCCGGCCGACTTCTTCCGGCGCGCGCCTGCCGAACGGACCATTTCGAGTCCTGCCGTACCGGCACCGGCGAGCAGTTCCCGCGCATGCGCCCGGCTCGCTTCGCTCTCCGCATCGCCGCCAAGCATCCGAGCGAGTTCGGTGATCCGCTCCTCGCCCGTCACGACGTCGATGTCGGCGGAGGTGATCCCGCCCTTCGCTGCCTTGTGCACCACGAGATGATGCTCGGCGCGTGATGCAATCTGCGCGAGGTGCGTGATCGCGAACACCTGATGGCGCGCACCAACCCGGCGCATGGCGTCGGCGACCATCAGACCCACGGCGCCGCCGATCCCGGCATCGACTTCATCAAAGATCAGCGTCGGCACTTTGTCGAGCCCGGCGAGCATGGTCTTGAGCGCGAGCATCAGGCGCGCGAGTTCGCCCCCCGACGCGACGCGGGCCAACGGGCGGTCGTCGTGGCCGAGGTTAAGCGACACGCGGTAGTCCACGCTTTCGGCACCGGTGGCGCCAATAGTCGCGAGTGGAATCAGTCGCACCGCGAACCGACCGTCGGACATCCCGAGTTCGGGCAGGCGCTGCTCAACCGCGGCACCGAGCGCCGCGGCGGCCTGCTGCCGTTTCGCCGTCAACGCCGCGGCCGCCGCCGCCAACTCCGCGTCGCGCAGGCGGACCGCCGCTTCCAGCGCGGACAGGTCGTGCGCTGCCGTGTCGAGAGCATCCAGTTCGGCGCGGGCAGCACGCCCCGACTCGATGACGGCCGCCACGGTGCCGCCATACTTCTTCAGCAGTCGGTACACAGCATCACGGCGCTCCTCAACTTCGGCGAGGCGCGACGGATCGTGTTCGACGGTTCCTGCGTACGCAGCGACTTCGCGCGCCAGTTCCTCAACGGCGTAAAACGCCGCGTCGAACAACGGCTGGAGTCTGGCCGTTGCCGGGTCGATGCGCTGTAACGCGCTCAGCTGTCGCTGTAAGTGGCCTAGCTGCCGCGTCGCGGCGTCGTCGGCGTCGTCCAGCACGGCAGTGATCTCCGCCGTGAGCGACTGCAACTCTTCCGCGTGGGTGAGCCGAGTGGCCTCCTCATTCAGCGCAGCCTCCTCCCCTTCGCGGAGGCGGACGCCCTCAACCTCATCGGCCACGTGACGGAGATAGTCGGCACGCTTGACCGCATCGTCTCGCCGCCTGATCAACGCGGTGACCGCCGCCCGCGCGTCGTCGCGTGCCGTAAAGGTCTGCGCCACCCGCTCGACCTCGGTGCCGGCACCGGCGAACTGATCGAGCATGGTGCGCTGCGAGACTTCGTCGAGCAACGCGTGCGCATCGTGTTGGCCGTGCACCGTGACGAGCAGCCGCCCGATCTCCGCGAGGACCGACGCGTTGACGGGTGATCCGTTGACCCACGCTCTGGTGCGTCCGGTCGCGGCGACCTCGCGCTTGAGCACGAGCACGCCGCCGTCAGCCTCCAAACCGTGCGCGTCGAGCGCCGCCGTGATCTCTGGTGCCTGGTCAACGTCGAACTCACCTTCGACCGTGGCCTTGTCCGCGCCGGTGCGCACATCGTCGAGCGACGCCCGGTCGCCGATGAGCAGACCGAGCGCACCGATAATAATGGACTTGCCAGCCCCGGTCTCACCGCTCAGCACGTTCAGCCCCCGCTGCAACGGGAGCGTGACGGACTCGATGATGGCGACGTTTCTGATCCGGAGCTGCGTGAGCACGCGGTCCTCCAGCGGTCCCGGGGCTACCCGTCGCGGTCCGCGAGTCCGCCCCAGCCGAGCTTGCGGCGGAGCCGACCCACGAAGGTCGTGCCTGGAAATCGCACGATCCGGACGGGATGTTCGGCGCGACGCAGCGTGAGCGCATGACCGCGTCCCAAGCTGGCACCAACCTGGCCGTCCACCGTCACCAACACTTCTTCCGGCGCATCTTCCGGTTGCACCACAATCTTGGTGTCCGGACGCAGCACCAGCGGCCGGATCGCCAGCGTGTGCGGCGCGATCGGCGTGAGCAAGATCGACTCGACCGTTGGCTCAACGATCGGCCCGCCAGCCGACATCGAGTACGCGGTCGATCCGGTGGGCGTGCAGATGACCACGCCGTCCGCGGCCAGTACGCCGATCTCCTCGTCGTTTACGAAGAGCCGCATGCGCAGCACGCGCGCGAATCCACCCTTATGCACGACGACGTCGTTCATCGCCCGCATCCGCACGCCGGTCGGGGCGTCGGCGAGGCCGGTCGTCGCTTCCAACACCATCCGCAATTCCGTCGCGTAGTTCCCTTTGGCGAGTTTCGGCAGGACGCGCTGGAACTCACGCGCCGAACAATTCGTGAGGTACCCGAGCCGGCCAAGGTTGACGCCGAGCACCGGCACGTCGGCGCCATTTAGAAAACGTGCGGAGCGGAGCAGCGTGCCGTCTCCACCAAGCGAAACGAGCGCATCGACCTGGCCGGGTTCGGTCAGTTCCTCGGAGCCCGGCGCGACGTCCATCAACGAGCGTTCGACGCGCACATCCATCGCGAGGCGCGGCGCTTCGCGCAGCACCATCGCCACAATCTCCGGAATACCCTCGTATGCGCGGTGCCCAAAGATCCCGAGACGCATCAGCGCGACACCGCCTCGCTGCCATGCAGCGCCCGCACACGATCCGCGATACCCTCTTCATTCAGGCCGCAGGCGGCAAGCTGCCGCGGCCGCGCCGCCGCATACACGATCTTGTCCGGTACGCCGTGCGCATGCACGCAGACGCCGCCGTCCAGGCCAGCCACGACCGCGGCCAGCATCGCGCCGAACCCGTTCACGACAGTCCCTTCCTCGACCACGAGGATCTGCCGATGCTCGGCCACGATGGCCGCGAGTGCCGCGGCATCATACGGCTTGAGAAAGCGGCAGTTCACTACCGTGACATCATATCCATCGAGGGCGAGCGTCTCGGCGGCGCGGAGCGACGGCAGTACCATCGTGCCCACGGCAAGGATCGCCACTTCACTCCCCCGTCGCATGATTTCCCACGTTCCATACGGCACCGCTTCGATCGCCTTGATCGACGGCACGATGTCAGGGGCCGCATCACGCGGGTAACGGATCGAGAACGGTCCAGCGCCGTGTGTCGTGGCCGTGCGGAGCAGTCCAAGCAGTTCGCGCCCGTCCTTTGGCGCCGTGACGGTGGTGTTCGGCACCGCGAGCAGGAACGCGATGTCATAGAGCCCAGCGTGCGTTTCGCCATCTTCGCCGACGAGGCCGGCACGGTCGAGGCAGAGCACCACGGGCAGATTCTGGATCGCGACATCGTGAATGATGCTGTCGTAGGCGCGCTGGATAAACGTCGAATAGATCGCGGCCACGGGACGAACGCCCTGCGTTGCCATCCCGGCGGCCATCGTGACGCCGTGCCCTTCGGCGATGCCGACGTCGAAGAACCGCGTCGGGTGCGCCTTGGCGATCTGGGCCGTGCCCGTGCCGCTTGGCATGGCGGCTGTGATCACCGCAATGCGCGGATCCTCGTCCATCAACTCCGCGAGGCCCTTGCCGAACACCGCAGTGTAGTTCGCATTCGCCATGGACGCCGTGAGCTGTTTGCCGGTCGCGGGGTCATGGCCCGGCGGCAGGGCGTGCCACTTCTCGAGATGTTCACCCGCCGGGAAGCCCTTCCCCTTCTGGGTGATCACGTGAACGAGCATCGTGCCTTTCATCTCGCGAATGGCGCGGAACGTCTCGGCCATCTGCGCAATATCGTGTCCGTCGATCGGCCCGAAGTAGCGGAATCCCAGTTCCTCGAACAGCACGCCGGGAGTGAGGAATGCCTTCAGACTCTCCTCCCACTTGTGCAGCATCCGTTCCGCATCCTTAAACGGCCCGGGCGCCTGGCGTGCCAGGTCACCGATTTTCATGCGCACACGGTTATACAGCGAGTTGCGTTGCACCGACGTGAGATACTTGTGCATCGCGCCAACGTTGGGCGCGATGGACATCTCGTTGTCGTTGAGGACTACAATCATGTCGCGATGCGATGCGCCCGAGTTATTGAGCCCTTCGTAGGCGAGGCCGCTGCCTAGAGAGCCGTCACCTATAATCGCGACAACTTTAAAGGCATCCTTGTTGATGTCGCGCGCCACAGCCATGCCGTAGGCCGCAGAAATCGACGTCGCCGCGTGACCGGCACCGAACGCATCGTAGGCGCTCTCTGACCGTTTGAGAAATCCAGACAGTCCGTCTTCCTGGCGCAACGACCCCATCCGCCCTGCGCGGCCGGTGAGGACCTTGTGCGGATATCCCTGATGGCCGACATCCCAGACCAGTTGGTCGCGTGGCGTGTCGAACACATGATGCAGCGCAACGGTCAGCTCGACAACGCCGAGCCCGGCACCGATGTGACCTCCGGTTCGCGAGCAGTTGTCGATCAAGAATGTGCGCACTTCGTCGGCGAGCAGCTGTAGCTCCGGCGCCGACAGCGACTTGAGGTCGGCGGGACCGCTGATTCGCGAGAGAATACCGGCGCTGGGAGAGTTGCCCATGCTAGAAGAGTACCGTATTCGATGAAATTGCGCGCCTCTTCCGAATCATCCTTATGAGGGCCTCGCCACGGCGTACTGGGCTAGGTACTCCAGCTCCGCCGACTGGATGCCAGCCTGCTGCAGCGCTTCACAGGCCTCGTCGGCCAGCGCGTCGGCACGGGCACGTGCTACGTCGAGTCCGAGGACGGCCGGATAGGTGCTCTTGCCGTGCGCGGCATCCTTGCCCGCGGTCTTGCCGAGCTGGTCCGTCGTCGCGGTCACATCCAACACATCGTCGGCGATCTGAAACGCGAGACCGACCGCATCGCCGTAGCGCTCGAGCGCCGACATCACAGACGGAGCTGCCTCGGCGGCCAGACCACCGAGTCGAACCGACGCCCGAATGAGCGCGCCCGTCTTGAGCCGGTGGATGCGCTCAAGCTGCGTCGCATCGAGCGCCTGGCCTTCGGCCTCGAGGTCGAGCAACTGGCCTCCAATCATTCCGCTGGCGCCAGACGCCTGCATCAAGGTCCGGACGATTTCGCCCTGGGCTGCCTCGCTGAGGTTGAGCGCGCTGGCGGCCTCGACGGCTGCCTGCGCGGCCAGGGGAACCATCGCAACACCAGCGGCCGTGGCCGCGATGACTCCGTATTTGCGATGCACCGTCGGACACCCTCGCCGTACATCGTCGTCATCCATGCACGGGAGATCGTCGTGCACGAGCGAATAGGCGTGTACGACTTCGACAGCAGCGGCGAGCGCGCTCGCATCACCACGGCCGCCGGTCGCACGGTACGCGGCGATCAGGAGGATGGCGCGGAGTCGCTTGCCCGCCCCAAGGAGTGCATAGCGCACGCTGTCGGCGACGCGCGGGTCGAGCGCGCGCGCTGCGCGGTCGGCCAGCGTCTCGAGCGCCGCCGCAACGGCTTCGCGCTCGACGTCAAAGCGAATCGTGGACGCCGCACCTGCCACGACCGACTCAGTCTTCGTCATCGCCGTCCGCGGAACCCAGGAGCTTACCCTCGGTCGGCTCCAACGTGCCGTCAGCGCGCTCCACCAACTCGCGCAGCCGGCCCTCGGCTGCCTCGAGCGTGGCCTGCGCGGCACGCAACCGTTGGACGCCTTCCTCGAACAACGCCAGCGCCTTGTCGAGCGGCACATCCACGCGATCAAGCGAGCCCGCGATCTCCTCGAGACGGTTCAGCTGGTCCTCAAACGACGGCACTTTCATGCAGGCTCCCCTGTTTCGCCGACGCGCACCGCGTCGACCGTGGCATCCACTTCACCGTCCTGCATTTTCAGCCGAAACCGGTCGCCCATCGTGAGCAGTGCAGCGCGCGGAATGGCGACGTCGTCGATTGACAGGGGAAAGGCATAGCCCCGTTCGAGGGTGCGCAGCGGCGAAAGCGCGTTGAGGCGGCCAGCCACGCCCTGCAGGCGGTCACGACGGCGCTCCACCACGCGGGTCGCCCGCGCGCGGAGGTCGTTGCGCACCGTCACCAGCTCTCGGCGCGCCCCGCCGGCCCTGCGCTGGAGCGCCCGCGTCATGGCGTCGCGCACGGCGTCCAACGCGCGACGGCTATCTCGTGCCCGCCGCACCAGTGCCGAGCGCATCGTCGCGGCCAACGCCTGCAGGTCGAGCCGAATGTCGGCGAGCACGGGCGCGACCAACTCGGCGGCGGCGCTCGGCGTTGCTGCGCGGTGGTCTGCCACGAGGTCTGCGATCGTCACATCCACTTCATGTCCGACGGCACTCACCGTGGGGATCGGTGACGCGGCGATGGCCCGCGCGACGCGTTCGTCGTTGAAGCACCAGAGGCCTTCCCGTGAGCCGCCGCCCCGTCCGATGATCAGTACGTCCGCGCCGCCCCACCGTGCCGCCCGCTCGAGCGCACGCACGAGCGATTCCGGAGCCGAGTCACCCTGTACCGCCGCCGGGATGATGACGATGTCGATCGTCGGGTTACGACGCGCAATAACGGCAATGATGTCATGCATCGCCGCGCCGTCAGCGCTCGTCACGACACCGACGCAACGCGGAAAGCGTGGGATCGGACGTTTGCGCTCGGCAGCCAGCAATCCATCGCGCTCCAGCGCCGCGCGGGCCTTCTCGAACGCCTTCCGCCACAACCCCTCGCCCTCGGCTTCCATCTGCTTGACCGCGAAGGTCGCTTTCCCGTTCTTGACCCAGACCGAAAACTGTCCGAACGCCACGACCTGCATTCCCTCGTCGGGCATCGCAGGAAACCGCGCCTGATCGCGCGACCAGACCAGGCACTCGATCGACGCGGTGGCGTCCTTGAGCGTGAAATACCAGTGCCCGTTGCGATGCGATTTAAAGCCGCTCACCTCACCAGAGACCCAGAGTGCAGGAAAGGCTCCCTCGATGGCGTCTTTGAGGGCCGCCGTGAGTACCGATACCGGAATCGCGTGCTCGGGGGCGCCGCCGGGCGCCACGTCGGCATCGAGCATCCCGCGCGCCGCGCTGGCAGTTCGCCCGGCGCCGCGCGGCGGCATCAGGAAGCCTGCTCCGCGGCACGCACGGTATTGCGGAGCAGCATGGCGATGGTCATCGGGCCGACGCCGCCTGGCACTGGCGTGACTTTCGACGCCACCTGGCTCACCGACGCAAAGTCCACGTCACCCATCAGTCGCATGCCCGACTTGGCCGATGGATCGACGATGCGCGTCGTGCCGACATCGATCACGACGGCGCCCGGCTTCAGCATTTCCCCCGTCACCGTGCCCGGCCGACCGACCGCCGCGATCACGATATCGGCGCGCTTGGTGTGCCACGCGAGGTCCGGCGTCTTCGAGTGACAGATCGTCACAGTGGCGTCGCCACCAGGGCCCGGCTGCACGAGTAGCACGGCCATCGGCTTCCCGACGATATTGCTCCGCCCGATGATCACCACGTGCTTGCCGGCGGTCGCCACACCGTACTCCTGGAGCAGCACCTGCACTCCAGCGGGGGTGCACGGCGCGAAACCGTCGCGCTCGCCAATCAGCACCTTGCCGACATTCACTGGATGGAAGCCATCCACGTCCTTAGCAGCCGCAATGCGCCGGATCACAGCCTGCGGATCGATCTGCTTTGGCAGCGGCATCTGCACGAGAATTCCGTGCACGGCCTTGTCAGCGTTCAGCCGATCCACAACGGCGAGCAGCTCTGCTTGCGTCGTCGTCGCGGGCATGCGAATCGTCGCCCCATTCATGCCGACTTCGTGACTGGCCTTCTCCTTATTGCGCACGTACACGGCGCTGCCGCCGTCATCACCGACTAGCACAACGGTGAGACCGGGCACGACTCCACGCGCCGCGAGAGCCTTGCAGCGCTCGCCGACCTCGGCGCGGACTTTCTTGGCCACGGCGGCGCCGTCGATCAGTTCAGCGGGCAATGTCCATCGCCCTTTTTTCGCGGATGGCCACGACCTTGATCTGCCCGGGGTACTGGAGCTCGCTCTCGACGCGACGCGCGATCTCCTCGGTGAGCGCCTGCATCCGGGCATCGTCGATGTCGTCCGGGTTCACGAGCACGCGAATCTCACGGCCCGCCTGGATCGCAAACACTCGGTCCACGCCCTTGTAGCTCGATGCGATTTTCTCGAGTCCCTCGAGACGCTTCACATACGTTTCGAACGCTTCGCGCCGCGCACCGGGACGGGAACCCGAAATCGCATCGGCCGCCTGGACCAGCACGCTCACTTCGCTCTCGTGCGGCACGTCGTCGTGGTGTGCCGCGATGCAGTTCACCACGAGCGGATGCTCCCCGTACTTCGTTGCGACCTCGACGCCCAGCTGCACGTGCGTACCCTCGTGCTCGTGCGTGAGCACCTTGCCGATGTCGTGGAGGAGCGCGCCGCGCCGGGCCAGCACCGCATCGAGCCCGAGTTCATCGGCCATGATGCCTGCAAGCCAAGCCACTTCCTTGGAATGTTGCAGGATGTTCTGGCCGTAGCTCGTACGCCATTTCATCCGCCCGATGAGCTTGATGAGCTCTGGGTGCAGTCCGTGAATGTTGACTTCGTACGCAGAGTGTTCACCGGTCTCGATGATGCCGGCATCCACTTCCTTCCTTGCCTTCTCGACGACTTCCTCGATCCGTCCTGGATGGATACGGCCGTCGGCGACGAGCTTTTCGAGCGCGAGGCGCGCCACTTCGCGACGTACCGGGTCGAAGCAGCTGACCACGACGGTGTCCGGCGTGTCGTCGATAATCACGTCCACACCGGTCGCCAACTCGAACGCGCGGATGTTCCGACCCTCACGCCCGATGATGCGTCCCTTCATGTCGTCCTTAGGCAGCGACACCGCACTGGCCGTGATTTCTGCCGTGTGCTCGGCGGCGATCCGCTGCACGGCGAGCGCGACGATCTTGCGCGCTTCGCGGTCCGCATTGCGCTTGGCCGTCTCGCGGATCTCGCGCAGCTTACTTGCCGCTTCGGCATGCGCCTCCTCTTCCATCCGGCGCATCAACTCGTTCTTCGCTTCCTGCGCCGAGAGACCGGCCAGCTGCTCCAGGCGACGCTTTTCGTCCGATACCACTCGCTCTAGTTCGAGCTGCTTGTCCTCGATCGTCTTTTCCTTGCGGCCGAGTTCGCTGGCCCGCTTGCCAAGATCCTTGTCGCGCATTTCGATGACATCGACCTTGCGGTCGAGGACGTTCTCGCGTTCCTGCAGGCGCTTTTCCTCACGCTCGATTTCCTCGCGGCGGCGGCGCGCGTCGGCCTCCCATACCTCGCGAGCACGCATGGCCTCTTCCTTACCCGCAAGAATCGCCTGCTTGCGCAGCCCCTCGGCATCGCGGCCAGCGTCACCGAGGATGCGCTTGGCCAAGTCTTCGGCGGTGTCGTGGGCGAACTCACGGGCCCGCAGCTCCGCGTCCCTGCCAGTCTTGCGACCCATCACAAATGCAACCGCCGAACCTGCAACGCTGATCGCGGCGAGCACGATCGCGAGAATCTCCAGTCCCAACATATTCGTATGCCTCGAAGCGACGCAGATGCCGTCGGAAAACCGGCAAACCGGTCGCGGATTCAGGGAACCCACGCGCGACGGCTTGGCTGTCGGTCGCAGCTCCGTTGGCGGTCGAGCCACCCGGTCGGGCACCGTCGAGCTGGCTCGATGGGTGCGCGTCGGAGTGGGCTAACTGCCTCTGAGGCGTGAACCTACGGCGTCGCCCGTCGACGCAGGTTCAAGTTACGACACCAAGCTGAGTCAGGCAACATCGCGCCGTGTGGCAATGTCGCGCCGGGCGGGTGCGTCCCCTACTTCTCGCCGCGCTTGCCGGGCGGAAGCCAGCGCCGCAGTTCGCTGGAGAGATTTTGCATCGATCCCGCGAGTTCGTCGCGATCCGCGCGTTCGCGAAACAGTTCGTCGGTGATCGACAGCGCCGCGAGGATCGCCGCCTTGTGGGACTCCGTGACCGTCGAGTTTGACATCACCTGACGAATCGTGTTGTCCACGTGGGCCGCCACTGCCTTGGTGTGCTCGGGCGGCACGTCACTGCGAATCGTGTAGTCCTCACCACAAATCGTGATCTTGGTGGAGTGCTTGGGCCCACTCATCGCGCGCCCTCCTCATGTTGTTGGCGCAGAAACCGCACGCGGTCAAGCACCTTGCCGGTGCGTTCTGACGCTGCGGCGAGGCGGGCGCGAAGGGCCGCGTTCTCCGTCTCCAGCTGGCCAACCCGCTCCTCTGCCGCGGCGTCACCGCCACCGCCCTTCGTCGCGATAGCCTGCAGCCGCGCCTCGGCGGCGTGCGCGCGTTTCCGGAACCCGGCGAGTTCTTCGCCGAGGTTCCGGACGAGCAGTTCGAGCTCGCGGAAGGCGGTCACGTCTGCGACCTCAGTTGGTTCGGGCGACAACACCAATCTCCTTGTGGAGTGTCTTGAGGAGCTGCGCACGCCTCCCCTCAATCTCCTTGTCGCGTAGAGTGCGTTCCGCATGCCGGAAGGTCAACCGCCAGGCGAGCGATCGGGTGCCGGCCGGCAGTCCTTCGCCCCGATACTCATCAAACACCAGCAGCGTCTCAAGCAATTCACCGGCCGTGCTGCGAATCGTCTCCTCAACGGTCGCAGCCGCGACGGCATCCGGTACGATTAGCGCGAGGTCGAACTCGGCGGCCGGATGCACCGGCAGCGCGGCGTACCGCACCGGCGTTCGCGACGGCCCCTGTGCCACACCATGCGAGTAGTCATGGGCCCCGCGGGCAGCCACCGGCATTGCGGGCATTTTGCCGAGCGTGATTTCGATGCCGAAGGCCCGCTTGGCCCAGACCGGCGCGTCGAGCGGTACCGCGCACACGCTGCCGCGGTCAGTTCCCTCCACCATGACTGACCAGAGCAGGTCCGCCTCGCCCGCAACGAGTACCACGCGCGCGCCCGGCCAGGTGGCGTGCGCCATAGCCTCCGCGAGCGCCTTGGCATCCCAGGGGTCGAGTGGCGGCGGTTCTGGCTCGGTAAAGTGGCGCGGGCGCCTCGCACCCATGATCAACGCGCCGACGCGAATCTCTTCCTTGACGGCGCCGTTCGCGCCCGAGCGGAACGCGGTGCCGATCTCGAAGATTCGCACGTCGCCCTGCATTCTCGAGAGATTGTATTCGGCCCGGCGCCCAAGGGTGAACAGCAGTTCCTGGCGGAGGAACGGCTCGTCGTCACCGATCGGATTGCGCACGCGCACCAGCGCATCTGCACCGACAGCAGATCCCGGCGTGTACGGCAGCGGTCGCACCTCAAGCAGGCCGCGACCGGCCAGCGCCTGACGCACGCGATGTGCGATCAGATGCAACGGATGATCCGGCACCGTGCTCGGCCGGGCGCTCGTGAGCGCGTCGGGCAACCGGTCGTACCCCCGCAGGCGCGCGACTTCCTCGACGAGGTCCACATCGCGCGAGACGTCGTGGCGCCACGAGGGCGGCGTCACGCGAAATTCCGCTTCGCTCGCCACCACCGCAAAACCGAGCGACTGCAGGAGCCTCGCCGTCTCGTCCGCCGACACCGCATCGCCAAGCAAGCGCGACACCCGCTCCGGCTTGAGCGACACGGGACCCCGTGCCGGTGCGTCGGCACCGACATCGAGCTTCAGGGCGATGGTGCCACCACCAACGAGGGCGATGAGTCCGGCGGCAATGTCCGCCGTGCGCGGCACCGCCGCATCGTCAATACCGCGTTCGTAGCGGTAGCTCGCGTCAGTCGAGAGCCCGAGCGCACGGCGTGCGCCGCGCACCACTTTCGGCGCAAACGTCGCCACTTCGAGCAGGACATCAGTCGTGAACGGAGTCACTTCGCTCGGCTGCCCGCCCATGATGCCTGCCAGCGCCGTTGCCTGCTCCTCGTCGGCGATGACCAGCATCGAGGGATCGAGCTTGCGCGCCGTGCCGTCGAGCGTCGTCAACGATTCGCCCGCGCGCGCGCGACGCACGACGATTGCGTTGCCAGCCAGTTTCGATAGATCGAACGCATGCACCGGTTGTCCGAACCCGTGCAGCACGTAGTTCGTCGCATCTACCACGTTATTGATCGAGCGTGACCCGATCGCCTCGATGCGACGTCGCAGCCAGTCTGGGCTCGGACCGACGGTGAGTCCACGAATCACGACGGCGCAGTAGCAGGGGCAATCGGCCACCGATTCGAGCCGGACCGACACTCCTCCGGAGACCGCCAAGGTGTCGCCGTGCGTGGCAGCCGGCGTCGCGGGGATGCCCGCGAGTTCAGGCGGCAACTGCGTCGCCACTCCCGTCACCGCCGCGACGTCGCGCGCCACGCCGTGATGTGACAGCAGGTCCGGCCGGTTCGGCAACACGTCCACGACAAGCCGGACGTCCGACAGCGGCATCACCTCCAGCAGCGGCGTACCGGTCGGCGCGTCTGTCTTGAGTTCGAGGATTCCGTCGTGGTCGTCGCCAAGCCCAAGCTCGCGTGGCGAACAGAGCATCCCGTTGGACGCAAATCCGCGGATCTTCCGCCGTTCAATCAGCATGCCGCCTGGCATCGTCGTACCGGAGCGCGCGAAGGGATACTTCGCGCCAACGGTCACATTCGGCGCACCGCACACCACCTCGAGGAGCGAGCCAGAGCCGTCGTCAACCTTATTGAATGAAAGGCGCGTCTCCGGGATCTTCTCGCTTTCGATCACCTGGGCCACGACAAACGGCTCGAGTTCGGCGTGCGTGCGTTCACAACCCTCCACCGTCGCAACATGTGCGGTCATCAGATCACGCAGCTGCTCGGCCGTGAGCGCGTGGGGAACGAAGGCTTTCAACCACTCGTGCGAAATATTCATTTCGCGAACTGGCCGAGAAACCGCACGTCCGAATCGTAGAGGAGCCTGATATCCGGAATGCCATGCCGCGCGAGCGCCGTGCGCGCCGGACCCATACCGAATGCCCAGCCGGTGTACTTCTCGCTGTCCACGCCGGCGGACTCGAGCACCGCAGGGTGTACGAGGCCACTGCCGAGGATTTCGATCCAGCCCGACTGCTTGCAGACGCCGCAGCCCGAACCGCGGCAGACGCCGCAGAGTACGTCCATCTCGGCGCTCGGCTCCGTGAACGGAAAATACGATGGACGAAACCGCGTCTTGGTGGCGCCGAAGAAGCGTTTCGCGAAATGCGTCAGGGTCGCCTTCAGGTCGGCGAAGGAGATTCCTTCATCGACGACGAGTCCCTCAACCTGCGCAAAGGTCGGCGCGTGGGACGCATCGAACGGATCGCGACGATGCACGTTTCCGGGAATCAGCACGCGAATCGGCGGCGGATACGCCTGGAGCGTGCGCACCTGGACTGGCGACGTGTGCGTGCGCAGCACCAGGTCATCGGAGAGATAGAGCGTGTCGTGCAGGTCCATCGCCGGATGGTCGGCAGGGAAGTTCAGCGAGCCAAAGTTGTACCACGGGCTCTCCGCTTCCGGTCCGAGCGCGACAGTGAAACCGAGCTCACGGAAAATCTCGATCATCTCGTCGATGACCTGCGTGACCGGATGCACACCGCCCGGCCAGGTCTCGCGGGCGGGCATGGTCGGGTCGGCGAGGGCACCGGCATCGCGCACCGGCGTCAGCGCGACGCGCCGAGCGTCGAGTATGGCCTCAACGCGGAGCCGTACCTCGTTGAACGCGGCACCGGCGGCGGCACGGTCGGCCTTGGGGAGCTGTCCGAGTTTCGCCGAGAGGTCCTTGAGCCACCCATGCGCGCGACCGAGATACTTGGCGCGAACGGCCTCGAGCGCGTCGGCTTCGGTCGCGGCAGCGACGGCCGGCCCTGCCTCCGCTTCAAATGAACCGAGCGCGGCAGTGAATTCGTTCAGCGTGAGGGCAGGATCGGTCACCAATGAAAGCTATTCGGCGGATGGCAAACGGGACAGCAACCGCGCCGCGGCCGTAGCGACCAGACGCACGCGGGGCCGGCTCTCGTTTCTGAAAGCCGGCCCCGCCGGTTGTACGCCTGCTCTGGACGACGGTCTACTGGGGGCTGCCTACCCACCGCGGGTGGCACCCACGACCGGCTTCCGATTACGCCGCCGCGAGTGCCTTCTTGGCCTGCTGTGCGAGATCTGTGAACGCGGCCGGATCCTTGATCGCGATATCGGAGAGGATCTTGCGATCGACTTCGATGCCCGCAATGCGGAGTCCGTTCATGAACTTGCTGTAGGTCAGATCGTTCAGGTGGGCCGCGGCGTTGATGCGGATGATCCACAACTTCCGGAACTCGCGCTTCTTGTTCTTCCGATCCCGGTATGCGTACACCCAGCCCTTCTCGACGGTTTCCTTCGCGGCCTTCCACAGCTTGCTTCGCCCGCCGAATGCACCGCGGGCCAGCTTCATGATCTGCTTCTTTCGCTTCAGTCGGACGACGTTCGATTTTACGCGTGGCATAGTGAGTTCTCCCTAGGATTGGAGCAGACGGAGCATGCGCTTCGTGTCTCCCACCGGCCCGACGATCGCGGGACGGCGGAGGTTGCGCTTCCGCTTGGACGTCTTTTTGGTCAGGATGTGGCTCTTGTACGCCTTCATACGGCGCACCTTGCCCGTCCCCGTCACTGAAAAGCGCTTCTTCGCGCCCTTGTGTGTCTTCATTTTCGGCATGCTGGGTATCCCTGCCCTACTTGGGCGTCAGAATCATCGTTAGCGCCTTGCCTTCAAGGCGCGCATCGGTTTCGATCTTGGCCACATCGGCAAGCGTCGCTGCGACCCGCCCGACCACCGCGCGCCCGATTTCCGGATGCGCAATCTGACGGCCGCGGAACATCAACGTCACCTTCACCTTGTTGCCCTCAGACAGGAAACGGCGGGCATGATTCGTCTTGGTGTCGAAGTCATGCTTTTCGATTCCCGGCCGGTACTTCACTTCCTTGATCAGGATGATGTGCTGCTTCTTCTTGGCGACCCGGGCCTGCTTCGCCATTTCGAACTTGTACTTCCCATAATCCATGATTCGGACGACTGGGGGCCTCGCGAGCGGAGCGACCTCGACGAGATCAAACCCCTGCTCAACCGCCTGAGCAAGCGCCGCATCCACTTCCATGATTCCGAGCTGCGAACCATCCGCTCCAATCACACGGACCGGACTGATGCGGATCTGCCGGTTGACGCGCGGCGGCCGCTTGGTTGTATCCTGAATCTCTGCAATCCTCCAACACGAGGGGAAAAAAATCGCGGACCCCTGTTGAGAGGGTCCGCGAAAAAGGATTCAGATCACGCAACCACCAAGGTGGCGTGACGGTCTCCCTGCGGACCCGGCAGCACGGCGCTTCTGATTCAGAGCGGAGGCCAGAGGGTGGGTACGGCTGCGAGGCCGAACCACTTTCTACGATGTCTAATAAACGTAAGCAGCGCGGGCAGTTGGGTCAACTGCTGGGCGGGCGTTGTGTGCAGATCTCACGACCCGCCCAAACGCCTGACCAACCGTCACGGGTCCGACTGAAGCGTGTACGCCTTTCCGTCGTGGTATACGCGCCCCCACGGATGCGTCGCATCATGCTCAAAGATCATCAGCCACCGCTCGTCCGCAGCCCGCTTAAACAGCCATCGCTTGGTCTCCAGGCTCACCAGCGGCTCGACGTCGTATCCCATGATCCAGGGGAGCGGCAGGTGCGCGCTGGTCGGACAGATGTCGCCGAGGAAACAGGCAATGCCGTCGCCGCCGTCCACGAGGACGCTCTGATGGTGCGGCACATGTCCCGGCGTCCGCAGCACGCTGATACCCGGCAGGACTTCGCCGTCCGCTTCGAGCAGATCAAAGCTGCCGGCCGCAATGATCGGCTCCCAATTGCGGGCGAAATAGCTCGCCGCCGTCCGCTCGTTTGTATGCATCGCCCAGTGGTACTCGCCCTGCTGGACCACATAACGCGCCTTGGGAAAACTCGCGCGCAACGTGCCCGCCGCATCGACGAAGGTGTTACCGCCCGCATGATCGAAGTGCAGGTGAGTGTTAATGACCACCGCGACATCGTCGGGCGTGTACCCGAGCGTGCGGAGGCCAGCTTCCAGCGCCGTACGACGCGAGCCATCGGCCTCGAGATCCGTGGCGTCATTCTGGAGGCCGTAGATATCCTTGAACTTCGCGTCTTCCTTGTTGCCGGCGCCGGTATCCACCAGGACGAGCCCGGACTCGTGCTCGACCAGCAAGCAGCGCATCCCGAGCGTGATGCGATTCTTCTCATCGGGCGTGATACGCCGCTGCCAGAGCGTCATCGGGACGACGCCGAACATCGCACCACCGTCAAGCGCCTGATAGCCGGCCTGAATGGCGTGGACAGTGTAGCGCCCGATCTGGCGCGACTGCACGAAGGGCAGCGGCGGGGTCATGTGCTGAAGCTAAGCGCCATCGGCGCCCTCGCTCCACCTAGGCGTGGCCCGCCGGCGCGGCCGCCGACCAGACGCGTGCTTGGCCAGCGACTCCAGCGACCACAGGCCGGCGCGATCGGCATCGGCCAGCAGCTGTACCAGCACCCGAGCGGTCGCGTGAGCGTCGCCCGCTGCGCGGTGGCGACCATCATTCGAAATCCCGTAATGCCAGCAGACGGCATCGAGATTCCGACGCGGCAAGTGACTCAGCAGTTTCCGCGCCAATTGCACCGTGCACAACCGTGACGGCACGAGCGTACTGAACACACCCGGCGTGATCCGGCCAAACTCGGCATCGAGAAAGCCCCAGTCGAACGGCGCGTTATGGGCTACGAACACTCGGCGCGCGAGATGCGCCGCGAGTTTCCCCGCGATGTTGGCGAACGACGGCGCATCACGCACCATCCCGTCGTCGATGCCAGTCAGGCTCGTGATCTGGTACGGGATCGGCTGACCGGGATTCACAAGCGAATGAAAAACCGGCTCGATCACTCCGCCCTGCACCCGAACCGCCGCCACCTCCGTCACCCGGTCGCCCGTGCGCGAGCCCGTTCCCGTGGTTTCGAGGTCGACGACGATGAACTCCACGCTGCCGTGAGGCGTTCCCTTCGGGGCGTCGTCTTCCGACTCATCGGACGGGATGCGTTCGGGTAATGCCATACCATAAATCTGGCTATGCGTCGCGATTCGAGTGAAGCCTCCGAATGCGCGCGAAAGACCTCGCGCACTCCAGATCCGGCACCGCCGGTGAGGCTCCGCGACCTCCCCTATCAGGATTTGGGGACAGTCCAATAAGTTGTGAAAACATTCACAAGTACCCTGTGCTTCTCAGACACACCCGTAATTCCCTCCGCATGAAGCAGATCGCTGAGTCCACGGTTCGACGTCTTTCGCTCTACCTCCGCTTCCTGGAGGACTATCGGCGTCAGGGGCTCGAGACGATCTCGAGTGGCGACCTCGCATCGCTCGGCGGCATGACCTCGGCGCAGGTACGGAAGGATCTCTCGTTCTTTGGGTCGTTTGGCACCCGCGGTCTAGGCTATTCGGTGAACGCGCTTGCACATCGTATCCGTGAAATTCTCGGCCTCGAGCGCGAGTGGCGAGTGATCATCGTCGGCGCGGGTAAGATCGGCGCGGCACTCGCCCAGTACCGCGCGTTTGGCGAGCGCGGCTTTCGCATCGTGGGGGTCTATGACGTGGACCCGGCGCGAATCGGCGTGTCGCTCGACGGAACCATCGTGAAGGATCAGCGCGAGCTGGACGCCGACCTCCAATCGGTGAAGCCGGACATCGTACTCATCGCCGTTCCGGCCGAAGCGGCGCAGCCGCTCCTGGAGCGCGTGACCAAAGCGGGCATCCGCGGCGTCCTCAACTTCGCGCCGATGCCACTCCACGCACCGTCGGGTGTGACACTGCGTTCCGTGGACATGGCATTGGAACTCGAACTTCTTTCGTACACACTGACGAGCGCAATGGCATAACCCTCCTACGGTTGCGTGGCCGCGGAGCATCGCGGTGAAGGGCAAGGCCTCAGCTAGCGCATCCACGCCCTGAGCAACCGCGCAAAGTCCGCGGGGCCGAGTACCTCCGGCCGGTCAGTGTGGCGGATTCCCGCGCGGTCGAGCAGTTCCACCGCGCCCTGTCCGTTCACAGCGCAGACATCGCGGACGCCACGCACCATCTGCTTGCGCCGAAACGAAAAGAGTCCCTGCACCATCGTGCGGAACCCCGCCTCTTCATGCGCTTCGATGTCGGGATCCGTGCGTGGCGTCACTCGAATCACCGCACTGTCCACCTGAGGCGGCGGCACAAATGCTCCGGCCGAAACCTTGAACAGGATTTCGATCGTCGCCACGGCCTGCACATTGGCCGACAGTGCGCCGTACGTCTCCGACGCGGGCGCCGCGGCGAGTCGTTCCGCCACCTCGCGTTGTACGAGGAACACCATCCGCTTGGCACGCGGCCGTTCGAGCGCACGGAAAAGAATTGGCGTCGTGATGTTGTACGGGATGTTGCCGGCAAGCAGATAGGGGCCGCCAGCGAGCGCCCCGATGTCGGTATCGAGCACGTCGCCGCAGTGAATCGTCACCTCTGGGCGCTCCGCGTAGTGCGTTCGCAGCGACGCGGCGAGATCGCGGTCCACCTCGACGGCGATCAGGCGCCCTGAAGGGCCGACGCACGAAACGAGCGGAGCGGTCAACGCACCGCGGCCTGGTCCAATCTCAACAACCGTAGCGCCGGCCACGATGCCGACGGCGTCGGCAATGCGACCGAGGATGCTCGGATCGGTGAGGAAGTGCTGGCCGAACCGTTTGCGGGCACCGTGCGTGATGGCGACCGCTGGCTTTGGCTCGCGCATCCCTTCCCCTCCGGCGCGCCGCGTCATGGGCACTCCGCCGAGCCCTCGGCTCGGCGACGCAGGTGACCGCGCGCCATCAGCCGCGAGGCGCAGTCGAGCGACTGCTCGTTCATCGGTCGATCAGGTCCGCAGCACCAGCAGCGCCTGGTCATCCGGCGGCGCAACCGAGCCCATATGCCCTTCGAGCAACGCAAAGACACCGTCCACGATCCGTTCTGGCCGTTCGTGGCGACGCGCCTTGACCACCTCAAGGACCTTTGCCTCGCCGAGCGTCCGTCCCTCGATGTCACGCGCATCGCACACGCCGTCCGTGAACAACACTAGGGTGTCGGTCTGCTTGTTCCACGCGCTGGCGGACTGGTGCGGGGCGGCGGAGGTCATGCCAAGCGGCGGGTCGGTGGCCGGGAGTCGATGCATGGTCCCGTCTCCTGACATGACGAAGGTTCCGGGCTGGCCGGCGTTGACCCAGCGAATCTCACCGGCCGCGGGGTCCACGACGGCGTAAAAGAGCGCGAGGAACATGTCCGTTTCCGTGAGATCGTCTGCGATCGTGCTGAGCAACGCGGCGACCGTCGTCGCTGGATCGTCACCCTTCTGGGCGTGAATCGCCATCGCGCTCATGGTGTGCGCCATGATCAGCGCGGCTTGGTAGCCATGGCTTGAGACATCGCCAATCAGGACGCCGACGCGACCACCGCCAAGCCGGAATAAATGGTAAAAGTCTCCGCCGACACTGCGCGCCGGTTCAACCCGGGCCGCGCAACTCGCGTCCGGCGCGACGACTCCGGGCGCCGGCAGGAGCCGCATCTGCAGTTCGTGCGCCAACTGCATCTCGTGTTCGAGACGCTCCTGTTCCACCGACGCGCGCACCAGCCGGGTGATCTGGATGGCGGTGCCGATCTGCGACGCAATCGCCGCAACGAGCTTCAGGTCGCCGGCGGTGAAGGTGCGTTCAAACCGTGGGGCCGACAGCGTCACGACGCCAAGTCCGACGCTTCCCTTCGGCGTCCCCCAAGTGATCGGCACACCGAGCGCCTGGCCCCGACGAACGGGCACTTCGCATGGCGACGGTGCCGCTTCGGGATCATAGATGCGCGGGGTGGCCTCAGCGAAGACACGCGCGGCAATCGTCGCCATGTCATCGATCGGGATCGCATCGATGCTCTTGGGCGCCACACCGCGCGCCGCGATGGGCACCAGCAGTCCGCGGGGCGCGTCGAGCACATAGATCGCGCCGAGATCGGCACCAACCGTGTCGGAGATTTCCGTGAGGATCGTACCCGCCGCGTCCTCGAGCTGTACCGTGCGACCGAGGATTTCGCCGATCGAGTAGAGGAGGGTGATCTCCTCCCAGCTCGCGGCAAGGGCCTGCGCAGTGAGGCGGACCTCGCTGCGCGCGCGCTCGAGTTCGTCCACCGTGGTCGCCGACGCCTAGACGCGATGGAGAACGAGGCGCACCACGTTGCCGCCTGCACTGTCGCCGTCGCCACCGTCGCGAAACCGTTCGACACGGTCCATCAACTTCTCCATCAGGAAGAGGCCACGCCCGTCTTCGCGGTGGAGATTTTCTGGCAGCGTCGCATCCTCGGTGCAGGCCTCGAGATCGAATCCCTGCCCCTCGTCGCGCACCTCAGCCACGAGCTGCACATCGTCGATGCGCACACGCAACATCACTGAGCGGCGGACATCGTCGCCGTTCCCGCGCAGAATCGCGTTGGAGAGCGCCTCAGTGAGCGCGACCGGGACGTTCAGTGCCACATGGCGCCTGGACCAGTCAAGTGCCGTACACCGTGCGACCACTTGCCCTACGATCCCTTCGATGTACTGGACGTCGCTCGGGATGCGAAAATCTAGGGACTCGCCCACCGCCATCTAGAAACTCTCAAGGGCGTGGGCTCGGGTCGTCGAGATCTGGAAGAGTGTGTCGAGCTTCGTGAGCTCGAACAGTGTCTGCAGTTCGTCGTGCAAGTTGGCGAGGCGGAGTTCACCGCCGGCATCGCGGATACGCTTCGCCAGCGAGACGAGCACGCCGAGGCCGGAGCTGTCGATGTACCCAGTACGTTCGAAGTCGATCAGCACCTTACGGGCGCCCTTGTCGACCTCATCAAGCACCCGCTGCTTGAGTTCCTGTCGGTTGCCGACGATGAGCTGACCTTCGACCTCGACGACGGTGACGTCGCCCAGACGCGCTACGATGAAGCTCATAAAAGGAAGGCTCCGGTGTGTTGGCTGATACTGCGATGAAAATACACATGAAACCGCATGAACGGCGAACCGTGGATGGTCGGCGCCTGCGCGCATTCAGCTGCGGGCAATCAGTCCCCAGCCGTCAGCTGCTCATGCGTCCGTCGTGTACTTGGATTTCAAGGCCGCCACGACCGCCGGATGCACCAGACTCGACACGTCTCCGCCATATCGGGCGATCTCGCGCACGAGACTCGAACTCACATGCGTCGTGTCGAGTGAGGGAATCATGAACACCGTCTCCATCTCTGCGGCCAAATGGCGGTTCATCAAGGCCATCTGGTATTCGTATTCAAAGTCGCTGACGGCCCGGAGGCCGCGGATGATCATCCGGACGCCGTTGGCGCGGGCAAAGTTGACGAGGAGTCCCTGAAAACTCTTCACCTCCACCCGCGTCTCGTCGGCGAGCGCCTGGCCGATCATCGCAACCCGTTCGTCCGTGTTGAATAGCGGCTGTTTTGCGACGTTCACCGCGACGGCAACCACGAGCCGGTCCACGAAGCCAAGACTCCGGCGGATCAGATCGGTATGCCCGTTCGTGATGGGATCAAAACTTCCGGCGTAGAGCGCGACGGTTGGCATGAGTCAGGGGGTCCTGTAGATGGTAATCGCGGTGTCGCCGTACCGACGCACGTCGCCCCCTTCGGGCAACGTGGTGGTCGCTTCATGCTCGACCCCGAAGATCGTCGCGAATGGCCCAGCGAGCCAGCAGGTGGCAATCTCGACCGCGAGGTCCCTGTGATACGGCGGATCGGCAAAGGCGACATCATACCGGGCGCCACGAGAGACCACCCTGGCCGGCCAAGCGAGTGCGTCGCCGCGGTGAATCTCGCAACGCGGGCCCGCGCCAAGCATCGCGACGTTCTGGCCCAGCGCCATCACGGTCATTGGCGACTGCTCAACGAAATCCACGAATGCCGCCCCGCGCGAGAGCGCCTCGAGGCCGAGCGCGCCAGTGCCGGCGAAGAGGTCCAGGACGCGTGCGCCGGGGAGCACCGGGTGCACGATGCTCATCCACGCTTCACGCGCGCGGTCGGAGGTGGGCCGCACGACCCTGCCCTTCGGCGCCTTGATCTGGCGTCCCTTCCACTCGCCGGCGATGATGCGCACGCTCGGCTCCCCGCCCTACGCCGCCGGCCGGAAATCGACGATCGCGAGCTGCAGGCGTTCGGTCCCACGGAAGACATTGCGCTCGATCCGGTATGCGAGGTCGATACGCGCACCCAACCGCAGCTCCGCAGCACGATGTGCGAGACCCCAACCAACGGCCTCGATCGGCCCCGACGGTGCCTCGATGAGGCACTTCACGCCGTCCGCGCCGATCTTGCTCACGGAGCCGGCCACTGGTACTCCGCGCGCCACAAATATCGGCCCAGGATTTCCGATCCCAAACGGCTCGAAGTTTCGCAGGAGTTTTTCGAGATCGCTCGTCGCATCGGCCAGCGAGAGCTCAAGGTCCACATGCAGGGTGCGCTCCAGATCTTCCGGCGTGAGCCGTTCGCGGGCGACACTGTTGAAGCGGACCGCAAACTCGTCCATACGCGTGGCGTCGATGGTCAGGCCCGCCGCCGCCTTGTGCCCTCCATGCCTGATCAGGAGGTCCGTGCACTGACCAAGCGCCGAGTGCAGGTCGAACGCTGGGATCGAGCGCCCAGATCCCTTGCCGACACCGTCGCGCACAGAAACGAGAAAGGTCGGGCGTCCCGTCTGCTCGACCACGCGTGACGCCACGATACCGATCACGCCGGGGTGCCACGATTCGTCGGCGAACGCGATACCCCAAGTGGCACCTAGATCGAGCGCCTCAACTCGCCGCATCACCTCGTTGAGAATTCCGGTGTTGAGTTCCTGGCGTTCACGATTGCGCTCCTCGCAGTGACGCGCGAGCGCAAGGGCATCCTCGTCGCGTTCGGCGAGCAGTAGGTCGACGCCGAGGAGCGCACGATCCACTCGCCCCAGCGCGTTGAGTCGCGGCGCGAGATTGAATCCCACGCGCCCCGCCGTGATCTCCTTGCCGTCGAGACCCGACGAACGAAGCAACGCACGAAGACCGAGGTTCTTTGTCTCGCGCATCAGCGCAAGCCCGCGTCGCACGAACACACGGTTCTCTCCGCGCAGCGGCGCTACGTCGGCCAAGGTCGCGAGGGCCACGAGATCGAGCTGATTCAGGACGACGTTGACATTGCAGCCCATCGCACGGGTGAGCGCCATCACGAGCTTGAATGCGACGCCAACCGCTGCGAGATCCTTGTCGGGTGATGTGTCGTCTGCTCGACGCGGGTTCAGGATTGCCAACGCAATCGGCAGCTTCGGCCCAGGCAGGTGGTGGTCGCTGATGATCAGGTCGATGCCGGCCGCGGCGAGATCGATGGCGGCCTGCACCGCCGTCGTACCGCAATCACAGGTGAGCACCACGCCGGCGCGCACGCGGATCGCGGCCTCCACGCCAGCGGGACCCAGATCGTAGCCGTCACGCTGCCGGTCGGGAATGAATGGCGAGACCTGCGCGCCGAGGGCACGCAGCGAACGAGTCATCAATGCGGTCGACGCCATCCCGTCCACGTCGTAGTCGCCGTGCACGAGGATCATCTCCCCCTTCGTGATCGCTGCCGACAGCCGATCCACAGCCACCTGCATGTCGGCCATCAGCAACGGGTCAGCGAGGTGCTCCAGATCGGGCCGGAGGTATCGGCGCGCGCTGGCGTCAGCGGCATGACCACGGGCCACGAGCAGCTGTGCAAGCGGCATCGGCAGTGCAAGCGCGGATGCCAGTGCGACCGCCGCCGCCTGATCGGGCGGCGGGGCCAGCACCCATCGCGCCTCAGCGCGCTTCATCGACCACCCCACCACCACCGACTCGGCGTCCTCACCCCGGGACGTAGTACATCAGGACACCGCACCCTTCACAGAGATCGATCGTCTCACTCTGGGCCATGAGGTGGCGACGCTGCATGGGGATCGAGGTATCACAGTTGCCGCACGACATGCCACGCATTGCGTAAACGGCTTCGACGCGCTTGCGTCCGCGAATCCGGTCGTACCGGCTGAGCAGTGCGGCCGGGACATCCTTGGCGCTGGCTGCGCGCTTGCTACGCGCGTCGACGATTTCGACGTCAATCTCGGCCTTCTCGGCAGCAACTTCGGCGCGTGCGGCCAGCTGCGCGGCCTCCAATGACGCCAGCTCTGTCGTCTGGTTGGCGAGCGCGCCACGGCACTCGTCGAGCCGACGGTTCACCGCGAGCAGGTCGCTCTCTTCGCTGGAGACGATCAGTTTCGCCTGCTCGATCTGGATCGCGGCGGCCGTCGCCTGCTTGAGCGTCTTCACCAAGTCCATCGCGGCCTCGTTGCGGTCGATCAGTTCGCGGTGTTCAACGATTTTGTCGCGGATATAGGCCTGCTTCTTCTCCTCAAGTTCAACGGCGGCCGAGGTGCGCTCGATGGCTTCCGAGACGCGCCCCTTCTTGATGTCGAGTTCACGAATGCGCGGCTCGAGCGCGACCAGCCGTTCCTCGAGACCATGGATCACCACATCGTCCGCCTGCACCACCAACAACATCTGCAATTCCGTCTGCACTCCCGACCTCCTTAGTTATACCTGCATGCGATGTGGCGAACCCTTCGATGGTCCGGACCTGCCGGTTACAGCACCTGCCGGCGCACACTGCGCCATTCGCGGCCACCAACGGCCGCCAGTTCCTTGCGCAGGGCCTCCACGCGCCTCAGTAAACCATTTTTCTCCGCCTCGGCCGCAAGGGGGAGCATACGCGTATGCTCATCGATTCGCTCGCGCAGCGCGCGTGCGCGCAGCATCCGAATCGAGTCGACCACCGTCTGCGGCGGGTTGATCACCGCGCCCGGCTCCGCGCGCAGCGTTTCAACCACATCGTTCTCAAGCAGGCCGAGTCGTTCGGCCAACGCTTCGGGCGACAAGTCGCCGCCGGACGAGAGTTCCTGGAAAATTTGGAAATAGATCGGGTCGCGGATCACTGATGATGTCCCAGTCAGCTGTTCGAGATCCACATCAGGCTGGTCGCCGTCGTCGATTTCGACCCGGGCGACATCCTCGACGATCTGTTCAATGAGTTCGGGGTGCAACATCATCACGCGGAGCAGCTCCTTCTCGGCCGAACTCTCGGGCGCATGTTCAACACGGGGCACGAAATCCGGCTCGCGCGGCGACATGTCACGCATCGGCGCACCAATCCGACCGACACCCGAGACCGGCGACTGCGGCCGTTCGGGCTGCCTAGCACGGCGGCCACGGCGCGGCAACATCTCAAGCTCGCGGACGAGTACGTCGCGCTCAATGCCCGCAGCTTGGGCCGTGCGCGCCAAGTAGAGGTCGCGGGTGATCGGGTCGGTCGTGGCGCGAATCGTCGGCATCAACCGGTCGAGTGCTCGGCGTTTGCGCTGGAGGTCAACGAACCAACCACCCCGTTCAAGCAACTGCACCTTGCGGTCGAACACGTCGAGCGACTGGTCGAGCAGTTTCTCCATCGCCGCGCCGCCATGCTTCGCGACGAAGGTGTCGGGATCCTCGCCATCGGGCAGCGTTACCATACGCACGGTGAGCCCGCGCGACAGCAGCACGTCCGCGGCACGAAAGCTCGCCTTCTGCCCTGGGGCGTCACTGTCGTACAGCAGGAAGACGGTCGGCGCACTGCGCGCGAGCAGGTCGGCCTGGTCATCGGTGAGTGCCGTGCCCATCGGGGCGATGACTTCCTCGAGCCCGGCCGCCACGAGGCGCACCACGTCGAAGTATCCCTCGACCAGCAGCACCCGTTCCGCGCGGCGGATCGCGTGACGCGCGCCGGCGTAGTTGTATAGGACGCGCCCTTTCGAGAAGACAGGACTCTCAGGCGAATTCAGATACTTGGGCTCGCCCTGTCCAAGGATGCGCCCGCCGAACCCAACCGCGTTGCCGGTCGCGTCATGGATCGGGAAGACGAGCCGGTCGCGAAATCGTGGACGCGGCTCCTCCTGCTCATCCTTCTGCACAAGCAGGCCCACTTCGAGCAGTCGGTTGTTCTCGAAACCGAGCCCATTCATGAACGCCCGCATCAGGCCGATCTCGTGCGGCGCGTAGCCCATACGGAACAGGTCCGCCGTCTCGCGCGAGAACGCACGTTTGGCGAGGTAGTCGCGAGCCGGCTTTCCGAAGTCGCTTTCCCAGAGCATCGTCGTGAACCAGCCAGCCGCCGTTGCATTGGTTTCCCAAAGCGGCTCTCGTGGATCGGGCCCCTCGCGCTTGCGATGCACGTCGCGCACTTCGACGCCCGACTTCTCTCCGACGTATTTCACCGCCTCAACGAACGTCATGCCGAGCCGCTTCTGCACGAACGTGAAGACGGAACCCTTCTCGTGACACACGAAGCAGTGGTAGCCGCCGCGCGGCACCACGGAGAAGTTCGGTCCGGTGCCCTGATGGAACGGACAGGGTCCGCGGTACACCGAACCGACCTTCTTGAGCTTCACATACTCGCTGAGGATCGCTACGATGTCGGCCGCCGCCGAGACCTGGTCGATAACGTCTTCGGGGATCATGCGATCTCCACCACCGTCACGCCGGAACCGCCTTCGTTCCACGCGCCGAGCCGGAAGCTCTTCACGCGGCGGTCGTCGGCGAGCAGTTCACCGATGCGCACCCGCAATGCGCCAGTACCCTTCCCGTGGATAATGCGGAGCGCGGGCAGATCAGCGAGGATGGCACGGTCGAGGGCGGGTTGGACCACGCCATCAATTTCGCCGATGCGCACGCCCCGCACATCGATCTCGTGCCGCGCGTATAACTCGGGCTGGTCGCCCGACATGGGGACGGCCAGGAGCGCCGCGCTCGACGGCTCGCGGCGCCCACGATCCAGCCGACCGGCCTCCTTGCGCGACACACGACGCACGGCACCCGCGGGCACGGTCGTACGCACCGAGCCGATGACCACAACGAGCGCATCGTCACGCGCCTCGAGCACCTTCGCGATGGCGCCACCGAAGGTGGCCACGGCGACCAGGTCACCCACGCTTAACGGACTCACGTCCGTGGTGCCGGCTGCGCTGAGGCCGTCAGCCGACAGTTCGGCGACCTCCTTCGCATCGAGCGCGCGCACGGCGTCACGCTCGGAGGCCAATAGCTGTTCGGCGAGCCGCCTGGCACTCGCACCAGCCTCGGCCACCTGCCCAGAAGTCGCGCCCTTTACCGCCGCAATAGCCGCTTCGATTTCCTTTCGCGCATCCAACAGATACCGCCGCGACTGTTCGCGCGCATCGCGTTCGATCTCGCGTTCGCGTGCGCGCACGGCCTGCTCGCGCCCGAGCACGGTGTCGGCGCGGCTGGCGTAACTGACTTCGCGATCTTCGGCGTCACACTCCCGCGCTTCGACGACGGCTTGGCGACGCTCGAGGTCCTCGATCACGGCGGCTGCGTCGCGCTCCGCCTGCGGCACGCGCGCTTCCGCATTCTCCAAAATCGCGGCCGGCATCGCGAGACGCCGGGCAATGCTGATCCCGTACGACCGCCCGGGAATGCCCTTGAGTAGGCGATACGTCGCCGCGAGCTGCACTTCGTCGAACTGCAGCGACGCGTTCACCACGCCGGGTACTTCGAGCGCGAGCTGCTTGAGTGCGCCAAGGTGCGTCGTCGCGATCGTGGTGACCCCGCGAATCGTCAACACTTGAAGGATCGCCGCACCGAGCGCCGCGCCTTCGTTGGGATCCGTGCCCGACCCGAGCTCGTCGGCGAGTACGAGCGACGCCGGCGTGGCCTGCTCCACGATCTCGATGAGGTTGCGGATGTGGCCGCTGAACGTGGAGAGTGACGCCTCGATCGACTGCTCGTCGCCAATGTCCGCGAAGACGCGATCAAAGAGCGGCAACGCCGAGCCGGCGGCCACAGGCGCCGGAACACCAGCCTGCGCCATCAGCGAAAGTAGGGCGACCGCCTTGAGGAGCACCGTCTTGCCGCCCGTGTTCGGGCCGCTCACGAGCAGTGTGTGTTCGTCGGGCAGGAGCGAGAGATTAAACGGGACGACGGAGAGCGCATCCTTCACCACGAGCAGCGGGTGGCGCCCCTCGACGATCGCGAACCCCTCGCCCGCGTTGGCGAACGCGACTGGCGCGCAACGATAGCGTTCGGCGAACCTGGCGAGCGCGACGAGCGCGTCGAGTGCCACGAGCGCGTCGAGCGCGGCCGCGAGTTCATCCACTCTGGGGCGGAGGTGGTCGGTTGCCTCGAGTAGGATGCGTTCGATTTCACGGATCTCCGCCGTTTCGAGCTCGCGAATGCGATTACCGAACTCGACGGCCGCCGGCGGCTCGACAAACACCGTCGCACCACTGTGCGAGTGGTCGTGCACCATGCCACCCACGGCTCCCCGCCCTTCGCGCCGGACAGGCACGACCCAACGGCCGTTGCGCATGGTGACCGACGCGTCGTCCACCCGATGGCTTGGGTCGAGCTTTGCCATCACCCGTTCGAGCAAGCGAATCAGATCTGCCTGGGCGCCGCTGAGCTGTTTGCGAATCTTCCGCAGTTCGGGCGATGCGCCATCGCGGACCACGCCGTCTTCATCGACGATCCGGTCCAGCGACTGTTCAAGCGCGGTCTCGGAGAGCAGAGACGCCGCGATCGGCTCCACCGCATCGACATCGAGTGCGCGCAAACGCGCCGAGCGGAACGCGTTGAACTGCGACCGTGACGACGTGAGCAACGTGATGACCGCGCGGAACTCTGGCGCATGCCAGACGGTGCCCGGCACCGTCAGCCGCGCCAGCGCCGACCAGAGGTCGGCGATCGGCTCGGATGGCCAGCCGCCTTCGCTCGCGACGACGCGGCGCATGGCGTCTACCCGCGCATGCTCGGCGAGCACGGCCGCGCGCGCGACCAGATCACCACCGGGCACACTGCGCGGGACCAACCGTCGCACGCGTTCCGCTCCGAGCGGCGTAGCCGCAAACCCCGCCACGCTGTCGAGCACACGATCGAACTGCAGGGGCGCCAGTGCATGCGCGTCCGCCGCGGGCACTGGGCCCCCGACGCCAGGATTGACGTGCTGCGGCTCGCTCACCGACAGCAACCTCTCGGCGAGATCCGCGGTATCAAAAACCCGAGCGGGCGATCGAGATCGCTCGTTCGGGCTTCTGGGTCATGCGTACCGACCGGGATCACGCCGCTCGTCCCGGCTCCCAAGAGGGATTTGAGGCTGCAACCGTCACTAGCTGGAGCGCGTACGGCGATTCTTTCGCGTGGCGGCGTTTATCTTCCGTTTACGCTTTTCGCTGGGCTTTTCGTAATGGCGGTACTTCCTGAGGTCCGAGAGAATTCCGGCCTTCTCACACTTCTTCTTGAAGCGCTTGAGAGCTCGTTCGAAGTTCTCGTCCTCGTGGATAATGACTTCTGACAACCTGGTCTTCCCCCCTTAGGTGGCGCCCTGGGCGCCGGATGGTAGCCACGGAAGTTAGTTGAGTGCAGTGCGGTATATCAAGCTTGCGCGAAGGTCAATTGGGACGGCGGGGCTAGAGGTCAGCAGCCAGTCGGCGGCGGCGCATCTGGCGCGCGATCTCTGCAGTTCCATGCACGTGTCCGACACTTAGTATAATGCATTATGACTCATCAACCGCTTCCCATTCAGAGAAGTTTTGGCGAGACACTTCGCCGCGACCTCTGGTGGGTCTCCCCGCTCCTAGTACTCATCTCTTTCAGCACGTTTCTCATCTACGGAACGTGGTCTGCCTTTCAGACGAGCGGTTATACGTTTGGCCCCTACTTCTCTCCCTTCCACGCGCCAGAGATTTGGGGCCCCACGCAGCACGCATGGTTTGGCCCGCGACCCGCTTGGTGGCCAGAGATGTTCTTCTATCCTGCGCTGCTGATCCTGCCCTTCCCTGGCCTCTTCCGATTCACTTGTTACTACTATCGCGGTGCCTACTACAGGGGATTTTGGGCCGACCCCGCCGCCTGCGCTGTCGGCGAGCCGCGCACGACGTACCGCGGTGAGAAGCCGTTCCCCAATTGGCTGCAGAACCTGCACCGCTACTCGATGTATTTCGCCTTGCTCTTCATCACGCTGCTCGGGTACGACGCGTGGCTCGCTTTTTTCTGGGACAATGGCGCCGGCGGCACCCAGTTCGGTATCGGACTCGGCACGATCATCATGTGGGCGAACGTGGCGCTGCTCGCGAGCTACACCCTCGGCTGCCACTCGCTGCGCCACATCATCGGCGGCTTTAAGGACCGCCTGAGCGGCCAGCCGATTCGCGCGGCCTGCTACGCGGGCTGCTCGCGACTCAACCAGAAGCACGGTGCGCTCGCGCGGTGGTCGATGTTCAGCGTAGCCTTCACCGATCTCTACATCCGCCTCTGTGCTGGCGGCTACATCACCGACTGGAGGCTGTTCTAATGGCCGGTGACTACCAGACGGTGGAACACGATGTCCTTGTAATCGGCGCGGGTGGTGCCGGATTGCGCGCCGCCATCGAAGCGGCCTCGACCGGCCTTCGCGTCGGGCTTGTGTGCAAATCGCTTCTCGGCAAAGCGCACACGGTGATGGCCGAAGGTGGCATTGCCGCCGCGATGGCCAACGTGGACGACCGCGACACCTGGAAGGTGCACTTCGCCGACACGATGCGCGGCGGCCAGTACCTGAGCAATTGGCGCATGGCTGAGTTGCACGCGAAGGAAGCGCCCGACCGCGTGAAGGAACTCGAGGCGTGGGGTGCGCTTTTCGATCGCACACCTGACGGCCGTATTCTGCAGCGCAACTTCGGCGGGCACCGGTATCCTCGCCTGGCGCACGTCGGCGACCGCACAGGACTTGAGATAATCCGCACGCTTCAGGATCATGGGATCCATCAGGGTATCGACGTACATATGGAAGTCACGGTGCTCACGCTGCTGACTGATGGGGGCCGGGTATGCGGGGCGTTCGGCTACGACCGTGAAAGGGGCCAGTTCCGGCTCTTTAAGGCCGCGGCAGTTGTGATGGCGACGGGTGGCATTGGCCGTGCGTACAAAATCACGTCCAACTCGTGGGAGTACACCGGTGACGGCCAGTCGCTTGCGTATAACGCCGGCGCGGCGTTGCAGGATATGGAGTTCGTACAGTTCCACCCGACCGGAATGATCTGGCCACCGTCGGTGCGCGGCATTCTCGTTACCGAGGGTGTGCGGGGCGAGGGTGGGATCCTGAAGAACAAGGACGGCAAGCGGTTCATGTTCGACAATATCCCCGACAACTACAAATCGCAGACCGCCGACGAGGAAGAAGAGGGCTGGCTCTACGTGACAGGCGACAAGAACGCCCGCCGCCCACCTGAACTTCTGACGCGCGACCACGTGTCACGCATGATCAATCGCGAAGTCAAGGCAGGCCGAGGCTCACCGCACGGTGGCGTCTTCCTCGACATCGCCTGGATTAAAGAAAAGATCCCGAAGGCAGAAGCACACATCAAGCGCAAACTCCCATCGATGTATCACCAGTTCATGCAGCTGGCTGGCATCGACATCACAAAGGAGCCGATGGAAATAGGTCCGACCACGCACTACGTGATGGGCGGCGTTCGGGTAGACGGCGACACGCAGATGACCACCGTACCCGGTCTCTTCGCCTGCGGTGAAGTCGCGGCCGGTCTTCACGGCGCTAACCGCCTCGGCGGCAACTCAATGTCGGATCTCGTCGTGTTTGGAAAACGAGCCGGCGAGTACGCGGCCAAGTTTGCAAAGGAGAATCCGACGTACACAATCGACACGAATCAGGCCGAGGCCTCCGCGCGCGCGGCGCGCGCGCCGTTCGATCGCCCAGCGAACGCCGATGGGCCGTACCAAGTGCAGGAAGCACTCCAGGACACGATGCAACAGAATGTCGGCATCGTGCGTCTCGAGGACGAGCTGCAGCAGGCGCTCGCCAGCATCGGCGAACTTAAGCAGAAAGCCGCAAAGGTCCACGTGCGCGGCAACCGTGAGTACAACCCGGGCTGGCACACCGCGCTTGACCTGCCGAACCTGCTGACGGTATCGGAGGCCATCACGCGCTGCGCGATCGAACGCAAGGAAAGCCGCGGCGGCCATTTCCGTGAAGACATGCAGGACAAGGACCCCGCGTTCGGCACCTTCAACTTCGTGATCACCAAAGGCACGGACGGCGAGATGCAGCTAAAGCGCGAGACGATTCCGGAGATGCCGGCTCACCTCAAGGCAGCCGTTGAGGAGAACAGATGATGCAAACAACGCCAACGACCGGCGTCTCGACAGGCGGCGCGACGGGTGAGGGACCGACTGAGCAGACGCGCGAGCAGACGTTCAAGCTCTGGCGCGGTGAGCGCGGCACGGGCGAGTTCAAGGAGTTCACCGCTACCGTGAGCCATGGCATGGTCGTCCTCGACGCCGTGCACCAGATCCAGGCAGAGCAAGCCAACGACCTCGCCTGCCGTTGGAACTGCAAAGCAGGCAAGTGTGGCTCCTGCTCCGCTGAGATCAATGGCAAGCCGAAGCTGATGTGCATGACGCGACTTGACCAGCTTCCGGCCGACCAGCCGATCACGGTCGAGCCGATGCGCGCATTTCCCCACGTAAAAGACCTCGTTACAGACGTATCGTGGAACTTCGAACAAAAAAAACGGATCCCGAAGTTCCAACCGCGCACGCCGGACGCGCCGGATGGTACTTGGCGGATGCAGCAGGCTGATGTTGATCGGGTGCAGGAATTCCGGAAGTGCATCGAGTGCTTCCTGTGTCAGGACGTGTGCCACGTCCTCCGCGACCACCAAATGCACGACCAGTTCATCGGCCCGCGATTGACCTTGTACGCGGCGGCCCTCGAAATGCATCCCTTAGATACGGCGGATCGGGTGCCGGCGCTCAAGGAAGATTTCGGGATCGGCTACTGCAACATCACGAAGTGCTGCACAGAAGTTTGTCCGGAAAATATCCTTATCACGGACAATGCAATCATTCCACTTAAGGAACGCGTCGTGGATCACGCGTATGATCCGATCGGGCAGCTGGTCCAGATTTTCTCGCGCCGCAAGGAGAAGTAAGGCGCGCCGTTACCCCGGGGGCCAGTGCATCGCCCGCCCGCCGAGCACATGCAAGTGCAGGTGATCCACGCTCTGTCCCCCATCCCGTCCCGTGTTGATGACCACACGGTAGCCGCTCTCGTCGACATGCTCAACGTTCGCGACCCCGCGGGCCATCTGGAATAGGGCGGCAGCAAGCGTCGCGTCGCCCAAGTCGTTCAGCGACCGACAGTGTGCCTTGGGAATCACCACGATGTGCGTCGGCGCCTGCGGCCCAATGTCGCGGAAGGCCATGCAGCGCTCGTTCTCCGCAACGATCGTGGCTGAAACGTCGCCGGCAACGATTCTGCAGAAGAGGCAAGCGCTCACGAGCGGTCGCTCCGATCGCGCGCTGCGTCGCCACGCGACTCCGCGCCGATCAACGACTGGACGATTCCGAGCGCGGAGATCGCGGCGGTTTCGAATCGCAGGTTTGTTGCGCCGATGCTCACGGGAACGAAGCCGGCCTCCACCAATCGGTCGAGCTCGTCCTGCTCAATCCCACCTTCGGGACCCACGGCGATCACGATCGGCGCCATCTGCTCGCCTGCATCCGGATGCACGACGGGCTGCTCGACGAGCGCAGCCACCCGCGCGAGCGGCGTGCCGCTGCCATCAAGAATCATGCGAACGCCCTGCGGCGCGGCAGCAATAGCACGCTCCAGCGTGGCATCAGGAAAGATCGACGGCAGCCAGGCGTTGTTCGACTGCTCGAGCGCCCTCGCCATGCGCGCGGCCACCTTTTGGGTAAACATCGTCCCCTCGCCGCGCGAAGCGACGCTGTGCGACCGGCGGTACTTCACCGGCCGCCAACTGGCGGCGCCAAGCTCGGTCGTTTTCTCGGCGAGCCAGAGCATCCGTTCCTTGTCCGCGATCGGAAGCAACAGATGCACGGGCCGCCGCGGCGGCTCGGCGCGCACTTCGTGGACCTCAACGGTGGCGCTGCGCTTCGCCAGCCGCACCAGAATGCCGGAACCACACGACCCCTGCCCGTCGAGGAGCCCGACCGGCGTGCCGACGTCGAGGCGGAGCACCCGGATGTGATGGGCCTCTTGCTCGCCAAGCGTGAGCTGCTTGCCTGCGACCATGGGTTCGGCAGTGACAAATATCGGCGTGCTCACGAGCGTACCACGCTGCACGTCCACCATTCGCCTTCAGCATGCTCAGGACCCAACGCCCAACCGGCGGTCTCGAACAGCTCCACCATGACATCGCGTTCGGTGACCAGCATTCCGGAGAAGATGACTACTCCTCCCTCAGCGAGCGAGCGGCCGATCACCGGCAGCAGTTCGCAGATCACGCCGGAGACAATGTTGGCGAGCACCACACGCGCTGGCTGCGCCAGCGACGCGAGCGGCAATAACACATGCGCGTCTCCCTCGAACACGCAGACCTGCTGCGCGACGCCGTTGGCCTGCACGTTCGCCTCGGCATTTCCAATAGCGTCGGGGTCGTTCTCGATCGCGAACACGCGCGCGGCACCAAGCTTGGCCGCCGCGATCGCGAGCACGGCGCTTCCCGCGCCGAGATCCACGACGACGTCGCCGGGGCGAATGACGTCCTGCATCACCCGCAACACCCCCCGCGTTGTTTCGTGATCGCCGGTACCAAACGCCATCGCCGGATCGATCACGATCAACCGTTCGGGCAGGAACGAGTCGGCAAGCCAGGGCGGGGCGACCGTGAGCAGACCCACTGTGTGTGCGCGAATCTGTGAGCGCCACGCGGTGGACCAGTCGACGTGCGGCGATTCAGCCGTCTCGATAATCGCGCCGGGATCGATGGCCAGCGCCGCCGCGCTGAGCTTCCGCGCCGTCGCATCGTCGGGCACATGGGTCAGCAGCGCACCGTTGGCTTCCTGCAACGCCTCGGCGCCCGCGGCGAACATCGCCGTGCTCACTGCATCGACTGTGTCGGCCGACGGGACAACACTGAGACGAATGGTCACGCGCCGAGCGCTTCTTTCATCTTCTGCCAGAACCCTTTCTCGCGACGCTCCGGCACCGGCCCGAGCAGCGGACCAAGCAGCTCGACCGCCTTGGCCGCATCCGCCGTGAGATCGGTCGGCACCCACACCTGCACCCGCACGTGCATGTCCCCCGTGCCGCTTGCGTTTACGCGCGGCAGGCCGCGACCGCGCAGCTGGAACAGCTGACCGCTCTGCGTACCCGCAGGGATGCGTAGCGAAATCGGACCGAGGACTCCGGGCACTTCGACATCAGCGCCCTTCACGGCCTGCGGGAACGACACCAGCACTTCGGTGAAGAGATCTTCACCGTCACGCTCGAACCGGTCGTCCTCGTCCACGTCAAACATCACGAGGATGTCGCCACGCGGACCGGCTCGCGTGCCAGCGTTGCCGACGCCGCGCATATGCATGTACTGCCCCGTCGCGACACCCGCGGGCACTTCGATCGGGATCGTATGGTCACCACGCTGCCGTCCTTCGCCGCGACACGACTTACAGGGCGACGAAATCATCACACCCTCGCCGCTACACGTTGGACATGGCGCGACGCTCACGAACTGCCCGAAGAACGACCGCTGCGAACGATGCACTTCGCCGACACCAGCGCAGGTGGTGCACCGCTTGGGCTTCGTGCCCGATTCGGCGCCGAATCCGGCGCAGCGTTCGCACGGATCAAGCAGCTTGACCTTGACCGTCTTGTTCGCGCCCATGGCCACCTCGGCCATCGTCAGGTGCAGATCGATCTTGATGTCTGCGCCGGCACGCGGCCCCGACTGCCGCTGCCCGCCGGCCTGCGCAAACATGTCGCCGAGCCCAAAGTCGCGCATAAAAATATTGAGCGCCTCAGAGAGATCCACGTGGTGGAATCCCCCCTGCCCGCCTCCGCCGCCACCGCGTAGTCCGGCCTCGCCGTATCGGTCGTACGCCGCGCGCTTCTGCGGGTCGCGCAGCACGTCGTACGCTTCAGACAGTTCCTTGAACTTGTCTTCCGCTTCCTTGCTTCCGCCATTTTTGTCGGGATGGTACTGCATCGCGAGGCGACGATATGCCTGCTTGAGGTCCTCGGCAGACGCGGTGCGCTCGATGCCAAGGATCGCGTAAAAATCAGCCATTCGGGTTAACGCTCGCCGTGCGGGAAAGAAGTCGCGTCATCCGTGGAGAAGTTCCGTCACGAGAGACGATGTGTGTGAGACCAGCGAGATCACCTTTTCATACGGCATGCGCGTCGGGCCGATCACACCAATCACCCCGGAGAGACTCCCCGCCCGGTACTCCGCGGTGACCAGAGTGAGACCGCCAAGCAGCGTCTCGCCGTTTTCGTTGCCGATCGTGATCTGCACACCCGCGTTTTGTTTGCGGGAGCGGAGCAGTGTCGCCAGCTGCGTGCGCGTTTCGGTGAGCTCGATCAGTTGACGCAGCTTGTCGCCGCTGAGGGCAAACTCGGGCTGGTCGGCGAGTACCGACGTCTGGCCAAGCACCACCGCATCGCCTTCGGAGGGCGACGCCACGTCGAACAACTGGTCGCCTTCCTGCAGGAAAATGTTGAGGAGTTCCGTCGAATCGCCGGTGGAACCCGTGTCACGCAACCGCTCACTGAGCGAGCCGCGGATCGCCAACAACGTCAGGCCCGCGAGGCGCTCGTTCAGCACGAGCTGCACTTCCGCGAGCGCATCATCGCCAATGACACCGCGCACTTCAATGAAGATCGTCCGCACGGCGCCACCACGGAGCGAGAGCACGAGCATCAGGCGCTCCGACGACAGGCGCACGAGTTCGAGGCGGGTCAGCACGGTGTCGTCGAGTCGCGGTCCGAGCGCGACGCCAAGTTCCTGCGTCAGCACGCCGAGGCTCTGCGCAGCGCGGCGAAGGACGCTCTCGAGCGTGGTCGTGCCTTGACCAATCTCCGTCTGCAGGCGCGCGCGCTGCGCCTGCTCGAGCGGGGTGACACGCATCAATTCGTCCACGTAGACGCGGTATGCCTTTTCCGTGGGGATACGCCCGGCCGACGTGTGCGGATGGAACAGGAATCCCTTCTGTTCCAGATCATTCATCGTGTTGCGAATGGTCGCCGGCGACACGCCGAGCGCGACCTGGCGAGAGACCGTGCGCGATCCAGCGGGTTCAGCGGTCTCGACGTACGACCGGATCACCGCTGCTAGGACCTGCCGCTCGCGATCGTTCAGTTCAACGGATGCCATGCTGAAGTGAAATCTAGCGTTGCCACGATGAGCTGCTACCTCGAGAGCGCTCCCACCAACGCGTCGAGCCTCAGCCAGCCTTCTGCCCTCAGCCGCACCAGTCCGGATTCCTCTGTCGCCCAGCCCGCTGCGACCCAGCTGCGCGCCGCCACCAGATCCGCCCCCAAGAGACGCGCACCCGTGTCTGCACGCAGGGCGAGGTAGAGCTCCTCGGCGGCGTTCTGCTCGGCAGTCAGTTGCTCGGTGCCCGCTATTGGGTCCACACTCGCCGCCACCGCCTGCTCCCACGCCGCCAACGCCGCGATGTTCCAGCGGCGGCTCTGCCCATCATACGAATGCGCCGAGGGCCCAAGGCCTAGGTAGGGCACCCGCCGCCAATACGCCGAGTTGTGGCGGCTGCGGCGGCCAGGCTTGGCGTAGCTGGAGACCTCGTAGTGCTCGAACCCTGCGCTGGTCAGGCGCTCGTGGCCCTCAAGGAACTCGTCCGCGGCCCGGTCATCCGTCTGGGGCAGCTCGGCGCCACGGGCCGTCCATTTGCCGAGTGGAGTCCGGGGCTCGATTGTCAGCCCGTAAACAGAGAGATGCTCAGGGTTGAGTTCGATCGCGGCCGTCAGATCGTCGTTCCAGGAACGGTGGACCCGACTTGGCACGGCGTAGATGAGGTCGATCGATAGGTTACTGAATCCGGCAGCGCGGGCAACCCGGACGGCCTCGCGAGCCTGGCCAGCGGAGTGCGTCCTGTGCATCCAGGTCAGGGCTTCGGGCGAGAACGACTGGACCCCGAGCGAGAGCCGGTTTACGCCGGCAGCCAGCCAGGCCTCGGCGGCCTCCTGCGTCAGGTCCTCCGGGTTCACCTCGATCGTCACTTCCGTTCCAGAACCGGCGATTGAACCGAACCCAAAACCAGGCGTACCGGCGCCCTCCCCGAAGACCACTCCGGCAGCCCTAAGCCCTGCCAACAACCCAGCGACTCCCGCGCCACCAAGCTTGGACGGCGTGCCGCCTCCGAAGTAGACAGTCTCGAGATTGGCCAACTGGCCGCGGTCGGTACGACGTTTCAGCTCGCCGATCACCGATGTGGAAAACTCGGTGGCCGGAACCTCCTTCCGGACCGCGATCGAGAAGTCGCAGTAGCTGCAACGGCGTCCACAAAACGGGACGTGCACGTAGAGATGGCGGATAGGATCAGACATCAGCGCGCAGCGCGACCGAGAGCTGGCCTGTGCGCACAAACGCGACTGACAACGGCGCAACAAACGGCTGTTGAGAATGACTTAATGTATTTTTTCAAATTACACTGTGTCAACGAGTTACACGCGTTGCCTCTAAACACGTTCACATGCCTTCCATGCACCTCCAACAGTCGAATCATCTGGCAATATCAGGCGGTGAGCGAGGCCAGCGATCTCCCAATCCGCCCATCAGGAGACCGGGTAACGAGCCCGGCCAACTCGAGCCGACTCACCGCTTCCATCACGCTCCTGACAGGAAGCCCTGACCGCGCGCAGAGGGCGTCCACCCCATGCTCGCCAGCGCCAAGACAGTCCCAGACCTCAGCCTCGGTAACCCCCATTGCCGGCCGGTCCACCGCCCTGCTTCTGGGCAGCCCAAGGAGGCCGAGCGCGTCGTCGATCGAGCCAATCAGGTGCTCTCCGTCCCGAATCAACTGGTTGGCGCCTGCCGAACGTGGAGAGTCGATCGGGCCGGGGACGGCCGCAAAGAGGCGCCCGATGACACCGGCATGGGTTGCGGTGTTTATGGCGCCGGACTTGTGCCCCGCCTTAATCACAATCGTGGCTTTGTAGAGGGCCGCGATGATCCGGTTTCGGCGCGGGAAACAGCCCTGAAAGGCCTTGGTCCCCGGCTCACTTTCGGACACGATCAGTCCGCCAGCGGCCACTCTGGAATGGAGTTCCCGATTGGCCACGGGATAGGGCAGATAGAGGCCAGTACCAAGCACAGCGATGGTTTTCCCGCCCGCCTTGATGGCTGCGTCGTGCGCCGCCGAATCAACCCCTCTCGCCGCCATGCCCGAGACCACAATGGCCGCTGCCTTGGCGAACGCCCGCCCAAGCGCCGTGGCCACTCGGAGGCCGTATAACGTGGCCTCCCGGGTACCTACGATGGCCACCAAGGCCTCAGGCGCCGGCCCCAGGGCGGTGAGATCTCCGATGCAAAACAGCTGACGCGGCGGATCGGGGAGGGCGCCGAGGCAGGCCGGGTAGCCCGGCCCGCCCTGCACCAGCCGAACGACGCTCGGGGCCAGCTGGGTGCTACGCACCAGCCGAGCCCAGCCTGCGCGCGCCTGAGCGCATTCTACGCACTGGCCTTCTTGATCTCGAGAATCTTCCTCCAAAGCCCGTCCTTGAGCGCGTCCAAGCCCTGACGGGCGGGCGCGGAGATCGAGAACATCGCGAACGCGCCCTCGGTCTTGATGTCAGGGGTGTAATCCTCGCCCATCAGATCGAGCTTGCTGAACACCACGCAGTGCGGGGTCAAAGCGAGCTCCGCCGAGTAGCGACGAATCTCTTCACGGAGCTTGTCGTACTCCTCCTGCCAGTCCATCGCATCGATGGGAATCATGAAGGCGAGGAGGCGGGTACGTTCGATGTGCCTGAGGAACTTGAGGCCGAGCCCTTTCCCCTCGTGCGCGCCCTCGATAATGCCGGGGATGTCAGCGACCACGAAGGTGCGGTGGTCGGACATCTGCACGACGCCGAGGTTCGGCTGCAGCGTGGTGAACGGATAGTCAGCGATCTTGGGGCGCGCGGCAGACACCACCGACAGCAGTGTCGACTTGCCAGCGTTTGGCTGGCCGACGAGACCGACGTCAGCGATGAGCTTGAGTTCAAGCTCGAGATTCATCACCTGGCCCTCTTCGCCATGCTGCCACTCGCGCGGCGACTGGTGCGTGGCGGTGACGAAAAATGCGTTACCCTTTCCGCCACGGCCGCCCTTGGCGACGATGAACTCCTCGCCATCGCCGAGGATTTCGCCGAGAATCGCGCCGGAATCGGCGTTCTTCACGATGGTGCCTGGGGGCACCGGCATCACCACCGACTTACCGGAGCGGCCACTTTTATTGGAACCCATTCCGTGCTCGCCGCGTTCACCCGTCCACTTGTCGCGGTAGGTGTAATCGAGGAGGGTTGCAAGGTTCGAATCGCCGCGGATGGAGATGTCCCCACCGCGACCGCCATCGCCGCCGTCGGGGCCGCCCATGGGCTCGCGCCACTCGCGACGGAACGAGGTGCAACCGGAACCGCCAGTGCCGGCTTCAACGTGGACTTTTACAAGATCGATGAACACGGCTGCGTTGGCGAGGGAGACTGTCGACGGATCAGGGACGAACGAGCGACGGGTGATGTACGGAGGCGTACTATTTCGATTTCACCCGGTTCCACAGGAGCGAAGCAGACACGATCGCGCCCTCGGGCACAACGTCGCGAATGGCCGCGAGGGTGGCGTCCACTGCAGCCCGCGATGCACCCGCGTTGAGCGCGCCGTGCAGATGCGAATGGAGTTGCCGGTCCTGCTGAGCGGCCACGCACGCCGCCACAATGCACAACTCTCTCCGAGGTAAATCTAACCCTTTGCGGGAGAGAACCTTTCCGTAGCCCTCGACGATCATCCATTCGTCGAATTCGGGATGCAACCGACGAATGTTGCCGCGAAGCTTCTCGTACATCTCTCCGTAGACCATGGCGCAGGTTGCCTCGCCGCGCGCGCGCCAGTCGTCCACGTCAGCATATGACTCGGCGCCGGCCTCCGGATCACGAGTCACGCGGGCGAGGTCACCGACCCGCCGCCACTCTCGCGCCGCATTGAGTGCCCTCGGAAAGCCGGCGAACAGGTACGACTGGAGAATCAGTTCCTCCACCCACAGTTCAGGCACCGCCACCGCCCCGCACTCCGCGAGCCCGGACCGCACCTCCAGTTCGCTCCCGCCCGCGATCCGGGCGGCGAGGCGGACGAGCGCGGTCGTCTGCGGGTCCAGCGAGACCAACGGCTCTGATGCGTTCAGTGGATTCCCCATCTTCTGGAGAACGTTAGCCACTCCAGGACCGCTTAGCGTCATCGAAACCTTGCATTCCGTACCGGTTTCGTGCCTGCACCTGAGATCGAAGGGGTGGACGTGCGAGCCAACTGTCGACCGGTGAGCAACGACTACTCCGCGACGCTCCGCACACCGCCCACCACCTCGCCACGCGTGTTGCGGATCCCGCGGCGTTTCCAGTCAGCGAGCCGCGGTGGAAGCGTTTCTGGCAATGCGCCCACCGACTGGAGCGCACGCAGCAGCGCGATGTGCTGCGCGCGGGCAGCCCCGTCTTCGACCTTGACGGCCACGCCGATACCCATCGCCGGCACAGCCGCACAGTGCACACCTTCGGCGCCGACCTTGGAAATAATCGCGCCCTGAGTCTCTTCAACCAGCGTGGTGTCGAACCGATCGGTGCCACCCAGCAGGTGCGGATGCGCGCGAATCGCATCGGCGGTCCGGGCGGGAAGTTCATCGCCGGCAGCCACCGCGCGACCCCAGCGCGCATAGGCGAGCGCCATGCGGTCAATCGGAAGCGCCATCACCGGGACGCCGCAGCCGTCAACCCCGACCGGCATGTCGTCGGTGGAGACACCGGTCCAGGCGGCAACCTCTGCGAGGCACGACCGCTGCACGCCGTGATCAACGCGTTCGTAGCCGCCCGTGTGGTAACCCGCGGTGAACGCACGCGCGAGCATTGCCGCATGCTTGCCCGAACAGTTGTTGTGCAACCGTGACCACGGGACGCCGAGTTCGAATGCCATCTTGACGCCGCGCACGGAGAGCGGCTCGTGCGACCCACAGACGAGGTCGCCTTCTTCGAGGCCGATGGAGTCGAGCATGCGCGCGGCCAGCGCGACGTGCTCGGGTTCGCCACCGTGTGATGCGCAGGACAGCGCGAGTTCCTCATTCCCCCATCCGAGCTGGTCGAAACCGCCGCTCGCAAGAAACGGCAAGACCAGAAAGGGCTTCGCACACGAGCGCCACATCGTGACCAGCGTATGGTCGCGCGCGAAACTCGACAGCGCATCGTCGCTGCCGACGACAGCAGCGTGGACGCGGTGGCGGGACTCAACGACGTCCGCTCTGGTGACTTCGACGTCGAGGAACAGCTCGCGGAGAGTCAATGAGACGAGCGGCGAGAGATGACGGATGACGGGCGATGTGGATTTTCCATCTAGCGCTCTGCGAGATGCAGGTCGTAGGCTGCCAGCACTTCCGCTGCCGAGACCGTCGCGGCGCCACTCTTTCGCACTCCAACGCCAGCCGCGAAGTTTGAGATGATGGCCGACTCGAGCGGCGTGGCACCGGCCGCTAGCATCGCGGCGAGGTAGGCCGTCACCGTGTCACCTGCACCCACGACGTCATAGACTTCCCGCGCGGCCGTCGGAATACGATGCACACCGCGCGTCGCACCCGCCGGCGCCGCGCCTGTGTTGCCGCGCTCGATCAGCGCCATCCCGCGTTCACTGAGTGTCAGCAGCAGCGCATCGGCCCCGAGGCCTTCTACCACGCCTGGCAAGGCGTCAGGGTGGTCGAGATCGACGGCTGCGCCCATCGCCGACTCGAGCTCGCGACGGTTCGGCTTGAAGATGGTCGCGCCGGCGTAGGCGAAAAAGTTTTTATACTTCGGATCCACAACGACGGGAATCTTTTTCGCCCGCGCGGCGGACATGGTGATCGTAATGAGCGACTCGACTAGCAATCCCTTGTTGTAGTCCTCGAACACGACGGCATCGGCGCGCGCCACGGCCGCCAGCGCCGCGTCGGCGACATGGGCCGCGTCGCCAGCATCGAGATCGTCGTCGCGTTCTTCGTCCACGCGCAGGAGCTGCTGCGACTTGGCCATCACGCGGGTCTTCGTGGTAGTCGGTCGATCGGTGATAACGAGTCCGCCGGAATCAGCGCCGAGCTCGCGCAACATCTCGCGGACCTGGCGGCCCGCTTCGTCCCTGCCGATCGCGGCGACGAGATCGGCCCGGCCACCGGCAGCAATCACGTTTTGCGCGACGTTGGCGGCGCCTCCGAGGGCGAACTTGCGGTTGCGGACGCGGACCACGGGAACCGGCGCCTCGGGAGAGACGCGATCGACATCACCGCGGAGGTAGACATCGAGCATCGCATCGCCGATGATCGCGATGTGCTTGCCGCGGGCACCGTCAAGTAGCGCGGCGAGCCGGGCGCGGGAGATCAGATCGCTAGGCACGTCCGGAACCTAACCGAGGCGAACAGGGCGGGCGACGGGTCAGGGGCGATTGGGCGAGCAGGCCGTTAGCACGCGAAAGGGCTGCGGCGCGACCATGTCGGTCGGTCTATCTTTAATGGGCCGGGCCCTTAGCTCAGCGGTTAGAGCAGCGGACTCATAATCCGACGTGCGATGGTTCGAATCCATCAGGGCCCATTGGATGTACGCGACGCGCCCACCTTCGCGGCGCACGGGCTTTGTCTATCGAACGATGAACCGTCGGCCGCGCGCTGGGTCGAAAAGAGAAAGACCAGGCGGCCCAGGCGCCTCTGGACCGGGCCGGACGGTCCCCTTTGGTCCGGACACCGCGCCCGTTATCTTCTACTGCTTCAGGGCGCATAGCTCAGCTGGTTAGAGCGCTGCTTTCACACAGCAGAGGTCAGGGGTTCGAGTCCCTTTGCGCCCACTGGCCACAACTCGTGCTGGCGTGATCTCTCCCGCCGCGATGCGTGGGCTACCAACGATACGGATTGCGGCGACACGCCAGCGCCGACCGGATCTACTCCTCGCTCAGGATCCACCGCTCCCATCGGCCGAGCTCCGCCGCGTCGGCTCGCACGCCTAACAGGACATCGCCGGTGGTCTCATCGTTCGCCGACTCCACGACCTGCGCACCGCGGTGCATCTCGGCGAGCAGCTTTCCTTCTGCGGCTGGGACTCGCAAGCGCACCACAGGCCTTGCCTGCTCCGCCGCCGTGCGTAGCGCGGCCACGAGACCATCCACTCCGCCCGGTGCAACCGCACTCGCGTACGAGGAGCCCGGGAGCAGGTTGGACATCCGCTCGGCGAGCGCGCTCAGGTGACCGGGCGCTAGTTGATCGACCTTATTGAATACATGGAGCGTTGGCCGGTCGTGCACGCCGAGTTCAGCGAGCACTTCGTCCACGACAAGGCGTTGTTCCTCCCAGGTGGAATTGCCGGCATCGATGACGTGAATGAGCAGATCCGCCTCGCGCACTTCCTCGAGTGTCGCGCGGAAACTCGCGACGAGATGGTGAGGCAGCTTGCGGATGAATCCGACGGTATCGGTCACGACGACCGGCATCGAACCGCCGCCGAGCGAGACATCGCGGGTAAGCGGATCGAGTGTGGCGAAGAGCCGGTCTTCCACGAAAATATCGGCGCCCTTGTCGGCCAGTTTCTCCGCCCCGCCCCGGGCTTCGGTACGCGCCGCGCTGGCGCGCACCAGCGCGCGCAACAGTGAACTCTTGCCGGAGTTCGTGTAGCCGACGAGTGCGATGCGGAACATGCCACGACGGTTCTTGCGCTGCACCTCGCGACTTTTCTGCACCTCAGCGAGCCGGTCCTTGAGCACTTTGACCCGCTGGCCGACGAGACGACGGTCGGATTCGAGCTGTGTTTCGCCTGGGCCACGCACGCCGATGCCACCGCGGAACTTCTCGAGGTGAGTCCACATCCGGAGCAGCCGCGGCAGGGAGTATTCGAGTTGCGCAAGTTCGACCTGCATCCTCGCCTCGGCGCTCCGCGCGCGCACGGCAAAGATGTCGAGGATCAGTTCGGCGCGGTCGATGACCCGCTTGCCGATCGCATCCTCGAGATTCTTGCCCTGAGCGGGACTGAGTTCGTCGTCGAAGATGACGAGCGTGGCTTCTTTGTCAAGGACCAGCGCTTTGAGTTCCTCAACCTTGCCCTTGCCGACATAGGTCGCGGGATCGGGCCGGTCGATCTGTTGCTGGAGTTCACCAACGACGCGCGCGCCGGCGGTGTCGGCGAGGCATTCAAGCTCGCGCAGATGCTCATCAACGAGGAACTTGGCATTGCTGCGCTTGAGCGGCGCGCCGACGAGAATGGCGCGTTCCTGCGGCGGCACAAGGTCGATCATTTCTCTTGACACGCCTACAATCTATCCCGCCGACGAGCAGCGAAGAGCTGACCTGCCCGAGCCGAACTCCTACCGCGGGATCAACGAGGCGATGTCGATCCGGGCCTTGGACTCATAGGGCCGCGTCAAACTGCCAAAGGGCGAGTCGACGGTCACTTTGCCCTTCACGACGTATTCCACCGATCCCTTGCGCAGCATCAGCTGCGCGACGCCAAACAACTCCTGCATCGTGAAGTTCACCGGCAAGGTCACTTCGCTGCGCGTGGACTTGTCCAGCGTCACCCGCTTCGTCACGGCACCGCTCGCGACAGTGCCCGAATCGCTACTGAGCGCATAGGTGAGCCGCGTGACGTCCATCCGATAGTCATTGGGATTGAACACGTCGAGTACGAGATCCAATGAACCGCCCTCGAGCCCCAGGCCGCGCACGCGAATGTCGCGCAACTCCACCGTGGGCGTACGAAACGCGGCCCTGGCCAGCGAGGCGCAACCGGTGAGCGAGAGCAGCCCAAGAACGAGCGTGAAGGATCGGCGAAACCGCATGGAGGCCCGTGGAAGTGTGAACGCCTGATGATACCCCGGATCGGCCGTACTGGTATCAGCCGCCCAGACGATCCAATTACTGCGCCGCTTCCTTGAAACTGCGCCACCACTCGAGCCGCTTTGCAATCTCCTTCTCGAAGCCGAATGTTCCAGGCAGGTAAAACCGCCGGCCCGCGACCTCGTCTGGCAGGTACTCCTGCGGGATGTACGCCTGCGGCACGTGGTGCGCGTACTGATAGCCTTTCCCGTAGTCGAGTTCGTTCATGAGAGCTGTGGGCGCATTGCGGATGTGCTTGGGCACGCCGGCGGAGGGCGTCTCGCTCGCAGCCTTGAGCGCTGCACCCCACGCCTCGTAGACCTTGTTACTCTTCGGCGCCGTCGCGAGGTAGACACAGGCCTCGGCGATGGCGAGTTCGCCTTCGGGTGAACCGAGGTACTGATAGGCGTCGCGGGCGGCGATGGTCAGCTCGAGGGCCCTGGGGTCGGCGAGGCCGACATCTTCGCTGGCAAAACGGACCATACGACGGACGATGTACAGCGGATCCTCCCCGCCCTGGATCATCCGCGCAAGCCAGTAGAGCGCGCCGTCAGGATCGCTGCCACGGAGCGACTTGTGGTACGCGCTGATGAGATTGAAGTGTTCCTCGCCGGACTTGTCGTAGCGGGCGAATCGTAGTTGCGCCGCTTCCTTGACCGTGTCGACGCCGATAACATCACCACCGCTTCCGAGCGCCAACGTGGCGGCCGCTTCAAGAATCGTCAGCGCGCGCCGCGCGTCGCCGTCGGCCTGCTCCACGATTGCGGCAACCCCATCCGCGGTAGCCGATACACCAGACGTTCGGAGGCCACGGTCGGCGTCATCCAACGCGCGATTGATCAGGACGGCCAGGTCCTCCGCCGAGAGCGGCTCCAGCACGAACACGCGCATCCGCGAAAGCAACGCGCCATTCACCTCAAAACTTGGGTTCTCCGTGGTCGTGCCCACAAGCGTGATCGTGCCGGCCTCCACATGCGGAAGCAGCGCATCCTGCTGGCCCCGATTGAAGCGGTGGATCTCGTCGATGAAGACGATCGTGCGCCGACCAAGTGCACGCCGCTGCTCTGCTTCGGCCACAACCTCACGGATGCGTTGCACCCCCTCGCTGACCGCCGAAAATGGCACGAACTCGCCCCTGATGTGTTGGGCGATGGTGCGGGCGATGGTGGTCTTGCCTGAACCAGGAGGGCCCCAGAGGAGGATCGAGCCCGTATCGCCCGCGTCGACGGCAGCGCGCAGCGCCTTGCCGGGAGCGAGGAGGTGGCGCTGGCCGACGACCTCGTCG
>SXGR01245778.1_pt1 | contig 50957 bp, 38 predicted proteins | sample 3174711 | NCBI WGS metagenome assembly SXGR01 (sample SAMN11356860, study PRJNA531348) | freshwater metagenome | isolation source: freshwater sample F1-60 | place: China: Fuxian Lake, Yuxi | collected 2017-12-25 | reverse complement strand
GTCGTCGGTCGGGAACGGCCCCATGCCGAGCATGCCATTCTCCGATTGCAGCCAGACCGTCATGCCCGCCGGGACGAAGTTCGCCACGAGTGTGGGGATGCCAATGCCGAGATTCACATGGAATCCATCGCGCAGTTCTTGCGCGGCGCGCTGCGCGAGTTGGGTGCGGTCGAGCGGCATGTCACTCTCCGAATCGGATGCCTTGTGCGAGCGGCAGCGCGCCGCCCCAGTTGACCGTGCAGGTTTGGCGGCGCATGTAGGACTTCCACGAGTCCGACCCTGACTCGCGACCGCCGCCCGTGTCCTTCTCGCCGCCGACCGCACCGCCAATCTCCGCGCCGCTCGTGCCGATGTTGACATTCGCGATGCCGCAGTCGCTCCCCGCTGCGGAGAGGAATCGCTCCGCGGCGCGAACGCTGTCCGTGAAGATGGCGCTCGAAAGCCCCTGATCCACGCCGTTCTGGATCGTCATGGCTTCATCGAGTGAATCGACCGTGAAGACATAGAGGATCGGCGCGAAGGTTTCCTCGCGCGTGATCGCCGGGATGCTGCCTCGAGGGACGCGAAGGATCGTCGGTTCGACGAAGGACCCGGGTTGCGCAGCGCGGCGATCGATCGGTTCGGTGCCACCGCTCACGAGCGTGCACCCCTCCCGCACGGCCCTCTCGATCGCGGAGCGCATCGCAGCGACGGCGCGCTCATCGATCAGCGGGCCCATGAGCGTGCGCGCGTCCAGCGGATCGCCGACGGGCACCGACTTGTACGCGCGTTCGAGGCGTGCGAGCAGCGGCTCGATGACCGATGCATGAGCAATGAGGCGCCGCGTCGTGGTGCATCGCTGACCGGCGGTGCCCACCGCACCGAAGAGCACCGCACGTGCCGTGAGATCGAGATCCGCATCCGGCAGCACAATGATGGCGTTGTTGCCGCCGAGTTCGAGCAGGGTTCGCCCCAGTCTTGCGCCGACGACTTGCGCCACGCGCCGTCCCATGCGGCAGGAACCCGTGGCGCTGATGAGCGGCATGCGCCGATCCGCCAGCATCGGCTCGCCCACCTCGTCGTCGCGCCCAATCACGAGCGAGAAGACATCGGCAGGATCGACACCAGCGGGGCGGAAGATCTCCTGTTGTGCCATGACCCTACGCGCAGCCTCGTTCGATGCGATGGCCACGAGTGGAGTCAAGAGGCTCGGCTTCCACAGGCATGCGTTGCCGCAGGTCGCCGCCACGATCGCGTTCCACGCCCACACCGCGCATGGGAAGTTGAACGCCGTGATGATGCCGATCGTCCCGAGCGGATGCCACTGCTCGTACATGCGGTGGCTCGCGCGCTCGCTGTGCATCGAGAGTCCGTACAACTGCCGCGACAATCCGACGCAGAAATCGGCGATGTCCACCGCTTCCTGCACTTCGCCCAATCCTTCCGCGCGGATTTTTCCCATCTCGAGCGACACGAGTTCGCCGAGCGGCTCCTTCAGCCGGCGAAACTCCTCGCCGATGCGGCGAATGATCTCGCCGCGCTGCGGCGCGGGCAGCGTTCGCCATGCTGCAAAGGCCCGTTCGCATCGCTCCACTGCAGCGTTCAGTTCTTCGCGCGACTGCAGGCGGACGCCGGCGATCGGCGTTCCCGTGGCGGGATTGTTCGACACGATGACCGCCGCATTCTGGCTGTCGGGCGCGACGATCAGCGGATGCTTGGCGATGCCAAGCTGATCGAGCAGCGCATGCGGCTTGAAGATCTGCTGCGTGCTCATGGTGTCTTCGGTGCGGGGGCCGTCGGTGCGCTCGGCGCCGTGGGTGTGGAAGACGCTGCAGGAGCGGCGGGCTTGAGCGTCGCGGCATCTGCAGCGGGCGGGCCCGGAAGGATCTCCACCTTCTCAATGACGATCTGCGTCTTGGGAACATCGGCCATGCCATCGCTCCGTCCAGTCGGCGCTTCGGCGATCGCGTCCACCACATCCATGCCGCGAACAACCTTGCCAAAGACCGCATAGGCGGCGCCGCCGCGCGGCTGATCGAGCATGGCATTGTCCACAGTGTTGATGAAGAACTGGCTGGTGGCGCTGTTGGGTGCGTTGGTCCGCGCCATGGAAATCGTCCCGCGCAGGTTCTTCAAACCGTTGTTCCACTCGTTCTGGATGGGCTCGCGGGTTGCCTTCAGCTTCATGCCGGTGTCATGACCGCCCCCCTGGATCATGAACCCCTTGATGACGCGGTGAAAGATCGTTCCGCCGTAAAAGCCGCTCTTCGCATAGGTCACGAAGTTCTCGACGGAAATCGGTGCCTTGGCCGCGTTGAGCTCGAGGTAGATCGTGCCTTTGCTCGTGGTCATCGCCATGTAGACCGGTGCGGCGGTCGATGGAGCCGCGGGCTGCGGTGCTGCCGGAGTTGTCGGGACCGCCTGTTGCGCTGAAGTGACGCAGGCCAGGATGAGTGCGCTCAGGCAGGCGAGAGAACGGGAGAGAAGAGGCGAAGTGATCATGAACGCCATGGTAGGGTGGTGCGAGATGCCGCGGGGGCTTGGATGCGGGCACTGCTGCCGCGTTCGCCTACGATTGCCGTGTCATGAGTGCGGTTCGCTGGATCGTTGACTTGTTCAGTTCCGTGCGGTTCGGCATCACGCTGCTCGTCCTGCTTTTTGTGTACATGAGCATCGGAAGCGCGGGAGTGGTGTACCCCATTCACCCGAATCTCTTCCATCCCGATGCGTGGGTTCATGATCAGCTTCGGCAGTGGCGCCCCTTCGAGATGACCGAGTTTGAATGGTTCCATTGGTGGCCCTTCAACCTTCTCATCGGGCTGATCGCAGCCAACATGATCGTGACGACGCTTCGGCGGATACCGCTGCGGCTGGTGAACCTCGGCGTCTGGATGATCCACACGGGAATCATCGTGCTCATCGTCGGCAGCGTTCACTACTTCCACGCAAAGGTGGAAGGCGACGCACCCGTGGCGCGGCGCAAGATCGTTCTTGAAGTCGATGGCACAGACGGCAGCGTCGAGTTGCTCGCCGCGCAGGGTGCGCGGGCGGTGATCGGCGAGGGTGCAGAGCAGTACGCGGTGGAAGTCGTCGACATCGACCCGGCATGGATGCTGCGGACGGAGGGCAGCGACGGCGAGCCCGCGTACAGCGTCACGGTCAGCGTGCAGACCGCGGCGCGCCGCTTCATGCGTCAACTGATCGCTGGTCGACCTGATTTGACGGAGGACCTGCTGCCGGGCAGCGGTCCCGCGCAGCCCATGCAGCGCGCGTTGAAGGCAACGGGAACGGCGATCGTCGATGCCGCGCTTCGCATGCGACTGGACTACGAGGCGCAGGGTTGGTTCTACCTGCGGAACGACCTCGCCAAGGCGTGGGCGCTGTATGTCAGGCCCGCAGGGACTTCGGAGTGGACGATGCGCCCGCTCGATGGACTCCCGCTCTACAACGACCGCGTGTCATCGACGGCGGATGTGCTCGTGGCGGATCCCGCATCGGCGTCGCTGCGTCCGATGTTGCTCCCCGTTCCACCAGTCGACGGCGATCCCTTTCCAGATGTGACGATCGCGGTCGACGGCTACTTGCGCTACGCGCAGCTTCGTTCCTTGCTGGTTCCCGGGGGCGCGAACGCACCCTTCAATCCGACGGTGACGCTCGACATCAAGGGAGATCAGGGGGCGGAATCGACCTACCGCCTCATGGCATTGGACGCCGAGCGTTCCACCGCGGATGATGGGCTTCTGCGAATGGCGGCAGTCTCGAGCGAGGCAGAGTTCGAGCAGCTCTTGAGACCTGCGGAGATCCGGGTTCGCGTGCCAGCGGCGGGAGTCGATGTGGTGCAGCGCGTTCGTGTTCCCAAGGATGATGCTGCCGCCGAAGCGTTCGTTCCCGTGGGTGATCCGCTGCTTGGGTACGGCTACAGGGTCCGAGCCGCACAAGATGATCTCCCCGTGGGCGGGCGCAGCGCGAGCGTGTTGATCATGGATGTGAAGACGCCGAGTGGGGTCATCCGTCGGTGGGTCTTCAGTGATGCGGCGCTCACGCGCGATGTGCCGGCGGGTGAAGGGGGGCACGCAGCACCCGTGCAGCCCGACCCCGCGGTCGAGGTCGAGTACATGCCAGGGGGAGGTCGCGCGCTGCTGACCGTCGTCGCTGGTCCGGATGAACGCCAACTTCGGCTGATCGCGGCCTTCGGCGATGCAGTCGGGAAGGCGCAGTCGATCGAAGTGGGCGGTTCGGTGCGTTTGCCCGCTGGACTCACGGTGGAACTGTCCAGCTATGAACCGCGCGCGCGGGTGGTGGAGGGTCCAGTGCCGATCCCGTTCGAGCAGAGGATTCGCGACGCGCGAGAGATGTTCTCGATGGCGCACATCATCGTGCCTGGCGCCGCGCCACTCTGGCTTCGATTCAGTCCGTATGCCTTCGACGATGCGCGATTCGCGCTGCGGAGGCATCCCTTCCATCCGCAGCGCATTCGACTGGCGGATGGGCGCGAGATGGACATCCTCTTTTCGCGGCAACGGCTTCCGCTCGGGACGGATGTCGCGCTCGAGGACTTTGTCCTTGCCACGCACTCGGGTGGCTACACGGGCGAAAGCGGGACGATCCGCGACTACACAAGTCTGCTCAGGTTCCGCGATGCTCCCGATCAGCCGTGGAGCGATCCGACGCAAGTCAGCGTGAACGCTCCCGTGGAGCATCGGGGACTCTGGTTCTTCCAGGCGCAGTGGGATCCGCCAGAGCCGGTTTCTGCGCGCGATCCGCGGGGCAGTGCGGGGCTCAACTACACCGTGCTTGGCGTGGGCAACCGCGAAGGCGTGTGGACGCAACTCGCCGGCTGCGTGATCGCAGTGGCTGGCATGACCTACGCTTTCTACGTGAAACCGTTGTTGATTCGTCGTCGCACGGAGCGCGCCAAGGAGGCAGCGAGGAAGCGACTCGCGCTCTCAGGAGTCCTGCCGTGATTCGCCGTGGGATGCGGGCGATCTGCTGTGCCTTCGTGGTGTTGCTCGGTGGCGCAGGGGAGATTCGCACCGCCGAAAGCGCTCCCGCCGGCGCATCCTTCGAGCAGTCCGTGGATCTCCAACCGCTCGCGGAACTTGCCGTGCAGAGTGGTGGGCGAATCAAGAGCCTCGGCTCGTTCGCCCAAGGTGAGATGGGGTTCATCAGCGGACCACGGCTCATTCACGGACAATCGTCGCTCTTCACTTACTTCGACCTGCTGATCCGTCCGGAAGCTTATGCAGATGCCGATGTCATCTATGTGAAGGGTGGCTCGGTGCGTCAGCGGATCGCCGATGCGGTTTTGCGCGAGGACCCCTCGCTGCAGGAGCGGATGCGTGCGTTCCAATCGAGTGGGCTGATTTCGGGCGCGCTGCTTGGGCGCGATGGCGTTGCTGCAGTAATCGAGCAAATGCAGGGAGATCTGTTGCGCACGGCCAAGGTGATGGATGCGGTCCGTGGCGCGCAGATGCTCATGCAGACGGATGCGCTGCTGCGCGGACTGAGGATCGTGCCGCCCGCGCCGGCGGATGAGCGCCAACGCTGGCACTCGATCAGCGAAGTGATGCTGCTCGCGGCGGATCCGGGTGCTGCCAAGGCATCGGGGAAGGAAGTCGCCCCCATCGCCGGACTCGATGTCGGCTTGCAGCAGCAGTGTGCGCAGCACTGGCGCGCGATGGTGGAGGCGTGGATCGACGGTGATGCTCCGCGGGTGAACGCATCCGCGCGCGCTCTCGCGGCGATGGTGCCGACGCTGAATCCCGCGGCATCGCCCGACCCCACCCGGCTGCGCTGGGAAGCGTGGTACTTCGCCAACGGCAACTTGTCCTGGATCTGGCTGGTCTATGCGCTGAGCGTGATCTTGCTGCTGCTGGCGGTTGTGTACCGATGGCCGCGCGCCAAGAGTGCGGGCCTTGTCGTGTTCGCGGTTGCGTTCCTGCTGCAGACCGTGGCGCTCCTCCTGCGCTGGTGGATTTCCGCACGCTTTCCCAACAGCAACATGTTCGAGGCGGTGACGACATCCGCGTGGTTCGGAGGCTGCGCCGCGGTGATCCTCGAGGTTGCGCTGCGCAAGCGGGCGGTCGCCGGGCTCGTGGCGCTTGCGAGTGGGTTCGCGAGCGCCGTGGCACTCATGTCAGCGCACTTCCTGCCCGTGCAACTGAACGCACAGATCGGCAACATGATGCCCGTGCTGCATGATGTGTGGCTGTACATCCACACGAATGTCATCATCTTTTCGTACTGCCTGATCTTCATGGCCGCGGTCTCTGCGGGGCTCTACCTCGCGTACCGCGCGCTCGGTGGGAAGCGCGTGCATGCTTCGGTGGGGGGCGTTGCCACGCTCTCGTCCGAGGGCATGGGTGGATTCCGCAGCGAGCGCACGGGTGAAGTCCTCGACGGGGTCACGATGCTCTTGATGAAGCTGTCATTCGTCTTGCTGTGGGCGGGGATCGCGATGGGCGCGATCTGGGCAGACCACTCGTGGGGCAGACCATGGGGTTGGGATCCGAAGGAAGTCTTCGCGCTGAACACCTTCGTGGTGTTCGCCGTTCTCGTGCATGTGCGCTACCGCGCTCTCGACAAGGGGCTGTGGACGGCACTGCTCGCCGTGGTCGGCGCTGCCGTGATGCTCTTCAACTGGATCGTGATCAACTTCGTGATCACGGGTCTGCACTCTTACGCCTGACCCACTCTCCCAGCGCCAGCCTTCGCAGGTCGCGTGGGACGCTTGGGGCGCGATACGGCCTCCACCTGCTTCGTTCCCTTGGTCGCCGAGGCTGCCGCCGCACTTCCGTTCATGCTGCCGACATACACGGCAGTGTCGCCGAGTTCCTCCGCGATGCGCAGCAGCTGGTTGTACTTCGCAGTGCGATCGCTTCGGCAGGGCGCACCTGTCTTGATCTGACCGCAGTTCGTGGCGACGGCGAGATCCGCGATCGTGCAGTCCTCGGTCTCGCCCGATCGATGGGACATCACAGCGCGGAAACCAGCGCAATGTGCGGTGTTGACGGCATCGAGCGTCTCGCTGAGCGTCCCAATCTGGTTGACCTTGATGAGAATCGCGTTGGCGCAGCCCTCCGCGATTCCACGGCGCAGGAATGTCGGATTTGTCACGAACAGGTCGTCGCCAACGATTTGGATCTTCGATCCCAGCAGCGTCGTCATCGCTTTCCAACCATCCCAGTCGCTCTCGGCGAGCCCATCTTCGATTGAGCGGATCGGCCACCGATTGCACCAGGACTCCCACATCTTGATCATCTCGTCGCTACCGACGATTCGTTTCGGGTCGCTCTTGAAGAAGCAGTAACCCTTCTTGCCCCGTGCAGTCGCTTCGTTGGCGAGTTCGCTCGTCGCAGGATCAAGACAGATGGAGATCTGCCGACCGAGGTCGTAGCCTGCAGTCTCGACAGCCCGAGCGATCAACTCGAGTGCCTCTTCGTTTGACTTCAGGTTCGGGGCGAAACCACCCTCGTCGCCGACCGCGGTCGAAAGCCCGCGGTCGTGCAGGACGCGCTTGAGAGCGTGGTAAATCTCGACACCAGCGCGAAGTGCCTCGCCGAAGTTGTCGAAGCCCCAGGGCTGCACCATGAACTCCTGGAAATCGACCGTGTTGTCGGCGTGCTTTCCGCCGTTGAGGATGTTGAGCATGGGCGCGGGCAGAGTGCGTGCATGCGTGCCGCCCACATATCGGTACAGGGGCTGCTCCGTGGCGATTGCCGCGGCGTGCGCCACGGCCAGGCTCGTGGCAAGCGTGGCGTTCGCGCCAAGCCTTCCCTTGTTGGGCGTGCCATCGATCTCGCACAGCAGACGATCGATGCTCTCTTGCGTGCGCGCATCGGCGCCGAGGAGTTCGGGCGCAATCAGCGCGTGAATGTTCTCCACCGCGGTGATGACTCCCTTGCCAAGCCAACGACTGCGATCACCGTCGCGGAGTTCGATTGCCTCGTGTTCGCCCGTGGATGCGCCGCTCGGGACGGCCGCGCGCCCGACGGCTCCGCCTTCGAGTCGCACTTCGCACTCCACGGTTGGCTGGCCTCGAGAGTCGATGATCTGACGGGCCGTGATGTCTTCGATGGTGAATGCCATGATCCTAGTCTAATGGTCGCATGCGTCAGGCCGTTCGCGCGGCGGCAAGAAATGCGCGGATCAGTCCGTGGTCCTTCACGCCACGCGCCGATTCCACGCCGCTCGACACATCCACGCCCGCGGGTCGCACCTGCCGCACCGCGGCTGCCACGGAATCCGGATTCAACCCGCCCGCAAGCAGCAGAGGTTTCTGCAGCGTGCCGCGCAGCGCAGCGATTTGCTCGAGCATGCCATCGGCGTGCGCCCGCCCGCTGCCTGCATCGCGTCCATCGAAGAGCAGCGCATCGATGTTCGGGAGTGCATCCCAGGCGAGGAGTTCAGCGATGTCCGACGCTGCAGCGATTCGCCGGAGCGCTGGCGCACGCGGCGGGGATGCAGCAGCTCGCCATGCGGCGGCATCCGCGGCCGCAGCATCGGCATGCAGTTGAACGCACCCGTGCCACGCCCGCGTCGGCCAACCTGTCCAGAATCCCCCGCGGACCACCGCCACGGCAAGCATGTGCGAAGGGAGCGCGGCTGCGAGGGACTCAGCCTCATCCATCGAAATCGTGCGCGGACTTCCAGCCGCAAGCACGAAGCCAACGGCATCGGCACCTGCATCGCAGCAGACATCCAGCGCCTTCGCTTCCCGCAGCCCACAAATCTTGACGAAGGTCTTCCCATCTCCGCGAAGCGAAGGATGGGCTTGGGAGGCGTTCACGCCTGGCCGCCCGGCGTTGGAAGTGCGAGCTCGGCACGCAGCGCTTCGGCCTGTTGGCGAAGTGCCACGGTGCAGGGGCGCGTGCGCGCCAGCAGCGCATCAATCATCTGTTGTGCGCGAGCTCGATCGCCCAGATGGCGCGCCGTCGTGAGCGCCGCCATGATCAGTGCGCCATCGGCTTCCTCATGATGTGGCGCACGCGTGGCGATGCGCTCCCACCCGGATGCTGCACGGGAGAAGTCGCCCCGCTCGAACGCGCTGCTTGCATCGTGGAAGGCACGCCGGACATCCGTGTCGTTCCACGCACGCAGTGGCGGCTCCGCGCGCGGCGAGTTGGCTCGCGGAGCATCCGTCGTGGCGTTCCCGCTGCCGAGCGCTGAACCAGCCTCGCGGGTCCATGGGCTGCTCTGGCGAAACGCATCGGCCATCGCACGGCGGCGACGCCACTGGCGCAGCAGGAAGAACAGGTCGAACTCGCTCCGTGCGATCCATCCCATGCCGAGCAGCAGCAGCATCGAGCCAATGCCGAAGGCATATCCCGCGAGGTGCGCGATGTACGCCACGCGCGCGCCGGAGCCGAGGAACGATCCCATCTGTCCGACAAGATCGATCACCGCGAAGAGGATGACCGCTGCCAGGCCGCTGATTTCGATCACGCTGATGAACACGAGGAGGCGAACCCGCGCGCGCGGGCACAACGCTGCGAACGCGCCGGTCACCGCAGCGACCGCGCCGCTGGCGCCCACCATCGGCGCGCGGGAAAACAGCCACTGGGCGAGCGCCGCCACGATGCAACCGCCGATATACAGCAGCGCAAAGCGCAGGTGGCCGAGGCGCCCCTCCACGGCGCGCCCAAAGATGAACAGAAACAACATGTTGAAGCCGACGTGGGCCAGCCCCGATGGATCGTGCAGAAACGCGTAGGTAATGAGCGTCCAGGGGCGTTCCGCGACTGCGCCTGCAGAAGGAATGAAGACTCCCCAGGAAAAGAGGGAATTCGCATTCGAACCGCCCTCCCGAAGCGATGTACCGACTGCCACGAAGGCGAGGAGGTTGAGGACCACGATTGCCGTCGTGACCCATGGCGAAATCCGACTCTGTCGATCGACTGCAAGGGGTATCATTTTTGACCCAACCCAAAGGATAGGAACCTATGCCACTGACCGTCGACAAGGGACTTGCCAACACCGTCGCAGCCGACACCCGCCTTTCGTTCATCGATGGGGCCAAGGGAATTCTCGAGTATGTCGGATACGACATCGATTCCCTCGCGCGAAACATGACCTTCGAGGAAGTCGTGTGGCTGTTGTGGGAGGGGACCCTTCCCACGGCTGGACAACTGCAGTCGCTCGAGCGCGAACTGCGCAAGGAGTACGCGGTGGATCCGCGACTGCTCGATCTGCTCCGCTCCATTCCGCGGACGGCGGCGCCGATGGATGCGCTTCGCACCCTCGTGTCTGCCCTCGCGCACTTCGATGGCGAGGCAGACGATGCATCGCCCGAAGCGAACCGCCGCAAGTCGGTCCGACTCGTTGCCAAGACGCCCACGCTGATCGCGGCCTTCGACCGTTTCCGAAAGGGGAAGCCCATCGTCGAGCCGGACGCAACGCTGACCATCGCCCAGAACTTCCTGTGGATGCTGACGGGGCAGCGGCCCACGGATGCCATGAGTCGCGCGCTCGATGTCTGCCTCGTGCTCCACGCCGATCACGGACTGAATGCATCGACGTTCGCGGCGCGCGTCACGGTTGCCACGCAGAGCGACATGTACTCCGCTGCCACAACGGCGATTGGCACGCTCAAGGGGCCGCTGCACGGCGGTGCCAATCAGGAAGTGATGGAAATGCTGCTCGAAATCGGTTCGCTCGAGAAGACGGAGTCGTACATCCTCGGGAAACTCGCGCGCAAGGAGCGGATCATGGGGTTCGGTCACCGCGTCTACAAGGCGTATGACCCGCGTGCAACCTATCTCAAGACATTCGCCAAGCAAGTCGCAGCGGATACGGGAAACTTGCCGCTGTATGAGATGAGCCGCCGCATCGAGGAGATCGTCCTGGCGCAGCCGAACATCCGCGAGAAGGGGATCTTCCCCAATGTCGACTTCTACTCGGCAACCACCTACTACTCGCTCGGGCTCGACCTCGACCTCTTCACGTGCATGTTCGCCGCAAGCCGAATGTCGGGTTGGACGGGCCACTGCATTGAACAGCTGGCAGCCAACAAACTGATCCGCCCGCATGCGGACTACATGGGGCCGCACGGACTGGCATTCATCCCGCGCAATCAGCGTGGCGGCACGGCGAGCACTTCGCCCTCGGTCAGCGGCACGATGTCCGTGACGGCCTGATCGAAGTTGTCCTCCATGTGCACGAGGCGGATCTTCTTCCGCAGCTCTGGCGCAAGGGAGTTGAGGCATTCGATCGGTGTGTGAACGCGCGATTCGCTCGTCTCGTGAACAATGACATCTGCGGTCGCGAGCCAGTCGATGTGGGCGGGATCAAACCGCGTGTCGCCGCTCCATCCGAGCGTGGCGCCGCCGCGCGAGATTCGGTAGCCGCACCCAGGGATCAGGTGCTCCGCCAGGCGTGCCTCCACATCAAAGTCAGCCACGCGGGTGGGAACCCCCAGGGGGATGATGTGCAGGTCGAAGTAATCGGCCAACTGCAGCGTCCCGTTCTGATCCATGGCGGGTCCGAGTCGCTCCCAGAGGCGACGCGCGACGGGTTCGACGGTGTGCAAGCGGGGAACGGGACCGAGTCCGTTCAGTTTCGCGATCCAGCGCTTCCACCCAATTGTTTCCAAACCGTTCACATGATCCCCGTGGAGGTGCGTGACGAGAATGTCGGTGATTCGCATTGCATCGATGGCTCGTCCGCTGCGTTTCGATGCGTGCGCGAGTGCGCGCAGAATCGCATCGGGGCAGTCAATCAGCACAAGGCCATCACGCCACGGCAGCACTGCAGAGGAGCCAAAGTGCATCTCCGAGAGCGCACTCCCCGTTCCAAGAATGATGGCTTCAAAACTCATGCGCGGGAGTAGGATAGTCGCCGCAGTTCGGCAGAGGGAGCGTTGCATGTCCCGATGATCCAGCGAGTGGCTTCGGCAATCCTCCAACATCGCTTCCCCTGTGTCGTGCAAGGGGCTGTCACCATCTCGGTGCTGCTGGCATGGGGAGTGGCCGCCGTGGAAGTTGCTGCACAGGGATCCGATACCGCGGCTCTTCGCTCGGCAGAGAATCTGCAGCGTCAACTCAACCAAGAGGATGCGGAAATGAGGCAGGCGTACTACGCCAACGCCCCAATCTCGGAGAGGTTGAGCATTGAGTACGGTGGCACCTTCCGCTACGCCTTCAACATCATCGACACGGCGCAGAGTCAGGAGACCTACCAGCAGATTTACGACCTGCGGCTCTTCACATCCATCGAGCTCGATGGTGCCCACCGCTTTTTCGGCAGGCTCCGATTCCAATACAACCAATGGGATTTCCGTGGCACGCGAGCGATCGGGCCCGACTATGACGATGTCGGTTGGCAGAATCCGATCGGCGAGATCTATTGGTATGAGTTCAATCTCGCGGGCATGATCCGTGCGCAGACCGGCAACAAACCCGACTACAACTTCGTTGCGAAGGTGGGACGGCAGTATGTGATCTGGGGTCAGGGTGCTGCGCTGAGCAACTACATGTACGCAGGCATCTTTGACTTCTCATGGCGCGACTGGAAGGCGACGGCATTGATTGGCGTCACGAGCGGGAACGACACCATCGACTGGGACCTTTCACGGCCGGGCTATGACACGGACACGCAGCGGCTTTTCTACGGCGGAAAGCTCGAGTACTCGGGATTCGCCGGTCATCGTCCGTATGTCTATCTGCTCGCCCAGAAGGACTTGAACGAGGGGCAGGTTGCGCTGCTGCCTGCCGCGCTGCCAACCATCCCGACAACCTTCAACTACGACTCGAGCTATGTCGGGCTTGGCAGCAATGGGTCGCTCGGTGCAGGTCTGGTGTACCGCGCGGAGTGCATGTACGAGTACGGCACCACACTTTCCGATCCACTGCCTCGCGATGGAACGCTCACCCCCGTTCCGCAGCAGAATGTGACGATTTCTGCAGTCGCGGGGCTCGGCGGATTGACATGGCTTGGACGCGACCCAGCTGACTCGCGAATCGACTTTCAGATCGTGGCAGGCAGTGGTTCGTCGGATCGTCTCGATTCGGGCAACACCTTCGGCGGCATTGCCCCAGGTGCAGTCGATACATCATTCAACTCACTCGGATATGTCAACACGGGTCTTGTGCTCTCGCCTGACTTCGCCAACTTGCTTTGCCCATCGGTCGGTTTCAGCACAAGTCCCTTTCCGGGCGGCGGCATCTTCCACAACTTGCGTCTGGGTGTGACGGGGTTTCTCTTCGGGCGCATCCTGTCGAACGCGCCACTGTCGTTCCAGACGCAACCGGGTGGCACGAACTATGTCGGCGGTGAAGTCGACTTCAGCCTCGAATGGCGATTGCTCAGCGATCTCGACCTGAGCTTCAAGTACGGCATCTTCATGCCGAACCAGGCGGCATTCGCGCCATCGCAGTCGGGGACGCGCGACTTTGTGTACATCGGAGGCACCTATGCGTTTTAGAGCGTGGGTGGTGTGTGCGCTGCTCGGAGTCGGATGGGCCGTCGGCTGCGAACGGCAGTTTGGCACCACATCGGTTGTCGAGCGATTTCCCACGACGGACGAGGAGATCGAGTTCTTCGAGGAGTTGAAGGAGGCAACACTCGTCAGCAATGAGGATGCGCTGCATGCGCTGTTCCTGCTGGCAGACGGCGAAGATCATTGGGGGACCTTTTCGGAACGAGTCGCGGAGGCCAAGCGCCGCAAGTGGCTGCCGACTGGCTTTGACGAACCCTCCACGGAGAGTGCGGAAGTGGGTTGGATTGCCACGGCCGCGTGCCGGATTGCGAAGGTGGATGGGGGGGTGAACATGCGGATTTGGGGTCCGATTCCGCGTTACGCCGTGCGGGAACTGCGAAATGAGCAGATTCTTGTTGGGAAGCAGGACGGCATGAGTTTTACGGGTGCAGAATTCGTTGACTTCTTGACGCGCCTGTCGCGAAATGCAAACTTGGATGGTGCCTCCGCCCTCGCGCAGGCAGCGGCCGCAGGGGATGCAAAGCCATCCTCCACGAAGCGGGTGCTGCCTCCAACAGGGCGGTTCGAGTGATGGATCAACGATGGGCACGAGGAAGGAGTCGACGCAGTGAACCGAAGTAGATCGTTCATCTCGTGCAGCGGAGGTGCAGTGTTGACACTCGCGTGCTTGGTGGCGTCCGCGGGTGCGGTACCGCTGCCGATGCAGCCCACGCCAACGCAAGATGCTGGAGCGCCGAGTCGGACCATCGAGATCCGAGTGATTGAGACGGAAGGTCGCGTGAAGTGGCGCAGCAGCAGCGCGACAGCGTGGAAGGATGCGAAGCTGGCGAAGGTTGACGATGTGCTGCCGCCGGGCAGCGAGGTGTCGACGGGAGCTTCGGCCCGCTGCACGCTGAACTTCGTTCTCAAGGGCTGGAAGGCGGGGGAAACGCCCCATGCCACCGTGATCGTGGACAAGAATTCCGACTTCTCCATCCCGAACTGTGAGTTGGTGCAGGAGGCGGACGGCGATGTCTTCAAGGCCATTGCAAAGATTCAGGTGGGTACGGCTGGCATCAAGGTCAATCGAATCACCGCGCGAAATGACTTCAATGTCGTCGTGCCGGACGGCACACTCGCCGTTCGCGGTACGGGATTCACCATCAACACCGGACCAATGGGTGGTACGGAGGTCACAGGTGTTCCCAGCAACGCCATCGCCGCAATCCAGCTGAAGTACGCGGCAGTCAGCGCGCCTGTTGTTCTCTCGGGTGGTGGTGAGGCCAAGAGCTCATCCGAGACACCCGAGCCGGCAACGAACTCACTCATCACATCGATCGGCGCGCCGCCCGTTGCAGGCACGGTGGCCAGCGCTGCGGAGGCAGTCCAATCGGCCGTCGTTGGAACGACTCAAGCACCCGTGATTCAGCAGGTCACCGCCACGGTGGCCGCCGTGGCCCAGACTGCCGCTGAGACATCCTCGGTCCAGGCTGGTCAGGACGGGAGCAATTCCGGGAACAGTGTTCTCGCACTGTTTGCTGATTTGAACCGCACGGCTGAGCGAGTGGCGGATGCGGCGGCCGGGGCAGATGGAACGGCAGCCCGACTGGCAAGTGCCGCACAGGCACTGCTTGCCGCACAGGGCGCGCTCTCCGACACGCGCGATCGCATCCTCGACTTTCAAGTGGCGGAGCAAGCCGTCCTCGATGCATCGGCTGATGTGGGTGTGTTGCTCGAACTGACGCTGCAGGCAAGCGCTGCATCGGAAGCAAGCCGGATCGAGTCTCTCGATGCAGCCCGAGCCGCATTCGATGCCTTCAGCGATCAGGGCGGCGTCGATTCGCCAGACTTTGTCGATCTCGCGGGAGTGGGCGCTGCGAGCGCCGAGTCGTCCGCACGCGATGCTTCGTTCGGAGCCGAGGTCGCTGATGAGGTCCTTCAGGTCACGCTCGACCGACTGACGCTTGCCATCGCAGCTCGCGCAGATGTGGATGCGGCAGCGACGCGCACGGGCGATGCAGGTGCGGCAGCGGAGCAATCCTTGAGCGACGGAACGGCTTTCCGTGATCTTGTGGTCGCCGCCATCGCCGACATCGAGTCCATCTTTTCTCGCCGACCGCTCGATGGAATCCGCAGTGGGCTGTTGGCCGCACTCGACCAACTTGTGCAAGCAGAGGAGCGACTGCTCGCAACACAACCGCTTCGAGATGAGGCAATTCAGGCAGCCCTGACGGCTCAGGAGGAAGCGGCAGGTGCCGTTCTTGCTGCGGCCGAATTGGCGGCTCAGGAAGCGAGAGATCGCGCCGAAGCGGCGAACGAATCAGCAGCCGCATCCGAGGCGGCGGCTGCCGACCTCGCGCAGGGAATCGAGTCGCTGACTGCAGCGATCAGTGCAATGTTGGGTGCGCGAGATGAACGCGAGAATGCCGAGGCCGAGCGCGCCGCAGCGGAGGCATTGCGGGAAGTGGCATCTGCCCGCGCGGCCGAAGCACAGGCCCAGATCGATATTCATGTTGCTGCAGCGCAAGGCGCATCGGATGCCGCGGTTGCTGCGAGCACGGCCTTGGCGGAAGCACTGGGGCATCTCGACCAAGCATTCGCGAACGCTGGACTCACGAGTACCGCGGTGGAGAATTGCTTGGCTGTCCTGCAGGAGGCGCAGCCAGATCTTGGAGCCGCAGGAGGATTCGCCGCAGAGGCTCGCGACGCTGCCCAAGCCACTCAGGGGAACGCACTCGATGCGCGTTCAGCGTCGGATCGAGCCGGCGAGGCCGCCGAGTCCGCGCTTGCTACAGGGCAGGAGTCTTTGGGCGCAGGGGGCGTGTATGCCGAGAGGATCGCCACGATTCGACAGGTCATCCTGGGCGCTCAGGAGCGCGCAGATGCTGCGGCGGGGCATGCGCTCGACGCCTCGACGGCCGCGGTGTCTGCGGAGTCATCGGGAAGCGCCTTTGCGGCGCAGTTCGCTGACCCGTTGGATCCACAGTCCTCCGCATCTGCCGCGGCGGCCGCAGCGTTGAATGCAGTCGCACGGGCGTTGACGCTTGCCTCGGAGGCACAGGACTCCGCGGACCAGGCAAGCGCATCAGTCGTTGGAGCACAGAGTGCGCTTGATGCGGTGCTTGATCCGTTTGGCGAGGAGATTGACTTCAAGTCGTCCGCGGGTGACATCGCATCGGCAGTGCAGTCCGCTGCAGAAGCGAATGATGCTGCTGGCGAGGCCGAGCGGCTTGCCGCAGTCGCCGACGCGGAGGCAGCAACGGCTGAAACCGCGGTGGCGGCTGCCTCGGAAGCTGGTCTTGCATCCGAGTTTGCGTTCGCTGCCGGCGGCCGCTCTGAGGACAGCACTCTTCTCTCCGCCGATGCGGGGCAAGTTCTCGATCAGCTTGAACTGGGTTCGCAGGAGTTGGAGGAGCAGATCGGACTCGCGCAAGCTGCCGCCAATGATGCGTCTGTGGCACAGTCTGGTTTGAGTGAACTGCTCGAAGCCTTTGATGCCGAGATGACGGCGCTGCTCGGTGCGCTCGATGAGCGGTCGCTGACGGCGGCAGAAGATGTCTTGGCGCAGGTGGGCGGGTCGACTGGCGACGAGAGTGTTGCACTGATTGTCGATGCCGCGACCGAGTCCGCATCCGCCGCCTTGGCGGCTGCGCAAGCGGCGGAGACATTTGCACAGCCTTTGGCAGAACAGTTCGCTGTGGCTCAAGATCTCGCGCTTCAGTCGGAGGTTGAAGCAGAGGCTGCTGCCACCGAAGCGGACTCCGCGGCACTCGCTGCAGCGTCGTCTGCCGCCGCGGCCGGGGCGACCGGCATTTTCGCGGACCTCGCACAACTCGGGGGCAGTGCTTCGGGTGATGCGCTCGACTTGCTCGTGGCTCGTTCCGCTGCGTTTGCAAACGCCGCGGCAATCAGCGCCAGCGAGGCGCAGAGCGCAGCCTCGGAAGCGGCGGATGCCACCGTGGGACTTCGAACTCGGATCGACTCTTTCGCGCTTGCCTCGAGCGAACCGGCCTTGCAGGCGGCTCAGTCAGCCCTCGATTCGCTGCAGTCGGTCTTGGCGGGAGCGGATCGTCGGGCTTTGACGCTCGATACAGCCGCTGCAACGGTCGTGACGCTGGAGATCGGTCTTGAGACGGCGAACATCGCGGGCGGGTTGGTCCTTGGCGCGCAGGTCATCTCCGAGGCAACCACTGACTTCAATTTCTTCGTTGAGGCTCAAGACGGCGTATCGCTTGCCGCACTCGATCGCGTGGCGGACGCTCGAGAACAACTCGGCAACGCGGCTGAATTCCGCCAGTCTGCCGAGGCGCAATTCCAGAGCCTGGAGTCGACCTTCGATCAGATGCTTCAAGCCCTTGAGACGGACGGCGCTCAGGGCAGCGCAGACCCAGAGGCAGGGGCCGCACTCGCCATGCAGGTGGGGGATCTGTCTGGAGATGTCGTGGCAGCTGTCGATGCGGCGCAGTTCGCAACGGCCGCTGCGCATTCGTTCGCAGGGCAAGGGGATGAGCTTGCGCAGCAGGGGCTGTCGCTGGAGATGGCTGCGCGTGAGATCGCATTTGCAGTGGGCGGTGAGACGGGCTCCGGTGGCGCCGTTGGCGATCTCGCAGCGGGTACCGCCGTGGTCCAAGGGCTTTCCGAAGCGGCTACCCAGTCCTCGGCATTGGCTCAGGATTCGGCAGTCATGGCAGACTCTGCGGTGGCGCAGGCACTCGCGGATCGTGCGGCGATCCTTGCGGGTGAGGCCATTGCCCGCGCGCTTGATGCAACGAACCAATTGCAGATTGCATCGGCCCAAGCTGAGCAGATGCGCCAGACTCTCTCGCAGCAGAACGCGAACGCCATAGCGCAGACGGTCGCGGAGCTCGGCGTTGATGTCGGTGACGCTCAGCAGCAGATGCAGGGGGCACAACTCGCGGTGCTGCAGGCTTCCCAGTACCGAGCGCTCGCTCAGGTCACCGTAGGATCCGTATTCGAGGCGCGCATGGCCGCGGACGCGGCGGAGGATGCTGAAACGAATCGCTTTGGTGCGGAGGTTGCCCGGGATGCAGCGGCAGGTGCCATTGCCGCTCATGACACGGCTCTTGCCGCAGTCGATGGGCTCGTCTCTGCTTCGGCCGTGACGCTCGCAACAGCGTGGGAGCAGTCCGACATCGCAGTCTTTCAGTCTGGGGTTGCCAACCTCCGCTTCATCGACACGCAGGCAGCATTTCAGTCGGGCGACTCGACGGGCGTTTCGTTCAATGCCCAGAGTTCTCAGGTTGCCGCGGATGCCAGCGCGATTGCGGCAGGGTTGAGCGATGCAGCAGCGGTCGAGACGCGCACGATGGGGGACCAAGCCATTGGGCATGCTGAGCAGTCGGATGTTGCTGCACAGCAGTACCTCGGTGCTGTGTCGCTGGCGGATTCGTTCGCAGCTGGTGCCGTGCAGTCTTTCGGGATTGCAGAGGGCGCAGCCGGGCGGTCCAGCGGCTTTGCCGAAGCGGCAGCGATCTTGGCCGCCCAGCTTGGCACGCTGCGCGCGGGAAGTGCATCCGACATTGCAGCAGCAGCGCGTGATGGTGCGGTCTTGCAGGCTCAGCAGGCAGCACAGTCGCGCGACGCGGCTCTTGCGGCAGCACAGAGTGCGCGTTTCATGGGGGAACGCGTTTTCTTCACGGTCACCGCCCAGCGTGCGGCGGTTGTCGTCCAGCGCGCCAATGAGGCAAGAGTGGCGGCGGATCTCGCAATCGACGCTGCGGCTCGCGCGCAGAGTGATGCCGCCGCTGCAGCCGCTTTGGCGGGGCAGTCTGGGGGCATCGTCACCGAGAATGGCCAACCTGGGGGTGGTGCTGGCACTCAGTGATCGCGTGTTGGTTGCATGATCGCGAAAGAGCGGGGACACTGCGCCGATGCGGCAGTTTTCTTGGTTGGCGGTCGCCATCGGATTGGCAACAACTCTGTTGATTTGGCTGGCGACTGTGCTGGGCCTCTTGAACAATGTGGAATTGGCGAGTGCCGATTGGCGATACCAACACGCTCGCAGGAAGCCAGTGCCGCTCTCGGACGAGGTCGCACTGGTCGTGATTGATGACACTTCGCTTGAGACCTTTGGAAGGTGGCCTTGGTCTCGTACGAAAATCGCTGACGCGATCGAGGAACTGCGCCACCTTGGAGCAAAGACGCTTGCCCTCGATATCCAGTTCAGCGAGCCTGAGCCAAAGGCAGACGATGTACTCGGCTTGGCTGTCAAAGAGATTCCAACGGTCGTTGGGCTCGATGTTTCCAAGCAGTGGATTCCAGGCTCCGAGTGGTCGTCACCCGAGGGACAGGAAAAGTGGGCACTCATCCTGCAGGCTCTCCGCACCAATGTTGAACTCCCTCCCGAAACCGTCATGCAGGAGGCGAAACTTGAAGGAGAATGGGGGCGCCAGTACCGCGCTCACGCGGTGTGGTTCAAGGAACTCGCCGTGTGGAAGTTCCTGTGGGAGGAGTACCGAAAGTCAGGGCGACTGCCGTCGATCGAGGGTGTGGCAGCAGGCCTGCGAGGTGGTCGTGTGGATCCGCTTTCAGTCGGCGACAGGGAGTTGGTCGAACAACTTCTTCGTCACGCGAGGAGCTGGGAGAGTCTCCGACAGGAAATGTCGGATCACTCCGATCCACTTGTTCCGCTTGGAGGCCACACACAGGTTCCACCGATCCCGCAGTTGTCCGAGGCAGCACATGCGCTTGGCGTCCTGACCAACGTCGAAAGTGCCCTCGATACGGATGATGACAAGCGTCGAACGCCCGTGGAGTGGCAAGTGCCTGGCGGTCGGGTATTCCAGATTGGACTTGTTGCGGCCGCTGCACATCAAGGGTTGAAGCCTGTCGATATCAGCAGCTCAGACAGCGAAGTTCGGGTCGGGCAGCGAGTCCTTCCGCTTCGCGAAGGAGTCCTGTACATCGACTGGCCTACTTCCACCTTTGATGGCGAGTTTGGAAAGTGGACTCAGCCCGGCATGGCCGGCGCGGAGCGCCCTGCGATTTCCATCGGACAGGTGCTCGACTTGCACGACGGACGTCAGAAGCAGGAGGAGAATTGCAGGAACCGGGATGCGCTCAAAGCGGAGCTTGTCCGCAGCGTTGCTGACTTGCAGACTCCCCAAGCCCAGTCCAGTGATCAGGCCTTTCGCACAGCGGTGGAAGACGCGCGCATGGATCTCGAGGGAGATGATCGCGCGAAAGCAGGCAATTTCCTTCAGCTCTGCGATGCTGTGGACGAGGCACAGGCTGACTTGAAGGGTCGGGAGGCTGAGCTTCGCGCGAAACTTTCTGGGAAGCTGGTGTTCATTGGTTGGACGGCGACCGGTGCGAACGCCGACTTTGTCCCGACCGCACTCGATGGCAGAACGCCAGGGGTCTTTGTGCATGTCGTTGCTGCAAACATGGTGCTCGAAGGTCATGGCCGTCAGACTGCACCGGCTTGGGTCAATCCGCTTGTGGTGGTGGTGCTTGGCGTCGCAGCAACACTGATCGCGGCATCCCTGTCGGTCGGCTTCAGTTCCGTGCTGATGCTCCTGCTTGTCGGAGGATGGCTGTTTGTGGCTGGCATCTTCTGCTTCAACGAACTGGATTGGATCATGCCGCTCGCGGGGCCAACGGCGTCGCCCGTCGGATCATGGGCGACCACGACCGCCGTGGTCGCAGTGTTGACGGCGCGCGATCGCGCGCGCATCAACCGGCAGTTTGCAGCTCGTGTGTCACCACAACTCGTGGCGAAGTTGTCGGGCGACCCAGAGGCTGTCTCCATGTCGGGCGAAGAGCGCGAGATCACCGTCATGTTCGGTGATTTGGCGGGGTTCACCTCGATTGCCGAAGCTCTCGGCGGTCCGGGAGTGGTTCGGACGCTCAATACCTATCTCGGCAAGCTCTCCGAAGAACTCGTGGAGCGAAATGCCTATGTCAACAAGTTCCTCGGCGATGGTTTCATGGCGTTTTGGTCTGCATTTGGTGACGAGCCACGGCAGGAATCGTTGGCAGCGGAAAGCGCCGTGGCGTGCCAGAAGGCTGTCGCTGAACTTGGAAAGAATGCCGAAAGCGGATCGCCGAGGATTTCGCTTCGCCTCGGCATCGCCACGGGTGAGGCCGTCGTGGGCGATTGCGGTGCACCGCCGAAGTTGAATGACTACACGGCAATCGGAGACTGCGTGAACCTGTCGGCACGGCTCGAGAGCGCGAACAAGCAGTTTGGGACGGCGATCTTGATGGATGGCCCCACCCACCGCGGATTCATGGCACAGGGTGGCAACCCCCATGTGCGCACGCGCGCTCTTGGCGCGATCGTGGTCGTTGGGCAGTCGAAGCCTGTGGAGATCTTCGAGGCATGTGCCGCCGATGCGGATGCTGGATGGATCGCCGCGACGGAAGCGGCGGTGGGACTCTTCCGGGAGAAACGGACGTCGGATGCCGAGCAGGCATGGCGGGCATTCGAGTCCAAGTTCGGCGCGTCGAAGTTGAGTGCGATGTATCTCACTGCGATAGAAGATGTGCGGTCTGGTGAAGCCCCAGAAGACGGCGTGCTCCACCTGCGCGCGAAGTGAGTCATGCGGCGATGCCGCGGCCACTGTGGAATCGGATCAGAAACGCCTGCGCAGGATGATGGCGGTCCGATCGTCGTCCGTATGCGCTGCTCGTGCAAACTCAAGTGCCCCGCGGTCGAGCGCGTCGCAGATGGACTCGCACGGCGCGTCGCGGAGTCCACGAATCACCCTGCAGACCGCACTCTCACCCCAGCACTTGTGATCCGGCGATTGCGCCTCGTAGTAGCCATCCGTGATCAGCAGCAGGATGTCGCCGACGCCGAGCTCGAACGTGCGGCAGGGGCCCCCGCCGAAGCCGGGAATGATGATGCCGAAGGGCGGCGTATCGCTCTCGATCTCTTCGAATGTGTCGCTCGCGAATCGATAGATGTAGATGGGCCCTTGACCCGCGCTGAACACCTTGATTTGCCAAGTGATGAGGTCGAGTGCAGCGATGAAAGCAGTGATGAATCTGCCTGGTGGGAGATCCTCACTCAACTGCACATTCATCTCGTGGGCGATCTGTTCGATGCTTCGACCCAGTCGAATTCCCATCCGCATCATGCCGCGCGCCTGCATGGATGAAATGGCGGGGCCGACGCCGTGGCCGGTTGCATCGGCGAGAAACAGGACGAGTTGATCCGCAGCTTCATCCCTGCTGCACAGAGTGCCTTCTCTCGTGCCAAAGACATCGAAGCTGTCACCTCCGCAGTCCTCCGCGGGCGTACTGCGCGCTGCCACATCAAAGGCGGGATGGTCTGGGATGCCCTTGGGGAATGCTCCCTCCTGAATCTCCTTGGCAACCGCCATCTCCTTGAGAAGCCGAGCGCGGTCGATGTTGTCGGCGATCAACTGCGCCCGGCGCAGCGCGATGGCGGCTTGGGATGCGATGCCTTGGGCAAGCACAGAGTCCCCGTCGTCGAAGGCGCCACTCCTCGCGTTGAGGACCTGTGCGACCCCAACGAGGTCGCCCTCATCATCAAGCAGCGGCACGGCGAGAATGGACTTGGTCACATAGCCGGTCCGGCGATCCACATCACGGTTGAAGCGTGGGTCCGCGTAGGCATCGGGGATGTTGATGATCCGTTTGCTTGTTGCGCAGGCTCCGGCAATGCCAGCGGACGCGGGGACGCGGACTTCAGCGCCGCCCTCGCCGACGCCGTGCGCCACATGAATGACCAACTCCTCGCTTCGGCTGTCGAAAGTGAATACCGTGGCACGATCCGCTTGCAGCAGGTCGCGTAGGGCGTTGATCACTGCGCCAAGCACGGAAGCCAAGTCCGAGGTCTCCCCCAACTTCTTCGACAGTTCGAGGAGTTGACGCAGTGCCTCTGCGGGAGCTGCCCCCGACTTGGTGCCGCTCACTTGGAAGGCCTCCGCGGGAGTGGCTTCAGTACGACGATGACTTTCCTTTGCCCTGACTTGGGGCGGTCATCTGCGGGTAGAGCAAGATCCGGTCGTGGCACATGAGGACGAGGTCCGCAGCGCCGTCGCCCGTGACATCTCGAACGATGGCTTGACTTGGCTCGAACTCGCGTGGTTCGCCTCCAGAGAAAAGACGGCTCTCAAAGACCTTGAAACTGACGGCAGGCAGAAGCGCGCGGGCTTCGCTGATGCTGAGCACATCGAGCATCTGTTTCCCTGCGTCGAGCACCACGACGTCCGTCACCGAGTCACCGTTGAGATCGCCGAACGCCAGTTCGTGCGGCACCCGAGCCGTGTCGTCGCTTCGCCAGCTCGCAACCTCGGCGAGCTTCTCGCGGGATCCGCTGAAGCGCATCACCCCAAAACCGTCGCTCCCGACAAGCAGCAGGCAGGGATCCTTGCCACCTGCGAAGTTTCCTGCAGTGATGGAGTTGAACTTGAAGCCTCGAACATCGAAGACATCCGACTGCTTCCACTTCTTCTCGGTTGCATCACGCGTGAATGTCACGACACGACCATTGTCGCTGTCTCCTGCCGCAATCCGATCGCCCTGCACCGTGATCGATCCAAACTTCGAATCGCCGCGCGCAGAATTGATTTGCTCGACCACCTGCCAGCCCGTGGTCGGATGGAAGCGCAGCCCGCGCACGAAGTTGCGGTCTGCAACGAGCAGTTCTTGCTTGCCATCGCCGTCGATGTCCATGGTCGTCGTGTTCTGTGCGTTGGCGGCCTGCGCCAGACCAAACTGTCCCATGTCCTTGCTCTCGAGCGTCTTGAAGGTGGGCGGCGCGTTCGCCGCGGCACCCGCTGCGGGCGGCTCCTGCCTCAGCATCGTCATCGGCTTGTCCGGGGTGAAGAGCAGAAGGTCGGTGCGACCATCCTGATCCGCGTCGAGCGCAACAATCGTGTCTGGTGCACGGCTGAGCGACCCGAGCGAGATGATCACCTTCCCATCGCCGTTCCCATCGGCAGGCAGCAGTTCGAGGGAGTAGTTGCGCCCTTCCTTCGCGATCACAGCGAGCCAGTTGCGATCGTTCACGGCGACGAGCCCGAGCGCGGATGGCACATTGCCTTGCGCAAGCGGCATGGTGGTGGGGAACGCAAGCGCCGAGCCTTGCAGCGCCATGCGTCCGACGACGCCTTCCTTTTCGCTGCTGACGAACACCTCTGCCTTGCCGTCGCCGTTGATGTCTCGTGCCACGATGAAATCGAGGTCGCTGTAGGCAGGGGAGTTCTGCATGCCTGCGAATCCACGCCCTGCCACCTGTTGAAAGACGGACACCGCGTTCGCCTCCGTATTCGTCGCAAGCAGGTCCGGAAGTCCGTCACCATCGATGTCTGCGATCGCCGTATCACGCTTGCGGTTCGAGGGATCCGTGAAGGTCCAGGTCTGCAGACTGGCTTCGCGGTCACCACCCTCGGTGATCGACTCGCGGTCCGCCTGCAGCAACACCACACGCTTCGATGGCTTCTCAAGGACGGTCACCGAGGCGGACTTTGCACCTGGCAGTTGCACAAGGTCCGCATCGCGCAGTGGCGGCATTTCGAAGCGGTTCTGCGCGCCGAGCGTTGCTTCACCCCCCTTGGTGGCGCCGAACCAAGCGCGCAGCGGCGCAGCGTCATCGGGAAGGATGCCGATCAGATCCGTCGTGCCGTCGCCATCGAGATCGCCTGCAAGGACGGCAACCAGGTTCCCGTTGCCAGCGGCAAGTTCAACTGCAGTTCCAAGGTCCGATCCTTGCAGCGGCCACGCCTGGATGCGTCCGTTGGCGATCCCGACGAGTTCAGGCTTCGGATCGCCGATCACTTGCGCCAGAAGCAATGCATCGCGACTGGGGTTCAACCCCTTGATGGTGTGCTTGCGGGCGACTTCAAAGACACCTGGCGCAGTCTGTCGCACGAAGACGATCTTTCCAGTGCCGGTCGAGTAGATGAGATCGACGCGCTTGTCGCCGTCGAAGTCCGCTGGGATCACACCGCCGACCTCATCGGTGACTGGCAGTTCCACGCGCCGATAGCGCCAGTGCTGAGGGATCTCGTTCACGCTTGTTGGCGCGGCAACCTCATCGGTCGGCTTGGCATCCGGGCGTTGGTACAGCAGATCGATTCGACTGTTGCGATTGTTCACGGCGATGAGGTCAAGCTTGCCGTCACCATCGAGATCCGCCGTGGCAAGCGGTCCGCCGTTCTTGTCCACCTTGATGGCCTCGACCGGATTGAATCCAAAGTGGTCGCTGATCGCCGAAGTCGGTGCCTGAGCGAACGCGCGAAGGGAAAGTGCCGAAGCGACGGCGAGAGCCCGAAGGAGTTGCAGCTTTTGCATGGGAGAACTTGGATACTATCAGGGCATGCAGAGTCGAATCATCATTGTGGCTGGCCTGTTCGCGTGCTTGGTGTTGAATCCTCACACTCGCGCGGAGGACGAGACCGCGGCGGCAGTGGCACCAACCACCGATGTCGTCGTGCTCAAGAGCGGTCGCAAGATTGAGGGCGACATCGTCAAACGATCGGACCGCCGAGTGTGGATCGATGTGGGACCCGACGTGCTCGTGTTTGAGATGTCCGATGTCGCGGATGTGCAGGCGACCAACAGCAGCAACTCCGTGAAGCGCACGGAGGACAGCCTCTTCTCGATGATGGACAACCTCCCTGAACTGCCGCCGCGCGAGCACGCCAAGTCGATCGGACCGGCGGTCATCAAGGTTTCCACGCCAGGGGGGCTTGGGTCGGGCGTGATCATCAGCCCCGATGGATTTGCCATCACCAACGCGCATGTGGTGCAGGGCGAGACCAATTTGCGCACCACCATCTGGCTGCCGCAGTCCGATGGCTCGCTCAAGCGCATGGAGATCGAGGATGTCGAACTGCTGGCGGTGAACAACCAGATTGATCTGGCGCTCATTCGCATCAAGCACCCGGAAGGCAAGCCATTTGGATTTGCGCCCGTGGTGCGCGAGGATGCGCTCGAGATCGGACAGGGGGTCTTCGCGATCGGCAATCCGTTGGGGCTTGAGCGAACGATGACACAGGGGGTCGTGTCCACGACATCGCGGAACTTCGATGGGCTCACCTACATCCAGACGGACACGGCCATCAATCCCGGCAATTCGGGCGGACCTCTCTTCAACACGCGAGGAGAGGTGGTCGGCATCACCAATATGGGTATCCGTGGCGGTGAGTCCCTTGGATTCGCCATTCCCGCGCGCTATGTCAAGGATTTCGTCCGCAACCGCGAGGCGTTTGCCTACGACCGAAACAACCCAAACAGCGGCAACAACTATCTTCAGCCGCCGCCGCGCAAGGACTTCTCGCCGCCCTCGCAAGTCAAGGACGGCAGCGGCAAGTCCGACTGATCGGCCCACCCGCCAGATCGCGACACGCGAATCTCTCCCCACCTTTCACCGCTCATCGGAGTTCAGCACCTTATGGCCAACCACTGCTCTCCCTCACGCCTCTTCCCGATCGTGGGGAGCGCGCTCCTCTCGCTGCTCGCAACGGCGTCGATCTTCGCGCAGGGATCGCGATTCGATTCCATTGCTCCCAAGGGCAGTTTCGTCATCTTCTCTGCGCGCGACATGCATGGGGCGTTTGAACGCTGGGCGACCACTCCCGCTGCGCAGCTCATGCAGGCGCCTGAATTGGCAAAGGCGACTGCCGAGTCGGAGGCCGAGTCGAAGAAGGAGCGCGAAAAGGCGTTCCGCGAGATGGGAATCGATGCAGAGGAGATGCCGTGGCCAGGCGCCGTGGGGGGTGCGCTCTTCACGGACCGCAACGAGGATCTGGATGCGGCTCAGCTGGGCGTGCTGGTGTGGGCCGACTACGGCAGTCGCGCGGACGATGCAGCGAAGGTATTCGATGGGCTGATCCGCTTCATGGAGAAGGAGCAGCAGAAGAACTTCGAGCAGGTGGAAGTGGCTGGCGGGCAAAAGGCCACTCGCATCGAATTGCCGTCTGAAGAGGATGAGGGCGATGATCAACCGCAGCCGCCGCGGCGGCGCCGGGGCATGGATGGCATCGGCGAACTGATCGCTGCCCCCGAAGCAATGTTCTTCCTGCGGCGTGGCAGCGAGTTCTTCCTGGCCAGTACGGCTGCGGCGCTCGAGGATGCGATGGAGGCTGCCTCCGGCAAGGGGCGTGATTCTGTTTCCACCTCGGATGATTGGCGGGGGCTGTCCTCGATGCTCGGTGAGCAGGAGATGTCACTCATGCTGTTCACGGCACCGATCCAGGAACTGCTCGCGCCGATCTTCATTGGACCAGCCGCGTCGGTGCCCGTCGTGATGCGTGATCTCTTTGGCGACATTCGTGGATGGGGCATCGCCATCGGCGATGGAGGCGGCGGCGATGCATTCTTCGGCATGAGTTATGCCGCGTTCGTGCCTGGCGAGAAGCGTGGGTTGGTTGCGCTGCTTTCTGATGCCACGGCGGTCTCCAACCCTCCGAGTGCGCTCGGGGATGATGCGGTGACATTCCAGCGCCTCAACCTCCGCTTTGGTGGCATCATGCAGATGCTCGAGGATCTCGTGGCGTCGCTGCCCGATGCGGAGGCGGATGCGATCTCGCCCACCCTCCAGCAGTTTGGTCCAGGAATGACCAAGGCTTTCGGCGGACTCGGCCCGGAGATCTGTGGCGTATCCCGCAAGGCACCAGACGGTGTGGACGGCATGCGCTCGGTGATGGTGGTGCGTTGCAGCGATGAAAAGGCTACAAACGCGCTGCTAGCCACCATGCTTCCCTCCGCGGGCATGATGCCGCGTGATTTCCAAGGTCAGATCATTTACGGCGGCGACATGATGGACATGGAAGTGGGCGTCGGCGCGGGCGCGCTCGTCATGGGAACCTCCGCGGAAGTTCAGCAGGCCATGCGATCCGGGTCCGATCCGGCAAGCAAGTCCATCGGCGATCTTCCGCTCTATCGGCGCTGCCTTGGATCGATCACGGCAGGACCCGTGGTCGGTTGGGGGTTCGTCGACTTGCCGACGGTCCTTGACGAAAATCGCAAGCAGCTCCTTGCACTGCAGGAGGGGCTGCCTCTTGTGGGTGACGATGATGAGGAAGGTGAGAGTGGTGCAGCGGATGTGCTCTTCTCACAGGCAGGCAGCGATGTGTGGATGAGCGCGCTCGAGAAGGTCGATCTCAAGGTCCTGCAGCGCTACATCGGGCCGATTGTGTGGGATCTGCGTTCGGACTCGAAGGGCATCGGCGGGAGTGCGAAGTTGCTCGCCCCATCGGCGGACGCCGGAGGCACGACACCGCCCGCCTCACGCGATCGGTGATTCGTCCGAGCGGTGGTTCGCCACGCAAGCGCGGCTCTTGATCCAGCTTGCGGGGCTACCAGCGCGCGGAGAACGCACGCGCGGCAACTTCGGTGGGGGAGTCTGCCTGAGCGGTAGGTCCTGTGCCGATGGCATCGTGCGAGACGGCTGGCTCGATGATCACTCCACCCGATACTGGACCCGCCACGCGCTGAACATGCGCAAGCGGGATGTGGGTGTCGGCAGCAGATGCCACGATGAGCATCGGAACGCCTTGCGCATGGAGCACTTCCACCGCGGCAGATGTGGAACGCTCCCATCCGCAGAGCACATGGAGAGCGGCCGCGCTGGCTGCGGCAGCAGGCCAGGGGGGCAGCCCTTGCCGCCGAAGTCGATTGGAGATCGGCTCGAGCACACTCTCGTACGGGGCAAATGCCACGGCGCCGGCAAGGATGTCCTTGGGAACCAGCGCGGAAGCGCGGAGTGTGATGGCCGCGCCGAGGGAGTGCCCGATGATCACCACGCGGGTGCCTGAACCCTCGCGTGCAACAAGGTCGCTGCAGAAGTGCGCGATCATGTCCACATCCTTCGTCCCGAGATTGGTTGTTCCGACGGGCGCGTCACCATGACCTGCGAGATCGACAAGCCACGCAGCGCGGATGTGCGGTAACCAGATCCCGGCGCGCCGCATGGAATCGATGCGAGACCGACGCCAGCCATGAACAAAGACTGCGACGGGTCCCGAGGGATTGCCTCCCTTGACGCGCCATGCCGGAAGCGACTCGCCCCAGACCTCATCCGTTGCTTGCCAGCCGACATCGGTGGGATGCACCGGGAATCCATTGGCAAGCGCCCAACCGGCGGTGGCACGCCGCGGGTGCCGCGCGTCCCACACGACTCCGCAGACAAGCACGGCCATCAGGAGCAGCAGGGCGACTGCACTGAGCGACAGAAGTCCAAACGCCTCGCTCATGGAGCGATCAATGCGGATGCGTTCACGCGGGCACACGCGACTCGCTTGCTCTCGACCAACTGCTGTCCTTCCTCTCGCGCACGGGCATCCCCCCGAAGCGGAACGTTCACCTCCACATTGAGAAGTGCGCTGTGGACCGCGGCAGCCGACAGAATCAGGGCAATGCAGAGATCGCTTGCCAACTGCTTCGAAGTGATCTCGCGCAACGACGCAAGAGCCGCCTGCGTCGCCAGCGCGAGATCTGCGATGGCCGTGGGTGCTGCAATGGCCTCCTCGAGTGCCGCGGTCCATGCAGGGTCAGCCGAACGCTCGGCCGCAGGGCGCTTCCACTGCGCACTGAGTGCCTCGTACGCCGCGGCATCGCGGTCTGCAAGAAGGAGCGCCTCATGCCGTGCGGCCGTCAGCAATTGATCGGTGCGCTCCAATCGCGGCAGGTGCGCGGCGAACTTGGACTTCTCGCGCGTGTAGGCGATCACCATCGATCCGAGCGCAGCGGACTGAGCGAGCACGACAGCACTCGTCGCGCCCCCTCCGGGAGTCGGTTGGTGTGCAGCCAACGCGGCGCAGAAGTCGCGCATGCTGAGATCGCCGAGCGTTCGTGCCGTCACGCGATGACCTCACCGCCGACTTCGTTGCGCAGGGCATCGAGGAGTCGGGTGATGTGCGGATCGACCTCCTCCTTGCGGAGTGTTCGGGTCGCGTCGCGGAAGGTCAATCGAAGCGTCGTCGACTTTCGGCCTGGTCCCAGTTTCTTGCCGCGCCAAGTACCGACGAAGGCAAGAGACTCGAGATGCGGCAGATTGGCTGCGCGAATGACCCGCTCGATGGCAGTCCATGGCACGGCATCTTCAACGACCACGGAAAGATCGCGCGCAATGCTCGGACTGTTGATGAGTGCGCCGACGGAGGGCATTGGCGGGAACGCGGCCGCGAGGGCGTTCCAATCGATCTCAGCTGCCGCCACTGCGCCGTCAAGTCCCGCATCAGCGGCGACGGATGGCTTGAGAAGGCCGATGCATCCGATGGATGCGCCGCGCATGCCGATTGCTCCCGCGGGTGCGAAGGCGGGCAGCAACCACTCGGCATGGGCTCCCGTTGCCGGCGTGACATCCGTCCCGTGAATGCCCGTGATGGTGCGCGCAACCGCATCGACTGCGCCGCGAAGTTCCCGGAGCAGATGCTGCGGCTCCTCGCTCGCGCAGATGAGGAGCGAAAGAACGCGCCGCTCTTCATGACGCTCGCTTCCGAGCCAGAACGCGCATGCAATCTCGAAGAGCCGAATCGAGGACTGCCCGCGATCGCGGTTCGTTCGTGCCACTTGCAACAGGCTCGGCAGGATGGACGGACGCAAGACCGGCTCGGCGACTGCGCGCTCATCGGCGATACGAAGTGCGCTCTCCCCGGCGCCGAAGAATGGCGCCGCTGCACGCTCGGCGATGAGTGTGGGGGTGACAGTCTCCAGGAATCCGATGCCCGAGAGGCAGTCCTTGGCGGCTCGGATGGCTTGAACCTGCGGTTGGCTGCGCATGGGGCGGATGGCGATGCGATCGTCGACGGGGATTCGATCAAGCCCGATGATTCGGATGACCTCCTCGATGAGGTCGATCTCGCGCGTCAGGTCGAGACGCTGCGGCGGAATGGTGCACTCGATCGTTTCTGTGCAAAGATTGGGTTCGAGTCCGAGTGCCGCAAGCACGCGGACGGCATCCGCTGTCCCCATGTCAACGCCTGTCACCGCACGAAGTTCCGACATGCGAAGCGAAAGGCAGCGCGGCGGCGGAAGCGGCGAACCGACAGCGACCGATCCGGCAAGCCGTGTTCCACCTGCGGTGGCGATGATCAGGTGGATGAGCCGTTCTGCCGCAGCGTCGACATCGGCGGGATGAACGCCGCGTTCAAAGCGGTGGCTCGAGTCGCTCGCGAGCCGAGTGGATCGGCTTGATCGTCGCACGGCGACGGCATCAAATGCCGCAGACTCGACGAGCAGGTCAACGGTCGACTCCGTGACGGCAGTTTCTGCGCCGCCCTTCACGCCCGCGAGCGCCACCGGACGCTCGGCATCCGCGATCACAAGTTCGCCGCCGTCCAGCGTGATCGGGCGTGCGCCCTCGCCCAGCGGCAGGAACTGCTCGCCAGGGCGTGCCGAGCGAACTTCGATTGCGTTCCCGCGAAGTTTCGCGAGGTCAAAAACATGGGTGGGCTGCCCCCACTCAAAGAGGAGGAAGTTGGCGCAGTCCACGACGGCATTTCGCGGGATCTGCCCTATGGCGCGGAGGCGTTCTTGCAGCCATGCGGGACTGTCGCCCACCCGTACCCCGCGGATGATGCGGGCCGTGTAGCGCGGGCAGCGTGTTGGATCGCTGTTGGAGATTCGAATGGCGCGCTCACATGGCTCGTCGCTGCCGTGCGAGGTCGAGGGCGGCATGACGACGGAAGCTCCGGTCGCCGCTGCGATTTCCCGCGCAAGTCCGATGTGGCTGAGGCAGTCGCCGCGATTGCTGGTGGTCTCAACTTCCAGCACCGTGTCTCCAGACTCCAAGCGCTCGGAAGACTCGCAAGGGAATCCAGCCGCCGTCAGGTGGCCAGCGGCGGCCGCCGCATCCACAGGCTTCGTCAGGTACGTGTTGAGCCACTCGATGCTGCAGCGCATGGCGGGGGAGAGACTACAGCAGTCCCTTCGCTGTTACCCTCTTGGCATGTGCTGCCGCTTCTTCGGTGCGAGTCCGTGGATCGCGATTGCCGCAGCACTCTGGCTCGCAGCATGCAGTGACATTCGCGCGACGCGGATCACCTCGGCCGAGGTGCCCGACGATGCGGCGATCGATGTCACCATCCTCACGGGTTCTGGCGTGAAGGATCTCCCGCAGGCGCATCTGCGGCAGGGCAAGTTCACGATGCTCAGCGATGGCAGCCTCCACAGTGATTCTGGGGACAGCCTTTCGTTCTTGACGCGACCAGCGATCACGCGCTGGCTCTACCGCGAGCAGGTCGATGGAGTGTGGTCGCTTGCGCGCGAGACGGGTTGGATGGACCCGTCCCAATCGACCGTGGACGAGTGGCCGTCCTCCGTCGTGCCCGCGAAGGATGAGATTGTCTACATCCTGTTCTTTCACGCCGAGGGCACGGACTGGTGGTTTGTGCGGCGGTTCAAGGTCACGGAAATGCCTGATGTGAACGCCGTCGCTCTCGTCCGGTCGCTCTGTTCCCTCGCATGGGCAACGGATCGGAGTGCCGATCGAAACCTGCCGCAGCGGTATGACTTTGGACCCGATCCTTACGCGGGGTTCGACAAGGCCCCGCCTTTCCAACTCACTCCGCGCCAAGTGCCATGAACCGGATGTGTCGCCTGTGGAGCATGCTGCCTGTGACGGCCACGATGATCGTGGGTGGCCTCGCACCAGTCGGATGCAATGCGCTCCCCACCAAGTTGGCATCACCTGGTGCGTGCGGCATCAGCCTGATGATCTGGTCACGCGAGCCCAAGGAAGCAAAGTTCGAGTACTTCGAGGTGGACGGGGGCATCTTTGGATATGGCGGCGGCAAGGATGGGCTTGCGATGGTGCCATCGTGGGAGACGCCACTCTCGCCCGATCAGTGCACGAAGCTTCGCGAGATCGCATCACGCGGTGGATGGACCGCTGAAGAACAACCGACCCCGGTTCCCGTACCGGAAGGTGGCGAACGACTTGTCGATGTTGCGGTGATGTGGACCGGTGGGAGGCGGCAGTTTTCCTCGAGTGGGGACGATCCGAATGTTCGAGAGGCACTTGCGCTGCTCTCTGCCGTCGCTGCCGTGCGCTTTGAACGGCAACTCGATCGGTTGCCCGAGGCCGGCAAACAGGTGCGCTAACGACGCGATTCCACTGCGCTGCACCGGAGCGTGTGGACAAGCGGTGGACGAACGGTTCACAAGTCGAGAACCAGCGAAAATCTGCGCCATTTATCGTTCGATTCTGTCGGAGACGGTGCTCGACCATCTAGCGTGAAGCGCGTACTGAAAGGGGGCTTCCATGGATCGACTCGATGCTTCGGCGGATGAGAACGACTGGGCGACACGCGTGGGCGCGGCCTATCAGCTCCACATTGCATCGCTGCGAGGTGTGCTGAGCCACCGCCTGCGGGCACCGCAACAAGTGGTGGAAGACGCGCTACAGGATGTGTTCTGTTGCGTGCTTCGCCTGCGCAACAGTCCGGGGCGCTCGCGCGACGGTGCGCTTTGTTTCGCCTATCTCTTTGCTGCGGGGCTGCGCCGCACCCGGCGCCTGATGCAACAGGGAGCCAGCCGCCAACGTAGGTTGGAAGATGGTGTGCGGCGCGAGGCGATCGTGGGGAGGCACGATGACTCAGGTGGTCCTCCGTGTTCCTGGGAATTGCAGCCCGTTTCGACGCAGGATGTGGAGGGTGCGATGCGTGGGTTGACCGCGCGGCAGCGCGATGTGCTTCGCGTGTCGTTCTCCACGGTGGGCTGTGTTCGTGACGAGGCACGGATGCTCGGAGTGTCTGCGGGCGCTCACGCGGTGGAAAAGCACCGTGCCATCACTGCGCTCCGACAGGCGCTGCATGTCGGCAGTCCGCGCCAGAGAGTTCGACAGTCGGAGGCATCGCGGCGAACACTCCACCCAAGGAGTGCGGGTTCCTAGAATCGGAGGATGCCTTCTGCCGAGTCCCAAGAGCCGATCATCGGCATCGACCTCGGAACCACACACTCTCTCGTGGCTGTGTGTGATGGCGCAGGCCCACGCGTGCTCGAGGGCCCTTCGGGTGAACGCCTCCTTCCATCGGTCATTCGATACTCGCAGGGGCTCGTCAGCGCCGTTGGATCGGACGCGCGGCGCCGTGCAGCAGAGTTCCCGCGGGACACGATCCTCAGTGCGAAACGGTGGATGGGACGGTCTTTCGCAGAAGCCCAGGCACTCGGCAGCGGCTTTGAGTTCGGCATCGTGGAGGGGCCGCGCGGTCTTGCGGCGCTTCACGCCGGTGGCGCCACGGTCCTTCCGCAGGAGGTGGCGGCGCTGATCCTCGCGGAACTGCGTTCCTGGGCTGAGCGATCGCTTGGCAGGTCTGTTCGGAAGGCTGTTGTCACGGTGCCTGCCTACTTTGACGATGGCCAGAGGCAGGCGACTCGCGATGCGGCACGGCTCGCGGGACTTGAGGCGGTTCGCCTCGTGCCCGAACCAACGGCTGCCGCGCTTGCCTATGGACTCGGTCGTCGCGCGCAGGGCGAAACGATCGCGGTGTATGACTTTGGCGGCGGAACCTTCGATGTATCCGTCCTCGAGGTGACCCCCGATGATGGGAGTGGCACGGGCGCGATGTTCCGCGTTCTTGCCACAAGTGGTGACACGCAACTGGGTGGTGATGACATCGATCGCATGGTGTTCGAGCGGCTGCTTGGTGAAGCGGGGCTTGGATCGTCGAATCTCGCGGGAGCAGGGCTTGCTCCGGCGGCGCGACAGGCTCTGCGCGACTTTGCTGAGTCCACCAAGATCGCGCTGTCATCCAAGGAGAGTGCGGCAGTGGATGTGGATCTCGGTGGTGGGGTACGCCTGACGCGTTCAGTGGCGCGCAGCGAACTGGAAGAGATCGCTCGACCGTTCGTTGAACGCACGCTGGAACTCTGCCGTCGTGCGCTGCAGGATGCGGGCAGTCCGCACCTCGACCGCGTTGTGCTCGTGGGCGGCTCGACTCGCATGCCGATGGTCCGGCACGAGGTGGCTCGACTCTTTGGCGTGGAACCCTACACCGCACTCGATCCTGATCTCGTGGTTGCCCTTGGCGCTGCGGTGCAAGGCGCGCTACTTGGCGGTGTTCGGCGGGATGCGCTGTTGCTCGATGTGATTCCACTGTCGCTCGGAATAGAGACAGTGGGCGGCGCCGTTGCCAAGCTGCTCATGCGGAACAGTTCGATTCCCGCACAGGCACGCGAGATGTTCTCCACAAGCGTCGACAATCAGACGGCGGTGCGCCTGCATGTGGTGCAAGGCGAGCGGGAGATGGCCGCCGACTGCCGCTCACTCGCGCGTTTTGAACTGCGCAATCTTCCGCCGATGCCAGCAGGAATCCCACAAGTCGAGGTGGACTTCACGGTGGATGCCAATGGAGTACTGCAGGTCCGCGCTGCAGAACGGCGCAGCGGACAGCGTGCATCGGTCCAGGTGGTGCCGACCTACGGCCTCACGACCGAAGAGGTCGATCGCATGGAGCGCGAATCGCTCACGCATGCTCGCGAAGACATGCGTCGACACCGCATCGTCGATCTGGCAGTCAATGCCGCTCTCGATGTGAAGTGGATTGGCGATGCACTCGAGCGTGTCCGAGAGGGGCTCGATGCAGCCGTCGTGGATTCGGTGGACCAGGAACTTCACCGGGTGCGCGGGTTCATTGCACTCACCAAGACTGCTCCGGAGTCGGTGGATGCGAATGCGTTTCATCAGGCGAAGGAGTCCCTCGACCGCGCGAGCGTGCCTGTCCACGAGGCGGCGATCGCCGCCAGCCTGCGAGCGGAGCAATCTCGGCCGCAGGCAGTCCAGTCGGCACAGCAGGAGAGCGGTGGTCACACACCAAGGAGCGATTCATGAGCGACGGCACAGGCGCATTCGCGGTTGGAGTCATCATTCCTGCAGCAGGGCAGAGCACTCGGTTCGGAAGCGACAAGCTCGGTCAGGATCTGGGTGGACGGCCGCTCCTGCTTCGGACGGTCGAACTCTTCACTCGCCGCGATGAAGTGCGTTGCATCGTGGTGGCTGCGCCGCCCGATGCACTCGAGGAGTTCCGCTCGCGCTACGGTGCCCAGCTCGGATTCCATGGCGTACGGATCGTGGCGGGCGGCACCACCGACCGCTGGGAGAGCGTGCGAAACGCGCTCGCCGCGATCGATGAGTCCTGCACGCACATCGCCGTCCACGATGCGGCGCGCCCTGCCGCGTCGGATGGTCTGCTTGCGCGCGTGTTCGATGCGGCGCGAGTGGCTCCCGCAGTGATTCCCGGCGATCCCATTTCGGCAACCCTGAAGCGGATCACCGAAGAGAGCTTCGCCGCTGCACCAGATGAGGAAGTCGCGGATGCGATCCTGGGTTCCGAAGGACGCGAAGCGACTCGCGGGCACCGAGTTGTGGAGACCGTGGACCGCACTCGCGTCGTGGCCGTGCAGACCCCTCAGATCTTCGAGGCATCATTGCTGCGCCGTGCCTATGCGCAGGAAAATCTTGCCGGAGCAACCGATGACAGCATGCTGGTGGAACGACTTGGTTCGCCCGTCCTCGTCGTTGCGGGCGAGGCACGGAACATCAAGGTGACGACCCAGTCGGATCTTGCGCTCATCCGATCGGTTCTCGGGCACCGCGCCCCCGAGGAGCGCCCTGCGCACAAGCGTTTCTGAGCGCATTCCGCAGGGCGTCCTGCAAGGCTTGTCTCGTCACCTTGGGACGCGAAATCAGCGGCGTGCGAGCCGCTCGCCGTCCACCGTGATTTCGGTTCGCGCGCTCCCGCCTGTCGTTGGCACCGCGGTGCAGCTGGGGCACTTGGGATTCTTGCGCTTCGACGGCAGAAAAGGTCGAACGATGAACCAGAGTGCGAGCCCTGCAAGGAACGACGCACCCCAGAACTGCCAATCATTCCAAGGGATGCTCATGACAGCACACGATAGGTCAGGAGTGCCATGGCGTAGGCCGTCACGGACATGAACGCCAGCTGACCGATCGCCCACTTCCAACTGCCCGTTTCACGCGCGACAACGGCCACCGTGGGCAGGCACTGCAGGGCGAGGACGAAGAAGACGAGGAGTGATGCGGACGTCGCCGTCGAGAGGAGGGGAGTGCCATCGTCGCGCTTCGCGGAGCGCACGGCAGCGAGCGTGGTGGACTCGTTCCCTTCTGCATCGCTGCCAGCGCCAGTCAGCACGAACACAGTCGTGGTGAAGACCTCGCGGGCAAGAAAACTGGTGAGGACTGCGACCGTCAGCTGCCGATCGAGCCCGATCGGAGCGAAGATCGGTTCGAGCGCGCTTCCCACCATTCCAGAGAAGGATCCCGCTTGCTGCGCCTGCTGCTCGAGATGGGACGCTTGGACATCCAGTGCCTCTGCGGCTGTCGCATCGCGTTCCCTGATCTGCACCGCCTGCTCCCGCAGCGCCGTGGCTGCATCGGGTGGTGGCACGAGTGGATAGGCACTCAGCCACCACATGACGACTGCGATCGACAGGATGACGCTGCCTGCGCTTCGCAGGAAGAGCCAGCCACGGTCGAGGGAGGCGCGAATCGCCTGCCAGATGTTCGGCAGGCGGTACGCAGGGAGTTCGAGGAGCATCGGTGTCGGATGTCCGCGGAGCACGGTGCGGCCGACGATCGCGGCGGTGGCGATCCCAGCGATGGCTCCGAGTGCGTAGCAACCGATGAACGCGAGGCCTGCAGCCCACGGCCGCCCCACGAACAGCAGGGTGGTCAGGAGCGCGTACACCGGTACCCGCGCGCTGCAACTCATGAAGGGAATCGCCATGATGGTGGCGATGCGATCGCGCCGACTTGGGATCAGCCGTGTCGCCATCACGGCAGGCAGTGCGCACGCATGCGCCGAGAGCAGCGGCATGAACGCTTGTCCAGGCAGTCCGAACCGACGCATCACGCGGTCGATGGCGAATGCCGCGCGCGCGAGGTAGCCCGAGTCTTCGAGCAGCGCGAGCAGGAAGAAGAGCAGAACGATCTGCGGAAGAAAGATCACGGTGGCTGCCACGCCGCCGATCACGCCCGACACGATCAGTTCACGGAGGACTCCCTCGGGGAGCACGCGTTCGGCCACTCCGCCGAGCGATGCAAAGAGCATGTCGACCCATTCCATCGGATACTGCGCGAGCCAGAAGATCGCTGCGAACAGCAGCGACATGACCGCGGCAAAGAGCAGGATCCCCAGCCGTGGATGCGTGAACGCCCAGTCGAGTCTGTCGTGCAACTGCGAATCATCCCTCTGCAGCGCTGGCGCCGCGGCAATGGCATCGAGCACCGATGCCGCCCAGCGCATGCTTGGCGAGGAACCAGGCTCGCCATCTGGAAGCGCGATCTGCGGCGCGGGCCTTGGCTTTGTTCGCACGGTCTCGTCGAGCGCCGCCTTGAGCGCATCCAAGCCACTTCCCGAGCGCGCCGAAACCGGCACGACAGGCACGCCGAGGATGCGACTTGCGTGCACGGCATCGAACTGGAAGCCACGCCGCTGGGCAAGATCGATCATGTTCACGGCGATGACTGTCGGCAGTCCGCGCCGAAGCGCGCTCGCTGCGAACTGCAGATTCCGCGGCAGGTTGTTTGCATCGACCACCACCAATGCGGCGTCGGGCCTGCCATCACCGATCTTGCCATCGAGGCAATCGGCGCAGACCTTGCTCTCGGGAAGTTCGAGTTGCAGGCTGTAAATGCCTGGAAGATCGATGATCGTGAGCTCGGAACCGTTGGGCAGGCCGCACGTCCCCATCTGATGCTCCACCGTGCTGCCGGGGAAGTTGGCGGTCTTGGTCCGCAACCCACAGAGGCGGTTGAAGAGCGAACTCTTGCCGGTGTTCGGATTGCCGAGCAGGGCGACGCGGCCGTTCATGGCTGATCAGGGGATACGGGAGTGACCATGATCCGCGCTGCAATCTCGCTTGGAAGTCCAAGCCGCGTCTGATCGACTTGGATGATGCACGGCGTACCCGGCTTGCACACCCGGACTTCGCAGCGTTCTCCCATCCCCATCGCCGCGAGCAGGCAGCGCTCCCTTTCGGGAAGCGCGTCGAGCGCCGAGCACTCCACGGTCGCTCGCTGACCTCTTGTCAGTTGAGTGAGCGGGATTCGAACTGGAGGGCGTTCCACCAACCCATGGTATTGAGACTCAGTCTCAACTGCAATCCGTTCTGCGGACATTGCCCACGATCCGATACTGACCATGGCATGATCAAGCGACTTGCAAATGAGGCGCTCGCTGGTTCCGTGACCTTTGTGGCCATGGTGGTGGTGATGGCCGTGCTGCCTGATGTGCTCTGTGGGCAGGCCCTTGGCACGACGACGGGTTTCAGTGCCGACGCAGTGGTCTGGTCCACGGCGATCGCCGTTGCAGTCGGATGCGTGCTCATGGGAACGATCGGTCGCCTGCCCATCGCAGTCGGACCAACCTACGGGCAGGCGTTCTTCCTTGTCCTCACGCTCATCCCCGCTGCAGCTGCCGCGGGAAGTGCCGAGCCGTGGCGGACCGCACTCGGCGCAACCTTCATCGCTGGAACGGCACTGGTGCTGCTGTCGCTCCTTGGACTTCGGACTGTTGTCTTTCGAGCTGTCGATGCGGAGTTGCAGACAGCCATTGGCTGCGGCATCGGACTGCTGATCGCCGCGATGGGGCTTCGAGCCGCTGGCATCATTGCTCCGGGCGCCGGTGCATTTCGGCTGGTGCTCGATTTGCGCTCACCCGATGTGATCGTGTGCATCATGGGAATCATCGTCGCGGGCGTGCTGCAGGCGCGAGGATGGAGGACTGCACTGCTGATTGCCATGTGTGCCGCCATCGTGAGCGCATGGCTGCTTCGTTCGTATGTGCCGGTGTGGGTACCGCAGTGGGCTGCGACGGAAGCATGGACGGCTTCACAGATTCAATCGGCCACCGTACCGACACGAGCGATCGGACTTCCTGCGCAGCGTTTCGATGGGTTCTTCTCGCTCGATATCAGTGGCGCATTGGCGCCGCCGATGTGGATGCCGACGCTGCTTCTGCTCTTCAGCATGCTGAGTGACTCCACATCGGGGCTCTTGGCGCTGATGCATCATGGCGGGTTCATTTCGAGCAACGATGATCCGCGCGTTCGGCGCGCCATGCTCGCGGACTCTCTCTCCACGGTTGCTTCTTCCGCGTTGGGGGTGAGCGCATGCGGTGCCTATGCGGAGAGCAACGCCGGGATCGCATCGGGCGGACGCAGCGGTCTCACGGCAGTGGCAGCAGGGGCACTCATGGTGGCGGCGCTGCTCTGTGCGCCGCTGGTGGAAGCGCTCGGCAACTATCCGCCGGCCAGCGCCCCCGTGTTGATCCTGGTCGGCGCAGCGATGGCGAGCCGACTGCGTCAGCTGCAGTGGAACGACCCGGCCGCGTCGGTGCCGATGCTCCTTGTGATTGTCGGGATTCCACTCACCTCATCGATCGCGGACAGCATGGCGGCGGCACTGCTGGCCAGTCCAGTCCTCAAACTTGCATCCGGTCGCGCGCGAGAAACGAGCGTCCTTGCATGGGTCTTCGCGGCAGCCATGCTCGGCTACTTCATTTGGCTTCGGTAGTCCGCCCGTCGCTCCGCATATTCCCCTGGTTCGACATCGACTGCGACTTGCTCTCCGCGCTTCCACTGCGCATGCATGCGCTCCAGAAATGGAACGCACCAGTGGCACCCCGTGCCAGCACCTTGGCACAGGGACAGCTCGCTCGCGACTCGAGGGCGTTCACACTCCAAGAAGGTCGTGAGCTTCCGCAGGCTGACGCGGAAACAGAGGCAGACATGATCATCCTGCTGCATCCACGGTCACTCGATTGGACGCAGCTGCAGTCCTTGAATGCGCCAATCAGAAACGCAGAAGGGACCAATCACATGACCACTGCGATCCCAGCGGTCATCCCGTTCATGCTCAGGCGAGAATGCCAGCCGCGGATCCATGATGCCGACAAGGGTGACCACATTCGATCCTTCCGTTGCAGGCATCGATGACACGGCGTCCGCCGTCACATCCACTTCAAAGGTGTGATCGATGCCATCTTCGGATGGATTGTCCACGGCGCACAACAAGACCGCTCCACCACGGTTCGTGCTCGATGCAGTCACGCGAAGGACCCGCACCTTCCACTCAATCGGTTGACTCAGTACTCGGTTCTGGCCAACCGTCCAGCGCTTCATCGCGAGCGAGTGGTCGTCGTAGTCGGAACCCATCCGAGGCTGCGGTGGCGCCGATCCACCGAAGCGATCTGAATATCTCGATCGGAGTTCAAGCATGAAGTCGGAAGGCGAAGCGAAAGGATCATGATCGCGGTCGATGATGGGAGCGTTTGCAGGGGCCGCAGCCTTGGACTCCGGCTGCGCGTCACCCGTTGGCGCCGGCGCTGGCGCATCTGCGGTTGCCGCACCCGCATTTGCCGCCGAATCGCTCGAGCTTGCGTCGGCTCCTGTCTTGGGGGTTCCACTGGGCGCTGGCTGACCCGACTGCAGCCGTTCAATCTCCTGATGTTGGCGTTCGATGGTCTGCTCGAGATTGCGCACCCGCGCATCGATCGCTTGCGACTGGGCGCGGAGCTGCTCGAGAATGCGGTTGAGATCCTCCTGCTGTGCAGGGGGCGGCGGTTGACTTGCTCCGCGTGGCGCGCCCGCAGGACGCGTGACATCGGGCTGCTGCTGTGCCGATGCACTTGTGACAGGCAGACTCAAGACACCAAGGATTGCAAGGCGACCAGCAACAGAAATCACGCGCATTTGACCTATGCTACAGGGGCATGGGCAAGCCCGATCCCATCCTGTTGATCGTGAAGCGGGCTCGGCGTCGCCTCGGGATGCAGTCCGTGGTGAGTCGCTTCGCAGTTGCCGCACTGTGGATTGGAAGTGCGCTGTTCGTGTGCGCGTGTGCGTCCAAGGCGCTTGCTGCGTGGTGGCCGAGCTTTGGCGCGAGGGGGTGGTGGTTCCCCGCACTTCTCGGACTCGCTGCCGCTGCGATCGGTGTGATCCTCTGGGCGACGCGGGGTCGTCGACAGTCGGATGTTGCCGTTGCCTCCATCGTCGATGTTCGACTGAAGCTGCATGATCGATTGTCGACGGCGATGGCGGTGGCCGACCGAGATGATGCGTTTGCCAGTGCCGCCATGGAAGAGGGACTGCGAGTTGCAAAGGATCGTCGACTCACCGAGTCGCTCGGCAGGGCGCTCCCTGTGCGCTGGCCTCGGAACAGTTGGATCGGTCCGCTGCTGTGCGTGTTGGCAGCTGCAGTGTGGTGGTTTGTGCCAGGGTTGCCTCCCTCCGTCGCAACACTTGCATTTGCGAGCGATCCAGAAGTGGCGGCAGCCGAAGCAGCGGCGGCCATGCAGATGGAGGCTGTGCAGCAGGAGATCCAGTTGAGTCCTGAACTTGCGAAGGAGCTCAGTGACATGGATCTGCAGCCGAGCGAGGGCAATGATCCGAAGGATGACCGGCGGACGCCAGAGGAGATCCACCGAGAGACGGCGCGGCGCATGACGGACCTCTCGCGCAAGCTCGATGATGTGTTGTCGGGTGAACGCACCCAGGCGCTCTCCGCGATGCGGGATGCACTGAGCAGCATTGAGCCCGGGAAGAATCCCGAAGTCAAGGCATTGGCGGAAGCACTCAAGATGGGCGATGCGGCGATGGCTCAAGAGGCGCTCGCGCAAGTCATGGAGCAAATCGCCAGCGGCTCGATGGACCAGGCAACCCGCGAGCAGATGGCGGCGGACTTGGAGCGTCTTGCCCAGCAGATTGCCGACGCGGCTGATTCCAATGAAGCACTTCGGGAGGCATTGGATTCCGCAGGCATGGACGGTGACCTTGCGTCGAACCCCGAAGCGGTTGAAGCGGCATTGGCTGCTGCAAAGAATCTCAACGCGGAGCAGAAGGAGTCCCTTCGGAAGGCGATCAAGAGCCAGAAGAAAGCGAACGAGAAGCTTCGCAAACTCTCCCAGTCGTGCAAGAGCGCGTGTTCCAAGTGCAAGAACGGCGGGGCCAAATCAGAAAGCGGAGAGAATTCGGAGGGCGAATCGGATCAGGGCGAAGACGATGTGCTCAGCGAGATGGAGGCGGATGCAGAACTCGAGTGTGCGGCGAAGTCCCTGCGTTCCCAGTGTCGCGGTGGTCAATGCCGTCCCTCTCCGGTCACAGGGCGCGGGGGCAGGCGGGGCGGTCCCTCGGGAGGCGCCATGGAAGAAGGACCGCAGGGCGATGGAAGCGATCCAGTCGCGGCGGAAGTGGAAGGGAAGAAGTCGCAGATGGGCAGCAAGCGAAAGGGTGTGATTGCGCGTCAGCTCGTCGAAGCGCCGCCCGTGGTCGGCGAGAGCCGTACGCGGTTACGGGAGATCGCTGGAGATATCGAGCGGGGCTACGAGGAAGGCACCGAAGCCGATCCCGTTCCGCCGCACCTGCGTGATCTTCACAAGCACTACTTCGGCGATTTGAAGCAGCGCATCGACGCCAAGAGTGGCGAGACCGCTTCAGACAAGCGCAAGCCCTGACTCGCATGAGTACTGCAGAACAACTGCAGTCGATCCGCACCAGTGAAGATGTGCGCGCTGCCTGTGTGCAGTTCCGCGGTGTTGCGCAGCGGCTTCGCGAGGAGATCGGTCGTGTCCTTGTCGGGCAGGAACAGACGGTCACATTGGTCTTGGTCGCTCTCTTTGCCAACGGGCATGTGCTGCTCGAAGGCGTCCCGGGGCTTGGGAAGACGCTGCTCGTGCGCACACTCGGGCAGGCGCTTGGACTGCGATTTTCTCGGGTCCAGTTCACGCCGGATCTGATGCCGGCCGACATCATCGGTACGCAGATCGTGATGGAAGATCCGCGAACGGGGAAGCGCGATTTTGCTTTTCGCCCAGGGCCGCTCTTCACGCAGATTCTCTTGGCAGATGAGATCAACCGCGCATCACCCAAGAGCCAGTCTGCGCTCCTCGAAGCGATGCAAGAGCGATCCATCACGGTTGGTGGCACGACGCACTCGCTTGAGCAGCCATTTCTGGTGCTCGCGACGCAGAACCCGATCGAACAGGAGGGGACGTATCCATTGCCGGAAGCGCAGGTCGATCGCTTCATGCTCAAGCTCCATTTGACGTATCCGAGCAAGGACGAGGAGCTCGCGATCCTCGACCGCATGGCCTTGATCGAGCCGGACGTGACCATCGAGCCGGTGCTGTCGAAGAACGACATATTCGAATTGCGCAAGACCATCGACGGTATCTATCTGGACGACAAGGTCAAGAAATACATCGTCGAGATCGTGCATGCGACGCGCCGGCCCAAGGACTTCGGCTTGAATCTTGAGACGTACATCCAGTATGGTGCCAGTCCGCGCGCGACGATATTCCTCACCCGTGGCGCCAAAGGGCAAGCGTTCCTCGAAGGGCGCAGTTACGTGACGCCACAGGACATCAAGACGATCGGCTACGACATTCTGCGCCATCGCGTCACCGTGACTTACGAAGCCGAGGCGGAGGAGATCACGTCGGAGCAATTGTTGAAGCGCATCTTCGATCAAGTGAAGGTCCCGTGAACCACTGACTGAAGTTCGCGAACGCTAAACGAAGAGAACTCATGCGACCCGTTTTGTTCCACATCCCCGTGAGCCTCGTGAACAGCAGCTGGTCGGACATCCCGATCTACGGCTACGGCCTGATGCTGTTCCTCGCGTTCCTGGCATGCAACTGGCTGGGGCAGCGTTTGGCCCGACGGCAAGGCATCGATCCGAAATTCATTCCCGATCTCGTCATCTGGCTATTCGTGTCCGGCATCATCGGCGGGCGCATCGTTTTCATCGCGACGAAATGGGAGGAATTTCAAAGGGCGGGACTGTGGAAGGCGGTCGCCCTGTGGGACGGCGGGCTCGTACTTTACGGCGCACTTTTCGGCGCCATGTTCGGCTACTTCGGCTACCATCAGTTCGTCATGCGCAAAGCCGGCGTGTCGCACTGGCCCATGCTCGACGTCATGGCCCCGTGCATCGCGCTTGGCATCGCCATGGGCCGTATCGGCTGCTTGTGTACCGGCTGCTGCTTCGGCAACGTCGCCTGCGCGTCCGCCCCGTACCCCGTTCACTTTGCGTATGGCACGGCGCCTGCCCCGACCGTCCTGACCGCACGCGGTCTGCAAACCCCGTTCGGCTTCGTCCTCGGTGAACACTCGCTCCTGGTCGAAGCAGTCGAGCCCGGCACGCCGGCAGAGGACGCGGGATTGCAAGCGGACGACATCTTGATCCAGATCAACGACAAACCAATCCGCAGGCAGGAAGACCTCGCACGCGCCGAAACGCCATTCAAGCTGACTGTGTTCCGCGACGGCGCCGCGGTCACGCTCCGCGCGTTCACGCCGACCAGCCTCGGTCTGCACCCCACGCAAGTTTATGAAACGATCAGCATGGGCCTGTTGCTGTTCTTTCTGTTGTCGTATTTTCCCTATCGGCGGCGCGACGGCGAGATGATGGTGCTCTTGATGATCGGCTACGGCGTGCATCGCTACCTGAACGAAATGCTGCGCACCGACACGGATCCGGTCGCCTTCGGGTTGACACTATCCCAGAACATCAGCGTGGGCATCCTGGCAGCCGGCGCGATTCTGGGTGTGGCAGTCTGGAAGCGCACGCCGCGCGCGGAAACGCCGCCGTGGGTCGAGCCGCCGCCGGATGTGCCGGCGAATGCCACAGCGCCGCCCGAATCGCTCGGGGAGACGAAGAGCTGATCGCGCGCCTACGCGCCGCGAAGAGGGTGTTCTACGCCTTGATAATGTCCTTGACCGTCATTCCGCCGGGGATCATCGGCAACACGTGCTCCTGATACGGCGTCAATACGTTGAGCACATAGGGACCTTTGCTGTCCAGCATTTCTCGTAGCGCGTCGTCGAGGTCTTCCTTGCGTGAGATGCTCGCCGCCGCGCACCGGAAGCCCTTCGCGATGGTAACGAAATCGGGGTACGGGTCATGCTCGAAGCCGGCACCGAGGTACGTGTGGGCGCGGTTGCTCTCGTAGAAGCGGTCCTCCCATTGCATCACCATGCCCAGGTGCTGGTTGTTGAGCAACAGCACCTTGACCGGCAGCTTCTCGGTGAAAGCGGTCGCCAATTCCTGGATGTTCATGAGGAAACTGCCGTCGCCGTCGGTGTCGATGACGGTTTTCAAAGGATGCGCCGCCTGCGCGCCGAGCGCCGCCGGCAGACCGAAGCCCATCGAGCCCAGGCCGCCCGACGTGAACCACGAACGTGGCGAGTTGAAATGCCAGTACTGCGCCGACCACATCTGATGCTGTCCGACGCCCGTCGTGACAATCGTCTCGTCGAGCAGCCCGCGGTCGCGCACGATCTCCCACAGCCGTTGAATCGCGCATTGCGGCACGATGGCATCATCGCGATCGTTGAAGCGCAACGGCTCGGCGTCGCGCCAGCGGTCGATCTGCTGCATCCAGTCAGCGTATCGCCCCTCTCCTTTTGGGAGAGGAGTCGGGGGCGAGGGCACGACCCGCGCCGGATTCTCCGCGATCATCTCCAGCATCTCGCCGAGCGCATGGCCGACGTCGCCGCAGATGGGCAGCGTAGCCTGTTTGATCTTGTTTATCTCGGACGGATCGATGTCGATGTGGACAATCTTACCGTGCTTGGCGAACTCGCTGACCTTGCCGGTGACGCGGTCGTCGAAGCGCACGCCGAGCGCGAGCAAGAGGTCCGCCTCGTTGATCGCATAATTGGCGTAGACGGTCCCGTGCATGCCGAGCATTTGCAGACAGAGATAGTGTTTGCTCGGAATGGCGCCCAACCCGTGGACAGTCAGCGCGACGGGGATGCCGGTCTTCTCCGCGAAGGCCTTGAGCTTTGCCGCCGCGTTGGCCGCGATGACGCCGCCGCCCGCGTAGATGATCGGCCGTTTGCTCTGGCGGATGAGCGCGAAGACCTGCTCAAGTTGTTCGCGCGTCGCCCGGCGTTCTGGTCGATAGCCCGGCAAATTCATCGGGGGGTCGAAATCGGGCACGAGCATGCGATTCTGAATGTCCTTGGGAATGTCCACGATGACGGGGCCGAGTCGCCCGGTTGTCGCGACGTGGAACGCCTCCTTCATCACGCGCGCGATGTCCTCGATCCGCTGCACGAGATAGTGATGCTTCGTGATGGGCCGGGATACTTCGACGATCGGCGTCTCCTGAAACGCATCGGTGCCGATGACGTGCGTGCCGACCTGCCCAGTAATGGCGAGGATCGGCACCGAGTCCATCTTGGCGTCCGCCAAACAGGTGACGAAGTTGGTCGCGCCGGGCCCGCTGGTGGCGATGCACACACCGATGCGCCCCGTGCTGCGCGCGTAGCCCTCGGCCATGAAGCCGCCGCCCTGCTCATGACGCGGCAAAATGGTGCGCAGCTGCTTTTGAAAACGTGTGAGGGCCTGATGTATCGGCATCGACGCTCCGCCCGGATACGCGAACACCGTATCGACGCCATGATTGACCAGACACTGCACGAGAATGTCCGCCCCGGAAATCGCCTTGCCCTGTGTTGTTGCCATGTTGCCAACCTCGCGAAAGAATCCCTTGGCCAATGCGTGAACAGTTTATCTTAGCAGGCGAGCGAGCGGCATTCCAGGGACACCTCCCTGCTGCCGTGTGCAAGGTGCGCCTACACGCTTTCGTGATTGAAAAAACGAGACTATTGGGCGGACAGGACCATTCTGCTCTTGCGATTGAGACCTTCCTTGTTCTATGATTCCCGTCCGCCGAGACCGTCCTCGGGTCGTGTGGTGCGAATTTGACCAAGGAATGGCCTCATGTCATTTTACAGCTTTCGCTCGTCGACGCGATCCTTCCTACAGCACGACGGCTTGGCCTTCTGACCGAGGGAGTTCGATGGCGAATCGCAGCGAAAGAACTGTTCTGTTCCTGTGCACTGGCAATTACTACCGTAGCCGATTTGCCGAAATCTATTTCAATTCAGTCGCATTGAGGATGGGTCTCCCGTGGAAGGCGACGTCCAGAGGGCTTGCTCTGGAGCGCGGCGTCAACAATATCGGCCCAATCTCGGCACTGGTGATCAAGGCATTGGCGGCAATGCGATTGCGGGACGCCGAAGCTATTTCTCGGTTCCCCATTCCAGTGGCATTGGAAGACCTGGAACAAGCCGCCGTCATCGTCGCCTTGAAGCGGGCCGAACATTTGCCGCTGCTGCAAGAACGGTTTCCGGCATGGGTCGAGAATGTTGAGTTCTGGCACGTTGACGATGCGCCCGCTGTGTTGAACCTAATAGAACGTGAAGTGATGGGCCTGACTGCGCGCCTGATCGGCGGCGGCAAACGAGAGGAACCGGCTGCGGAGGATTCCGTCAAAGAGCCTGTCGCCACAACAAAAAAAGAAGTTTCGACGAACGCCTCTGTCATCAAGGTTGGCAGAGAAACCAAGGGTCGGCGTGGCAAAGGAGTGACGACCGTTTTCGATCTGCCGCTCGATGAGGCGGGTCTGCTCGATCTCGCCGCCATGCTCAAGCAGAAATGCGGCACGGGAGGCACGGTCAAAGATGGTCGGATCGAAATTCAAGGCGATCAGCGCGAACGGCTAATCGCAGTCCTTGAAGGAATGGGTTTTCGCGTGAAACGTGTCGGCGGTTGAGATCCTCACCAATGGGACGATTGCCATGCAACCTCGTGGTCAACTCTGGTTTGCGCTGGAAGGCATCTGCAACGATTTTCGAAGCTTTTCCGGCCTCGGCGAAAAGGAGTCCCTGGAAGTGTTAATCGTGGTCCTCACCAACATGCTGGCCGAACAGAAGACGGCGTTGGAGAAGTTGAGCGCCCCGATTCCTCCTGAAACGGGGACATCGCCATGACTAACGAGGCCAGTTAGATCTGCAATTCCGGTGGTGAAAAAATTGGGGGGGGGTAACTGGCGTCGTCCATCTTGGCTCGCCTTCGCTACTTGTCCTTTGCTTCTTCCAGACTTGTCACGGTGACGATTTTGCGTGCCTTCACCTCCACGCCTTTGCGAATCTCCAGCTTGCCGACCACGGTGACGGTCTTGCCGTTGAGCTTCTGAGCCTTTTTCCGAAGGTCCTTTTGCTTACCGAAGTCCAACTCAAAGGTGCCCATTTTCGTTTCGAGGAGGGTGCCGGTAGTTTCGCCGCCGATTGCGACGATGCCGGAGCGAAGCTTGCCTGTCAGTTCCATTCTCTTGGCATCCTTGTCTTTCGCGTCCTTCTGGTTGTCCCCAGCCTGGCAAATTGCCAGTGTCACGAACAAACTCACGGAGATGGCGCTGAATCGATACATGGTCAATCCTCGTCGTTGGTACAGAAGCGCAGACGATTACGAGCAGGCAGCCTCAATTAGTTGGTTGGAACTCAATTGCCATACGACCCGAATTCAGGCCACGTCGAAGGGCTGGCAAGATCCATTGTCTAATTCTTTGGCCCCTTCGACCTGTCAGTTTTTCGCAAGTGTTGAATTAATAAGCGGAGAGGGCGGGATTCGAACCTCCCCAAGTTCTTCTACGAATTCGGGGATCCTTGAGCAAGGCAGCGCAGAAAGCGGCGCACTTTGCCTAGCCCGGATTATTCATGACCCCTCGGAACCATGGAATTCACCAGGGCTGCCGAAAACATAGTGTATTTTACCTAGTTTTCATAAGCCAGCTGCACACAAGGACTTGCGTCGATGGTGCGGTGAGGCATGAATAAGCCGGGCTAGCGGACCCGCGTCTTGGCTCACTGATCGACGCCTGGCCCACGTTGCCCGAACCGATACGTGTTGGCATCCTGGCGATGGTTCGGGCGTCTGGGGCGTAGGGTGCCCGTTGGGCGGGGCAACGCCGCCACCGTGACCGGTTTCGTCGACACTCTGCGGCGCCTCCTACAGGCATGTACTGGTGGGTATCTGGCTCTGAGCGGGGTGCGCGCACGACATGTTTACTCTGTCGACGTCGACGAAACCTCATTTCTCCTGGAAATCGCGAGGTTTCGTCGACACCGGTCGCCCAATTGGGAATGAGCCAACGGTCCCGGTAGATCGGTCTGGCATCCTATCGACGGATGACTGCTATTCCAGCGCTGCCCGTGTCGACGAAACCCTCATATTTTCAGGGAAAACGAGGTTTCGTCGACGTCGACAGTGTTGGCGCGGCGAAACGAACATCATGTATGGCCTCGGGTGGCTTCCCAATTCGCGTCGACGAAACCTCCGATTCCAGCGGCCCTAACCTGAAACAGTCACGTTTGACACGTCTTCGCTGTTGGGTCCCCCCGACCGTTGTTCATGGCCCGCCACTACGCCAGCGAAAGCGAGTTCGACGGCAAACGCAAGCGCCTGCTCGACGTGCTCGATCAGTGGCGCCGGCAGCACGGGGACGAATGGATGCCGTTCTGGCGGATCAACCGGAAACTGCCGTGGTCGAGTCGTGAACACGAGGAGGTGCGTGACACACTACTGCAGCAGCGGCTCATCGAATTCGAGGTGACCCAGGCTGGTCGCAAAGGGGGACGCCCGACTGCCGGGTATCGCATCAAGCCGCCTGTAAGCGACGAGGCCGGGGAGTAATTGCCGTTTTTGCAGTTGTTGCACAGGCTCGCAAAGGAGAGAGAGATGGTGGAGAGGGAAGTAATTGCAGTTTTTGTAGTTCTTGCCTATGCGCGCGGTGAAAAGAAAGGGAATCGCGCG
>SXGR01625164.1_pt1 | contig 51010 bp, 61 predicted proteins | sample 3174711 | NCBI WGS metagenome assembly SXGR01 (sample SAMN11356860, study PRJNA531348) | freshwater metagenome | isolation source: freshwater sample F1-60 | place: China: Fuxian Lake, Yuxi | collected 2017-12-25 | reverse complement strand
GCTGAAGGCATCTAAGCGGGAAGCTCACCTTAAGATTGCGTCTGCCCATAAGTCCGCCGGAAGACTACCGGTTACATCGGTCACAGGTGTACACGCAGCAATGCGTTTAGCCGAGTGATGCGAATGGACGATTGAACATTTTTTGGTTCGTACCGTCTAACGACGGTATGATTAAGCGTGCTGTCTACCTGTCACACCGTCCCCTTAAAAGGACGATGCGCGGGCAGAACATACCCATGCGCCTGAGGGTTTCCCTTAGGCGGCAATGCGGTTTATCTTTTCATCGTGATCATATCCAAGCACAATCTTCGTGGATTGTATTGTCCTGGTGTCTTTAGCAACGGGGAAACACCCGTTCCCATTCCGAACACGGCAGTTAAGCCTGTTAGCGCCGATGGTAGTGAGACATCAGTCTCGTGAGAGTAGGTCGACGCCAGGACAATACAATCCAACGAAGCAATGCTTCTTAAGAGATACATGTACCCTTACGAGGGCTTTTTGTAGTATTGACAAATACTTAAAAAGTTATATAATATCTATATTCCCCAATATACATATGGTTAAAGAATTTAGTGTCGATGGATTTCATCGCCTGATGGATGATGTGGAACGTGGGGACAAGTTGGCTGGCTCTCAACTCAATGTACTCCTTGAAACATATCGCAGAGAAGTAGCTCAGCTTATTGATGCAGAGGCGGTTACGGAGCAAGAGATGGTAATACTTCAGCGCTACCTTACCCCCGCTGTACCAACATCAGATTGGGATGATCATTTAAGTGGGGGTGAAAGTACTATCAGACAGGATGGCGAAGGAGATGGCGAGGACACTGTTTTTGCAACATAATTGCAATTATGAAAACCGTCAGCCTAGGCTGACGGTTTTTTAGGATGTACTTCTAATCGTATGATTATTGATTCAATCGTGCGCGGACCACTTCATTGATGAGCGTCTCCACGTCAGGCTTTCCTGCAGCATTGATTGCTGCGAGCACGTAGGTCTGGAGTTGCTCGAGACCGCCGAGGACTTCATCGAGCTGGCCACAGACGTTGGCATCGAGTATGCAGGCGCTGCGGATTTCCGCGAAGCGCGTGGCTATCGCACCGTACGCACCGATCACCTCCTGATTGATGGCGACACCTTCTGTAGAGAGCACTGCAAGAACATCCGGGAAGACATTGAGCATTTTTTCCGTGCGCCCGAAGATGGCACCGATTTCCGGAAGGCTTCCTGTTGCGGCGATTCTTGCTTTGCGTGCCTCATCTGTCACCTGCTGGGCGTAGTCGACGATCTGGCGGATGTACCCGCTCATTTGTGAGACTTCGTCGTCGGTGCGTCCGGGCGTGGAGAAGTACTCCTGTCCTCCGCGCAACCACTGGATGCTTTCATCTACAAACTTCTGCTGCTCAGGAGATGCAAGGAGATTGGCGTCGCGTACGGCAACAAGGCGCTCAAGCGTTTCCCCGATAAGGCTTGCGACAAGGAACTGCTTTTGAGCGCTTTGTTCCTCTGCGACGTAGCGATCCATCATTTTTCTGCGGATCTCTTCCTGCTGTGCAGCTTCTACCTGCGGGTCGACGTAAACAGGATCCGGATGTATGATTTGATGATACGCGCAGTCCGAACGATCGGTTGTCCAGAGGCCATTGGCGTTGGTACAGCCGAGCATTTGGTCTGACCCTGCAGGAGATTGCTGTGCGCTTACGCGAGCCTCTTCAATCTTTTGCTGTCTCATAGCCTCTTCCTGTCGCAGGCGCTCCATTGCTTCGATGGAAATGCGCTGCTTCTCTTCCTCCATACGTTTCCATTCCTCTTCTGCACGCTTGCGTGCTTCCTCTTCCTGTTGCAGCCGCTCTTCTTGTCCCTGGCGCTCTGCTTCTTCAAGTCTGCGACGATCCTCTTCAGCCTGCTTGCGTGCTTCCTCCTCGCGTTTCCATTGGTCATTGTTGGATGTGCTCATGGGAGGGACATAGCTTTCCTTTGAGCTCGGCTGACTGTGCGTCTGAAGATCATCTTTACGCGAAGATGCCGCTGCAGATTTGGACTTTTCTGCACTCTTCGCTGCAGAAGATGCTTCCTTGGATTTGGAAGCAGACTTATTTGTAGATGATCGAGATTCGCTATTGCGACAATTGATCCCTGATGTGCAGATGCTGGATCTCTCCCCAGTACCACCAGTGTTTCCACCGAGGTCTGTAAGATCTGCGGTGGTGTGCGAACGGAAACTATTCACGGAGCCGATGATCATGCCGATCATTGCAGCCGCGAAGAGCGATCGTGCACGTGTCCTGTGACGTTGAGCCATAAGGGTTGTTGGGTATGTATCGAAGTATTGTAGCAGATTACTTACTTGGAGAGAAGAGGTAGATGGAAAGGGGATGGGTGACAGTACCCTTCGGCAGTGCTCAGCGCAGGAATGGTAGAAAGGATCATTGTATGGTACAATATCTTGATGCCTGAGGAGACCAGCCCCAGCGGCCAAACGCGATCCGGATCGCTCGGCGAAAACCCTACGCAATCACGTAGAACTCTTCTCTGGTCTCTACCGTTCGCTGCTGCATTTTTGCCGATTGTTCTCCTGAGTGTCTATGCGTATCAGGTTGCTGCCAATTCTGTGCATGAGCTTATTGAAGCCGAGCACGCGACGGCCGTAGCAAATCTTGCCGAACGGATGACAAAAGATATCAATGAAAGCGTTTCGCTGGCGCATGCTATCGCCTCTGTGCCGATGACTGTGAAGGCGGTGGAGGAGCACAATTCCTATACGCTTTCTGCGAGACTTAAAGCAGTTGTGGTGGCGTATCCGAGTATTGATCATGCGTATGTCACGGACAGTGCTGGAAAGCTTTGGACGGAGTTTCCTTCTGCTTCTGGTTCCTATGGAACACCGCTTGCGGACAAAGATTGGTACCAATTTGTGCGAGAGCATGGCAAGCCGTACGTCGGTGGTGTCACTCTACGAACAGATATCTTCAGTCAGAAGCCCATTGTCGAGATCGCCGTTCCCATACGGTCCGGGACAGGAGTATTTCTCGGAGGCATGGTGTTTGAATACCATGCGGATCAGATCGCCAAATGGTTACAGAATGCCAAAATCGCTCACGGAGGACATCTGTATGTCGTCGATCATCGGGGCATGCTTGTTGCACATCCGACGTATGCTCTCGAACGTACGCTCTATGCGGAGTATGCAAACATTGTCCCTATTCAGCATGCTCTTTCCGGCACAGCACTGACACAGGAGTACCTAGATCCGCTTTCGTCTCAGAAGATGATTGCCACCTTCCTCCCCGTTGCGATCGGTCGCAATACGTGGGCAGTGGTTGCCGCCCAGCCTGCAGAGCTTGCCTACGGGGAACTGCGCACTGTACGTCGCAATATCACTCTGGCTGGGGCATCACTTTCCTTTGTTACACTTCTTCTCATCATCGCTCTTGCCCGGACCAGTGCCAAAAATATCCGGCTGAACCGCGATCTGGAGAGCAAAAATACGACACTGCGGGATATCACGTCATTTGTGTCCCATCAGTTGCGCGCTCCAGTGACGGCGATGCGCTGGACGCTGGAATCCCTTCTGGACGGTGACAGTGGCGAACTGAGTGAAGCGGTGAAGAGGGAAGTGCAGAGTCTCTATAAGGTGGTCATTCAAAACGGTGCACTGATCAACGACATTCTCAACGTATCGCGGCTGGATCGTGGTGTGATCGAGGTGAAGTTGAACCCTGTGGCCCTTGCAGATATTGCCGAGCGTGCGGTTCGCGATTACCGCACTCCCGCCGAAAAAGCGGGGTTCAAACTGGAAATCATACAGAGTGCACAACCAGTTTCCGTTCTCGCAGATGGTGACAAGCTTGCCGAGGCTGTTTCCAATGCCGTGAGTAACTCCATCAAGCATACGCAGAGTGGTGGCATCACCCTCAAGCTCCGCAGCGACGAGCATTTCGGATACATCGATGTGACGGATACGGGTGAAGGTATGCCTCCGGAGATTCTGGCGCATCTTTTCGACCGTACGGGTATAAAGGGCAGCAATACGGATTCCTCACAGAGCACTGGGCTGGGACTCTTCATCGCCCGTCAGTTCACGCGGCTTATGGGCGGAGATGTAACGGTGAGTGCAGAAGTAGGCAAGGGAAGTACATTTACGTATAGCGTGCCGTTGGCTGGCAAATAAGGAACTAAGGAAATAGGGAAATACGGAAATAAGGATTAAGGTTGCCTTATATCTCTATTTCCCTATTTCCTTAATCCCTTCATTCATTCCTTCTTCAAATTACCATCCATCCGTGCTATACTGTCGAGAACTTTCCACATTTTCTATGAAGCGCACGCTTATCGTTCTGTCTTCCCTCACTGCAGCAGTCGTCGGTACCGGCTATGCATTCTTCGATGAAGTTGTTCTTCTGAAGCAGGAACTGCAGACATGGGAGGCTACCCAAGCTGCGGATTTCACCGATGTGGTCGCTCAGCTCGATGACATCACCGCTCCTGTTTTCCGCGATGTTCCGGCGGATTCCTGGTTCAGCCCGTACGTGAGCTCTCTCGCGGAGTGGGGGATTGTCTCCGGATACCGTAACGCTCAGGGTCAGCAGACCGGTGAATTTAAGCCCAGCAGCAATGTAACGATCGCCGAGGCGCTGAAGATGGCAATGGTTGCTGCAAAAGTGGATGTGAATTTGTGTAAAAACACTCCTGCTCATCCTGACGCTGCAAACCATTGGGCCAAGCCTTATGTCGCCTGTGCTGAGGCTATGGACATGCGTCTTTTCCGCAGCAATGCTCCATCGCTTGATTCTGCTGCGAAGCGTTCGCAGGTGATTGCCATCATCAATGATGCCTTTGGCGAGAAGGTGCTTCCGCTCTTCTCTAACTTCCGCGATACGGCAGGTAATCCGTGGGAGTCCGACATCGCCTACGCTGCACTTTTGGGTATCGTTAGTGGAGATACGGATCCCACCGGTAATCCGACAGGCTACTTCCGTCCAAACGATAATATTGTTCGTGCGGAGACCGCGAAGGTTATCTACGAGAAGATTAAAGATGAAGTGAAGTCGGCGACACTGTAAGGATTACGGAAATACTGAAGTAAAGAACTAAGGAAATACGGAAAGAGGGATATAAGGATGCACAACAGTCCTTAATCCTTAGTTCCGTATTTCCCTCTTTCAGTATTTCCTTCATTCTACTGACATGCAGGAACGCATCCAGAAGATCCTCTCCGCTCGTGGCATTTGCTCTCGTCGCAAGGCGGAAGAGTATATCGAGCGCGGACTCGTCACCGTTAACGGCCAGAAAGCCATTCTTGGGCAGAAGGCGGATCCTGCGGTTGATCGTATTGAAGTTGATGGAAGTGTGGTGCAGGAGCGCAAGGACATGCTCTACTACGTCATGTTCAAACCTGTAGGCGTGGAGACGACCAACGTGGAACGCGGCCAGCGGGAGCGGTCAACAGTTGCGAGGGCTGATCAGATTACGGTGCGGGATTTACTGCCAAAGAATCTCCGCGGAAAGATATTTCCTGTCGGAAGACTCGATAAAGATTCCGAAGGATTATTACTCTTCACCAATGATGGCGTTCTTGCGTATCGTCTCACGCATCCGAAGTTCGATCATGAAAAAGAATACATGGTCTTCGTGGATCAGCCGGTATCTGACGGGCAACTCTTTAAAATGCGCGAAGGCGTGACGATTTTCGGAGAGCGCACAAAGCCCGCAAAAATCACCCGCATTGCCCCTACACAATTTCGTTTATCCCTTACCGAAGGCAAAAACCGGCAAATCCGTAGAATGTGTCAGAAAGTGGGCGTGGAAGTACTGCGATTGGAGCGTATACGCATTGGAACATTTTCTGATCCACGCCTTAAGGAAGGGCAGCTGAGGCAACTCACAGAGCAGGAAGTGGATGCACTACTTGCGTATACACACGTCCCTTCTACGTTATGAGTGTGGTTGCCGCATTTCCTCCAGAGCAACTCACCCGTGTTGGTGGTTCGTCGGATATCGGTTCCATTGTTGTAGATATGTTTCAGGAGATCTGCGCACTTGCACCAACGGAGCGTGTGCTTGATATCGGTTGTGGTATTGGGAGAATTGCCGTTCCCCTTACAAAGGTTCTTCGGGCTCCCGGATCGTACGAAGGATTTGACCCAAGTGCTGATTCTATACAGTGGTGTACCCAAAACATCACTGCACATTTCCCACATTTTCGTTTTACCCATGCGGATCTTTATTGTCCAATCGGAAATCCTGCAGGTCCGAAGACTGCAAAAAAATTCCGGTTTCCCTATGCAAGCAATTCTTTTGATTTCGTTTTCGCAAATTCCATATGCTGCGCACCATGGTGCCGATGCGCCAAAGGCTCTCTTTTTGGAAAGAGTGTTGGACATTCTTCCTCGCCAAAGTGCGGAGACGGTCATATCTCTCTATAGGCATAAGCTTATTGCGACTATACCTACAGAAAATTTGGATCGGGAAATTGATTGGACAATTGAACATGCGCGCACAAATAGCCCGGCGATGCGCGCATATTTGGCTGATCTACTGCGCACAAAAGGTGATGGTACAGGTTTTGAATTAGAGTACAGAGGAGCCCTGCGCATTGCACAAGAGGAAGATATTCATATTGAGCAGTAACTACATTATCGCGGCTCAATCTCCACTGATCCGAAGTGCTGCACCCAGACGTAGTTTTCAAGGCCGATGCCGATTTCCGTAAAGAGCGTGGAGAGAATATTTTTGCGGTGATCGGGAGAGTTCATCCAGTCTTCCATGACGTCATCGATGGTTTGCTGTCCTTTGGCGAGGTTCTCTCCAAATGAAGCATAGTACCCTCTGCAGTTGCAGGTTTTGCTCGTAAGTGTTGCGTAGCCTGCGTGCTCGATGCGCTGCTGCGGACCGTCTCCCTCTGGAGAGGTGTGACTAAAGAAGTTCCTGCTTTCCATATCTTCGGCGTACGCTTGCGCGGAAATTGCTAAGTTCGCATTGTGCGTAAGCGGAGGGAGCTCTAACACGTCACGTTCTCGATTGACCGCGCGGATGACGGCATCTTTGAGAGCTTCCTCATCATCAATAGTACGTACGGGGGTAGCTTTGTTTACCCGCTCTGTGCGGCGCTGCAAACTTCGCTCACGCGTGATCAGTTTTGGCATCTCTGCTCGCCTGCTGCGCTGTGAAACTTTTGGCACTTTCGGTGCAGGCCGCTTTTGATGGAGCCGCGCCTCAATGGAAGGGATTCGCCTCGTGTTTCTGCGTAGTCGTGCATTTTGTCGGATTTTCTGGCCACGCGACACCTGCTCCGCTTTCTGTTCTGTACGGAAAATACTTGTGGGGGTGGTGGCATGCGCCAGCTCCGGAGAGAAGGCGATGATGCAGAGGAGACCGAGGATTCCGAGGAGGCGGGAAAGACGATGCATAGGGGAATTATACGGCAGGAAGGTGAGGAAGGTAAGAAAGGGATTGCATGGTCTCAGGCAGTGAATTCCTGTATAATAGAGTGAATGAAAATCATTTCCCATGGGGCGGCACAAGAGGTGACGGGGAGCTGCCATGAGCTACAGGTAAACGGTAAACGTATTCTCCTCGATTGCGGACTCTTTCAAGGTAAGCGCAGTGAGGCTGCGGTGAAAAACAGCACATTTACATTCAATCCTGCAACGGATATTGATGCCATGATCCTGAGTCATGCGCACATGGACCACGTGGGGCGCGTACCGCTGCTCTGGAAAAAAGGGTACCGCAAACCCATTCACTGCACGTATGCCACCAGAGATCTTGCTGAAGTGATGCTCCTTGATGGGGGATACATCCAAGAGAAAGACGAGGAATACTTTCAGAAGCACCTTAAGGGTTCCATGATCACCTTTGATGGCGCTCTGTATACGCAAAAGGATGCACAGCAATGCATGCAGCTCTTTCGCGGGTTGAATTACGGGGAATGGTTTCCGGTTGTGGAGGGTGTGCGTGCACAATTCCTCGATGCCGGACACATTGTCGGGTCATCCATGATCGTCATCGAAGCGACGGAGAATGGACATACGAAGCGCATAGGATTTTCCGGCGATCTCGGACGCAAGCATCTGCCGATCATCCGTGATCCTGAAGCAATGCCTCCTGTGGAAACGCTTATCTGCGAAAGTACATACGGTAATCGCACACATGATGACATCAGCACTGCCCGTGAAAAGCTGCGTGATATTATTGTGAAAACCGCTCGGCGCGGAGGCAAAGTTCTCATTCCAGCGTTCTCTCTTGAGCGCACGCAGGAGATTATCTACGATCTGCACTTACTCTGGGACAGCAAGCAGATTCCAGCACTACCTATTGTTATCGACTCGCCGCTCGCACAGCGCGTGACGGAGGTTTTTATGAAACATCCCGAGTGCTACGACAAGCATATCTTCGATGATTTTCTGAGTCGCGCACATAACCCTTTCCAATTTTCTCTCGTGCGCTACACGGGAACTACGGACGAGAGTAAAGCACTCAATGGCACCCCTGGTCCGATGATCATTATGGCCGGATCGGGCATGTGTGAAGCGGGGCGCATTCGTCATCACCTGAAAAACGAACTCCCCGATGCCAGAAATACTGTTGTGGCTGTGGGCTACATGGCGGAAAACACCCTCGGTCGACGGATCATCGATCCCACGATTTCTGAGGTGAAGATCTTTGACGAGCTCGTTGCCAAGAAGGCTGAGGTGATCTACATCCATGCGTACTCCGGTCACGCGGATATGGCAGATCTTGATACGTTTGTGCTTCCGATCCAAGGACTCAAGCATGTGGTGTTTGTCCACGGTGAACCAGTGCAAATGGAACCGTTTGCACGTCGTCTTCAAGCGATACATCCGGAATTAGCTGTGCATATGCCCGAGAGGGAAGAGGAGATAGAGATCTAGGGGAAGTGCTAAGATTCTTCCATGCCGACCGGACGATACTCATTTCCTCAAATGGCCCGTATTGTCTGGGCCGTTGGCTGGTCAGATTTTGTGTTGAAATACAGAGGGTCCCTTCTCGGATATCTGTGGTCTCTTCTTGCACCTCTCGCAAAGTTTTTGGTTATCTATTATGTCTTCAAGCCTCTTGTTGGAGGAGAGATTGCGCAGTATCCATTGTACCTGTTTCTCGGCATTATCATGTGGGAGCATTTCACGGTTACAACAACAAACTGCATGACTGCTTTGCAGGAGAAGCAGGCATTTTTTATGAAGATTCCCTTTCCCCGTCTTCTTATCATGTACATCGTCGGGTGGACCAACCTGATCGTGTTTCTGACGCACTTTCTGATTTTTATAGCCTGTATGTTGTTGATCAGTGAAATATCGTGGATGCCATGGATCTATATCCCGGTGATCTTGCTCCATATGACGCTGCTTGCACTCGGGGTTGGTATGATCCTTGCCTCGTACTGTCTTCGCTACCGTGATATTTTGCATTTGTGGGGCATCCTTTCGCAGGTGCTTTTCTGGCTTACACCGATTACATACGCTTACAAACTCAATGCACCTATCACCGAGCAGGGGGATAGGTTGATGAATATATTCCATCAACCATCATTGCATACAGCCTTTGATCTCTTCGTTCAGTTTCAGCCGCTCAGTCTGCTTATCTACGATATGCGGCGCGTGACGCTGTATGCAGGCGAATTATCCGTTCCGTCGGTTGAACATACGATGGGACTCACGTTTGTGCTTCTTGTTCTGTTTGGTACGGCAACGAGCATCTACCGGCGCAGGAGCAGGTATTTCATCGAGGAATACTGACGTACACTGTAGCTGTGCACCCTATTCCTCTTGCCTGCAGCAATCTCACCAAAGTCTTTCGACATGCGAAGATACCCGTGCGGCACCTGCAGGAGCGCATACTTCTTCCACATCGGCGCAAAACTCTGTGGCAGCACGCTGCAGTGAACGATGTTTCACTGCAACTACGTGCTGGAGAATGGGTTGGCCTGTACGGTCCTAATGGATGCGGTAAGACCACTCTTCTTCGTATGCTTGCCGGTATACTTTCTCCGGATGCTGGTAGGGTGAGATGTGACGCAGATCTCTCCTGCTTTTTTGAGTTGAGTGTCGGGTTTCATGAGGAGCGAACTGCTGCCGAGAATGTTCGGATGCACGGCCTTCTACAGGGATTGTCGCGCGCAGATCTGGAGTATGTGATGGAACAGACACGTGATTTTGCTGGCATCGACGATCATTGGGATCTCCCCATGAAGTGCTATTCGACGGGGATGCGGATGCGCCTTGGTTTTGCTGTTGCAACCGCTGCCCCGGGAGATGTGCTTCTCCTCGATGAAATCCTTGCAGTCGGAGATGCCGATTTTCAAAGTCGCTGCAAGAGGCGATTGGCCGACCTCCGTCATTCTGGTCGGTCAGCAATTATCGTTAGTCACAGTCTTGGTGACCTCGAAAAGATGTGTGATCGCGTACTATTGATGGATCAGGGGCACATCGTATCGGATCGTGCTGCGGCAAGTGTTTGAGGATAGCATCACTTCATCGATGACGAAGTATGCCGGCGATCTTGCGTAGCCATGCGGTCCATCGGATCGTGCGTGTAGCATGAATATGTACCAAAGCTTCCTGCATATGTGTGCGATGCCTTTCCAGCACATCTATCTGTTTGTGTAACTGCCGTTGCTCGGTTTGCAGGATGGTTGATGTGTACTTCCATTCACTGGCTTGTCGGCGGAGATCATGATTCTCATTGTGAATGGTAGAGAGGATATTGGCCTGTTCCTTGTATGTATGCGCTAGAGATGCGTGTTCCACCAATTCCCGCAATCGATCCGATTCGACAGCTTCCATGTGCAGCATGAGAGCATTTGATGGGCGTATAGAATCGAGGAATGCACGCAGAGCAGGCTGATGCTGTATGCGTGCATGCGGAACAAGTATCCCGAGGCCGTGTATCCCCGGCAATTCCTGCCATTGCCACCGGTTCCCTTCTTCCAAGAGGAAATCCTCTACAGCAGTTTTTACTCCATTGCGTGGGCCACCTTCATCCAGTGCATTTTCCAGGTTTGCATTAAGACCGCCGACTTTCTCCAGTCCGGATTTTGAGGGGTGCATGCCGCATGCTCGGGAGAGATGACGGTACGCTGCAGGGATACTCTCTTGGGCGTAATACAAATCGCGTCTGCCGTATGGCCACCCCGTGTCGTGGAGAAGGATGATGGGGGCCGTAATCCATTGGTTTATTGTGCGTAATTCATGCAGCACCGTGTACCAGTTATGATCGCCATCGATCAGTACCAGATCTGCAGAAATCTTGGGGAGTACTTCCAGACTCGTACTTGCGTGGTACGTGAATGTAGAACCTCCTTCGGCGCAGAGAGTTATCATGTCGCATGACGGCGAAGGATCGATGGCATGAAGTCTTCCATGGCGCTTCTTGGTATAGGACATGAGCAGGCGCGTCATGTGCCCCTGACCAATGCCCACCTCTATGAGGGTGTGCACATCCGAAGCTTCACACAGGGGCTCAACGATGCTGTTCCAGAAGCGGTACATGCTTAGGGTAAGGAAATGGTACGTAGTGGAGAAGCATACTGGAAAACGCCCAGAGAACCGCATGTTCCAAGAAATTCATAGCGTGCGTCGAGAGTATCGCGCACGGCGGAAACCACGTTACAATCACGATTCAGAGAATTTTCAGTATGCGAACGTGCGTAATCGTGAAGCGCCAGTATTCCGCCTATGCACATTCTATCTCGGAATGTCTGAAGATCATTGCGCGCTCCAGCGTAAGAATGATCGCCATCGATGAATACGAGATCGGGAGCGCAGGGAAGTTTTTCCAGTACATCACAAGCTCTCCCTGTCAGGAACGTGCAGGGATATCGGGCATAGTGTTCCACGGATTTCCGTGCGTGCGTGATGTACCGTGGGGAGATATCAATGGAAACAAGGGAAACATTCTTTCCGCTATCGCGAGCGCCGCAGGCAAGAACTGTTGTGGACTTTCCGGCGTAGCATCCTACTTCGACGATGCATTTTTCTGCCTTGTATGCGAGCTGATAGAGCTTGAGGATTTCACTTTCTTGTAACCAGCCGGCAATAGGACGGACTGTAGAGGGCATGTGCTGGTGATGCGGACTGACAAAGGCTTCGGTGTAGACTTGGCCATCCGTCCAAAATGCCTGTCGTATATTGCGCTCATCAATGGGATCAGTGGTGCCGCATATTTCATTGTAGAGATCAATGTATGCCTGGCCCATTTCTGAGCGTGAGGGTAGTCGTACCATTTGCGTTTGCCGCAACGCCTTTTGATAGCTTGCATCCGAAAGGCGCAGAGCAATGTCTTGAGCAATTTCCTCGGCGTCCAGTGAAGGTGCGATCCAGCCTGCACCTGTTTCCCGCATGCGTTCGCTCAGTGCGCCAGTGTCACTGACATACGCTGGTATACCTGCTTGCCAGGCTTCAGAAAGTGCATAGCAAAATGTTTCTGGATATGTGGAGAGTAAGGCAACCATGTGCGGTTGGATATTTTGCAGTAGATGCGGGAGGTCGTCGCGTTTATAGGATCCAGTACACTGCACCAGTGGTGACTGCAACTTCGGAAAATCTTTTGCAGATGATCCGACGAGAATACATCGTATCCCACTGCGGGCAAGTGCACGGATCACCGGCTCCACAACCGCTCTGCCTTTTTGGGGAGCGTGGGCGTATCCCAAAAAACATACAGTTAGAGAAGAAGAATTATTACCGCATGCATTGTATGGATCTCCCTGTATGCCATGAGGGAGAACGCGACGTGGGCAGGGAATATCTCCAAATACAGTGTCAAAGATGGCAAGCGCACTACTCGATGGCACCACGATGGTGTCTGCATAGGTCAGTCCTTCACGTGCTTGCTTTTGCCATCCTTCATGTGTGAGTTTGCTGCCGGGACACCGATCATTGCTCTTGGGGATTCCATGAAAATATCCATGGTTGTCTGTGAGCGTGTAGTTAGGGGAAATTGCATAGTAATCATGGATGCTATACACCACACAAGCCCCTGATTCTTTTGCAGATTTTATTATGGAAAATCCGAGACCAAGTGTGTGGTGAATATGGACGATATCCCGTGGATATTCCCGCAGTACTATCTCAACACTGGAGGCTGCGTCTTCTCCATGTATCGGTATGCTCCAGGTATCCCGCAATGCGCCCACATATCGCTCGATGTTGAGAACTCCATTGTTGGGGTATAGCACTAGGATGTCATTTCCATAGGCCAATGCATGTATAAGGTCATGCACATGCAGCTCAGTACCACCCAGCGCGGTTCTGGTTGGTGCACCATGAAGGATGAACCCAATGCGCATACGTTCTTTTGCCTGTTCATTCATGCATTCACGCAAGATATTGCGGCGTAGCTCCGGCAGCACCACATCTTTTCTGAGAAAAGAAGAGACCCTGCTGTCAAAATCCGGATGGCGCTCCCGCAGCAAGCGTTCGTTTTCCGGTACACAAGTCTGATGTCGCTCAAGATATCCGATTGCGCGCATGGTTACATGTCCCTCGTGGTAGACAAAGGTGCTGTCATCAAGCACATGATGCCAACCAGTTTTTATTGCCCGCATGCACCAGTCGTTCTCTTCCCCATATCCGCGACCGAAAGAGGTATCGAACGTACCAATCTCTTCCAGTGCTGCACGCTTGATATAGAAACAAAACCCTACTCCTGTTGGGATGTTCGGTGTTTGATGCCGTGAGCATTTCATGACGATTTGCGCGGCTTCTTCGACGCCAATACTCTCTATGAGATCCATTTCTGCAGGTAATTGAAAAACGGAATATATGGATGCTTCATTGGATACTGGTGTAACGCTTGCAGTACGCGGATTCCGATATGCACAAGTTGCAAGGCGCTTGAGCCATCCTGAAGACACTTCGGTGTCCGTATTTAAAAGCACGACGTCGCGATCGGAAAAGCGCATCCCACGGTTTACTGTTTTCACAAAACCTTCGTTCATCGGATTATGAAGAACAATCATGCGGTCGGGATACTGGGTTACAAAGTCTCTTAGGAGAGGTGCTATTGCCGTATCTGTGCTGCAGTCATCCATGGCGAAAACACGAAAATCCACACCACTCGTACGATCAAAGATGCTTCGTAGGCAGCGCTTGGTCCAATCCGGCTGATTGAACACGGGGAGAATAATATCGACCGGCGGCAGTCCCTCCGTAACCATAGGAGGGAAACTATAGCGCAGCAGACATTAAAGACCCATCTCTCCTGCGACCCCTTTCATGGCCTCCAGAACAAGGCTGACAAACTCGTCGAGAGGGATACCGAGCAGCAATTCACATTGCCGGATCTGCTCGCGGTCCACCTGCGCTGCGAAGGATTTGTCCTTCAGCTTTTTTGTTACGCTTTTCACCTCAACATCGGCGATTTTCTTACTTGGACGGACGTAGGTCACTGCAATGATGAATCCCGTAAGCTCGTCGACGCAGTAGAGACATTTTCGAAGCATCGTATCCAGCGGATATTCCTTCCCGTACTTGCTCTGGTAATGGGCGCGGATGTCGCCGAGCAGTTCTGCCGGAGCTTTGATGGACTGTAGCAGGTGCGCAAGGGTGTCTCCGCAGTGTGCCTCATAGTCTTTATCGAGCTTGTCCCAGTCGAGGTCGTGGAGCATGCCGGCCACTTTCCATGTTTGGGCGTCTGCGCCGAATTTTTTTGCGAGCGCTTCCATCGCTGCTCCTGTAGCAACCAGGTGAGCGCGCGTTTGGTCCGTATGTTCTTCTAAAAGTCCGTGCGCAGCAGGGAGGAGATGTCCGTAGTCGGCGTGTTGAAGCAGAGGCGTATTGGTAGATGACATTGCTTCTGGGGGATGCGAAGTATTTAGGTTTGCTGGTTTGCTGGTTTGCTGGGTCTTCTTTGATTTTTTTGCACCTTTCACATGCGTCGTATTGCCTTCGATGGGTTTCATAAGCGGGAACAACACCACATCTCTCAAATTACTTTGCTGCGTAAGTAGGGCAACAATGCGGTCAATGCCCATGCCCCAACCCGAGCAAGGGGGGCAACCGTAGGAGAGTGCCGTCACGAAATCATCGTCTTTGCGGTGCGCGTCGCTATCACCTCCGGCAGATGCTTTGGCCTGTTGTGTAAACCGTTCATCCTGATCCACAGGATCAACAAGCTCACTATAGGCATTGACGATTTCCCATCCCCCAACGACGAGCTGGAAGCGGTCGGTGACGAGAGGGTTTTCGTCATTACGTCTTGCAAGAGGGGAGAGGTCGATGGGGTGACCAGTGATGAATGTGGGTTGTATAAGCTTCGGGCGACTCACTTTCTTATAGAGCTGATCGATGAGGTTGCCTCGGCCGAGTTTTTCCACGGGTACATCGAGCTCGATCCACTTTTCTTTCATGGCCTTGCGCAGATCGTTTGCTGTTTCACAGGCATCAAAGTCGATGCCACAAGACTGTAGAATCGCTTCCCGCAGCGTGAGGCGTGGCCATGGAGGTTTGAAATGTACTTCAGTGAGCTTTCCTTCGCGGTCGGGAATTTTTACGGACGTCGTACCAAGGAGTTCGGTCAGCACCGACTGCAGCATCTGCTCGGTAAATGCCATATTGCGCTGGTAGTCCCAGTACGCAGCGTAGTGCTCGACCATCGTGAAGTCCTGGAGATGTGAAGGATCCAGGCCTTCATTTCTGAATACGCGGCCAAGCTCAAAGACTCTGTCGAAGCCTCCAACTATGCATTCCTTCAGATACGTCTCCGGTGCGATGCGTAGATAAACATCGAGGTCGTACGCTGCATGATGCGTTTGAAATGGTGAAGCCAGTGCGCCCGATGCAGCGTTGGTCAGTATTGGCGTTTCCATCTCCAGAAAACCGTGTTGCCAGTAAAATTCCCGAAGCTTACGGATGAAGTTACTGCGGAAGGTAAAGCGGTCCAGCGTTGCGCGGTTGCTTAAGAGATCGAGGTACCTCTGGCGCCAGAGGGTTTCTTGGTCGGCGACTCCATGCCACTTTTCCGGTGGCTGGCGGAGAGACTTACTCAGCATGAGTAGTTTCGTCACCAGTACCGTCGGTTCACCCTTCTGTGTTGTAAATCTCTCACCCTCGATGCCTATGATGTCACCGAGGTCGACTATTTTTACCGCTTCTTTGTAAATCTCTTTCCCGAGGCGGTCTTCTTGGAGAAGGATCTGAATCTTTCCTGTGTGATCCTGCACCTGACCGAAGGTCATCTTGCCCATGTCGCGCCAGAGCATGACGCGTCCGGCAATCGTTGCGGCTACTCCATCGTTGATGGAGGGAACTTCACTTGCCGTATGTGTTCGTTCAAATCTTGCGGCGTAGGGATTGGTTCCCCGCTTGCGAAGATCGGCAACTTTCTTGAGGCGAAAAGGATCCATAACGAAGAAGAGCATAGCGAATGGGTTTCAGAGAGGGAAATGCGTATGTATTCGCGCTACACTAGATGGTATGTCCTCTGTCCGCCCTATCGCGTTCTGGACGATCCTTCTGGCGATTGTTGTGCTGTTTGCAGAGTGCATGAGTTTTGTTGCCTTGAGTGTCCTTAGAGGTGAGTGGTACGACCTTCAAGACATCGATAATGCACGAGCGAAGCATACATCCATTGATATGCCGGATCTCCGAGGTGTGAATACTGACCCATCATCGTTTTTTGGAGGGTATCCGACCTATCTTCATCCATACTTGGGATTCACATTGAAGCCGAGTACCGATGTGGAGGCTGATGATCAGGGCATTGCGATGGAGGCTTTCGGCTTTCCTCATGGAGGGCGCATGGTTCGAGAACGGGAGTCCGAGGATTTTATTATTGCTATTCTTGGAGGATCCGTTGCCCAGAATCTCATCACGAATGGGTACGGGGGCCCAGCACTCGTGCGTGCACTGCAGAAAGAAAGACGTTTTGCGGGAAAAAACATCCAGTTCACATCTCTTGCAACAGGAGGGTTTAAAGAGCCTCAACATATTCTCGCCCTTAGCTATGCACTCTCACTTGGTGCGCAGTTCGATATGGTGATCAATCTGAGTGGGTTCAACGAAGTCACGCTTCCCTTCAGGGAAAATATCCCCGCAGGATTGCATCCACTCTACCCACGCAGCTGGCAGTTGCTTGCTGGTGGCCTTACACAAACACAACTTGCAGACATCGGTCGTATTGCGCTTTTGCGACAGAGTCGTGCAAGCTTTGCGCTTCTTAGTCGTAGAGCTGGGTGCAACTGGAGTTACACCTGTGGTGCGCTATGGCACTCGCTTGATCATCTCATGGCACGAGGCATAGCTCGGGCCAATGCTCGGATCGTTTTGCAGGACAAGGAAGGAGTAGATGATCCTGCATTTGCCGGTCCACCGATGGGCAGAGGAGGAAGTGGAGCAGCGCTCACAGAAATTGTGGCGACATGGGAGAGGAGTGCAGCACTTATAGAAGAGCTTGGACGCAGTCACGGGTTTCGGGCATTTACGTTTCTCCAGCCTAGCCCGTACTACGGAAGCAAGACTCTCTCACTAGAGGAAAAGAAGATGCTCTTGCCGGGGACTTGGCCGGATATCTATACAGACCGTGGATATCCTGCATTGCAGAATTCTGTGAGGAGCCTGCGTGTTCGTGGATACCATGCTCAGGATCTCACAGAGGTCTTTCAGGATCATCCGGAAACAGTATACGTAGATGCGTGTTGTCATACTGGAGCGCATGGTGATGCAATTCTCAGTGAGGCTATTGCACAAGAGATCCTCAGGGCATGGTGATGCTTCGCATGTATGTCGTGAGGGTATCCGCAAAGATTCGATGTGCTTTTGCATTAGGATGATTATCTGCGCGATAGATGCGGAACGGACGTACATCCTTATTTGCAAATCCTTTTGAGAGATCAACAAATCCGGCTCCACGCTCCTTGGCCATTTTTTCCCATAGATCGATCCAATGTCTATCTAAGGGGACATAGTCGATCATGGCAAAGATGATCGAGATCTTCTGAGCTCTCGCAATATTCACCATTTCTGTTGAGGATTTTATGATTTCATCATTTTCTTCGGGTGTCACTGGACCAACAGTATGGTAGGGACTTCCAAAATCTTTAACAGTCCATGCGTCTATTTGCTGGGGGCTGATATGCAGCGGGTAAAAGAGTCGCATGAATGCAAAAACACCAAACCATTTCGCAGAACTCTTCACTCCGCGGGCATCTCCTGGTCGCTGATGATCATTGCGTGTGATACACTGGATGATTACATCCGGATGATACTGCAACACTTTTTCTCGTAGAACGATGGGATAATCCCAGAGATTGTAGCCAGAGACTCCGAAGTTGATGAACTCATAGCGTATATTTTTTGCTGTTTGATTGTTCCATTCTTCTTCCATAATCGAATGAAATGCTTTTTCGATAGAAACTCCTTCTGGCATCACATATGAATCACCAAGAACGGCAATGCGAATAGTTTGCGGAGGCTTTTTTTTTGTATAGAGATGATCTCGCAGGCCATCTGGAGTGGTATGTATCAATGCTTTCTTATAGAAGATGTCGGCATTGGTAGCGAGTTCATGAGATAGTCCGACAGAAGATGGCACGAGCACTTTTGGGTGTCCGAAGTAGGGGATACTTCTGTAGTTATGTGGTAGCAGGATGTTCCATCCGTAGAGATAGACAAGAGCGCCCATCTCCAGGAAAACGAGAAAAAATCCAGTACAGAGCGCGGTCACAACTGTAGTTACGAAAATTTTGCGCATGTGTGAGCAGATCCTATAGAGAACGCTCATGTTCTACAAAACCCTTCAAAAACAGATGAATTCCATTGACGGTAGAGTCTTCCATCCCCACACTGTGCGGGCTTACGTTCCAGTTCGGTGTTGTTTCCAACGAGCCGAGCCTACTGAACCTCCAAGCTTATGTCCGGACTTATCGCCCGCAAACTCGGCATGTCACGCGTGTTCCTCGATGGAGCAGCTGTTGCTGTTACCTATCTCCAAGTTGAGCCCAACGTGATTGTGCGCATGAAGAATGCTGAGAAGGACGGTTACAATGCGATTATCCTTGGGATTGGCTTAAAGACTGTCAAAACACGTAAAGGAAACGAATTGAAGAAGTACTCTTTCCAGAAAGAGTGGCGCGTGGATTCCCTCGAAGGCCTCACGACAGGAAAGGAGATCACGGTTGAGTCTATCCCTGCAAAGACCCTCGTTACGGTAACGGGTGTCAGCAAAGGAAAGGGATTCCAGGGTACGATCAAGCGTCACCATTTCGGAGGTGGACCTGCTTCGCACGGATCACACTTCAAGCGCGAGCCGGGCTCTGTAGGTATGAGAGAAATGCCGGGTCGTATCCACAAAGGCAAGCGCATGGCCGGTCACATGGGCAGTGAGCAGATCACGGTCCACAGTCGCCCTGTGGTTGTGTGCGATACGGAGAAGGGAGTTTTGGCTATCAAAGGCCCTGTTCCTGGGCCCAATGGATCCGCTGTTTACCTTACTGTTGAATCCCAGCCCACCACATGAAGATCGATGTCTACACTGCCAGCGGCGCAAAGAAGGGCTCCATGGAGCTCCCTGCAGCACTGTTTGAAGCTGCGGTGAACCAGGGCCTTATGCACCAGGCTGTCGTGCTTCAGCAGAGCAACCGCCGTAAGTCCATTGCTCATGCAAAGAGCCGTGCAGAGGTCATTGGTTCTACAAAGAAGGCGTACCAGCAGAAAGGAACCGGTCGTGCCCGCCGCGGTCCGATCCGTTCACCGCTCCTGCGCGGTGGAGGCAAGGCCTTTGGTCCGAAGTCTGAGAGGAATTTCAGCAAGGATATGCCGAAAAACATGCGTCGTGGTGCACTTCTTTCCTCGCTGACTGTGCAGGCAAAAAATGGTGCAATCCTCGGTCTGGAGAGCTATCCGGATACGGTAAAGACCAAGGACGCTGCATCGTGCCTTTCGAAGATGTCCATCGTTTCTGGGAAGCGTGTGCTCATCGTTACACCAAGCAAGCACCGCGGCATGGCTCTTTCCACCCGCAACATTCCGGGCGTGCGGGCCATCACTGCCGCCTACCTCAATCCTGAAGATATTCTTGCTGCACGCCACATCATTTTCTTTGTCGATGCTATCGCCGAGGCCGAGAAGATCTTTGGTAGCAAAAAGGATCGTACGGAGAGGGCGGCAAGAGAGACATCCGTTGTTGCTTCTGAAAAGCCAAAGAAGGCGAAAGTAACGAAAAAGAAGGCATCCTCGAAAACTCCTTCCGCATCCTCATCCAAATAATGGAACTCTCTCGCGTCATCCTCGGCAGTATCGTTACGGAGAAGGCCGAACGTCTGAAGGCTACCGACAAGACGTACACGCTCCACGTTGCCCAGCCTGCTACGAAGATTGAAGTCAAAAAAGCTCTCAAGGAGTTCTATGACATCGATGTGACGAGTGTGAGAGTTATGCGCACGCGCGGTAAGCAGCGCATTCTCGGACAGGGAAAAGTGATGGAGAAGCGTCACCCAATCAAGAAAGTGATGGTTACACTCGCACCAAAGAGCAAGCCGCTCGATTTAGCCGCATTCACCAGCCGATAACCTCTGCATCATGCCCATGAAGATTTGCCGCCCAACGACTCCCGCACGACGTCAGATGACGATCGCGGACTTCTCTGGCCTCACAAAGAAGCGACCGGAGAAATCCCTGCGTCGAGGTAAGCAGCGCATTTCCGGCCGTGGTCATGGAGGCCGCGTGAACGTGCGTCATCGTGGCGGAGGACACAAGCGCTTACTACGCTTCATCGATTTCAAGCGCCGCGATAAAACGGGTGTTCCCGGCTTGGTCGCTGCACTTGAGTACGATCCCAACCGCTCATCGCGTATTGCTCTTGTGCACTACAGTGATGGTGAGAAGCGCTACATCCTCGCTCCCGAAGGTCTTGCAGTAGGGGAGACGGTAGTCTGTGCTGAGCGCACAAAGGTCAAGGTCGGCAACTGCATGCAGCTCAAGCACATCCCTGTCGGGTACAAGATCCACAACCTCGAAGTGACACTTGGTCGCGGAGGACAGATCGTCCGTTCTGCAGGAACTTCGGCAACTCTCGTCGGTATCGACGGTGTGCACGCCATTGTGGAGCTTCCGAGTGGTGAGATCCGCAGACTTCGCTGCGAGTGTATTGCCACCATCGGTACGGTCAGTAACCCTGAGCACAACCTCATCACCATCGGAAAGGCCGGCCGTATGCGCTGGATGGGAAAGAAGCCTCAGGTGCTCGGAAAATCCATGAACGCTGTTGACCACCCGCACGGAGGAGGAGAAGGACACGCTCCTATCGGTCTCAAGCATCCGAAGACTCCGTGGGGCAAGAATGCCATCGGTGTTAAAACGCGCCGCAAAAAGAAGTCCAAGACTCATCTATTGCGTCCCCGTGTGAAGAAACTTCGTAAGAGATAATTCCCATCTCCATTCTTAACTTCTATGTCTCGTTCCATCAAGAAAGGCCCATACGTTGATCCCAAGCTCATGGCGAAGGTGATGAAGATGATCGAAAAAAGCGAAAAGAAGATCATCAAGACCTGGGCGAGAGATTGCGATATCCCGCCGGAGTTTGTGGGATTCACCTTTGCTGTCCACAACGGCAAAGAGTTCACGCCTGTCTACGTCACAGAACAGATGGTCGGTCACAAGCTCGGTGAGTTCTCCTGGACCACGAAGTTCAAGGGTCACGGCGGCAAGATGGCTGATAGCCAAGCCAAGGGTGCAGCCGGATCTGGTACCCCCTCTGCAGCTCCATCCGCTCCCGCCAAAGCCGCTTAATCCTTAGCAATCAGCATTCCTTCCTCTCATGAAAGCCTCCCTCCACTCCGTCCGCATCGCCCCCAAGAAGGCCAATCTCATCGCCAAGATGATCCGTGGTATGACGACGGCGGAGGCTATGCATGTGCTGGAACGGACAAATAAGAAGGCAGCACGTTTGCTTGAGGAGCTTCTACGCTCAGCGATGGCAAATGCATCACATAACGAAAAGCAGGATGCCCAGACGCTCATCATTCGCACCATCATCGTCAATCAGGGGACTGCGTACCACCGCGGAGTGCCGATGGCACGCGGACGTGTGCGCCCCATGCGCAAGTTCCTCAGTCACATCGATATGGAGTTGGGTCTAGCTGACGATGAAGCAAGCGTGCAGAAGAGTCCGAAGAGATCAAAGACTGCAAAGAGCGAAGATTCGGCTTCCAAAACAGGTGATTCTGCTGTAAAAAAGACCGGCGCAAAGGCAAAGACTCAGAAGGCAAGTTCTAAAAAGACATCCTCTGATTCCTCTGCATCTTCTTCCTCCGCTTCCTCTTAATTATGGGTCAAAAGGTCAACCCCAACGGCATTCGTATCGGCATCACCCACTCATGGGCGTCGACGTGGTTTGCGAAGGGTAAAAAGTTCCGCGAGCTCTTCATTCAGGATGTGCAGATCCGTCGCTACATCACAGTGAAGATGAAAGATGCCGGTATCTGCCAGATCGACATTGACCGTAACAAGAAGACGACGGTAGTCATTCACTCCAGCAAGCCCGGTGTCATCATCGGCAAGCAGGGGGCAGCTATCGAGGATCTTCGCAAGGATCTCGAGCGCCGCTTCGGAGGTTCCTTTGAAGTGCAGATTCAGGAGATCCGCAGTCCCGATAGCGAGCCTGCGGTCATCGCCGAAAATATCCAGGGCCAGATCGAGCGCCGCATGCCCTACCGCCGCGCCGCGAAGATGGCGATGGAGAAGGCGATGCAGGCGGGAGCACTTGGCGTAAAAATCACCGTCTCGGGACGCCTGAATGGTGCTGAAATTGCCCGCTCCGATACATTCCGCGAAGGCAACGTTCCTCTGCAGACACTAAGAGCAAACATCACGATGGCCACTCGTCATGCTGTGACGACGTACGGCACGATCGGTGTGCAGGTATGTGTCTATAAAGGAATGGTCTTCAAGAAAGTTCAACAGATGCAATCCGCCACTCTTTCCAAAGCAAACGATAGTTCCCACTAACCCATGCTCGAACCTCAAAAGCTAAAGCATCGGAAACAGCACCGCAGACGCGGTGCGTTTGGAGGGACTGCAACCCGCGGTCACCGCCTTGCATTCGGTTCTGTTGCTCTCAAGGCAATCACCGGAGGAGAGCTCACTGCCCGCCAGCTGGAGGCTGCACGCCGCGCCATGACGCACTCCGTTGCCCGCGGCGGAAAGATCTGGGTCCGCGTTTTTCCGCACAACCCTGTTACGAAGAAAGCTGCAGAGGTGCCGATGGGATCGGGAAAAGGTTCCGTGGAGTACTTCGCAACGATCATCAAGCGCGGCACCATCCTCTTTGAAATGGATGGTCTTTCCGAGGAGGCCGCACGCGAAGCCCTTCGTCTCGCGGGACACAAGCTTCCGTTCAAGACACGCATTATCACCCGTTCCCTCATCTAATCCGTGGCAGCTCTCCCCACCATCACCGAGATTCGCAAGATGAGCACAGAGGACATCAAGTCTGAAGTTGCTTCTATCCGCAGGCAGGCTGCCGAGGTGCGCATGGGCGTGGAGCTCAGCAAAGAGAAGGACACGTCCAAGATGAAAAATCTTCGCAGATACATGGCAAGACTGCTCACGGTGCTCCAGCAGAAGAGCACGCAAGCACCCGTTGAAACTCCTAAGAAATCTTTGTCTACAAAGACGAAAGCCTCTAAGATTCCCGCTCAATCATGAGAACCAAACAAGGCCTCATCACTTCGGCAAAGATGCAACGCACGGTCACCGTGACGGTGCACCGCCTCGTGTACCACGATCTGTATAAGAAGCGTTTCCGCCGCAGCAAGAAGTTCCTTGCGGATAGTGGAGAATTCACAGACCTTCATGAAGGGGACATGGTGGTGATCACGGAGTGCCGCCCGCTCAGCAAGCGAAAGTGTTTCCGTGTCACAGAGGTGGTGAAGCGCGCACCGCGCGTGAGTGAGATCGCTGAAGATGCTGCCGTTGTCGGAGTGCTCCGCCAGCGCAAGAAAGCCGAGAAGACCGATGATTCCGTCCCCTCCGCCGCATGATTCAGCAGCAGAGCATCCTCAATGTGGCAGATAACACGGGAGCGAAGACCGCCATGTGCATCAAGGTGCTCGGCGGAACCCGCCGTCGCTATGCGCACATCGGCGATATCATCGTGATCGCGGTGAAGACGGCTACCCCTCGCGGTACCGTTCATAAGAAAGCTATCGAACAGGCAGTTATTGTCCGTACGCGCCAAATGACGAGGCGCAAGGACGGAAGCGGCATCCGCTTCGATGACAACGCCTGCGTCATTATCCAGAAAGACGGCATGCCGAAAGGCACGCGCGTTTTCGGTCCCGTTGCCCGCGAGCTTCGCGGCCGCGGTTACCAGAAGATCATCTCCCTCGCCCCCGACGTTCTATGAGAAAAATCCGTACCGGCGACACCGTCGTCGTCATCACTGGCAAGGACAAGGGAAAGACGGGAACTGTCCTGAAGGTTCTGGCCGAGCAGCAGCGCGTGGTGATCTCCGACGTGAACATGCGCACGAGACACATGCCAAAGACCCCGAGCCGCGCAGGTCAGATTATGAAGTACGAGGCATCCATTCACTGGAGCAATGTCATGCTTCTCGACCCCAAAACCAAGAAGCGCACGCGCGTTGGATTCACATTTGATTCCAAGGGAAAGGCTACTCGTATCGCTAAGCGCAGCGGTGATGCACTCGTTGCTGTGAAGGCTGCCGCTAAGCCCAAGAAGAAGCCGGCTGCCGAAGCAGAGTCCGTCAAGGCTCCTGCTGCTGCCAAGAAAGGACCATTCTGGAAGAAGATCGGCTTTGGTTCTGCCGAAATGAACGATCGTGCCGAAGTCGATGCACCAACGCACATGCAAGTTGATCACTCTGTTCCCGATCAGGTTGAGCGCCAGACAAGCCGCTCTGCTGGCCGTGGTTCTTAAATCTCCTATGACAAAGACTCCTTCCTCACCGGCCTCCGCTCCTAAGGCTACTGGAAAGTACGCCACGCTCCATGAGCGCTTGCGCGGTCCAATCTTGCAGGCACTCAAGACGGATTTGAACATCGAGAATGCCATGGCATTACCGAAGATCGACAAGGTCATTGTCAACGTTGGTATCAATAAGTCGAAGATGGACGGCAAAGAGCTTCATGCGTACATCGGTGAGTGTCTCTCCATCATCACTGGGCAAAAGCCTGTCTACACAAAGGCGCGTATCGCTATTTCCAACTTCAAGACCCGCGAGGGGCTTGTCGTCGGTGCAAAAGTTACGCTACGTGGCCGCCATATGGAGGAATTTCTCGACCGACTCATCAGCATTGCCCTACCGCGCATCCGCGACTTCCGTGGCCTTCCCACGCGTTTGGACGGACATGGCAACTACGCCATCGGTCTTCGCGATCACACGATTTTCCCCGAGATTGCACCGCCTGAAGCCGGAAAAATCTTCGGCATGCAGATTCAGATTTCCATCAAGAATGCTACTGATGCTTCCGCTATGACACTCCTGAAGAAGATCGGTATGCCTTTCAAGCCCGAGCGCCAGCCTTCCGCAAAGCGTTCCTAACCATCCCCCTCACTATGGCTCGCAAGTCCCTCATCAACAGTCAGCGCAATCGCCTCAAGGCGTACCTCGCTGCGAAAGCGGAGGGCAAGAAGCCGGAGTTCCCTACACGCATCTACAACCGCTGCACGCTCTGCAACCGTCGTCATGGTTACATGCGTTTCTTCGGCATCTGCCGTATCTGTTTCCGTGAGCTTGCGACCGAAGGGCTTATTCCCGGTCTTACAAAATCCTCCTGGTAATCTTTCCTCTTTCTTCTTTTCTCTCTACTCTTCACGCCCGTGTCACCAGTCAATGACCCCATCGGCGATCTCCTCACTCGCATCCGCAATGCGCAGTCTGCGAGGCGAAACTCGTGCTCGGCTCCGTACTCCGGCATCAAGCATGAGCTTCTTACACTTCTGAAGAAGGAAGGGTGGATCAGTGATGTGAGTGTGGAGGGTGAAGCTCCATTCCAAGAGATCACCGTTACGTTTGCTTCAGACAAGCCCCGCCTGACCATTGCCCGCGTCAGCAAGCCGGGTCGCCGCGTCTATAGCCCTGCAGAAGAGCTGCGTCCTGTCCTCAATGGATTTGGCATTGCTGTCCTCACGACGAGTAAAGGTCTTATGACCGATGCCGAAGCCCGCAAGCAGAATGTCGGCGGTGAAGTTCTTTGTACCATTTCCTGATCCCCATTCATCCATGTCCCGTATTGGACGCAAACCAGTGGCACTTCCCGGAGGCGTAGCAGCGACCGTATCCGGTCGTACAGTGAAGGTGAAGGGGCCTAAGGGCGAGCTTTCCTACACATTCCTTCCGGAAGTGAGCGTCACTGTCGAAGGCAGTACGGTGACGATCGCCCGCAGTGATGATTCTCCCACTGCCAAGGCCCGTCACGGTCTTACGCGTCAGCTCGTTTCAAATATGGCTATCGGTGTTAGCGCCGGGTACAGCAAGAAGTTGGAGATCATCGGTGTGGGTTACAAGGCTGCCGTAAAGGGAAAGACGTTGGTCTTAAACCTCGGTCACAGCCATCCTATTGAATTCAAAATCCCCGAGAGCATCACGATTTCCCAGGATGAAAAGAGCAAGAACTTCCTCGTCATCTCTGGTTGCGACAAGCAGCTTGTAGGTCAGACGGCTGCAGTGATCCGAGGTCTTCGCCCTCCCGAGCCTTACAAAGGAAAGGGCATCCGTTACAGCGATGAAATTGTCCGTCGCAAGCCTGGCAAGTCTGCTGTGAAGGCAGGTGCTGCTGCATAATCCTTTCGTACTCATGCGTCACCCCACATTCACCCACCGGCTCCAGAGAAAGCGTCGCATCCGCGCACGCATCACTGGCACACAGGAGCGCCCACGCTTCACGGTGTTTCGCTCGCACACGCAGATTACGGCACAGGTCATCGATGATGCTGCCGGCAAGACGCTCATTGCAGGATCCACGCGCGAAGCCAAAGGAAAGCCGAACAAAGAAGGCGCAAAGAAGCTCGGTGCGCTCATCGCCAAGAAAGCGCAGGAGAAGAAAATCGCCACTGTTGTCTTCGACCGTAACGGTTACAAGTACCATGGGTGCATCAAAGAAGTTGCCGATGCTGCCCGTGAAGCCGGATTGAAATTCTAATTCCCCATCCCTGATTCCACTCTTCCCATGGTTGCCAAGAGTTCCAAGCCCGACCGCAAGCGCAATGACCGTCGTCAAAAAGAACCCTCAGAGTTTGAGGAGACGACCCTGAGCGTGGACCGTGTCACGCGCGTGGTAAAAGGAGGACGTCGCATGCGCTTCCGCGCCATCGTCGTCGCTGGAAACAAGAAGGGCAAAGTAGGACTTGGTACAGGTAAGGCATCTGAGGTGCAGGCTGCCGTGCAGAAGGCTTCCAAAGCTGCCCGCAGAAACATGATCCGCATTCCGCTGAATGAAGGAACCATTCCTCATGCCGTTGACTTGAAGTTCAAGTCCGCAAAGATCCGCATTATGCCGGCTCATCCTGGTACAGGAGTCATCGCCGGTGGTGCGCTGCGCGTCGTCTTCGAGGCTGCAGGTGTGAAAGATGTACTCTCCAAGCGCTACGGAACACGCAACAAGCTGGTGAATGCCCAGGCGATTATCCTTGCGCTACAGAAGCTGCACTCACGCCCTGAGCACTTCAAAGAGGAGGTGAAGCCTACGGTGCAAAATGCCGATGCCGCAGCACTTGAAGTAGAGCGTGGCAATGCGGGTGTGAAGGAGATCAGCCGCAGCCAGATCGATAAAGAGGGGAATTTGAAAGGGAACTAAAGAAGCAATAAATGCTTCTAAGAGTAGATATTTGACATATTTAAATAAAGTTATATAATATATAAGTGGAACCAAAGGGGTTCTACAGGGCTATTCGCTCATTCACACCCATCTAGGAGCAGTCACATGTTTCGCGTTCCTCAGTTGCTTGCTGTCTCTGAACAGCAGGAAGGTATTCTGTGTGCGATTGGCGTCGCATGCATCCTGTTTCTTGTCGCGTTCTTCGCGGCCAAAAATTGTTGGGGGGATTTCCTCCCGGACACCTTCTGGATTGGAGGGGGGCTAACGAGCCTTCTGGCTTCGCTCTTCATCGCTGTGTTGGTCTTTGGCGCACTCGGCCTTCTTACGGGAAGGGATACGGCGTTCCAGTACTCACACTCGATGCTTGTTAGCTTCACTCCGCAAGCGGGAATACTTGCAGGTGTTGCGTGGGCTAAGCGGCACCAGTGGTACAGATGGTTGGATGATGATGATTTCATCCCGCGTGAGTAGCCCGCGGAGGTTTTCTCCGCACCGACGCCCGGTCCTCTGGACCAGGTTGTTTTTTAGATGTTGAATTTCTAGTTTTAGATGAATGTCATTAGCGGCTTTTGTTGTAACTTGCCATTTCTTTGCTCGTGCAAAGAAATGGCAGAAAGAAACACGGGTCGCAGGTGGAAAAGTGCCTACACATCTACGCTCGCGTGGCGGAAAACGCGAACTCGCTCCTCGCTCTGGCTCGTCGCTCAAACAGCGCGTTTCCTTCGCCCCGCTCACGTGATGCGTGACGGCACTTTTCCAATGCGACCGATGCTATGCTTCCTGTATGCGCACAGCTCTTCTCATTCTCGCCCAACAAGGATTTCAGGATCTCGAATACGCGGGTACACGCAAAGGTCTTGAAGATGCAGGTTTGTCCATAGTTATCGGCAGCAAGGCGAAGGGGCCATGCATGGGGAAATTTGGCGAAAAGATCGATGCCACTGTCGCACTGAAAGACATTGTCGTGGAAAACTATGACCGCATCGCCTTCATCGGCGGCCCGGGGGCTTTTGCCTATGCGTCGGACGCTGATGCGCTGAAGATTGCCAACGATGCGGTGCGTGCAGGCATACCCCTCGGGGCCATCTGTATTGCACCGACGATTCTCGCCAAGGCCAGAGTTCTCGACGGCAAAAAGGCGACGACATGGGATGATGGAGAGGGGACACAAATCGCACTGCTCGAAAAAATGGGCGCTACGTATACGGGAGATACAGTTACCGTTGATGGACTTATCGTAACGGGAAATGGGCCCGAAGCGGCGGAGGAGTTTGGAAAAGCATTTGCAGTGCTTGGGAACTAAAAGACCCCGCATTCCTAATCCTCTATCTTCCCAAACTCCTGTGCCCACAGATCTCCGAAGATACCGATGCCGATTTCGTCGAAGGCACCGCTCAGGATATTTTTTCGGTGGTTCTCCGACTTCATCCAGTCGTCCATCACCTGCATGGGGGACATCTGCCCTTTGGCGATGTTCTCGCCGAGCGCAAAGCGCGCGAGACATGCACACTGGTCGCCAGATTTGATCATGATGTAATCGGGTCCGATCTCCCGGCGGTTTTGCAGAAGATCCATCGTGTTCACCGTGTTCGTGCAGGGGCAGAGTGCCGCGTTTTTGTCGAGGTAGCCGGCGTCGCGGATGCGGTCGACGTAGGAAAGTCCTTCAGGAGTGAAGTGGCTGAAGTATCCACGCTTGTGCATATCTCTGGCGTGTAGCTGACCTGCGTCTGCCAAAAGGGCATTGTGCCGGAGGATATGGAGCCCCGCAGTGCGGCGCTCCGCATTTACACGCTGCAGGATTTCCAGGCGTACTGTATCAAGCGTATTGCTGCGCTTTGCGAGGTTCATCCGTAGAGACTCTTTCACCATCGAGGGGCGTAGAGCGTAGGGCGATCTTTGGGAAAGGCTGATGCTTGGCGACTGCGCAGACGAAGCGTTTTGCAGAGGACTTACCATTGGAGTGGGAGGCAGCGACTGCTCTGCATGCTTGAGTTCTTTTTTCATCAGTGTGGTGCTCACAGGTTTTCCCTGAAAGTTTGCCTTGAGAATCTTTGCGATGGCATCCACAGCTTCATCCTGCGTCACGCGTGCATCCGGATGCAGGAGAAGGGGGGCATTTTTGTCACGGAAAATTCCCGTCTGCTGTGCTAGTCCTGCGTAGGTTCTGTACGGCATGTTTGCCGGTACGTCCGTAAAGGGAAATGGAATATTGGTTTCGAGTTTGAATGTGATCGTGAGCATTTTCAAAAACTCCCCACGACTCACCGATCCGTGCGGATGCAGGAGTCCGTTACTGGGGTCTGGGCCTACCATGTTCATACGCAGGGCGGTTTTGAGATAGGGGATGTACCACTCGCCTTCGAGGACATCCGGGTACAGCAGGGGTTGCTCGTCGAGGAGGAGCGGGATATCTGCACTACTCAAAAGAAGCATCGTTGCCTCTGCTTTTGTGAGATACGTCGCCGGCCGATCCAGGATGGACGCTCTGGGCGCAGAGGAACCCAGGAGTGTCGCCACAATGATGGCAATAGTGCGAAGCATAGGAAATCCCACTATTATAGCATATTTTGAGCAGTGTTGCTGTGGAGATTGGGTGTGTAGGGTTACCAAAGTTTATGAGGTTTATGGGGGGTGATGCATTGCTTGTTCTTGGCGCAATTGCCTACTCCACAAACCCTACAAACCCCAAAAACCCAATAAACCCACTTTCTCTGCCACATTTCCTTTGACCCCTCGCATCTTTTCGCTAAGCTGCCCCACGTGCTTCACACACTACGACCATCACGGGGCTCCGTTACCAAGCGCAAGCGCGTCGCACGCGGTAATAGTGCAGGAGGAGGTACGACGGCCGGTCGCGGTACAAAGGGTCAGCAGTCGCGCGTAGGAAAGGGCCGCAACTTCGGCTTTGAAGGAGGTCAGACGCCGCTTGTCCGCAGACAGCCCAAGCTCGGAGGATTTACTCGTGATCGCTCGGTGCGATACGAAGTGGTTACTCTTGGAAAGATGGAGAGCCTGCTCGATGCCGGTAGCTACGATGCGGTGACGCTTCGTCGCAGAGGCTTGGTGCGCTCGGGTCGCCCGGTAAAAGTCCTCGGCAATGTTGTCTCCAAGAAATTCACGCTCACCGTTCACGCTGCTTCCAAAGGCGCAAAGGCTGCCATACAGAAGGCCGGTGGCACCGTCACGATCATTAAGCTGACAGCGCAGAGCTGAAAGCTGACCGCTCTGCATGTTCACCTACCTTCGCCAACTCTGGCACTCTGAAGAACTCCGCAAGCGGATTCTCATCACTCTTGGACTTCTTTTGGCGTATCGCATTGCCGCACACATCTCTATCCCAGGAGCCGATCCTTTTGCTCTCAAGCAATTCCTCGACTCGCGTGAGGCCGGCGGTGTGATGGGGGTCTTTGCCGCACTCACCGGAGGTGCACTCGACAACTTCTCCATCGTTCTCCTTGGTCTCTCGCCTTACATCAACGCCAGCATCATCGTGCAGCTCTGTACGGTGATCTTCCCAAGGCTTGAGGCACTGAGCAAAGAAGGGGTAACGGGTCAGCAGACCATCAACCGCTATACACGCTGGCTCAGCCTTCCTCTTACCTTTGTCCAGAGCTACGGATTCCTCGTGCTCCTTGGTCGCGGTGGCATCCAGCTCATCGACACATCGTTCCCTGCAGTCATCCTCCCGATGATCTACGTAACCGCTGGCTCCGTCTTCCTTATGTGGATCGGTGAGCTCATCACCGAGAAGGGGATCGGCAACGGCATCTCTCTCATTATCTTTGCCGGTATCGTCTCGGGTATGCCTGCATCCCTCAGTGCCATGTTCATTGCGGGGCAGGGCAAGCTTGCAGCGTTCTATCTCTTTGCGATCACCTCTCTCGCCATGCTCGTCGGCGTTGTCCTCTTTACAGACGCACACCGCCTCATCCCCATCACGTACGCAAACCAGGGATCCGGTCGTGGCGTACAGGCAAATATTCCGATCCGCTTGAACCAGGCAGGTATGATCCCGATCATCTTCGCGATCTCCCTCATCACGCTTCCTGCAATCTTCGCGCAGTTCCTGCAGACAGCTCCGCGGTTTGCGGGCGTGGTCCGTTTCATCACAACGTATCTCAATCCTCAGTCCCCGAGCTTCACGTACATCATCGGGTACTTCCTCCTCGTGATTGGCTTTACCTACTTCTACGTCTCGGTCACCTTCAAGCCTGATGAGCTTGCCGAAAGCATCCAGAAGCGTGGTGGCTTTATCCCCGGCATTCGCCCCGGACGCGCTACCGCGGAGATCCTCGCAAAAGTTAGTAACCGTCTCAATCTCTGGGGTGGCATCTTCCTCGGTATCGTCGCCGTGGTTCCGCTCTTCTTCACGAAGTTTTCCAACCTCTCGAGCCAGGATCTTCTCATCTCGGGCTCTGGACTCATCATCTTGGTCGGCGTAGTTATGGAATTGATTCGCCAGGTGAATGCGCAGTTGCTCGCGCATGACTACGAGAAGTTGGTGTAAAGAAATAGGAGAGTATTCCGATGACACCTATTGCTTTTTTGTCAAATTCGATCGAGAATACTTGGCCTCTGTGCAGTGCGCAGAGGATCGGTCTTTGACAGTACAGTGCAATACTTTTCCCTGTGCGTAGCACCATGTTCGCGCCTATAGGCGGATAGCGTGCTACGTATAGGTGGAAAGATGTTCTTTCCGCTCACCATTTTTTCCCGCGCTTTAGAAAGGAGCAGCCGCGTGTTTCCAAGGAAATGCAAACTTCACTCGAGAAGGTTTTCGTTTCATCTCTTGGTTGAGATACGTAGCAACGTTTGGTACCAAACCTGTTTCATACCTTGGGGCATATGCCCCGCAGATTGGGAGACGATTATGTCACGACCTGTGACGTTGTTTACTGGACAATGGGCAGATCTCGATCTTGAGGTTCTCTGCAAGAAAGCCAAGGATTTTGGCTACGATGGACTGGAACTTGCTTGCTGGGGGAACCACTTTGAAGTGGACAAGGCACTGGCCGAAGACGGCTACTGCGCACAGAAACGTGATCTCCTGGAGAAGCATGATCTGAAGCTCTTCGCGATCTCCAACCACTTGGTTGGGCAGGCTGTCCTGGACGTGATCGATTCACGTCACAAGGCGATTCTGCCTCCCTACGTTTGGGGAGATGGCAATCCGGCCAAAGTGCAGGAGCGGGCGATCGCCGAGATGAAGAATACGGCGCGCGCTGCCGAGAAGCTGGGTGTTGGTGTGGTCAATGGCTTCACCGGCTCCAGCATCTGGCAGTACATCTACGATTTCCCGCCGACTCCGCGGGAAACGATCGAAGCGGGCTTCAACCTCCTGGCCGAGCGTTGGAACCCCATCCTCGATGTGTTTGATGAGTGCAAAGTGAAGTTCGCGCTCGAGGTCCACCCGACCGAGATCGCGTTCGACATCTACTCTGCTGAGTGGGCGCTCAAGGCGCTCGATCGCCGCGAGGCGTTCGGGTTCAACTTTGATCCCAGTCACCTCATCTGGCAGGGCGTCGACCCTGTGGAGTTCATTCGCTTCTTCCCGGACCGCATCTACCACGTCCACATGAAGGATGCCAAGCGCACCCTCAATGGACGCACGGGTATCAACAGCAGTCACCTGCCCTTCGGCGATCCGCGCCGGGGCTGGGACTTCCGTTCCGTGGGACGGGGTGGTGTGGACTTCGAAGCTATCATCCGGGCGCTGAATGCGGTCAACTACCAAGGCCCGCTCTCTGTGGAGTGGGAAGACTGCGGCATGGAGCGCGAGCAAGGTGCTCGCGAAGCCGCTCAGTTCTGCAAGAACATCGACTTCGAGCCGTCGAATCGGCGCTTCGATTCGGCCTTCGAGAAATAGGCCTGCACTGTTTCCTGTCAAAACCACTGTCCCGCAGCCATCGCTGGCTGCGGGATTTCTTTGCATGTTCCGAGACGTACTGACAGTACGTCTCTACCGCAGGCGATTGTCTTGCTTCATTCGGGAAAATTCCCGATTCTATGCCAGATGGACATCGTTCTCTTCGGCATCCAAGGCTCCGGCAAAGGAACACAAGCACGCATGCTCGCTGCAGAATTTGGCTATATTCTCTTTGAGACGGGCGGAGCACTGCGTGCCATTGCCGCGACAGATACCGATCTTGGGCGGCAGGTGATGGGCATTATCAATTCTGGGCATCATGTCTCGCCGGAGATCGTAATGGATGTTCTTAAGGCTGCGGTGAAGGGTTGCCCCAAGGATCGCCCAATCATCTTTGACGGGATCCCCAGAAACATGGATCAGATGGAGCCATTCGATACTGTGCTCAAAGACGCCGGTAGAGAGTTTCGCTGTATCGAGATTCTCGTCGACGAAGAAGCAGCAGTGCAGCGCATCCTCAAGCGGGCAAGCATCGAAGGCCGGGCGGATGATGCATCGGAGGAGAAGATCCGCTTACGTATGCAGCTCTTCCACGAAAAGACCGAACCGGTGATTGCGGTGTACCGGTCGCGGGGGACGGTTAAAGACATTGATGGTGAGGGGGAGGTGGAGAAGGTGTATACACGATTGAAAAAAGCTGTCAGCTGACAGCTGAAAGCTTTAAGCTTCTCTCATGTCCCAGTGCCAAATCTTTACGGCCAAGGAAATCGAAGCATTCCGTCGTAGCGGCGCTATTCTCCGTGATTGCCTTCAGTATCTTGCTCCAAAAGCTGTTGCTGGCATTACTACCCTTGAACTCGACGAGCTTGCAGAGGCATTCATTCGCAATGCTGGCGGGGCTCCGGCATTCAAGGGGTACAAAGGCTTTCCCCACACACTCTGTACATCCATCAACGATGAAGTCGTGCATGGCATGCCCGGTACACGGACACTTCTCGATGGTGACATTATTTCCCTCGATTGCGGTGTTACCTACGAGGGCATCATCACCGATGCGTGCATCACGGTGGGTGTTGGACCTATTTCCGAAGAAGCGCAGCGATTACTGGATACTACAAAAAAAGCACTCGATGCAGGTGTAGCCGCCGTACGCGGAGGCGGTAGGGTAGGGGACATATCGTCTGCGGTGCAGAAGGTCGTTGAAGGTGGAGGATTTCGCTGCGTATCTGCTCTTACTGGACATGGGCTTGGGTACACCGTGCATCAGCACCCCGATGTGCCCAATATCGGCAAAGCAGGTACGGGCCCCACACTTCCCGTAGGTACAGCTATCGCCATTGAACCGATTGTCACCTCAGGCAAAAGCATCGAGATCACGCAGGCAGACGACGGTTGGACGCTTTCCATGCAGGACGGGGCACTCTCCGCACACTTCGAACATACGGTTGTGGTGACGGAGAACGGGTGCGAGGTGGTGGCGTGAAAAAAGCACACAAGCAGCACCACTACTGGGGTGCGGTTTTTAGTGTTCAAACGCCGCACGCCAGTAGGCGATGCGGCTAGACTTATCCCTTTCGGACCTTCGATGTATGCACCCCTTGTAGATCTCTGACGATGTCATAAAGCGAATAGAGCATGAATACTCCATTCAAAATTACAAATGGCCAGGCACTGCCAGCCACGCCGTAGATAACGAGGAGAGCTGATCCCCCAAAATTGAGAATATCGTAGAGCAGGCTATCAGCTGTTACTTTGTGTGTTTGGATCAAGAGAAATCCTGCGAGGATGCAAAGCATTCCAGCGATCCCCATAGAAAAAAATGGATCTATGGTCATAAAAATGTCGTATTTGTTATATTATACAATATTTATTGAAATGAATCAATTCATTTTAACATTCTCTCGAGTTTTTTGCTCTGCATAGCTTGAAGGAAGCAATTTTCGTAGCTAGGATAGCGCGGCTCTTAGCATTTACCTTACGTGTGTCTAAAGATGTCATTGAACTCATCGGCGTTGTGAAAGAGAGCTTTCCCAATGCCACCTTCCGGGTCCGGATTGTCTCCGAACAAGCGAAGGATCATGAGCTTCTCTGCACACTCGCAGGACGCATGCGCGTACATCGCGTGCGCATTCTCCCCGGAGATAAGGTGAAAGTGGAGATGACGCCGTACGATCTGGAAAAGGGCAGAATCACCTATCGTCTGCCCCAAGGTGCCCCCGTCCCAACGGACGCAGCTACCCTCCAAGATCCGCCGTCCGCTCCTACTGCGTAATTCTCTATTCCCCCTCACGATGAAAGTTCGTCCGTCTGTGAAGCCCATCTGCAAAGATTGCCGCCTCGTGCTCCGTCGCAATGGCAAGGGCAAGGTCGTGCGCCGCATCGTCTGCAGGAAGAGCCCCAAGCACAAGCAGAGACAGGGATAATTTCACTACTCATTCTCCATTCCTATGCTTCGTATCTCAGGAGTCGTCCTACCGGAAAAGAAACGCATGGAAATCGCCCTCACGGCGATCAAAGGCGTCGGCAGATCTCTCTCTGGTGCAATCCTCCGCGAGCTTGGCATCGGGTTTGATGTGCGTCCGGCCGATCTTTCCGAAGATCAGTCTGCACGCCTTCGTAGCCGTATCGAAAAGGAACTCACGGAAGGCGAGCTTTCGCGCAAGGTCAGCATGGATGTGAAGCGCCTGCAGGATATCGGCACCTGGCGCGGATACCGTCACAAGAAGAAACTCCCCGTTCGCGGACAGACATCCCGCAGAAATGCCCGCACAAAGCGCGGAAAGAAGAAGACAGGTCTCTCCGGCCGCGTCACACTGACGAAGACGTAAACCATTCTGCCGCACGCCAGTAGGCATGCGGCTCGATTATTATTTCGCCTCAATCCCTTATTCCCTCCTATGGCCGACGACAAGAAGCCCGCCGCAGATCTCATCCCGCCCGAAGCCACGGAGGCAAAGCCGAAGGTGCGACGCAAGAAAGTGAAACGCTCTGTGCCCCAGGCACGTGTGTGCATCCATGCATCCGAGAACAACACGATCGTGACCTTTACCGATCTCGAAGGTGGCGTGCTCTGCTGGGCATCTGCCGGTTCCTCCGGATTCAAGGGGACGCGCAAGTCGACGCCGTATGCTGCAAAAGTTGCTGCTGAGTCGGCTGCGCTGAAGGCTGCTCCGTTTGGCGTTGCTTCTGTGATTATCGAACTCAAAGGACTTGGTCCCGGTCGCGAGCAGTCCATCCGCGGTCTTCAGGCTGCTGGTCTTAACCTCGATTCCATCGTCGACGTGACGCCTGTTGCTCACGGCGGCTGCAAGATGCGCAGACGCAGGCGCGTATAAGAATGAAGAATTACAAATGAAGAATTCAGAATTACTTCCACTATTACGTTTCTCCTCTCATGAAGTACACAGGTCCCAAAGCTCGCCGCGTTCGCAGGCACGGCAGCAACATCTACGGCTCGGACAAGTACGACAAAATCCTCCAGAGGAAGCCGTATGGACCGGGAAAGGATCCTAAGCACCGACCAGGAAAACAGTCGGAGTACTCTAAGCAGCTTCTCGAAAAGCAAAAAATGCGCGATATCTACGGCCTTTCCGAGAGTCAGTTCCGCAAAGCGTACGCTCTCTCGACATCCGCTCCCGGCCAGACCGGCGATATGATGAAGCAGCTTCTGGAGCGCCGTCTCGACAATGTCATCTACCGCGCAGGATTTGCCATGACGCGTCTCCAATCGCGTCAGTTTGCCGGCCATGGTTTGTTCACCGTCAATGGCAAGCGTGTGACAGTGCCTTCGTACCTCGTGCGTCCTGGTGATGTCATTGCTGCACGTCCCCGTGCCAAGTCCTCTCCAATCTTCGCTTCCATCTCAGAGGCACACCAGAAGTACAACGCTCCATCGTGGCTCAAGTCCGATACGGGAGCCCTCAAAACCGAAGTTGTCGCCCTGCCTGGCCCGGAACACGCTGAGCAAGGTATCGACGTTCGTATGGTCATCGAGTTCTACTCGCGCTAAGCGCGCTTCCATTGTCTTTTTCTCCCCCTCTTCTCCTTTCCTCTCTGTCCCATGCATATCATCCAGGAAGAGATCGGTCTCCCCGTCTTCAGCGCCGAAGGTGCTTCTAAGGGCGACAAGAATCATATGACATTCTCCATTGCGCCGCTTCCTCCGGGATTCGGTATGACACTGGGAAATGCTCTTCGTAGAGCGCTTCTCAGTAGCCTCCCCGGTGCTGCAGTCACCTCCATTCGCATCAAAGGCGTGCAACATGAGTATACCTCGGTGAAAGGAGTGCGTGAGTCCGTTGTCGATATGGGGCTCAACATCCGCACACTGCGACTCCGGAAATTCAGCAAGGATCCCGAGATCATCACGCTGCAGGCCAAGGGGCCCAAGACCCTGACAGCCAAGGACCTTACGGTGTCATCGGACATCGAGATCCTGAACCCCGATGCCGAGATCCTTACACTGGAGAAGGGCGCCGAGATCGACATGCAGCTTACGGTCGAAAAGGGTGTGGGGTACGTTCCAGCAACCGAGAGAAACAAGAAGCAGAACGAACCTGGTCTCATCTTCCTCGATGCAGTCTTTAGCCCAGTGATCAAAGTCCGCTTCGATGTGGAAGCTGCTCGCGTCGGTCAGCGTACAAACCTCGACAAGCTGATCTTCGAAGTCGAGACCAACGGATCCCTCGGAGCAGAGGAGGCAATGCAGTTTGCTGCCCAGCTCCTCAGGAGCTACTTCGAGTACTTTGCCAGTCCCGATAAGGTCGTGGAGAAAGAGTTCATGGCGGACTTCAGCCGCGCAGGGGCGCGTGTCACAGAGGAGGCAGATACATCTGCTAAGGAGAGCTACACGCCGATCGAGATCCTCAACTTCTCGCCACGCACACTCAATGCCCTCATCAATGCCGGAGTTGGCTCCATTGAGCAGCTCACGAAGTGCACGGAGTCGTCCCTGAGTAACTTCCGTGGATTTGGTGCCAAGGCACTCGATGAAGTGAAGGCCACGCTTGGTGAAAGGAACCTCAAGCTTGCCGACGAACCCACAGACGAATAACGGTTTTTCTCTGGTCACCTTCCCATATTCTCTCTAAAATTTCGGTCCCATGCGTCATCGCAAGTCCACCCGCCGGCTCAACTACAAGCCTCAGCTCGCCCGCATGATGACGAGAAACCTCGTCACGTCTCTTCTGCTTTACGAGTCCATCCGCACGACGCAGAAGCGCGCAAAGGCCATTCAGCCGCTTGTCGATAAGCTCATCACTGCCGCCAGAACAAAGTCTCCCACTCTTGCGATCCGCCATATCAATGCGGTTGTTACAGACAAGAATGCCTGCCGCAAGATCATGGAGGTTTTTAAGCCTCGCTACGCCAAGCGCACATCGGGCCTTACGCGCATTACCGCTGTCGGCGCAAGACTCGGCGATGGAGCCAAGATGGTCGACCTTACGATGATGGACAGAGATGTGGTCATAGAGAAGGCAGAGAAAGCACCGAAGAAAACAGCTTCCGCATCCTCCAAGAAATGAAAACTTCCACCCCAAAACCATCGGCCGCTCAGTGGCTTCTCATCGATGCTTCCGAGCAGATGATGGGTCGAGTCGCCGTGCAGGCAGCGATCTTCCTGCGTGGTAAGCACAAGCCTGAATTTACGTCGCATCAGCTTCATGGAGATCATGTGGTCATCATCAATGCCGCCAAAATCGCCATTGCCCCCAAGAAGGCCCGCAACAAGACCTACTACCGCCACACGCCGTGGCTTGGTGGTATGAAGAAGATCACGATGGAAGCCCTGATGGTAAAAGAGCCAACTGCCCCAATGACGAAGGCTGTAAAAGGAATGCTTCCGAAAAACCGTCTTCGCAACGAAATGATGAAGCGCTTGCACGTGTTTGCCGGTGCCGAGCACACGTTTGCCCCACAAAAGCCCACTCCTGTAACCCTTTCTTAAAGCCCCATGTCTACGCCTTCTGGTCAGTACATCTCCGCCGTTGGTAAAAGGAAGACCGCCATTGCCCGCGTGAAGCTGTACCAGAATGGCACGGGTGCCTGTACGGTGAACGGACTCAAGATCAAGGATTACTTCTTCGGGATGCTTACGGAAAACGCTCTGGCACCCCTCAAGATCACCGATCAGCTCAAGACCTACGATATCGATGCCATTACCAAAGGAGGAGGCAAAAACGCCCAGTCCGATGCCATCCGCCACGCTATCAGCCGTGCACTTTTGCTCATCAGTCCAGAGCTCCGCGCTACGCTAAAGCCAGCGGGGTTCCTCCGCCGCGATGCGCGTATAAAAGAGCGCAAGAAGCCGGGACTCAAGCGTGCACGCAAGGCACCACAGTTCAGCAAGCGTTAAACGGTAACCTAGAGCGGGATCCTGCCCGCATGGTTCTTAGGAGAATGACATGGGTTGCTTCTTCATTGCTTTGCCATTTCTTTGCTCGTGCAAAGAAATGGCAGAAAGAAACACGTAGTCGCTAGCGGAAAAGTGTCTATGCATCACCGCTCGCAGTGCTGGAAATGCAAACTCGCTCCTCGCTTCGGCTCGTCGCTCAAGCAGTGCATTTCCTACGCCCTGCTCACGGGATGCATGACGACACTTTCCCGGACGCGACCCACCTATGCCTTTCTCATTGATCAGGTTATTTCTCTTCTGGTAGCTATATTTTGAAATTTGGTAGCAGGCTTTCTGCCTGCCGCGCTTTTCTATATTCTTCCCCCATGAAGAAGCAGTTCGACAGCCTCTCTCCCGCGCTCAAAAAATTCATCATTCCGGAGGTCAGCCTCAAGGAAGCAGGTCCTATATCGCAGACGAAAAAGAGCAAGACGCCCGTGACCGCCTTCGCCGAGCGCACGCTACGGCACTGCAATGGCGGCTCTACGCTTCAGGCCGCTCTGTGGCTGAAAGATCACCTGGATAACGGTGGAAAGCTTGTGGTGACCGTTGCGGGGGCGCTCAGTTCCTTTCAGGTCGGTGTGACACTCGCGGAGCTTATCCGCAAAGGCAAAGTCCATCTCGTCTCCGCTACAGCCGCAAACCACGAGGAGTCGTACTATCGGTATGTTGCGCATTCCCACTACGCTTACATTCCCCGCTATACAGAGCTCACACCCGATCAGGAGGCAGAGCTACGGGATGCAGGTCTCCGGCGCATTACCGATACGTTTCTTCCCGAAGATGAAAGTGTGCGCATCATGGAGCCGCACCTTCTGCAAATGTGGAAAGAGGCCGAGAAGCAGGGGGAGCGGTACTTCCCGCACGAGTACTTCCGCAGGCTCTATGCAGAAGGGCTTATACAGCCTGATCCCATGGCAAACCCCGATGATTGCTGGACCTATGCTGCGTACGAGAAAAAGATTCCGATCGTGATTCCTGGGTTTGAGGACTCTACGATGGGCAATATCTTCGCGAGCTATACGTACGCCGGAAAGCACAAGAAAGAAGGTGGCACGACGATCAATCCTTCGGTGATGAAGAGTGGACTGGAGTACTTCACTTCACTCTACGACTGGTACATGGAGGAGTCGAAGGATAGCCCCATTGCCTTCCTGCAGCTTGGTGGAGGCATTGCCGCGGATTTCCCGATCTGCGTTGTCCCTTCACTCAAGCACGATTTACAGCACCACAAAGTACGTGATTGGGCTGGGTTTATAGAGATCGGTTCTTCACCCATGTCCTATGGGTCGTACTCGGGCGCAGGAGGAAAGGAGAAGATCACGTGGGACAAGCTTTCGACGGAGAGTTACTTCCAGATCATCCAGAGCGATGTGACAGTTGCGTTTCCGTGGATTGCGGCGGTGCTGCTGGATTTGTAGTTGTTTGCGGTAGAAGTAGTTGCGCTTGTGCTGCTGAATCAATGTTCCACTTTCTTTGCTCGTGCAAAGAAAGTGGAGAAAAGAAAGCACGTAGTCGCTGTGGAAATGCGCCTATGCATCTACGCTCGCGGAGCGGAAAATACGAGGCCCACCCAAAATACCTTCCGCGCATTTTCATTCGCTCCGCTCACGTGATGCATAACGGCGCATTTCCAACGCGACCGGATACACGGCGTATATTAGCTAACCGCCATCTTTACGTAGTACAAACTCGCGCCTTCCTCGGTGTCGAGCACGAAGCGTGCGTCGATGGTGACCAGCTGCATGATCGTCTGGCAGATCTTTAAAAGCATGGAAGGGGGCAGAGACACGCCGGCGTCGAGGCAGGTGGCACAGAGCCCTGCAGCGTCTTTGGAGCGGATATAGGGGTCGCCACGGTCCACAATGACCTCTCTAAGGGTCGACTGCACCCCAACAACATAGCGCTCGATATAGGGTTCGAGATCATCTACAGGAATATCGTGTACTTCCGGTAGGGCTTCGAGGATATCCAATTCACTGTGGATGGCATGTGCGATACAGGCGTCGATGGACATTGTTTGTGTTTGGGAAATCTCCCCATGATAGCAGAAATAGAAAATTTTTGGTAGTCCCTTATGCCAAGGAAACCTTGCATCTCTGTGTTTTTCCTTGATGCCGTGACATTGCGATATCCACCAGATCCTTCTTGAGAAATGCGGGATTTCATTAGAGAATGGAAATACGCCGCTTTTCTAAGCGGATGGTTCTTTTCCAGCCATAGGCCGCTGTAGCTTCCACCTCCGTCCTTCGACAAGCTCAGGACTACGGCGGACAGGATATGCTGCTACCGGCTCTTCAGATCTTTCCTACACCATAGGCCGCTGTAGCTCAGTGGTAGAGCATAGGTATCGTAAACCTAGGGTCACCGGTTCAATCCCGGTCAGCGGCTCCATCCGGCTTCGTCCGCCCGAGGCGGACTACGCCGAGATTACGTCATCAAGATCAAATGTTTCACCTATTGCAGGGTTTTAAGCAAAGAAATACCACATCAATTATTGACAATGTTGATAATAATATTATATTTACATCAATGGAAACCATGCGTTGCGACAAATGTGATCGGCCAGTTGATCCGAACAATAATACCAAGGTTTACGATGCAGCCCTTGCAGCTCTTACATCCAGCTATGATCCACAAGTAGCAGTGCTCATACCAGCTTGCACTATTCCTGTCTTCCAATGTGGAGAAATTGTCGATGGAGATCCTGCTGCGAGTATTCATAATGTTTTGTCTACACATCTGACTGGAAGACATTTTCATGCTGATGAGGGCTGTGTGGGTAGCCCATCGCGAAGAGGAAACATTGAAGGTCGTACGTGGGGTAATGGAAATCCGTTGGACGCAGCGATGGCGGAGGCTGCAGCGCGTGCCTACAGGCTGATGATGGAGTATCAGAAAGGGGGATAGTCCTGAACTACTACGGTTCTTATTCAGCTGTACGTTTGTACACCTGTTTTTTGGCTTGATCTCCGCTACATTCAAAGGTCATGGATCACACAACTTCTATCACTTGGTTTGCCCTCGGGGTACTTACGAAGCGCCGGTACGACATGCTTCTCAAGCGGTTTGGCAACCTCACGGATGCATTGGCTGCACTCAATGAAACTGTGCTTTCGGAACTTGGGTGCAAGCCGGAAACAGTCGATCGTACTCTCGCATTACAAAAAACATTCTCCGTTACGAAGTATGCAGCGCGTCTGGAGCAGATGGGAATTTCCATGATCAGCATTGAAGACGAGGCGTACCCGGCGATGCTACGAGAGATCGGTGATCCGCCGGTATTCCTCAGTTATCGTGGAGATCTTGCTCTTCTTAGCAGACCCTGCCTCGGCATCGTGGGCTCTCGAAACATGAGCAGCTACGGCAAGCGCATTGTGGAGTCGTGGGTACCGGAGATTGCGGGTAGTGGCGTGGTGACGGTAAGTGGATTGGCACTTGGGATAGATGCGGAAGTCGCACGTTCAACGATCGCATCCGCAGGAAAAACCGTTGCCGTTCTCGGTCATGGGCTTGCCCGTATTTATCCACCAAGCAATGGAGGACTGGCAAAAGAGATTGTCCAAAGCGGCGGATTAATCCTATCCGAATTTCCTCTGGACATCGCTCCTGACCGCTACACGTTTCCGGCGCGTAACCGGATTATTGCCGGGCTTTCACACGGAGTTCTTGTCATTGAAGCTGGAGCCGAAAGCGGTGCACTGATTACCGCAGATCTTGCAATCGACTACGGCCGTGAGGCATTTGCGGTTCCCGGTTCTATCTTCAGCGAGCTCAGTGCCGGATGTCATTCCATTCTTTCCCGTGGCGAAGCGAAGATTGCTCTATGTGCGCGTGAAGTACTCCAAGACATCGGCGTGCTTCCTATGACGCAATCCACGAAGCATGCCGCTGCGCCGGAGGATCCATTGCAGCGAAAAATTTGGGAAGCACTTACGGGCGTACCGCAGACTATTTCCAATCTTGTGGAATCCTGCGGGTTGGATACTGCGAGCATTGGTGCGACGCTCACCACACTTGAGATTGCGGGTCACGCAAAGAGTGTTGAGGGTATGTGGGTGCGGGGATAAGATGCTGGTATGCCTACCCCTCTCGGACAACTTCTCTCAGATTCCTGGAATATCTGCCGCAACAATGCACGTACTCTTATCATAGGTGCGCTGCTCTTCGGTACGCTCATTGCTGTTGTCGGAGCAGTCGCTAACCGCAAGATTGAGGGGCATGTATGGCAGGGAATGCAGCGTCTTGGTATGGAGCAAAGCCAGATGATGGAACTACAGCGTAAGATTCAGAGTGGCGAGGAGGATGCCGTAGCAGAGGCGATGGCAGAAATGGAACGCATGGGCGGGCTGATGGATAAGATGACTGACGAGGAGCGCGAGGAATTCTTTGCCAAAGAAGGTATGAAGATGATGATTGCCATGTGGCCGATTATGGGTGGAGGCATGTTGTGGTGGCTCTTCATCTCCCTCTTTTCTACAAGCTATTACATGTTTCTGGTTCTTGGGAAAGCCAAAGAACCGATGGATATCCTCAATGCGTCTACAAAAAAAGTATTGCCGCTTCTCGGTGTCTGGGTGTGGTCCATGCTCCGGTCGTTCGTGTGGATTCCGATTCTCGGCATCATCCCAGCAATCATCCTCGGACCACGCTTTGCACTGGCTTCTGTTTTGGTCTTTGAGAAGGGCACGGGAGTTTTTGCATCGGTTTCCGAGAGCTTCGGAAAAACCAAGGGGTACTGGGGCAAGATCTTCGGCAACATGTTGGCTGTCGGCATTCTTACCCTTCTTGCATCCTCTGTGCTCAAGATGCTTACCTCACCCATCGCACAAGCTTCCACCGTCTTCGGTATCTGGACGCATGCGGTGATCCAGCAGTTCACGATGGCATTCAGCGTGATTTTCCTCGTGCTTCTCTGTAAGACGGTGATGGAGCATCCGGTGAAGAGCTGATAGCTATTGGCTATTGGCTGTCAGCCTTTCCCCCGCTTTCACAATCTCTGCAAATTCTTCAGGTTTCAGCGATGCTCCTCCAATCAGCGCACCGTCGATATCTGGCTGTCCGAGAAGTTCCTCAGCATTGTCCGCTTTTACCGATCCTCCATAGAGGATCCGGGTTTTTTGCTGCCGATCTTCTGGAAGCAGTGATCGTATGAAGGCATGCATCCCCTGTGCCTGCTTGGCACTTGCAGTCTTTCCCGTTCCTATGGCCCACACAGGCTCGTAGGCGATCGTGATGTCGGACTCCAAGGGCAAGGCCTTGAGCTGCCTCTTTACCACCGTCTCCGCGTGCCCTTTCTCGCGCTCTTCAAGCGTCTCTCCCACGCAGACGATTGGGTGGATCTTCTGCTCCAGTGCAGCAACCGTCTGTGCGGCGATATCTGCATCCGTCTCGCTGTGGTTTGCACGCCTTTCTGAGTGCCCACATAGCACGTAACGGCAACCGGCAGCCTTAAGCATCGCCATGCTGATGTCTCCCGTATACGCTCCAGCATTTTCTGCCCGCCCGTACTGCCCTCCGGAAATGAGTCCTGCGGCGATAGTTTTATGGAGATCGAGGAATGTGGGGAAAACCGCAACATCGATGTCGCTATGGGGGTGATAGGGATTTGCCGAGTGATCACCCATTGCAGTTTGGAGTGCCCCTGCCGGTGGTGGATTCATCTTCCAGTTGGCCGCGAGGAGGAGGCGATGGGAGGACATGGGGGAAGAATAGCAGAGGAAGAAAAGAAATACGGAAATAGGGAGTTACGGAAATGAGGATGTCCTATTTCTTCGTTCCCTATTATTTGTGTATTTCTGAATGAGACTCAGCTCATTCAGGTTCATCGGGCTATTTCCATGGACTATTCATGTGCAAAAAGCCGATTCGTTTTCCCGTGCAAATGAAGGGGGGAATCCCGCTACAATGGGTTCGATGGACTCCAATCGAATCGTCTTCGCTACCGACCACGCAGGTTACGCCCTTAAGGAAAGCTTGAAGGAGTACCTGACGAAGAAGGGTGTGGACGTGGTCGATCTAGGAACGTTTTCTGAAGATCCTGTGGATTATCCTGAAATCATGCGCAAGGGTGCTGCTGCTGTGCTCGAGTACGGGTGTCTTGGCATCTTTCTCGGTGGCAGCGGCAATGGCGAGGCGATGGCAGCAAATAAGGTCAGGGGAATCCGTGCAGCGCTTGTCTGGAGCGAAGAGACGGCAAAACTGGCCAGAGAGCATAATGATGCCAATGTCATATGTCTTGGCGGGAGATTAACAGATGAAAAAGATGCGAAGAAGTTTGTGGATGTGTTCCTTGCTACGAAGTTTGAGGGAGGGAGGCACCAGAAACGAGTGGACGATTTGGAATGAATTGAGAATTGAGAATAATGGCGGGTACTATGGCAGAGGTTTATTCTCCATTTGATCATGGCCTCCAATAGCATTCTTATCACTCCATCGATTCTCTCCGCAGATTTCGGTCGGCTTCAGCTGGAAGTGGATAGCGTGGAGCCTTATGCCGATTGGCTTCAGTGCGATGTCATGGATGGGCATTTCGTACCGAATATCAGCTTCGGCGTACCGGTGGTACGGGCTATACAAACGAAGCTCCCACTAGATATTCACCTCATGGTTAGTAATCCTGCCGACCGTATCGATGAGTTCCTCAAACTCAAGGTTGCCCATATCACGTTCCATGCGGAGGCTGTACTAGAGACCGCGGAGCGTCGGGATCTTATTGCCCGTATCCGCAAGGGAGGTGCGACTGTCGGCATCGCCATCAATCCGAAGACGCCCCTAGATGCAGTTTCCGATGTTTTAGGAGAAGTCGATTTGCTTCTTGTTATGTCTGTTCATCCCGGTTTTGGGGGTCAGGCATTCATTGCAGATGTGCTTTCTAAGGTCACGGCTGCCCGTAGGAAATTCCCCGATCTCATGATTCAGATGGATGGGGGAGTGGATACGGAGACTGCTTCCAAGTGCATAGCTGCGGGGGCGAATAATCTGGTTGCCGGGAGTGCTATTTTCAGGGCGAAAAACCGAGCAGAAATTATCGAAAAATTACGTCATTCTGTATGACCAGAGAACAGTTACGGGTTACAGGTTGCGGGTTGCTGGTTACAGCATTATCACTCTCTCTTTTCGGGTGCCAATTTCCCTCGACCACTGACCTTGTTTCTCCATCCGCAACGCACAACCCGCAACCTGAAATTCTCTCTGACCACCCCGAATCTGGCCTGCCCAGACGACATATTTCCCTTCATAGTGATTCAGCCAATAGCATTAAAATTATTGCCGAGATCGCCGATGAGCCTGAGGCTCAGGGTAGAGGGCTTATGGGGAGAGGCTTCCTTCCTGCCCACGAGGGAATGCTCTTTATTTTCCCTGAAGAAGCCCCCCGTGGTTTCTGGATGAAAGACACTCTCATCCCCCTCGATATCCTCTTTTTCGATGCGACCGGAAAGTGGGTATATGGGGTAACCATGATCCCGTGTGAGGCCGATCCCTGCCCGACGTATGATTCCCATGGGCCTGCAAAATATGCCCTCGAAATGCGTGCAGGATTTATTGAGGAGGAAGGGGGAGGAGGACCGCTCAATATGGAAATAGAGAATGCAAATAACATGTCACCCTGAGTAGCCATGCCGGCCATGGTTCGATACGCCCCGCATGGGCGGGGCTACTCACCATGACACGGCATGGCGTATCGAAGGGCGACATGTTTATGCAGCAACTCCCACCCGATATTTCTCCAGATTTTTCTCGATGCGTGCAGCGGTCGACCCTACCGGCGGAAGCGTGAATTTCTGGCCCGTAATACGCTCGTAGAGATCGATGTATTTCGCGGAAAGTGCCATTCGGACGTCATCGGTAATTTCCGGCCAAGTGGATTTGTCACCATACTCAAATCCCTGTTCCCGGAGCCACAGGCGGAAGAATTCCTTATCGAGACTGTCGGGTTCCTGTCCTGCGGCGAATCTCTTTTCGTAGGTTTCAGCGAGCCAGTAGCGGGAGGAATCCGGTGTGTGGACTTCGTCGGCAATCATGAGAGTGCCAGAGGCATCCACCCCCATTTCGTACTTGGTATCGACGAGGATAAGACCGCGTTCTGCAGCCAATTTCTGGCCCCTAGCAAATAGCGCGAGAGCCTTATTTGCAATTTCTTCCCACTGCTTTTCTGTGGAGAGTCCTTTGGCGAAAATGCCCGCAGGATCGATCAGTTCGTCATCTTCCCCTTTGGTTGTCGGCGTCAGAATCGCGCTTTGAAATGGCTGGTTTTTCACCATGTTATTGGGCAGTTTCACTCCACAAAAGTCCCGCATGCCGGCGTTATAGTTTACCCACGCAGAGGTCTTGCTGGAGCCTGTCAGGTACCCACGCACAACGATCTCCACCGGTACCATCTTGAGTCTTCTTGCGACGGTGACATTGGGGTCCGGAATATCGAGTACCTGGGTCGGCATAATGTCGGCGATACGCTCAAACCACCATGCACTGATCTGGTTTAAGACTTGTCCTTTCAGAGGGATAGAACACCACTTGATATCGAAGGCGGACTGGCGGTCTGTGGCGATCAAAATTCTTAGGTCACGATCTGGTTGTGTGTAGACGTCACGCACTTTTCCTATGTAACGGTCTCCAAGGCCATGAAAGTCGGTTTTCTCTAAGGAAGAAGCGATGTATGGACGGAGCTGATCGGGGGTGAACATGGGTGCAGTATACGCAGAAATAGGTGATTGAAAAAATGCCTCGATTTTGGTATAATCATGAGAAAACTTTGCAATGAGCCTGAGGCTCATTTCACACAAAAATCCACATTCAGCACTTCATGGGACGCCTTCCAAAATTTCCGGCCAGCCTCGCAGAATTGAAAGCAATACTTTTGGGGGGGCAGGGATCGGAAGTCAAAAGCGTCAGGCTCAATCGCGAGGGGAAGATCCAGTGGGTCCGAAAGATTCTTGCGCATTTTTCGTACGATGCTCTAAGTCGTGATGACAAAGGCGTCCTCAAGAAGTACCTCGAGCAGACGACCGGATACTCGCGGGCGCAGATGACACGATTGATTGCAACAAGTCGGTCTGCCATCCGTGAGGCTGCCCCTGCCATGACCGAAGCTCTTAAGCCCGAAATGATCCGTCGGCCATTTGCTTACGCGTGGACGGTGTCGGCTGCTGCGATGATGCTTCTGGTGAGTGTGCAGAGTTTTGGTGGAAGTACCACTGCATCGCTTACGGTTCTCAGTGGTGATCTTGAACGCCGCATCGCAGGAATCGAAAGCGAACTGCATCCGCCGCGTGCAGGACGCATCGTTACACAGCGCACACTGGCTGATGGATCGACCGTCAGTGATCCGCTATTGCTGACATATGATCATGTGGCAAATATGCATGGGATGTTTGTTGAGCAGAAATACATTGCTCTCACAGCAGAAGATCTTCAGGCGAAAGTACAGGAGCGACGTGCCGTCAGGGAACTGGAGAGTGCATTTGGAACTGCAGCGATGCCACGTAGTACTGTTGCTGATCGACGTGCGAAGAGATTGTCGAACATATCCCACGTTGCACCGTTTGTTTCACAGCCGATTGCCGTGTATCCATCGTACGATGTCTCCAATCAGAATGCAGGACATGGCAGTGCGCCACAGCACTCCGTTGCACAGAGCAATGCGATCATCGATGCACTGGGCGGGGGAAGTGACGGGCAGATCCTGATGATTGAGAATGGATCCATCGTCTGGCGCGACATGCCGTTTCGCGAGCAGATTCGCGAACTCAGTCCGCATGGAGACGAGCCGACGCGTCGAGGCGGCGGTAGCGGACACAGGGGCGGTGGTGGGGGAGGAGGCGGAGCTGCAGCGACATCTACAACGACGCATACGACAACCACCATCACCCAAACCATTGACTCTGCGGAATGGACGGATGGTGGAACGGATGTGTACCTCACGACGACTACAGACAATGTTGCCATTGGTGCTACGAGTCCAGATACGAAACTTGAAGTGATCGGTACGATCTCCGGATCGGTTCTCTATGCGAAAGATTCTTTGCGCTCCTCCGGATCTCTTGTGTGGGAAGGAGCTGCTTCGGGTGCATCACTTTGGGTGTCGACTTTGCAGGGCGCAAATCTTACTGATTGCGATAACGCAACAAATTCCAAATTACTCTGGGATGCTTCTACAGGAAGGTTTTCCTGTGGAACGGATCAGGGCGGATCCACATCAAATTCTGCGGGGCAGGGTCTGAGTTTAAATGCTTCCAATGCCTTTAGCTTGAGTGCATCCTTCTCCGGTACAGCTCTGGAAATTATCGGTACAGCTTCCGGTCGCATCCTCCATGCACAGGACTCCCTGACATCCTCAGGAACATTGGTATGGGAAGGCGCTGCATCCGGTGCTTCTCTTTGGGTTTCTACGGCAACTATTGGAGGCTCATTGCAGGGAGCTGGTCTCACCGATTGTGATCTCGCTTCCCAGACTCTCGCATGGGACAGCACGATGGGAAGATTCTCCTGTGGTACCGACAGCGATACGACCTACACCGCAGGTCAGGGCTTAAGTCTCAATGGCTCGAATGTCTTTAGTCTGAATGCAAGTTTCTCCGGTTCCTCGCTGGAGATCACGGGTATTTCCTCGGGTGCAACGCTCTATGCTGCGCAATCTTTGCGTTCATCCGGTTCATTGGTTTGGGAAGGATCGGGCTCAGGTGCCTACTTGTGGGTATCTTCCTTCGAAGGTGCTGGTCTTACGGATTGTGATACGGCCACAAGCAAAATTATTTGGGACGATACAAATAATCGATTCTCCTGTTCGACAGATTTAAATACGGGATCGAGCTACACCGCCGCCCAAGGATTAACGCTGAACGGTTCCAATGCCTTCAGCCTCTCTCCCTCCTTCTCCGGCACCTCCCTCGAAATCCTCGGCACCTCCTCTGGTCGTATCCTCTACGGAGCAGATCAGATCCTCGGCTCGGG
>SXGR01072610.1_pt1 | contig 51085 bp, 45 predicted proteins | sample 3174711 | NCBI WGS metagenome assembly SXGR01 (sample SAMN11356860, study PRJNA531348) | freshwater metagenome | isolation source: freshwater sample F1-60 | place: China: Fuxian Lake, Yuxi | collected 2017-12-25 | reverse complement strand
AATTGTTCTCGTTTGCGAACCTTCGATGAGTGACGAGATCATTCGCGATCTTGTGCATATTGGATATGACCACATCATTGCAGTCGTTCCACCGATGGCGATCTCAACTGCGGTCCATCTGGAAAAGACCCCAGAAGTCACAGTGAAAGAAGCCGCAAACGAATTAGCCAGTTCCTTCATCCTTGATGTTCGCGGCGCAAGTGAGCATGCACTTGGATGTGTCGACGGGTCGTGCAATGTTGCGTATACAAGATTGAGCACCAAGCTTGCGCAAATTCCAAAGGGAAAGCGCGTGCTTGTTCACTGCGCGCTTGGTGGAAGATCTGCGTGTGCAACGGCGATGTTGCGACGACTTGGATATGACGCGGCGAATGTCGCGGGTGGTTTCGAAGCGTGGAAGCTTGCGCAGTTGCCAGTTTCTATGCCTCGCGTTGGCGGATGTTGTGGGGGCGCTTGTCGGGTGTGATTGCCGCGCGGAAATCACAGCGTTCGTTGCGCGCACGGAAATGATCCGACGATTTCGAGCGTGTCGCAAAAACCTCTCGCTTCTTGAATCGCAGATGCAACCGAGGGATCGGTCATATGCCCTTCGCAGTCGATGAAAAAAACATAACGCCAATTCGTTCGTCCCGATGGTCGCTTATCGATATGCGAAAGATTCACTCCTGCACGGCGAAGGCAATCCAGCACGTCTGCAATCGCACCGGGTCTGTCCTGAGTGTGAAACATGATCGCGGTCTTGTCACGCCCCGATGGTGGGGCGACATCCTTGCCAATCACCAAGAAGCGGGTGATGTTCTGCGGACGGTCTTGAATGTGATCAAATAAAATTCGAACGCCAAAAAGTTCTCCAGCAAGCGATGATCCAATCGCGGCGGTTCCTTCGTCTGCTTCCGCCGCAGCCTTTTGCACGGCGATCGATGTGGATGTTGTTGGGACTAAATCGATTTCCCCGAATCGTGCAGCGAGCCATTTGCGACACTGCGCAAAGACTTCAGATCGCGAACAAATTCGTTTCACTGATTCAGGCGCGCAGTTTGCCATAAAGCATTGACTGACATCAATCATCGCTTCGGCGCAGGCCTTTGCGGGATACAACTGAAATGCGTCCAGTGTGTCCACGATCGATCCACCAATCGAATTTTCATATGGAACCAAACCATAATCCAGCCTTCCAGAGGAAACTTCGCTGAAGACAGAATCGATCGAATCAAGCGGAGTCGATTCGACGCTTGATCCAAAATGTCGAAGCGCAGCGAGATGGCTGAATGTTCCTTCTGGTCCGAGGAATCCAACGCGCAGCGGAAGTTCGAGTCGAAACGAGCCAGACATGATCTCGCGAAAGACTCCTTCGATTGTTCGATTGGAAAGTGGACCTTCATTGCGGGAGATTGCTCGATCGATGACCGCGCGCTCTCGGTCGGGCGCATAGATCGGTAGTGTTGCGGCTCGTTTGACTTCGCCCACTTGCGACACGACTCTTCCACGCTCACAGAGCGCTTCGACGATTCGGCGATCGATCTCATCGATTTGACGACGATATTCATCGAGAGTTTTTTTTGGGTCATTCATTTCAGGAGCCATTGTTTATTAAAAAGATTGGCGCGTTGGAGTCTATGAAATCACTTTGCATCGAGATCTAGTTCAGGAAAATCGTCGCGCACGCGTTCAACCTGGTCCATATTGGCAAGCAAGAGTGCTGACAATTCTGGGTCAAAGTGTTTTCCAGCTTCATCAGCAAAAAACTTCTCAATGCGCTCGCGTGGCCAAGGTTCCTTGTATGCCCGCCGCGATCCAAGTGCGTCATAGACATCGGCTACTGCGGTGATGCGTGCAAAAAGAGGAATCTCGCACCCGCGAAGTTTTTTTGGATATCCACTGCCATCCCATTTCTCGTGATGGCTGAGCGCCACTTCCGCTGCGGGGTCATCGAGATTTGATCGTGATCCCAAGAAAATACCTTCACCAATTTCCGCATGTTTTTCCATTTCGGCGCGTTCCAAAGCATCGAGTTTCCCAGGCTTTTGCAGAATTGCATCTCTAACACCAACTTTCCCGACATCATGAAGAATCGCGGCAATCCGAAGTAATTCGTGTTGGTTATTGCGCTCAGCCTGCGAAACACCGTGAATGTCCGCCCACGCATCGTAAAGAATTTTCGAAATGCCAGCGACGCGTTTCACATGTCCGGCGGTTTCCGTTGGATCTCGAAGTCTCGCCATTTCAACCATCCGAAAAATTAGGGTCTCTGCCCATTCTGCTTGTTCTTCGGAGCGCGCGATTGCGACCGCAGTGGCAACGAGTTGTTTCTGTGCACGCGATGCGTGCGCATGATGTTTCACTCGTGCGACGAATTCCAAACTTGGGGGCAATTTTTCGATGTAATCCGCGGCGCCGCGAGCAAACGCATCGGCTTTAATTTGTGGATCTTGTGTTGCCGAAAGAACGACGACCGAAGTTTCTGCAAGCTTCGGTTCGGCGCGATACGCAGTGACCAGATCCAATCCATGCCCATCGGTCATCGTGAGATCTTGAAGAATCACAGCAGGAAGAAGATCTTTCGCTCGTGCAAGAGCTTCTAACGCGAGACCACAGCCATGAACTCGCGCATTCGGATCACTCTGAAGGTGTCTACGAACCGCTTCGATAATCATTGGCTGATCGTCAACGACAAGAACGTCGTAAATCTCAGTAGTTTGTTTGGGTGGTTCGCTCACGACGCAAGAGTATCCGAGGAGTGATCGTGGGCGACTTGCAATCGATCATCATTCATCTTGAGGTACATTACTTCACTCGCAATTATTCAATCGGATGCTGCGAAAGAAGAAACGATTTTATGACTGAACTTCCCTTACCACGACGAACATTCGCGATCATCTCGCATCCAGACGCCGGCAAGACGACGCTGACAGAGAAATTGCTGTTGTATGGCGGTGCTTTGGACTTGGCAGGTTCGGTCACGGCGAGAAAGTCCCAGCGTGCAACGGCGAGCGACTGGATGGAGTTGGAAAAGCAGCGAGGCATCTCGATCAGTTCGACGGTGCTTCAATTTGACTACGACGGCTTTCGCATCAATTTGCTTGATACACCTGGACACAATGATTTTTCTGAAGACACATATCGCGTTTTGACCGCAGTCGACGCCGTCGTCATGGTCATCGACTCTGCCAAAGGGATCGAAGCGCAGACTCGTAAATTGTTTGAAGTCTGTCGAAAGCGGGGAGTGCCGATTTTTACATTTATGAACAAGTGCGATCGTCCGATGCGCAGCCCGATCGAATTGATCGACGAACTCGAATCTGTTCTCGGCATCACGGCATTTCCAGTCAATTGGCCGCTTGGTTCAGGGCCGACATTCCGAGGGGTTTTTGATCGACTCACACATCAAGTTCATCTCTTTGAGCGCACGAAGGCTGGCGCATATGTCGCGCCAGTCAAAGTGGTCGGTCTTGAAGATCCAGCGATCTGCGAAAAACTGGACGAGCTTGATTATGTTCGTGCCCGCGAAGAGATCGAACTTCTCCAAGGCGCAGGCGAGACATTTGACGAAGTACGCGTCGCATCTGGCGCGGTGACCCCTGTGTATTTCGGCAGCGCATCAAATAATTTCGGCGTTCAACTATTGCTCGACGGATTTCTTGCGCACTCGGTTGGTCCTGGTCCGCGTCCTGCGGGCGATCGCATCATCCAGCCGAATGATTCGCAATTCAGCGGATTTGTTTTCAAGATTCAGGCGAATATGGATCCTCGACATCGCGATCGCATTGCATTTGTGCGCGTTGTCTCTGGAGCGTTCACCCGCGAAATGACGGTCATTCATGCACAAAGTGGTCGACGCATTCGGCTCTCCAATGCGCAGAAACTTTTTGGTCAACAACGCGAGACTGTCGAAGAAGGGCGCGCGGGCGATGTCGTTGGAATTGTGGGGCAAGATGCGCTGCGCATCGGTGACACCCTGACGGAAGATCGAACGATTGTCTTCAACGAAATTCCAAGATTTGCGCCCGAGTGCTTTACATATCTCAATAATCCGCAACCTGGCAACGCGAAAAAGTTTCAACTCGGCATCGAACAGCTTCTTCAAGAGGGTGTAGTCCAAATGTTGATGGTTGGGACGGGGCAGTTTCAGCGTCCTTTGCTGACGGCGGTTGGTCCACTTCAATTCGAAGTTGTGCAGTATCGCTTGAAGGCGGAGTATGGCGCCGAGTCGAGGTTGGAACCATCCCGCTGGAAGATCGTGCGATGGTGGCGAAAACCCGGCGCCCCCAATGATTGGACGCCCGACTTGCTCTCGGATGCAACGGTCGGAACAGATCGAGATGATCAACAGATCATTCTTTTCACAGATGAATGGGCGTTGAAACAATTTTCACAGCGGAATGCGGGTGTCGAACTTTCTCCTATTCCGTGGGTTGATTGAGCAGAGTCTCGAGCGCATTGATAATGGGAAATCCCTCGATCGACCGATGCTTCATTTTAGAAATCGATTTGAAATCGCAGCGAGCCGACCAGCGCATCGTCAAGAGCCCCGCTTGGTGTTCCAATCCACTGTAGATCGGGTTGGATCGAGAACGAAGGCGTGATCTGAAAGATGTAATAAAATTCAACATTCTTTTCACTACCTCCCGGTGATGCGGGAAGTCCATATTCGGTTCCAAGTGGAGTAATTCCAGCAGAGTTTGTGAACAGCGTCCACGAGCCCATCAAGCCAAACGAATCATCTTGTCGACCTGGAATAATCCCTGAGAATGTCACGCCGCTGTTGAAGCCCCATTCGACTGGATTACGACTTGGATCGCTCCACGAAAGTGCGCCGAAGAGATTTACCTTTGGTCCTGAATCAGTCGCGCCTTCAGCGGCCCAAACTGTTTGGAGTGCAGTGCCATAAAAACCATACGCGTTCTCAATCACTGTTGTGACAAGATCTCCTGTTGCCGGATCGATTGGGCCGGTTAATCCGGTTTGTCCGAGATGCACCCAACCGCCACCTTTCACCAATCCGTCGTAACCCTTGCCAAGCGACCAGTCAAATTGCAGTTCGCTCATCAGCATTGCGGATTCGGTGTTGTCGAAGAATGTCGATGGCCCGCGCCCTCCTGTCGAAGGTCCGTTATCGTCAGAATCTGCGTTCCATGAATTTGTCGATCCGTCATACCAAGCAGCTTGCCAAGAAATCTGTTCTGTCGGTTTCAAAGCGATCTCCAGTCCAGTTGCAGGATCACCCCAAATTTCAATGTATTGCGCGATACCAGAAACATATCCGCCATAGTTGCTCATAAAATCTGAAGTGCCGTTTATAAATGCAAAGTTTGCCGCTGCGTCCGACTTTCCAAACTGTACTTCCAGTAAATCGCCGAAAACTTTTTGTCTCCAATAGAGCGCGGAAATAATGACTGGGGAGTAATTTTCGCCAGGATAATTCCCGTTATAGAACACAAAGTCTCCGATGGGATAATCCTGATGCGTCAGTTTGTTGTATGCCTGCATTTCAATGTGAAAAGTTCCTCCGTCAATCTCTGCAAATTTTTTCGAATCAACCTCGAACATTAAATCAAGAAACGCTTGTCCCCAAAATCCGGTGCGAAGACCGCCCATTGTGTTTTGCGAGAAATCAACAGTCAGACTTCCATTGAAAGTGATTCCTTTCTCACCGATGGAATCGCGGACTCCGAAGAAATTGCCGAGGACTCCATATTCCGGTTCTGCAGAAACAGTCTCCGTCATCGACTCTGCAGGAGCTTGCGAAACTTGAGTAGGAGTTGTTGGATTGGTGGGACAAGGCGCTGTCAGAATAAATACACAAGCATTAAGAGATATCAGCATGACTAATGCTATGTAAAATCGGTTGAATCCTGCTTAGTATCATTTGCTCTTTCCATTTGTAACACTTCGTCTGCAAAGAACAATGAATCTGCAACGACCAATCGCTATTCTGTTTGATCTTGACGGAACGCTCGTTGATTCTGTGGGCGACATCGCAGATGCGGCGAACAAAATGCTTGCGCAACTTGGATTGCCATCGTGCCCAGACGCGGACATTCGCCACTTCGTCGGCAATGGCGTGCGCTTGCTTGTTGATCGCGCAATCACCCGAGACATTGCTGGCGGCGCTCCTGAAGAACAGATCAATGTTGCTACTGAAATCTTCAGGGAAATTTATTCTCGCGGTTGTGTCGCTCGCACCGCCCTCATGCCGCACGCTCGTGAAACATTGCAATCTCTCGCAGCTGAAGGTGTGATCTTGAGTGTCGTCACCAACAAACCAGAAAATCCAACGCGGCAGATCCTCGACCACTTCAAGCTTTCTGCAATGATCTCATCGATCATCGGCGGAGATACGCTCGCAGTTCGCAAGCCCGATCCCGCAGTCGTGCACGAAAGTTTTCGTCGCGCTGGGTTGAATCAGTCATCACACGCTTGGTTCGTGGGAGATTCACATACAGATGTGTTGGCTGCGAAGAGCGCAGGAATATCGTCGATCATTGTGCGCGGTGGATACAACCACGGAGAGCCTGTGGAGGAATTGGATCCACCACCAGACGCAATCGTCGATCATTTGGCAGAAGTGCTGACGATGTATCGCGCAGCAAAATCTATTTGATTTCAGCGCGACTGTCTGTTGTCGCTGCGACAACAGCACCAAGAGGTTTGCCAGCGTGCGAGATCCGCCAAACATGACCTGTAAATGTGCTTTGCAAATGTGTCACGCCAGGACGAATATTGCAATAAAACTTTGGCTTTCCACTCGAGTCAATCCAGTCAATCGACACATCCTCGCTGCGCTTATTGATGAAGTGAATTGTCGTGGGCTCGCTCGCGGTTGGCGGTGAGGCGCTCGGCATTTTGTCTGGCGTTATCCACGCGAGTTCTGGTTCGGTTGGTTGATCGCCGCGCTTATTTACAGGCCATACGAATGGTGTGAATGTATTTGGATCGAAACCTGCAAGATGTGCAAGACCTTCTGCTTTCAATTCCGCCCGTCGATCTGGTCGAACATATTTCCACGAACCATCACCAAAAATTTCAGTCAACAGCGCCGCAAGTTTCGGGTCATACAACTTCAGTTTTTCCCGCGTATCAATGGGACCGTGCTCGTTGTCATTGACTCGGTTGGAATCGAACCATGACTGCGCGCCTTCCGCCCAATATTCCATGCGATTTTCCATCGCATACGTTCCCTTCCATAAACCCTCCGCCGTCGCGGCATCGAAGACCTGTTGCAATCGCGCGTCAAATGTTGGATCAACTGTGTTCATTCCCATCTCGTGAATCGCATGCGCGAATTCGTGCAAGAGAATGTTCTCTGTGGAATATGGATCGCCCCGTAAACAGAGAAGATTTTCCTCGCCACAACTGACCGCAGGACGGGAAGTCGTAGCGCCAAGCCCGCGCGCACGACGATTCCAGAAATTGCGTGGCGTGAGATCGCTGTGTTCGGGCACATCGGTGGTCATTTCCGTTGGTGCCATGACCGCAAATCGCACGCCGTTCTTTGCCATAGCGCGCAGAATTTCTGGGCGTTGTCCAATCTCTTTTCGAATCAAATATGTCGCTTCAAGCAATGCATAATCCGAAACCTTCGCAGAGCCGACGACGGGAAAGCCTTCCACAATCACACATTTTGTATAAAACGGCGAAAGTGAAAATTGCGCAACAATTTCTGGCGGGGGAGTGATGACGGTATCGGTGGTTCCCGAAGCCAAGCCGATGAGTTGGATATTAAAAAACAAAGCAAAAAGAAACTGTGTGTTTCGTGCCACTTGTCAAGTGTAATGCCTCATCATTCGTACTTGGAGACTTTACGAACACCTGTGTACAATTTATAGCATGAAAACTTTTCCTAACGTTTATCTCGTTTGGATTACATTTTCGCTCACATCAGCCATCAGTTCATACGCACTTGCGCAATCGCAAGTTGGACCAGTGTTGCAGCGAGCTGCGGTGGTCGAGAATCACAAGTTGAACTTGAACGACCACCCTGAATTGAAGCCGCCTGTTTTCTATGACCCTTGGCACATCATGAATGGAATTGAACGCGCGCAATTTGGTGCGGACTTGTTAAGCCCAAGAACTTTCTTGCCGCTGTTTGATCCGAGACCTATAAAAAGCGAAATTGATCTGAGTAAGGTGGATAATCCATTTGGTTTCACGCCACTTAATCCGATTTTCCCAGATCCTCTTGAAGTCCCCATGCGTCCAATTCGTGGCTTGGAACATGTTCTGTATGAACAATGCAGCACTATGTCCAACATTTATTACACACTTGTGATGCAAAGTCTTTCGCGCACATTGCCAGGCTATGGCAATTTTGCTGGCGTGGGCCGACTTGATGTCAATTTTCTCACAGTGCTAGCCAAAACTCCAGGACTAGGCACAAGCGCAGTGCAAATTCTTTTCCGTCAGCACAATGTTTTTGGGCAACCTTCGGATTGGACCCCTGGTCGCGCATCTGGTTCTTACTTTTTTATGGACTCTCTGCAAAATGCAAACAACACCACGCTGAATATCGTCGGTTTCCAACAAGGACTTCTTGACGACAGACTTGTCTTGAGTGTTGGCAAATTGCATCCGAATCAATATTTTATGTTGAACTTTTATGCCAACGACGAATCACGCCAATTTCTCAATGGTTCATTCGACGGAAACAGCGTTTTTCAGCCTGCGCAAGGCACATATGCTCCTGGCTTTGTTGCGCAGATGATTCCTTGTGATGACATTTATATCAATACCGCCATATTTGATATTGCTGATTATCCGGGTGATTCATTCCAAAATATAAACGCAGGTTTGTATTGGGCTGGTGTGGAAGTTGGATGGACTCCAAATTGGCTGGGCACTTTTTCTCGATACAACGTGACTTTTGGGACGACCAATGCTGGCAACCTGTCCTATTCCGGATACGGCGATGTCACTGGAATCAAACAGAACAACTCGATGATTGGATTTCTTGCACAGCAACAAATTAGTGATTGGCTTGGCGTCTTTGCAGAATATGGATTGGGGGATAGCACAGGCGCAGTAGCGCAACAAGAACTGAGCGTTGGTCTTTCGATTGTGCGTCCGTTCGGTCGTCAGGATGACGACTTTGGAATCGCTTTCGCATGGACGAAGCCGAATAATAATTATGGCAATGAGGTTCCTGGCAGCGAACCACAGAGCGCCACCGTGCTTGAAACTTTTTACCGTTTGCAAATCACGAATAGCATGCAGCTTTCTCCTGACTTACAGGTGTCATTCGATCCAGCAAGCGGCGATGGCAGTCCTGTGGTGGCGCTTGCTCTGCGGCTGAAGATGCAATTCTAAATCCCACTACTATCTTCTCATGAGCAAAAATACATACGTCATGTTGATTGCATCTATGACCGCATGCGGCGGATTATTGTTTGGATATGACGTGGGCGTGATCAGTGGAGCGCTCTTGTTTCTTGGGAAAAACTTTTCGCTCACCGATACAGGTCAAGAAGTAGTCACAAGCGCAGTGTTGGTCGGAAGTTTTTTTGGAGCGCTCGGTGCAGGTTGGTACACCCGCCGATTTGGCGGGCGTTCTGCAAATATGTTGGCTGGCACCATTTTTGTCATTGGTGCATTTGCAAGTGCTGCTTCGGATAGCGCAGAAACACTCACAATCTCACGACTTCTTGTTGGTGTTGGCATTGGAATCACCGCGGTCGCCGCACCGCTGTATGTCGCTGAAATCGCACCACCTGATCGCCGCGGCATGATGATCACGCTTTATCAACTCTTTATCACCATTGGAATCATGGTCAGCTATATCGTTGATCTCGCTTCCGCTCCACATTGGCGCGTGATGTTCGGGCTTGGCGCTGTGCCCGGAGTCGTACTGGCAGTGGGAATGAGTTTCATGCCTTCGAGTCCGCGTTGGCTTGCATCGCGTGGGCGTATGACCGAAGCGAAAAAAGTTCTTGATCGCACACTCGAGCCAGCGATGGCGGAGACTGCCTTGCGAGAAATTCAAGCCGATCTTGATGCTCAAAAAAGTCAACCTCATTGGTGGCTTGCATTTCGATCCCGCGCCGCAAGAAGGGCGTTGGTCATCACCACAACTTTGGCGGTCTTCCAACAACTCATCGGGATCAACGCGATCATTTACTACGCGCCGCGTATTTTTCAAAAAGCCGGATTTTTAGATGATAAAGCCGCGCTGTGGGCCACTTTGGTTGTTGGACTTGTGAATGTTGTCGCCACTTTCATCACGATTGGGATGGTGGATAAAACTGGACGGCGCAAGTTGCTGATCTATGGTTTGGCCGGCATGGTCACATCTCTTGGTATTTTGGGAATCGCATTCAAGCAGTTTGATAGTTTGGATAGTCAAAAAACTTCACAGCAAGCATCGACTGCAACAACGCCCACAACTGCTGTAACTCCCGCTGCCAGTACATCTGTGGACGTCGCTTCGCCAAAGGATCTTCCAAGCACTCCCGAAGGATCAGAAACTTTGGCGTGGCTCACACTCGTGTGCGTGGTTGTCTATATCGCGTGCTTCGCATTCAGTATGGGACCGCTGGTGTGGGTGTTGATTGGAGAAATGTTTCCATTGCAGGCGCGCTGTACAGGAAATGCGATTGCGTGTGGAGGAAACTATTTTGCCAACTTTATTGTTGGCGCAACATTTCTCTCAATGCTCAGTGCGTTTGGCGCCAGCAATACTTTTCTCCTCTTTGCCAGTATGGCAATGTTCGCGCTGCTTTTTGTGTTGTTCTTCCTTCCAGAAACAGCGGGACGAACGCTGGAGGAAATCGAGCGCGATTTGGGCGAGCCTTCGTCATCGGAAAATCCACGGACTTCCTAGGCGTATAACTTTCTGAAAATTCTAATGCGGAAACATTGAATTTGTTGTTCAATATGCTCTATGAATATCTCAAGACGATCGTTTGTCGCAGCCTCACTCGCCGCGCCATTTGCGTTTCCTTCACTTTTGAACATTCGCACTGGGCGCCCATGGAAAAATGAAAAAATCAGAATCGCCAAAGTGGGATGTGGTGGCATGGGTTCGAGCGATCTCTCAGAGGTTGCCAAGCACAAGTCCGTAGAAATTGTTGCGCTGTGTGATATTGATCGCAGACAACTCGATGTGCTTCGACTTGGCAGCAAGGACAAGGATGGAAAGGTCATCGCGCCGCTCTTTGCTTCAGCTGTCGCATTCGCCGATTGGCGCGAGATGTACGCAAAGATGTCCGACAAGTTTGATGCGGTTGTGGTCAGCACCGCAGATCACATGCATGCTCCCATTGCGATGGAAGCGCTCAACCGAGGCAAGCACGTTTATTGCCAGAAGCCTCTCGCGCAAGGTGCATATGAAAATCGACGATTGGCTGCAGTCGCTGCATCGAAACCTTCACTGGTAACCCAGATGGGCACTCAACGCATCGCAACAAAATGGCGTCGCTATGGCGGGAAGTTATTGCGCGATGGAGCCATTGGACCTGTCAAGGAAATTTATGCGTGGACTAATCGGCCAGCAGGATGGTGGCCACAGGGGAATCCTCGTCCAGAAGGAAGCGATCCGATTCCAGAGTGGCTCTCGTGGGATTTATTCTTGGGAGTCGCTCCAGTTCGCCCTTTCAAAGATGGATACACACCATTCAATTGGCGCGGCACGATTGACTGGGGAACTGGCGCATTTGGTGACATGGGTTGCCATATGTTGGATGTTCCGTTTTATGAATTGCAACTTGGGCGACCACTCACTGCGTACTGCACGCCAGTCAAGCCTTCGACAGATCAATTTCCTGAAAGTGAATCTGTGGTGTTGACATATGCGGCAACGCCAAAGACTTCCAAGTCTGGTCTTACGCTGAAATGGTTTGACGGTGGGCAATTTCCAGATTTCAAGGCGATCGGATTACCCACAGGATGGGAAGGGGGCAAAGGTGGCGAAGATGTTGTGAAGGGTGATGGTGGGGTGATCTTGGTCGGCGAACAGGGAATCATGTGGTTCCCAATTGATAGCGCGTGGGCGCGGATTTTCGTAGATGGAAAAGCGGTGGAGTTGAAACCAGAGGATTTGAAGAGTTCGAATCACTGGCACGATTGGATTGATGCGTGCCTTGCCGGCAAGAAGGATGCATGTGCTTCTCCATTCGAGAAAGCGGGGCCTATGTGCGAAAGTCTTTCGATTGGAGCAATGAGTTCGTTGGATCCAGGAAAGACATTGCAGTACGACGAAGCAAGTTGCACATTCACTAACAGTCCCGTGGCAAGTGCGATGCTCAAGCGAACATATCCCAGCGGATGGAAGGTTGAAAACCTGTAATGCGTACAGAAAAGCAATGAACAATCATTCAACCGCGGCTCCCAAACATTGGCGTTGGATTTCTTGTGCGCTCTGATTTTGTTGTTGACCTCGAGTATGGCCACAACTTGATGCGCAACCTGCCCTGACTCGAACTTTTAGGGTACGAAGAACTTCCGCCAAAAGATCAAGGTGCAATAAATGACGGTTCGCTCTTCATTTCATACTGATGTAACCAATTCAGCGTGGCGTTATCACGGTCTGGACTTCATCCGCGCATCGATGCTGCTGCTTGGAGTGGTGCTTCATGTTGCCGCGAGTTTCGTCGAAGGGCCTGCGGGTGCGGAGTGGCCATACCGCGATCCCAACCCCACGCCTTGGGCTGGAATCATCGTGTTGGCAATTCATATTTTTCGCATACCAGCGTTCTTTGTAATGGCTGGATTCTTCGCCGCACTCATTCAAGATCGCAACGGTTTGATCGCACTTGCTCGAAATCGATTCTTTCGCATTGCACTCCCATTTGTAGTGGGATGGGTATTGCTTTTTCCAATCGTCAACATGAGTTTTCTTGTTGGCATTATGCGCGAGTTTGGTTCTGATGCGGATGCACAGACAGCGAAAGCCGCGATTGCTGTTGCAGTGCTTTCCAATCCGTGGGCAAACCCGCATCCCGTTCATCTTTGGTTCTTGTATTACCTCTTGATGCTGTATGCGATTGTGTTGATCATTTTTCCATTGAGCAGATTCGCACCGGCAAGTCTGCGCACGCTCGTGGAGCAATCCACTCATGCATTGATGCAAGGTCGACTGCGCTTGCTTCGTATGCCAATTCTCGTCGCATTGACTTGGCTGGCAATGCTTCCGATGAAAATGCCATCGATCGATACCCCAAGGAGTTTCATGCCGCAGTGGCATGTTCTGGTCTGTTATGGATTCTTTTTCGCAGTTGGCTGGGTGATGTTTCTACAGCGCGGGATGATCGAATCTTTGCAAGCGTGGGCTGGAACACGCATAATTTGCGGGGTGATTGCACTGGTGGTATCGCTGGCACTCGCCGCATCGTGGTTTGGATCGCTCTTCAGCGGAAGTGACACCGCAAGCACCACAATGCAGACACTGTTGCTTTATTCGCAAGCATCCATTGCCATAACAGTGTGGCTATTGATTTTCGGCGGAGTGGGACTTGCTGAGCGCATGATGCGACGGCCCCGCAGCATCGTGCGATACATATGCGACTCGTCCTATTGGATATATTTCGTCCACTTGCCGATCTGCGTCTTGGTTGTCGTCGCACTTCGCGACTGGAGCGCATCGGGAATGATCAAACTCTCGGCAGCGGTCAGCATTTCGATCGCCATATCATTGCTGAGTTATGAAGCGGTTCGTGCCATAATGCCACAACGCATACGCTAGCGCATTCGTTTTTTCATGCGGCGCAATCGTCAATCACTCGTCGACAGTAATGTCAATAATTTTGTCGCCAGCAACGATCTTGTCAACCACCTCGATACCCTTGGTCACCTTGCCGAAGCAAGTATGAACTCGGTCGAGATGTGCCGTGTTCTTACGGCTGTGGCAAACAAAAAATTGCGATCCACCAGTGTTCTTGCCCGCGTGCGCCATCGAAAGCACTCCGCGATCATGATGCTGATTTCCGCCGCTTGTTTCGCAATTGATCTTCCAGCCAGGGCCACCAGATCCGCTGCCAGTTGGGCAACCACCTTGAATGACAAAGTCAGGAATGACCCTATGAAAATTTAGTCCTTTATAGAACCCTTGCTTTGCGAGCTTGCGAAAGTTGGCGACGGTATTTGGCGCATCGGTGTCGAAAAATTCGACGACCATGTCGCCCTTGGCGGTCTTGATGGTTGCTGTTGACATGAAACGAGTATAGGTAAATACGGTTCGCGGGCAATTCCTCTGCGATGTTCAGCGTGCCTAAACTTGGCGAGCCTTCTAATGACCAAAGATCAAAGCCAATTCAATTCTTCGCCGCTCATTCTTCTCACCGGCGCAAGCGGATATGTCGGCGGCCGACTTCTGCAATTGCTCGAAGCCAACGGTTGCCGAGTGCGATGTTTGGCTCGACGCCCAGAAGTTCTCAAGTCGAAAGTTGCCGCTAACACGGAAGTGATTGCTGGCGATGTGTTGAATCGAGCCAGCCTCGAAAGCGCGCTGCAAGGTGTTCGTGTTGCGTATTACCTGGTCCACTCGATGGGTGCGGATGAATCATTCGAATTAGCCGATCGAAGAGCCGCTCAGAACTTTGGTCAAGCCGCGAAGGCTGCGGGAGTCGAGCGGATTATTTATTTGGGTGGATTGGCCAGTGACACAGAGGAACTCTCGCCACATCTTCGCAGTCGCCGCGAAGTTGGCCAGATTCTGCGCGAATCGACCGTGCCAGTCTTGGAATTTCGCGCATCAATCATTATTGGTTCCGGCAGTTTGTCTTTCGAGATGATTCGTTCTCTTGTTGATCGCTTGCCGATCATGATCACTCCCAAGTGGGTCAAGATGCCAGCGCAGCCAATCGCGATTGATGATGTGTTGGCATATCTGATGGCGGCGGTTTCGTTGCCTATCGAACAATGCCGTATCTACGAAATAGGTGGCGCAGATCAGATGTCATATGCGGACATCATGCGCGTCTATGCGCGCCAACGAGGCATGCGATGCAGAATGATTCCCGTGCCAGTGTTGACTCCATTCTTGTCCAGTTTGTGGCTTGGATTTATCACGCCGCTCTATGCGCGCATTGGTCGCAAGTTGGTCGCAAGCATCGTTCACACGACGGTTGTTCGTGACAACGCTGCTTTGACAGTTTTTCCAGTTCGGCCGATCGGCGTCGAAGCCGCTGTACACCGCGCGCTCCGCAGTGACGAAGAACGATTCGCAACGACGCGTTGGTCAGATGCGCTCTCTTCTTCTGGATTGCAGTCGCCTGAATTGGCCGGCTCGCCTGCCGCATGGGGCGGCGTCAAATTCGGTTCACGCTTGGTCGATTCACGGACGATTCGCGTCGACATGACACCAGCACTCGCGTTTCGCGCCATAGAAAAAATCGGTGGGGAGAATGGCTGGTACGCCTGGAATTGGCTTTGGAAAGTGCGCGGAGCGCTCGACTTGATTGTGGGTGGCATTGGAGTTCGGCGAGGTCGTTCATCACCAACAACTTTGCATGTCGGAGACGCGCTCGACTTCTGGCGTGTAGAAGTGATCGAGCCAAATCATCGACTTCGTTTGCTCGCCGAAATGAAGTTGCCGGGGCGCGCGTGGCTGGAATTTGAAGTCACTGCCGATGGTTCATCTGCGATCATTCGGCAGACGGCGATCTTCGACCCCGTTGGACTCAGTGGACTTGCATATTGGTATGGGATCTATCCACTGCATCAAGTGATTTTTCGCGACATGCTTCATGGCATAGCGCGTGCTGCGAAGAGCGAAAGTAAATAGAGAATGGTCTCTTTTTGCGTTTGCGTGTGATTTAAACTATATATATAGATGTGTATTCGCTTCGCACTTCACTTTGCGGAATTCTCGCGGTGCATTTCTTGTCTACGACAGCGGCTGCACAAGCCACGCCCATGCCGAGACCATTTGATCCTGTTGTGACGCCTCGCGCACCAAACACTCCTGAAAAAAATTCAATACAAGTTGAGCAAGAAAAATCGGTGGGTCCGCAAAGCGCCACATCCGCCATTGCATCAAGTTCAGGAACTTGGCCTTGGCAATCAAGCGCCATGACGGGTGATATGTTTGGTGTTCGCACTGTTCTGCAAGATGCGGGGCTGACTTTGCAAGGAACTGCAACACTTGACTTTGTCAACGTGCTGAATGGCGCTCCTGTAAACGGTTTCACCATGATCTCGCTTATCGATATCAATTTGACTATTGAGGCGGAAAAATTGCTCGGCCTCAAGGGTGCAACATTTTTTGCGGATTTCCAAACAGCGGGCCAAACTCGGTCGCCGGCGGAATTGGTTCCAGATTATTGGGGCTTTGATGTCATCAATTCATATTCACCATATACAGCGTTGGCGCAATATTGGTATCAGCAAGAAATCATCGGCGATCGATTGCAATTCAAGTTCGGCAAGATCGACGCCAATGTTGACTTCGCAGTTCCATGTACGGGTTTGAACTTCATCAATAGTGCGGCCTATTACCCATCAACAATGGTGCAGGACATGCCAACATATCCGCTACAAGCAGGCGGATTGGAGATTCTCGCACAGCCCTTCGATAATTTCGAAGCGCGATTTGGCTTCTTTGATGGCTCGAACAACTACGCCAATCCAACCACTGGCGCAACTGGATCGAATACCGGAACCAATGGATTAAGCACTTTTCTGTGGGATAATCCTGGGAGCTATTTTCTCATCGCAGAGGCCGGACCAAATTGGAAAATCGACGACAACGAAGGCAAGTTTCGCGCAGGTTGGTTTGAGCAAACAGGAAGTACTGATACGAATGGTGTCACTGGCTCTGGATTTGGCACGGGGCCCTATGGCGTGTACGCATATGCCAATCAACATTTCTTTGATCCCGATGGGAACGAGAAAAATTTAGGATTGGAAGTCTTTGGACAATTCAGTTGGAGCGATCCAACACGAAATCCATCGCAGTGGGGAATGATGCTGGGTGCGCAGTGGCAGGGGGTGATCGAGTCGCGGCCCAATGACACCGTAGGTTTTCTCTGGGCATATACGAAATTCAGCAGTAATGAAGCGCTCTCCACATCGCCAGGTTCATCGGAAGCAATTCTGGAAGCTTTCTATAACGTGCAAATCAACCCTTGGTTTTCAATTGAGCCAGACATTCAATACATCAGCCAACCAAGTTCTGATGCGACCTCGAATATTTCTGGCGCATGGTTGTTGACAGTTCGTTTGTCATTCGTTTTCTGAACGATCCCCTTTCAAACAACAGAATCGCCTGGTTTGTTGGAAAATTTGAACCCGAACCGCCATCGACATGCTTTTCGCCATGAACTGTAACCTCCGACGATGAAGGAAACATTCGTGGATCTTGGCATGGGGAAGGAATTGCTTTCGCAATTGACTGCTCTTGGATATGAAGAGCCAACACCAATTCAGAAAGCTGCGATCGCGCCATTGATGGAAGGCCGGGATTTACTCGGTCAAGCGGCGACCGGTACAGGGAAAACTGCCGCATTCGCTCTGCCAATCTTGCAGCGCATTGGTCGAACGAAGCCCGTCGCGAATAAGCCATTCGCTTTGGTCTTGGTGCCAACGCGCGAACTTGCGGTGCAAGTCTCCGAAGCCTTTCACAAATACAGCAAAGGTTTCGGAACTTCTGTCGTGCCAATTTATGGCGGCCAAGAATTTCGCAGACAGATCATTGCGCTCGATCGTGGCGCACATATTGTCGTCGCGACACCTGGTCGTGCGCTGGATCATTTGCGCCGAGAGACGCTTGACCTGAGCGGCCTTCAAACATTAGTGCTCGACGAAGCCGACGAGATGCTCGATATGGGATTCGCGGAAGATCTCGAACTCATCATGGAAGCAACGCCGAAGGTCCGACAGACCGCGCTTTTTTCCGCAACGCTTCCGCCGCGTATCGCTTCGATTGCGGAACGACATCTTAAAAATCCTGCGCGCATTTTGATTCCGCGTGACAAAGGTACGAAGGGTTCCATACCTAAAGTGCGTCAGACTGCATATCTCGTTCCGCGATCTCACAAGATCGCGGCGCTTGGTCGGGTTCTCGATTTGGAATCGCCAAAGCTCGCCTTGATTTTCTGTCGTACGCGCATTGAAGTCGATGAACTTGCTGATCGACTCGTCGGTCGTGGATATCGAGTTGAAGCTTTGCACGGTGGCATGTCGCAGGTTGAACGCGACCGTGTCATGAAGAAAGCTCGGGGTGCAATGGTGGATTTGGTGGTTGCGACCGATGTTGCAGCGCGTGGAATTGACATTGATCACTTGACGCATGTCGTCAACTTCGATGTACCGGCTTCTCCAGAATCCTATGTGCATCGCATTGGTCGCACGGGTCGTGCGGGTCGGGAGGGAGTGGCAATCACTCTTGCCGAACCGCGGGAACTTCGCCTTCTACGCAATATCGAATCGATGACGAAGCAGAAGATCGGCGTCTCGACAGTCCCAACACCTCTGGATGTGAAGGCGCGTCGATTGGATATCACCAAGGGCGCGATTCGAGAGATTCTCCTCGCAGGAGAACTGGAAGGATTCCGCGTAGTTGTCGAGACTCTCGCCGCTGAATTTGATCCAATGGAAATCGCCGCCGCCGCCGTTCGGATGGCGCACGAAGCGACTGCTGGTGAAAGTGCAAACGAAGACGATGTGCATATTCCTGCCATCGAAAGTTTCTCTCGGCCGAAATCTTCCGACCGTAGTGGGCCTCGAAAAGATTTTGCTCCGCGTACATTCGAAGGCAAAGGAACCGGGAAGAAGCAGCGCACTTGGGATAACAAAAGCGGATCTCCAGGTGCGGGAGCGCGTGGTGGTGCAGGTGGCGGTGATCGCGGCGGCGAGCGCGGGCGCGGTAACAACCCACGCGATATGGTGCGGATTTTTATATCTGGTGGAACTCGAATGGGAATCCGTCCAGCAGACATTGTGGGCGCAATCGCCAACGAAGCGCAAGTCAATCCACGCGGTATCGGCGATATCGAAATCGCAGAAGCATTTTCAATCGTCGAATTGCCCGAAGGAGATGCGGATCATGTGATCGAAGCTTTGCGTGGAGCCACCCTTCGCGGGCGCAAGGTGAAAGTGCATCGTGATAAAGGCATCCGTAGTTGATATCGTCTTTAATAAATGTGCCAACAAGTTCATGTCACAATTCACAACTTGACAACTCAAACACCTAAAGGACACTTATGAAGCTCTCTGCAATATCGTTTATCGCGCCGTTTGTTCTTGCATCGCAGATTTTCGCGCAGGCACCCGCAGCACCAGCAACTCCAGCAACTCCAGCCGCGTGGCCAACCGACCAAGCTGGTCTGACGACGCTCGCCTCGACGCTAATCAATGGTTGGTTTGCAAAGATTGCTGCGAATGATCCTGCTGGAATCACTCAATATATGCAGCCGAATATTCAGGTTGTGGATTTTCAAGGGAGCACAGATCTTGCTCAGACTTTGGAAAAAATCAAGGGGCTTGCTTCAAAGTCACCAAGCAAGTCGACCGACGTCATAGCAACGCGAGTCGGTGATGCGCTGGTGACAACTTGCCTCTTGGCAGTCAATCAATCGTTTGACGGAAAAAAACTTCCATCAACCCCAGCGGCACGAATTGGTGTCTGGCAGATCGTCAATGGTTCTTGGCAGATTGCTGCGTGGGGTTCGCTGAATATGCCTGAAATTCGACCAGCGCCAAGCGCTCCAACATTCGCTGGCGACGCGGCGTTGAATGCAGAAGGCGCAGCATTGCTCGCAAAGTTCCTAGCGGCACAACAGACCAAGAATATGACCGCATTCGATGCGATGCTTGCCGAGGGAATGCAAGTCGTAAATTTTAAAGGCCAGAAATTGCGTGCGGATATGGTGAAGGGCGCTTCGATGGCGAAAACACAACCTCCGGTCATCGCGGATGCACGCACCACACGATGCGGAGATTTGACGATTGTCACTTGCAATCTGGCGATGGGTCAGAGCATTGCATTCAACACACTTCCACCAGATCCTGCGCCGTTTCTTGCTGTTTTTCAGGGATCCGGCGATGCCGCAAAGGTGATTGCAATCGCAAACACCAACAAACCAAAGTGAAGAAGAATCTTCGGCTTCAAGTTTGATTTAAATATTTCTTTCTGCGATCATTTTTAGAAAGACATCGACCACCCCAGGATCAAAGTGTGTCCCAGAATTTGTACGTATGTATTCAATTACCTTTTCCGTCGTCCAGGCCTTGCGATAGGGTCGATCTGATAAGAGCGCATCCCAGACATCAACAACCGCAAAAATTCGCGCCGCAAGCGGAATCTCAACGCCTTTCAGTTGTCGTGGATATCCAGTTCCATCCCATTTCTCATGGTGGCAGTATGGAATATCAAGTGATTTGGCAAGATATTTGATCGGTTCAAGAATGTCATACGCTCTCTGAGGATGCGTGCGCATAATCACCCATTCATCATCTGTGAGTGTTCCAGTCTTTCGAAGGATGTGATCTGGCACACCAAATTTTCCAATGTCGTGCAATAGAGCGCCGCGACGAACAGCTTCTAAGTCATCACCGGAAATCCCCGCTCGCTGAGCAATAATCGTGGTCAAGCCGGTGACCTTCTCGGAATGATCTTTTGTGGCAGAATCGCGCGTATCGAGCGCTCGCACCCAACCTTTCAGTGTCTCTTCATAGGAATCCTCCAACTCGCTGTGGAGCTTTTTCAGTTTCCCATGTCGATTCATCCGAATGATCATCTTGACACGCGCGCGAATCTCCATTCCATCGATTGGTTTGACAATAAAATCATCAGCACCCGCATCCATGGCATCAAGCTTTGATTTCTTGTCATCGCTCGCCGTCGTGAAGACAATTGGCACATCGCCAAGCACGGGGTGCAAGCGAATTCTTTTGCAGACTTCAAATCCGTCCATTCCCGGCATATGGACATCAAGTAAGATTAAATCTGGATAATTTTCGAAGGCTTTGCTCATCGCTTCCTCACCGCTCTGGGCAAATCGAAGGTCGTGTCCCAATCCAATCAACATAGATTCAAGCGTTTCGCGATTCGCGGCATTGTCATCGACGATCAAGATATTGATGCACTCATTCATATTCAATCCCAACTTATCGTGGCTTGGTGCTCTTTAAGCGCGAAAGTATTGTCTGCACAAGTTGCTTTAAGTTAACAGGTTTACTGTGATACTCATCGGCGCCAGCTTCTATGCATCTTTCTTGATCGCCAACCATTGCGCGCGATGTCAGCGCCAGAATAGGTATTGATTCAAAAAATCGGTCGGTACGGAGAGCCTTGATGGCATCAATTCCATTCATCAATGGCATCTGAATATCCATCAATACAAGTTCAGGATTGTGGTCGCGGACTGCTTTGATGGCCTCGAGCCCGTTTCGTGCTTGAATAATTCGAAACCCATGAGCCAGCAAATAGTCGCCGATTGTGCTCAAATTGATCTCGTTGTCGTCCGCGATGAGAATCAAAGGTCCCTCCGAGGCATCCCCGAGATTGGTCTCGCCGAGATTCTTGAAGGGCGGTGATAAATCAGTTGTTGATTGGCTCCATGGCAACGAGACAGTGAAACGACTGCCCGTGCCAATATCACTTTCAACCTTGACTGATCCGCCATGAAGTTCTGCAAGCCTTAAGACAAGCGAGAGCCCCAAGCCTGTGCCTGGGTACTGACGAGACACTTTGGAATCCAACTGTGTGAATGGGCGGAAAAGTTTCTCGATATCGATTGCTGAGATGCCAATACCGCTGTCAACAACCGAAATGTCCAAAGTGTTTCGTTCTCGATCGCTTTTCGTTTTAAGAACAACACTGCCTCCACCTTCCGTAAATTTCACGGCATTTGAAAGAAGATTGACCAGCATTTGTTTCAGACGCCGTTGGTCCGCATAAATCGTCGTTGCGTTTGGATCAAGTATCAACTCAATAGATATTTTCTTCTTTGTTGCAATTCCAGTGATGAAACGCAAACTCGCCTTGCACACATCTTCGACACTCGTAATGGACAAATCAAGATCCATCTTGCCAGCGCCGATCTTTGCGATGTCGAGCAGATCGTTGACCAAAGATAGTAGGTGTTGGCCACTCTCCGCAATCGTCTCGATTGATCTCGCTTGCTTCCGGTTCAGTTCGCCATAAATATTTTCAACAAGCGATTCGGAAAGCCCAAGAATTGCGTTGAGTGGCGTGCGAAGTTCGTGGCTCATTGTTGACAGAAAGTCATCCTTTGATTGCATAGCTCTCGACAGCTCTTTATTGGCAAGTGTAAGTGCGTGCGTGCGTTCTTCGACGACCTGTTCAAGACCTTCCTTCTGTTTTTCAAGTTTCTCAACTGCTTCCCTCGCTTCATCCAGATTGATCTCTTGGGTTTTTTGGACTTGCAGTAAATCAACCGTTGAATCGTGAAGTGCAAAGTCTTGCAACACAATTCCAAGGGTTTTCAATTCGTTGACTTTTCTCAGCCAAGGCGACCCAACAAACAAATATCTCTTTGGATTTTCGATCAACAGCACTTGCATTCGTAGAAATAAAGAAGAAGTGAGAGATTCAAAAATGATAAGTGACGCAGTCTGTCGCAGAAGGAATTTAGCATCCAAAACCTCCTGCCCTCTGCGGGAGAGTCTGAAATGGCTTGCCAGCGGAGACCCTTGCACCATTTTGGGGGAGATTCGGGATAAAGCTGAACCAATTGCCAAGACATTCATGCACTCATCGAGCATGAAATGAAATGGAAAGAGCATTTGAAACTGCTTACAATCAATAGGTGGGATAGACGAAGTCATGCGTTCATCGCATCGCCCCAGCGCACAATAAATTCGTCGTGGTCGTCGCCTTTGTCCTTGAATTTAATTTGCGTTGTGGTTGCGGGTGTGTCATACATCTTCGCGACGCCACTGAAAAGGCCCAAGACCATCATGGAAAGCCCAGGTCGATGGCTGTAATAATGCATGGTGACTTGTTCTGCAAGACGATCTGATGTTTCAAATCTTGGCGGTTTTAAATTTGGAAAAATCAGCCCCACCCGCACATGAAAAGTGGGAAGATAATCCAAGAATTCGCCAAGATTGCGTCCTGCGGAACTCAGGAGATCGCCATAACCAATTTTCGCAGTGTGCAGAACCCAGAACTCACCAAATGCAAAGAGGATTTGATCGGCGCTCAAGCCAAGCACTTCACTTGCGGCGCCGACGAGACCGTATGTGAGCGAGTCAGGATATCCTTCGTTGCTGATAAATGAATCAATTTCCACTCCAGCCTTGCGTTTTACGGCCTCCCATTTGTCCTCGCCAAACTGAATCGTGACAAGATCTTGAATTGCCTTGTTGACCATTCCGTACATGTTGATCTCCAAATTGATTAGAACCGTTCAAAAGTCAGTTTATCTCAGTAAAGATAATTGTTGGTAACAATTTGCAAACAAATAAGCGATAAAGTTCGTTATCGACGGCGAATTTCCGCAAAATTGCATGCAATTTGAAATTTTTTGATCAGTAACACAAGCCCCAGCCACACACGATCGCCGCAAGGTCAAAGCCGTCGATAAGGCGATTGCCGTCGAAGTCGGCAACAGCTCCGATGGCTGTTGGTCCCCAAATTCCCAAGACCGTTGCAAGATCGTTGCCGTCGACAGCCCTATCTGCATTTGTGTCAGGAATACATTCGCACGGACTACCTGTTGTCGAACGAAATGCAAGAACTGCTGTGTTCACGCCAAACCCTACAAGCCGTGATGATGTCAACGATCCGCCTGCGAAACAATTTCGTATGCGCGCGTTGTCATGCTGAAGAGGAGAATTGGATCGCTTGCACCGCTCGAATTTCCTGTTTGATTCTGCGTGATGCTGTCGCTCGTGTTACATCCCATCGATGCAGGAGTTTGCGACCATTTCCATTTTCCCAAGTGTGCAGTTCGATATTCAGGGTTGCACGCCTTCAATAAATTCGCAAGCGATTCCGTATCAGGTACGGATCACTTCGTGGATGTTCTTGTCGGCGCATTCAACGATGTTGTTGTTCATCGCCACCGAAAGTCCATTCCATGCTTGATCCTCGGCAAGAATAAAATTTGGCAGAACATCCATAGGATTTTGCGGAGTCATATCCGTAGTCGCATGAGACGCAAAAGTCAGAGTCGATACGGTCACGAGCATTGCGAGGCGAAACAAACAAGTGACTCTTGTCGGCACGAAGGTTGCTGTACCCCACACGCAAATCAGGGACGCTCAATCGAAAATCGTCTCAGATATTCTGCGAGTAATCTTGGATACTTCTCTCGTGCGAGACGATCAAGCATGGAACCAGCAAGTATGAACACAAGAAAAGTACCAATCAAGCGAGTCTTTCCTGGATTTCACGAGTTGACCGCTTTAATTCGCTTTCGAAAATTTGTCTTGAGCCCAAAGCGTAGACGCCTATCGCGCGCGCTCACAATCCAAGATCTCCGCACGATCGCAAAGCGTCTCACTCCTCAGGGGCCGTTTGATTACACCGATGGCGCCGCGGATTCGGAATCAAGTTTGACTCGCGCGCGCCTCGCATTCGAACGCATCGAGTTTCAGCCGCGCGTTCTTCGCGATGTCTCACAAGTCGATCTCTCGGTTGAGATGTTTGGCAAGCGTGTGTCGATGCCGATGGGTATTGCGCCAACTGGTTTTTCACGCATGATGCAAACAGAAGGTGAGATCGCAGGATGTACCGCCGCTGCCGCCGCGGGTATTCCGTTTTGTCTCTCAACAATGGGCACTCGCTCAATCGAAGATGTTGTTGAAGCATCGCCGAATGGCCGAAATTTTTTCCAACTTTATATGTGGAAGGATCGTGATCGCAGTATGGAATTGGTGCGGCGAGCGCAGGTCGCAGGTGTTGACACACTTGTCTTGACGGTGGATGTTCCCGTCGCGGGCGCGCGCCTTCGCGATGTTCGCAATGGAATGACTCTTCCGCCGTCGTTGTCGGCGAGCACAATTCTCAACGCGATCCCGCGGCCAGGGTGGTGGTTCAACTTGTTGACGACCGAGCCGCTGAAGTTCGCATCGCTCGCGCAGTGGGAGGGGACTGTCGCGGAGTTGCTCGACCATATGTTCGATCCAACAGTTGGATTCGACGATCTGAAATGGATTCGGACTCAGTGGAAGGGAAATCTCTTGGTCAAGGGGATTCAGAATGTCGATGACGCGGAACTCGCTGTTGCTGCGGGGGCAGATGGCGTGATTCTTTCAAGCCACGGTGGGCGGCAACTTGATCGCGCGCCTGTGCCACTGTATTTACTCGCAGAAGTCGTCGGGCGAATTGGCGGCAAGGCTGAGATTCATCTGGATACAGGAATTATGCACGGATCTGATGTGATCGCGTCGATTGCGTGCGGAGCGAACTTTACTTGGATTGGTCGTGCGTATTTATATGGGCTGATGGCTGGTGGACGCGAAGGGGTGGATCGAGCAATCGAAATCTTGCAGGGGCAAATGATTCGCACGATGAAACTTCTCGGCGCGCGCACGCTGACCGATCTCTCTCCAGACCATGTCAAGTTTCTGCGCAATCGAAACGATTAAGCCGCGCAAATCAACCGCCGCGTTTCAATTCAAGTTCTTGCCAGCGTGCATAGAGCGTGGCAACCACGCCTTGGGCTTTTTCAAGCGCCTTGCATGCAGCAGCCATTTTCACATGATCCGCAGTTACTACGGGATCGGCAACGCCCAATTCTGCCGCAGCGAGCGAGCGTTCCGCAATGGCGACCGCCTCTTCCATCAGATCCAATTCGCGCTGTTCTTTGAAGTTCAATTTTCTACGAGCGGGCGCGTTCGAAGATTTCGGCTTGATGAGATTCCCGCCCGCATCCGCTACAGCATCCGCGTTTTCACTTGATTTCTCCGCGTGGGTCACACCTGCCGCACTCACCGCTCTTTGCGCATTCGCCGTGCGATTCGCATCCGCGCGTTCAGCGCGAGTGCGTTCTTGCGCGGCACGCTCCGCGCGTTCGAGAGCCGAAAGCGCTTGATCCAAACTAGCAACCACCGAAACCGACGCATCAGGCGCGCCAATCACGGTGATCGTTCGTGCCAATCGCTGAAGCATCGTGCGATCATGTGTGACGAGCAAGACTGCGCCTGGAAAAGAATCGACCGACTCCTCGAGCACCTCAAGGGTCGAAATATCCAGATCGTTCGTCGGTTCGTCCAAGACCAAGATGTCCGCAGGTTCCAACATCATTCTCGCCAAGTGTGCGCGCGCGCGTTCGCCTCCAGAAAGATTTCCGACTGTTTGCAACAACTGTGCATCTTGAAAAAGAAATCTTCTTGCCCACGCAGTGATGTGCATAGGCTGACCTTGAAAATCGACGAAATCTCCCAGAGGGCAAATCGCATCTCGCAGCAGCATCTCTGTCGGAATGTCTGCGCGCTCTTGTCGCAGCACAACAATTCTTGGCTTGGGATCAGCGAAGCGAATCTTCCCACTGTCTGGCGTCAGATCGCCACAGAGAATTCGCAAGAGTGTCGTCTTGCCGCTGCCGTTTGGTCCCATCAGTCCAATGCGATCGCCGGGCGCAAGTTCGAGATCGAGGTCTCGAAAGAGCGTGCGTCCCTCAAATCCCTTCGAGATTCCTTCAGCCGCAACCAAGCGCCGCGTGCGTCGTCCACTTGCAGAGAAATCGACGCGCGCTCCTCCAGCATTTGCCGCAGTATTGCGCGCAGAAATCGCATCGAGTTCTCCGCGTCGATCGGCGCTGTCTTCGATGCGTCCCTTGGCTTTTGTGCGGCGCGCTTGCGCTCCACGCGAGAGCCACACATTGTCGACACGAACTTCATTGGCAAGTGAAGCTTCGGCTTTCGCTTGCGCTTCCAAAAATTCTCCGCGCCTGCGCAAAAACTCTGTGTAATTTCCCTCGGCTGCGATCGTCCCTTGCGGATACGCGCGGCTGAGTTCGACAACCCGCGTCGCAACGCGTTCCAGAAATGTTCGGTCGTGCGTTATAAAGACAGATGCTCCAGCGCGGATGTCATTGAATCCACGCACAAGAAATTGTTCAAGCCAACGAATTCCTTCGACATCAAGATGATTCGTGGGTTCATCGAGCAACAGCAGATCAGGCGCGCCACCCGCTTCGCACAATCCGCACGCAATCGAGAGTCGCTTCTTCCAACCTCCAGACAATTTCTCCGCAGGCTCATCCATGCGCGCATCTGGAAATCCAAGTTTTCCCAAGATCACGCAACCAAGAACTTCGGCCTCATGCAAATCTCCGTGCACGCTTGCTGCGCGCATCGCCGCGGCGGTCGCAGCAGAACGCGGCGTTGCTTGCGCATCAAACTCATCTCGTTGAGGAACATAGACAATCACCGCGCCGCGCTGCGTGCGGATGATTCCCTCGTCTGCTTCTTCAACACCAGCAAGCATGCGAAGCAGTGTGCTCTTGCCTGCGCCATTTGGTCCAATGAATCCAACACGGTCGCCATCCGCAACGCTGATCGCCACATTGTGAAAAAGTTCGCGCATTCCATGCGACTTTGAGAGGTTGGAGGCTACGAGCAGCATGATTCAATCCGTCGAGCGATGCGGCGGGTCGGCGATCATAGGAGCAATACGTGGTTTGCAGCCAGATTTTATAAAGTATGCGACTTCGTTAGGTTCTATTCCAACGGTCAGCGTTTTTGGTTTGACGATTACCGCAACTGCGGTTCCTAGTGGGCCATCTGTTCTTTATCCAACAGTTGACACAATGTTCTTCGCCAATCTCCTCGCTTCAGGAGCCATCGCGCTTCATAGGAGTCGTAGGACTTCTTGGTCGACGCCGGCGCGACGGATCCGTCAACAACCGAGTCGCTCTCGCGAGACGATTTGAATTACTGGAATTCCTAATTCGTAATTCAAAACTCCAGGCTTTTTTCGTTATGATTCAAACTATGAATTCAACCAATCTCGCCATATGTACAAGCATTCTTCTCTCGTCCATCGCATTTGCCCAGTCTCCTCCGACTGATCCGCCACAAGGCCGGCCAGCAGGTGCTGGACAGGGCGGAGGCGGTCAAGGTCAAGGAGGTCCGAGTGGCGCGCAATTGGCTCAGCGTTTGATGCAGGCTGACGCGAATGGCGACGGGAAATTGAGCGCTGATGAATTACCGCCCCAATTTGTCGAGGTTTTTGCTTCAATTGATGCGAACAAGGATGGCTTTCTTGATGAGGCTGAAATTCTTGTGCTGGCAAAGGCTCAAGGCGAAGGGCGTGGACCTGCGCGTGCGGGACGGGGTGGAGCGCCGCAAAATTTTGAGGGCGCAATGAAGCAAGTCAATCGCGGATTCAAGGGATTGGAGGATTCAGCATTCGATGCCACGACGAAGACAAAGGATTTGGAACAAATTCAGAATGTGCAAGCGGGGCTTGTTGCCGCAAAGGGTATGGCGTCATCGGTTCGGATGGCTCCGCAAGCGAAAGCAAAGTATGGCGACGATATTGCAAAGTATCTGTTGGATATGCGTATGCAGTTGCTCGCTGCATTGGCGATTTCTTTAGAACTCGAAAGCGCAGTTCTTGCAGGTGACACCGCTGCGGCGAAGGCAGCAGTTGCGAAACTTGATGCTTCTGAACATAAGGGGCATAATGATTTCCAACCTGACGAAGATGAAAAGCCTGAACCACCAGTTGCAAAGCCCGCAGCGCCGACTGGCACAAAATAGTTCTCGTGACTTGTCGTTTTTAAGCCAAGACTTTCTTTGGTGAGATCAGAACGCCAGTGATTCCACAGAGCGCAAAGAAGACCAGAAGCGCCCCAACTCCATAAGGCCCCCAGAGATTTGCTGTGTACAGCATTAAGAATGGCCCCATACCTCCGACAATCGCGGATGCGCCGTCATATGCCACGGCGATTCCCGAGACTCGAATCGATGGTTGAAAAAGTTGTGAAAGCAAACCCAGATATGCGCCGATGAAAATTCCGCCGATCGCGCCAAGTGCAACAAGTGGTGCTACGCCGACGTTCATCACGGACCCATATGCAGGCAGAGCAAAGATTGCCACGAGGATTCCAGCCAGCACGCAAAGTTTTTTCGCCCCATATCGATCTGCCAACCAACCACTGATCACATAAATCACAGACGCAATTCCGGAAGCGACAAGAGAGGTCGCATCCGCGTGCGACTGCGTCATGCCACAATTGCTTACAAGAAAAGTCGGAAGCGCAAGATACAAAGCGGCCACAATCCAAGCATGAACCGAACACATCAGAAAGCCCGCGATGACCGCCCGTGGAGAATCACGCAAGAGTGTTCGCAGCGGGAACCGATCAATCGTTCCTGTTGCGCGAAGTTCAGAAAACGCAGCAGTTTCATTGACATGACGACGGATGAAATATGCGAAGACGCCGATGAAACTTCCAAAGACGAAAGCAAGTCTCCATGCCCATGTCATTGCATGCTCATTACCAAAGATCGTTTCGATAATCAGCGCAACAGACTGTCCAAGAAGCAATCCCGAGTTGACTCCAGCAAGCAAGATTGCTGTGACCAAACCTGTTCGTCTGGGACCTGCGTGTTCACTCAGCCAGCAGAGTGACGCGGGAATCTCGCCGCCGAGCGCCATGCCTTGCACAAGTCGAAGCACCACAAGCAGTACTGGCGCGGCAAGTCCAAGCGTTGCATATCCGGGCAGCAATCCGATGAGCAGAGTGGTGGCCGCCATGCCCAGCACGGTGTGCGAAAAAACATACGCACGGCCGCGTCGATCAGCGATGTGCGCCCAGAGAATGCCGCCAAAGGGACGCGCGAAATATCCGACAGCGAAAATCGCGAATGTCTTCAGTGTTGCGGTTGATGTTCCTGTGTCTGCAGGAAAAAACGCAGCGCCGATTTGTGGCGCAAAGATTGCAAAAATGACAAAGTCATAAAACTCAAAAATGCCGCCGAGGGCGGAGATTGCAGTGGTTCGCCAAAGAGGTTGAGGTGTGGCATCGGACATACGGCGAGACAGTACTTCTTCTGCGCCTATATAGGCAATCGACAAGATGGTTCGAGCGGGCGCACTTCATCGACGCAACGCTTGCATCGCGTCCGATTTCATCTTTGTAAAACTTGGCGATGTCGCGCATGTGGCGAAGCCAATCATCGACCACGCGACCTTCATTCGGATCGAACGCAGTAGAAATGCCGCCGCATCCATAATGACCACGCAAAAAAACTTTGATGCCAAGCTCGCGCTCCATTCGTCCGGCTCATACACGGTTGTTGGCAGGCGGATGTTATTTAGATTTGCCCGAGCTTTGAAAGCAGGGGGTCATTGCCCCCACGCTGACAAAATCCCAGCTAAATCAGATCCTCCAATACTTCCATCCAAATCGATATCTGCGATGCAGCTGCCAGATGCGGGGTCTGGATCGGCGCACGATCCCCATCCCGCAAGTAATGCAGTGAGGTCGATGCCATCAATATGACCATCCAAGTTCAGATCTGCACGCAAGCGATTTTTCTTTGCAGCTGTGATAGTCGAGATGACGCCATAGCCGCGGATGAAAAGTGGGTCGGTGAATCCATTCGCAACGAAGTCGGATGATGTCGTGAAGAGAGCATTGCGAACGCCTGCAACGCCGAGATCGCTACGCGCTTGCATCAACAGCGCAGTTGCGCCGGCGATGAGTGGCGTGGACAGACTCGTTCCACTCACACCACTCAGACCAGTTGGATTTGTCGAGTGAACACTCACCACACCAACGCCGCATGCAAGCACTTCGGGCTTGAGGCGACCATCGGCAGTTGGACCATCGGAAGAAAATCCCGCGATCGAATCATCCAGGTTCGCCGCGCCGCAAGTGATCACGTTGAAAGCATCAGCGGGGGCGATGATCGAGAACGTCAGTGGATCTGCGTCGTGTCCGGCATTGCCTGCAGCCGTCAAACACACAAGTCCATTCGCAGTTGCGATATTAACCGCGCGTGTTGTGATCGCAGTCAGCCCATCGAGCATTTCTGGCGTGTACCAGTCGATATATCCCAGCGAACTCGTGGCAAGATCTGCGCCATGCGCTTCGATGAACTCAAGACCCGCAACGTAATAATCTTCTTCGATGATCGTTTCAGTCGCATAGACCTCCGTCTTGGCAAGGACAAATTTCGCGCTGAATGCTGCGCCGATCGCACTTCCTGGCAAATACGCGGCAAGCGTTCCCAGAATCCAAGTTCCATGCTTATGTTGATTGGGATCATCGCCAGTTTCGATACCAGTGTTCCCATCGTTGGAAACAAAATCCCATTCAGCAACCACATCGAGCGGATGTTCGACGGAATGAAAGGCTTCGTGCACGCGGTTGAAACCGGTGTCAAGGATGCCGATGATCATTCCTTCGCCGTGAAATCCGCGCATGTGCATAGAAGGGATGTCTATCTGGAGAAGTTGAGCGGCGGTCAAACCATAATCAAGAGAGGCAATGCCTCCGTCTGCAGCGATGGAACTTTCGCTTTCGAAGGGAAGTGGTCGTGATCGGTGAAGAGGCGAAACCGAGAGAACGAACGGCAACTTCGCAATCACTCGAATTTCTTCATCGGTTGCATTCACAGAAATCGCATTCAGCCATCGGCTTTGCGTGCGAATCTCTGCGCCTGTTGCGCGGATCGAATCAAGTCGCGTCGCATCGATTGGAAGATCGTGAGCATCAAACAATCCTGGCAGAGTGCGGCGCGCAGCGCGGCGGGCGATTGCGCGAGCACTCAAGAGAGTGTCTTCGGCGACAATGCCATGCTTTGGAAGTGGCTTCGCCGCAAACTCGATCCACATCGCACGACTTTCGCTTGGTTCTCCGGCGATCACTAGCAAGTGATCGGAATGTTGCATGGCAAGCATAAGCGAGACAAAGGCGGCGAAATGCATTCATTTACAATACGCCGATTTTGCGCGCCAGCAAAAGACTTTTGATTTTATTTGATTATTCCTGTCAATTGTCCAAATCGAGTTCGAAATACAACTTCTAGAATGCATTCAATGTCTGGCGAAAAACCAAAGACTCTGGCAGAAATGATGAATGTTGGTCCTGCAACGCTTGGAGATTTCAAAGTGCTTGGCATTCAAGAGCCAAAGCAACTTGCCAAGCGCGAAGCATTTGAATTATGGGAAGATCTTTGCAAACGCACCCGCAAGCGTCACGATCCATGTTGCATCGATGTGTTTATGTCTGCAATTGCACAGGCGCGCGGCGAGGCACCATGTCCGTGGTGGCATTTCACAAAGCATCGCAAGACAATGATGGCCAAGCGAACAAGCAAATCTATTTCGCGATGCTGATGACACGAATTTGCGTGAACTGTCGGTGACCAGCCTTTCCGCGCAGGAATCCAAAGCCAGACTCTTTCGCACCGACCCACGGTGAACCCTCTGCTCCGCCGCAACCCTTGTTGATGCCGACCATTCCTGTGTCCAGCAAACTTGCGACGCGCTGCGCGTGCGACGCTTCGCCAAAGACAGCGCCACCGAGCCCGAACGGAGTGGAATTCGCCATCTGAATCGCTTGTGCATCGCTTGAGATTCTGGTCACGCATGCAATGGGCCCAAATGTTTCTTCTTGCATAATTCGCATCGGAGTACGAATGCCAGCAAGCACCGTGGGGCGAATAAAATTTCCCTTTGCTTCAGCGCCTGCGATCATGCGCGCACCATTCTTGATCGCATCATTGACCAGACTGACGACATGCGCTTTCTGTGCAGCATCAACCATCGGACCGATCTGAGTCGCCTCGTCTGCAGGATCGCCTTGAACCATCTCGGTTGCGCGTTTGGCAAGTTGTGTTTCGAATGATTCCGCGATGCGCTCGTGGACAAAGATTCTTTCAGTGCTGACGCAGACTTGTCCAGCATTTCGAAAACAATTACTTGCTGCGAAGTTGACCGCAGCTTCAAGGTCTGCATCTTCGAGCACAATCAGGGCATCTTTTCCTCCCAATTCCAAAACCAGTCGCTTCAGTCCTCCCGCAGCTTCGCGCATGATGTGTTTTCCCGCCGAACGACTTCCTACGAATGCAATGAGGTTTACATCTGCCGCGACCAAAGCTTTTCCCTGCTGTTCATCTCCATGCACGACTTGCAAGACATCTTGCGGCAGTGCCGCAACAAGGCACTTCGCCCAGATATCGCAGCTCAGTGGAGTCTTTTCACTTGGCTTGAAAATGACAGTATTGCCCGCGACGAGACTTGGGATCACAACATCTTGCGCCATCCATATTGGGAAATTCCAAGGCGTGATGCAGACAGCGACACCAAGTGGGTCGAAGCGCAACTGTGATCGCACTTTGCCATCGTCAAGTATTTCTTGTTCAAGCGCGTTTGCATTTCCGTCCACGAATTGAACCAGCGTTGCAGCGCAACCCTTCGCCTCGCCAATCCCTTCGCGCAATGGCTTGCCCATTTCACGGCTGATGAGTGTGCCGATTTCCTCCGCGCGATTATCGATCGCAGTTGCAGCAGACTTGATCGCCTGCGCTCGTGCGTGCGCTCCCATCGCTGCCCATGCACTTTGCGCGGCGCGCGCGCGTGCAACCACTTGTGGAATCGCTTCAACTGGAGTGATTGCGATTTCGCCGACGACATCCCCACGGGCAGGATCTATGGATTGGAGCATTTGGGTCATATATCCCAATGTATGCGATGATGAACAAATGCCGGACACTGCCGCATCTCCAACTGTCATTTCCGCAATCGACGCGCGACGAGTTTTATTGCATCTGCAGGGGCTGGGGAGTTCTGCGACGCGTTCAAGTGCGAAGTCGGTTCATTCAATGGTCGAGCGACTTGGATATGTGCAAGTAGATTCGATCAATGTTTTAGAGCGCGCCCATCACATAATCCTCGGCACAAGGCTTGACGGTTACCGCCACGCACACCTCGCTCACTCGCTCGAAAAGACGCGGAATCTCTGGGAGCATTGGACACACGACGCGTGCGTGATTCCGACAAAGTGGTATCCACATTGGAAACATCGGTTCGATAGATATGGCGCTCGCGTTGAACGCAGCAGTTGGTGGACAGCGCAATTTGGAGATGACCCGGCGAAAACAATTCGTCGCACCCTTGCGCGTGTCAAGCGCGAGGGTCCACTGAAGGCGCGTGATTTCGAGCCGCCAGAAAATCATCGCAGTACAGGATGGTGGGAGTGGCATCCAGAAAAAGCAGCACTCGAACATTTATGGCGATGCGGAAAACTGGCAATCGCCCGTCGCGATCGCTTTGAAAAAGTCTACGACCTCGCGGCGCGCGTTTTCCCAGCATCGCACGAACTCTCGCGAAGTTCTGCGACGGATCACATTCACTGGGCGTGTCGAGAAGCAATCACGCGAATTGGGATCGCAACACCAACAGAGATCGCAAGATTTTTCTCGGCAATCACGCTTGTGCAAGCGCGCGCATGGTGTGTCCAAGCCGTGGCGCGCGGAGAATTGATCGATGTCCTCGTTCAAAACAAACGAGAAGAAACGAAACCGACGAAGTGCGTTGCGCTGAAAAATTGGAAGACGCTTTGCATCGCGCCAAACTCCGATCGCATCGCTCTGTTATCTCCTTTCGATCCAGTCATTCGAGAGCGCGCGCGCGTCGAGCGACTCTTCGGATTCGAGTATCGCTTTGAAGCATTCACGCCTGCGGCGAAGCGCGTCTATGGCTATTACGTCTTGCCGATCTTGGAAGGTGATGCGCTCATCGGCCGAGTCGACACCAAGTTTGACCGCGCCAAAGACACACTCATTATCCGTGGTCCGTGGTGGGAAACTGGAGCGAAAATAAGTAAAACCCGCACGCGAAAACTTGAAGACGCGATTGATCGGCTCGCCGCTCAGATTGGCGCGGCGAGTTGGACGATGTCAGATTGAACTCCATTATACGTTGCGGAATTTTTTTTACGCAACGAACGCATAACGGGCACTCGAGTGTCTCTTACACAATCGTTACTATTGATATTCTTTTTACATGGATTCAATCTCGACACCAGAAAACGAATTCAATCGTTCCCCCAAGGGACCATTCCTAGTTCTCGCGATCGGGGCTCTTGGGGTTATCTATGGCGATATTGGCACGAGTCCGCTGTATGCATTACAAACGGCTTTTAGCGATACGGTTGGATTAGCCATAACGCCAGAGCATGTGTATGGGCTTATTTCCATGTTCATTTGGGGGCTGACCTCTATTGTCACGGTCAAGTATGTCATGGTTGTGATGCGTGCATCAAACAATGGAGAGGGCGGCACGCTTGCACTGAGTGCGCTGGCAACTCGATTTCTCAAGGGTCGGTCGCGGCGAGTTGTTGTCCTTGTCAGCATGCTCGGCATTTCGCTTTTCGCCGCCGATGGTGTTTTGACCCCGAGCATCTCGGTGCTTTCTGCGATGGAAGGAATGTCATTCGTGACACCAAATGCAACAAAGTATGAAGTGCCAGGCGCAATCGTGATTTTGACAATTCTCTTCGCAGTGCAACGCTGGGGAACAGGCGGAATTGGAAAAATCTTCGGGCCGGTGATGATTTTATGGTTCGTGATGATCGCCGCTCTCGGCGTGAATGGCATAATGAAACATCCCGAAATTCTCAATTCACTCAATCCGTACTTCGCATATCAATTGGCATTGAAATTTCCAGTTCAGTCGTTTGTTGCATTGGGCGCAGTCACGCTTTGCATTACTGGAGTTGAAGCGCTCTATGCAGACCTAAGTCATTTCGGGCGGCGTCCGATCAACATGTCCTGGCTCGTCGTTGTGTTTCCCGCTCTGGCGCTGTGCTATCTCGGACAGGGCGGAGTTATTTTGTCGAATGCTTCTGTGATCAACAATCCATTCTTCGCACTCGTGCCTTCGGGATATGAATTGCCAGTTGTCATTCTTGCAACACTTGCAACCATTGTCGCATCTCAAGCAGTGATCTCCGGGATGTACACCATCGTGCATCAATCGATGCTCGTGGGATTTCTTCCGTGGATGAAGGTGCGGCACACTTCAAAAACAATTCGTGGGCAGATCACGATTCCAGTCATCACATTTTTGATGTATATCGGAGTGATGGCGGCAGTGATCGGCTTCGGCTCATCTGCCCGACTTGCGAATGCGTATGGGTTGACTGTCACGGGAACGCTCGTCTGCACCACATTTCTGGCGGTAATCGTTGCTCGCAAATATTGGAAGTGGTCGATTTGGCGATGCACGCTTGTCTTTGTTCCAATAGGGATTGTCGATCTGTTGTTTCTCAGTGCGAACGCATCGAAATTTTTTGACGGAGCTTGGTTTACTGTCGCCATCGCAGTCGGACTTTTTTTCGTGATATGGTCATGGTCGAAGGGGTTCAAATTATTGTTGGAAAGGATCACAGCCCATCCGATTAGTCTTCCAAGTTTTTTAGACACGGTGGCAACAGCAGGAGATCGTCGCGTTCCTGGCACTGGCGTCTTTCTTAGTGAATCTGTAGATATGGCGCCGCGACCGCTTATTGAAATGTTCCGTCGATTCGGTTGTATGTTCGAGCAGACGATTCTGCTGACGGTGACGACGGTGGACACTCCATTTGTTGAGAGGGTCGATCGATGGCAGGCTGTAAAAATCAAACGCGGTTTGTGGCAGGTCAATTTTTGCTACGGATTTGCGGAGAGGCCAGAGGTCCCCAAGACGCTGGCTGAATGCGCTTTGACTTTCCCAATCGATCTCGAGACGACAACATATTTCATTGGTCGATTTCTGCCAACGATGCCGACAAGGTTGAAGCAGACGCTTGGGCTGAGATTGTTCGTCTTGATGCATCGCAGCTCGCCAGGTCCAGCCCAGTTTTATGGCATGCCCGAGGATCAAACCGTCACGATGATGACACGCATAGATATTTAAAAGTATCGATGTTTGTTGATGTGCTTGATAGATAACTTTCGGATTAAAATTCCGAAGTGTTTGACTCCAGTATGAGTTCGACATGAAGTAGATCCTTATCCCAAGATCCAGTGCGATGAGTTGCCCATTCCACATTTATTCGCGCTGGAACTCTTCGTGCGACTCCGTCGACGTTGCCGATTTGCCACACGGCACTTGCGACCAACGATGTTTCTGTCTGTGCACTTTTCGGCGTACGCGCTCTTGGATCATCCACAGTGGTGATCACATTGACGACACGGCTTGTGGAGAAATCAACCGTAACGACAACTCATTCCATGCCGCAAGCGCGACACTGGTAGATCAGTTGATTGCGATGCATAGAGGTTGGTTTTTTTCGATGTGTTTGGTGTTAAGAAGCGGCATCTCACTGAATCTGAATTGTTTGCGCTCTTCAGTCAGATTCGGTGCGACGATTGATTGGATGATGATGCGTGTGTGTGGCGGGGCAGTATCGGTGAGCTATGTCAGGGTTTCAAGCGATTTCTCGAGCACCTCAAAGTAGAGATCCGCGCGCTTTGGAAGACCCGAGCGTGGTTGACCATACGGAAATGGTTTCCGTTTACCTGACAAGAAATAACCTCGGCGTTCGTACCACGCAATGAGTGTGCCGCGTTGGCCGATCACCGTCATTCGAGCGCGCATCAATTGAAGCTCGTCACGAATCACTCGCTCCGCTTCTGCAAGCAATTGCCGACCAATACCAGCACTTTGCATCGTGGGGTTGACCGAAACCATTCCGATATATCCCGCAGCATCTTCTTCTTCGATGCGGACACAACCAACAAGCATTTCACTTTGAAACGCGAGCCGAATACGCGAGTTGATTGCGCCGATAATCTCCGATATTTCATCGATGTCAGTTCGCTGTCCATCCAGAAGATCTGCTTCGGTTGTCCATCCCGCGCGACTGACTTCGCCGCGATATGCACTTTCGATCAATGCAACGACGGCTTCAACATCAGTAAGAGTTGCGTCACGAAATGTCAGCATTGAACTCATACCTTTATGTTTGCCTTCCAGAAGGCAAACAATTCTGCTTCGCGCGCGCTTCCCGCAATAGCGGGATCACGAAATGATGTTCCTCCAAGAATGAGTAGGTTCACAAAGGTAGTTTACGGATTGTTCAACTGCAGAAGTAGAATGCAATGCACATATTCATACTGGAGACAACTTGAAACCATTTCCAATCACATTCCTGACGCTCTTTATCTTTGCCATGTTTTCATGCGCGATCAATCCTTCTGCAACGCCACAATCTGCCAAGTCGAAAATTGATCTCGATAATCCGTCCGACAACATCACCGCATTTCTGAAGATGCGAGGCAATACAGATGGGTCGGACACAGTGATGTGGTGGTCGGGGCAGATTTTCGCTGTGATTCCACAGGAAAAACCTGCCCTTCTCTTTGAATTTGAGGGCATCAATGTCGCGCGACTTGTCCATCAGCCCGATGGAAGTTGGCGAATGTTGACGCGGGAATATGCGGTCTATAAAGATCCACGCACCGGAGCGATATTGGATCGATGGCAGAATCCATACACCAAAGAAGATGTCGCAGTTTTCAATGTGCAGAATGATCCAGTCAATTCATCCTTTGGCAGTTTGGGTCGCGATGGAAAGCCCCGAATGCTTCCTTTGCTCGAGATGGGTGGTGATTGCATTCTTGGATTCGATGTCCCGCTTGCATATCCCAATCCGATTTCCCAAGAGAAATTTCCAGAGCACTCCACGGGACCGACATACACCGGCAGCGAACACTTCGGATTTTATTCCCGCATCGACGAACTATCAGATCCAGGACTCACATCCGTTCCAACATTTCTCGCATGGTTTCGTGAAGGACCATGGTTGCCTTGGATGAAAATGGGACAACGCTCTGGGTTGATGGTCTATTCGGGATATGGGAAAAAATTGATGGGAGGTATCGACGAGATCCCACCAGCATTTCTTGCGCACCTTCGCAAGCAGGCGCCGAAATATCTGTCCGCCCCACAAGAATTCGTCACGCCAAATGCGACAAGTTGGACAGTTTTCTTGCGCGAAGTTCTTGATTCCAAGTCGGGTGGCGGCTGACTTGCATCACCAGAGCGGGCGAGTGACAATACTCTTTCAATGAAAACAGAAAAATCGATTCCGGTATTTGTTTCTGTTGTCACAATCATCTTGGGTTGTTATGACCTACTGCGCGGATTTATGCACACGATCGTGTTGAATTATTCCGCAAAGAATATTGCGGTCCTCGATCTTTCAACGAGCACTGCGAGTGACCAACTGCGCTTGCTGGGTGCCTTTGGAATCTCGAACTTCGAAACAGGTGTCGTGCTGATCTTGATTGGCTTCTATGCGCGCCCGATCGCGCTTGCCATGCTGGGAGTCATTCCGCTTGTGTATCTCATCGGGCATTATGGAATCAGCACAAATATTGCCAGCTATGCCACATCGACCGCCAACTGGGGTGGCGCTCCTTGGTTGGTCGTGTACTTGTGCATATCCGCCGCGACTTTCATTGCTGGCGTGATCATGATGCGCAAGAAGAAATCGTCTTCGCACTCGTGACGGTGCGACGGCGATCCGCTTATTCGAACAACCACCAGCGACGACGAACTTTTTCGCCATATTTCAAGCCGAATCTTCGTCGCGCGGTTTCGCTGATGTAATCCGCCGCTTCGATGGGGTCGTCGGTAATTCTGTACAGCGAACGATCCGCGGCAGAGATTGTTCCTTCGCGCAAGAGTCGGTGATCGATAAAGTCGAAGAGTTCATCCCAGTATGCGCGTCCTACTAAGACGATCGGGAAATTGTCGATTGTTTTTGTTTGCACAAGTGTGAGCGCCTCAAACAATTCGTCCAGCGTTCCAAATCCGCCCGGCATGACCACGAAACCATATGAGTATTTCACCAGCATCACTTTACGAATGAAAAAATATCGAAAATGAATTTGCCGATCGCAATATGGATTTTCGACTTGTTCGTGTGGAAGAATAATATTGCAACCAATGGATGGCGCTTTGACATCGCGAGCCCCGCGATTCGCAGCTTCCATAATGCCTGGTCCGCCGCCAGTCATCACCGTGAATCCTCGTCGACCAAGTTCAGCGCCCACCGCGCGCGCGAGTTGATACCACTTATTTTCTTCGCCAAATCGCGCGCTGCCGAAGACGGTCACGCATGGCCCAGCAAAGTGCAGTCTTCGGAAGCCGCGCAAAAACTCAGATGCGATGCGAAAGACTCGAAAAAGTTCCTCAAGTCGTGGGCGCGGACCTCCCAACATAAATTGTTCGGGCGGCTCGGCATATCGCGTGGATCGTTCATCCGGTTGCACAGCGCAAGGATATAGGTTCGTCAAAGCAACCAATCAGTCGAAAACAACTTCAAATTCGCAATTGATTTGGCGTATCCTTATATGCGTTATGAAAAATGAGCCCAAAAATTTTTGTCTTAATGAGATCGTCTTCTCGAAACACTTTTATTCAGCAGTTTCTTGGAAACTTCTCTTATTCACTTTCGCGGCCCTGATCAACATAGTGACACCCACCGCGCGAGCGGCTGATGTCGAGCCACTTCGAAGTGCCGATCTGGAAGCGCGATTGACAAGCGCGGGATTCGATGATTCCCAGCGCGCGAAGATCCTTGCGGATTACACGGCGTATGTTCAGCGATATTCCACTTCGGTCGCCGATCTGATTATCGAGTGGCAAGGCTTGGCTGGTGTTCAGCCGTCATCAATCGAAGAAGCACGCACCCGCCAAAGCAAAGGCCGCGCAGCTGCGCAAGCAATCGACGATGCAGAACGACCTCTACTCGATGCGATTCGAGGTACAGCACGCCCCGATCAAACTGCGGGAGTCAACAAACTTCTACTGTTGTTGGAAATCCGTCGCGATCTGGCATTCTCCAGCACATTGCGCGATGGAATGTTTGCTCGCAAGGCAGTGGACATTCTTGATGTCGTTGGTGGAGCAAATCTTTCGCCTGAAAAGCTCGCTCTGTTAAAGCCGTTTCTTGATCAATATCTTGTTGAGCGTCAAACGGCTGTCCGGCGTTTGCGTGACGCAACACTCAATGTGCCACTGCGCCGCTTCGATGCGAAACAAAAGCATCCGCTTCCGACCCAACCGCAGGCCGATCCAAATTCACCAGATCCAAAGCAATTTCAGGCAGATATTCAAGCATGGTTTCAAGCGCAAGAAACAGTCAGCGAAGCGATTATGAAAGAAGCTCTTGCAGAAAGATCGGCAGCGAGAATCAAATCGATCGAACTAGATCTGCGCACAATCGATTCGATGATGCCGCTCCTTTCAGGTCGTGAGCAAGCGAAGGTGCTTGCGCGATGGAAAAACGATGCGGGTTCAATTTTCCAAACATCGGATGATGGTCCGAGCAAACTGAGCCGCGCGTGGACAACATCTCCAAGCCTCATCACTCCAGAGGTTGCCACGCAACTTGATGCAATCTGCGCGACTTGGGTTACCGAATGGTGGCCGAGCGCAAAGGAGTCCTCGCTTACCACAACGAACGGAAATCAATTCGCCGTGTTCAGCAATGCTGTGAATGATGACGGTTCTGAAAAGGCAGGCAAAGGCGCTGCAGCGACAGACCGCGCCGCTGCTGCAATCGCAGCACTGCTGGATCCGCAGGGTGATACAAAGCGCGACCCAAAGACAGTCGCCACATCGAAGCCTGGAATCCGTCTGCAAGATGCACCAGTAGATGTTCAAATTATTGGCGCAGAGCAAGGACAGGGCGCACCGGAAGTTCAAGCGATCTTTTCGTCAGTCGTGGTGGTTGGCGACGCGGGTGATGCCGACGGTATGGCATTCAACTTAGAAGGTATGGATTTTGGAGAGATCGAAATGCAGGGCAACGAATTGGTGATTGGGGGTGATGTGATGGGGATGGGCGAAGGCATAGCGATCGAATTGAGCGGGGATTCAAGTGGATTTAGCCGCCCCAATCCACTGCCGAAATTGATGCGCTTTCAAGACATCAAGCCTGTGCTTGCCGCTGCGGGCGTGGATCAAACAATGATGGCAGTCAGTGAGACCGCGATCGATGATTTACTTGCGGACGCAAGAGAAATCACCGAAGAAGCCAACGCAAATCAAAACGCGAATCCCATAATGGGCGATGGAATGTTCGAGCAGGGACCCGATGGATCTATCAAGCCTGTCGATCCAGCTGTGCGAGCTCAGCGTGTCGCAGAGCGTGAAGCATTGCGCGCGGAATTACTCGCTCTTGAAACTTCGAAGCTTGATGAGATTCTTCCATCGGTCGTACCAGAAGCGGGTCGTCCAGTTGTTTCGTGGTTGACTGCGTGGCGACAACTTGAAAGCGAGCGAGCGGCTGCGTCGGGAAGTGGCGACTTTTTTTCCGCTCGATCACAGCACGATCCAGTGCAATCAATTTTTTCTGCGGATCTTTCCTCCGCAGATTGGCAGAAGGTTGGTCCAGAACTTGCCGTTGTCTGCGCAGACCTCGCATCGCGCACGCACGCTTATGTCACGGCCTCATCAAAGGCGCAAGCCGCAGTACCGATTCCACAGTTCGCAGAACAGAACGGTGAAGATGCCCAGGCAGTACAAATTGTGATGGGGGATGGCAATGTGCAGGGGTTTATGAAACTCCAACAGGAGGCGCAGCGTGCGAAAAAAGCGGCACAAACAGCTGCGAATGACGCGATCCCTCGCCTGAAGTCTCGCCTCTCTCCCGAAGCCGCACAGCGATTGCAAGATGCGTGGGATGATCAAGTGCATTCACGAGACCTGAAGGATGCGACGGATCTTTCCGAGCGATTCGATAGCGCGCTCGCCATGGTGTTGACTGATCCAATCCGTCAGCAAGTGGTCGCCCTTCAAGCAAGTTGGCGTACCGCTTCGCGTTTGATTCGCGATCGAATCATCGCGGTGAAATCAAAGCCAACATCCGATGTGATCGCGGATGCGGATGCGGCAAAGGCAGCCATCGCTCGGCGCGAGCGCACCGCAGAATTGACAGCGATCAAGTTTGAACGCGACGAAATGAATCGTCGTGTCTTTCGCGAACTCTCTGTGGCGCTTGGCGCGGATCTCGCTGCGAAACTCGCGCCACTTCCCCAAAGCAAGAAGCACAAGGTCGATGGAGGGATCGGTTCGATGATGGGCGGAGTATCGTTTACAATTCCGTCGCCGCAACCCGAGAATCAGTCGCCCAAGTAAACACAATGACAACCCTCGTTTTCAAAAGCGAGAGTCTAGAATTCGAAACCTTTTTTCTAGATTGACACTATGCAAAACCTGCTCGACCCAATTCCATTTTCGCAGTTCATCACCGCATTATTCGTGGCAATTCTGTTTTTGCAATCTGGCTTGGACAAAGTCTTCAATTTCGGTGACAACCTCGCATGGCTGACTGGACACTTTTCAAAGACGCCGTTTCGTGGTCAAGTGAAATTCATGCTCATCACCATCACCATCGCGGAAGTGGCGGCGGGAGTTCTCGCGCTTGTAGGTGCCGGGCAAATTGCAATGAATGGCGAAAAAACATTCGCAATGTATGGCGCGCAACTTGCGGCGCTTGATATCGCCATGCTGTTCTTTGGGCAGCGTATTGCCAAGGATTATGCTGGAGCGGCGTCGCTCGTTCCATATTTCATACTTTGCATCGGCGAGATTTTGCTGTTGACGCTTTGAAGTCAGCAAGCACGCTCCAATATCCCGCACACAAAAAACACAAATACCCCGACCGTTCGGTCAGGGCATTCGTAATTGCGTTGTCTCGCCATAAGGTCCGACCTAAAATAGCGGGGGCTGGATTTGAACCAACGACCTCCGGGTTATGAGCCCGTCGAGCTACCAGGCTGCTCTACCCCGCAGTCAAGTCGATGATTGTAGGCATTTCCTCGAATTTCGTCAATCATCGCTTCAATTCGAACGAACTTCCCAAATTGCGCAGCGACTATTCTTAGGTCTCTCCATTCATCAGAGGAACCTCAGCATGGCATCGAATCAAACATGGCTCGTGAAGTACAAATTGCCTGGCGATCAAGTTCGAACGCCGCGCGAAATCATTGTCACCGCGATCAGTCAATCGGATGCGAAAAAGGTTGCGCAGGCAATGATCCCATCCGCGATCATCCTCGGCGGGCCGCAACCAGTCCGCTGAAACTTTGCCTGGAATCTCACTCTTTTTTACCCTAATTCTATCAATAGGACCCCCCAATGACCCCAGAAACCGCCGTCGCATTCAAGCAACTTCATCACGCAAGTCTCACTGCCAACGCTCTCGACACAAAGACCAAGGAATTGATCGCCGTGGCATGTGGCGTCACACGCCTTTGCGAAGGTTGCATCGTCCACCACACGAAGGCCGCAAAAACCGCTGGCGCAACTCTTCAAGAACTCCACGAAATGCTCGATGTCTGCACAATGATGAACGGCGGTCCCGCAACAATTTACGGGAAAAAAGCGGTTGATGCATTCGGTATGTGACACCTGCGAATTATCCGAAGAATTGTGAGTCCAAAACAGATTGCATGCGTAGAGTTTTTCTCATCGAGATTTTACGATGTCAACATTTTCTAAACACCTTCTTAACAATGTCCCAGCCCTCCCCAAGACACAATAACCCTCTCAAAATGAAATCTGAAACCATTCGAATTCGTAAGTATCCCAATCGCAGACTCTACGACACCAGTCGCAGTTCATTCATCACCAGCGAACAACTCTTCGCAATGGTTCAAAGAGGTTTGCGGGTCGAAGTGGTTGAAAGCAATAGTCAAGAAGACATTACAAATCTTGTTTTGCTCAATCTAATAATGACCAACATTCCGTCGTGCCTTCAGGCCATGTCGTCAAATGTTTTCCACGACATGATCAAAGGAGAACTTACTTTGGATAGTGCTTCCAAGAATTTTGCTTCGAATAGTTCGCCAAAAATTGAGTTGAAAGCCTCGTAATACCTTGCGATCCTGATTGCGCAAACAACCCCGAATCACACAGTTGGCGGCTCGGGTTCTTCCGAAGCCATCTGGCGAAGTTTGCGGATTTCAGGAAAGAACCAAGAGACTGCACCCACGACTGCAAGCGTTCCAATGCCTCCAGAGACAACGCTTATGACGGGCCCGAAAAGTCGAGCGACCAATCCACTTTCAAACGCACCAAGTTCATTACTGCATTCGATGAAGAGTGAATTGACCGCGCTCACTCGACCGCGCAACTGATTTGGGGTCCGTGTCTGCACGAGTGTGTGCCGAATGATGACGCTCACATTGTCGACTGCGCCAGATATGAACAACGCCAAGAGGCTCAGCCAAATCCAAGTCGAGAGTCCAAAGACAACCATGCACACGCCGAAGGTCGCAACTGACATCAAGAGCGCCGGTCCAGCGTGGCGCATCCGCGGTCGTGCGGCGAGCCACACTGACATCAAGAAAGCCCCGATGAATGGCGCTGCTTTCAACCATCCCAAGAGAACTGGTCCGCCGCCAAGAATTTCGTCTGCATAAATTGGCAAGAGCGCGGTCGCTCCGCCCAGAAGCACTCCAAAGAGATCAAGCGTCAGCGTCGCGAAAATCGTTCGCTCCTTATATATATGGCTCATTCCTGCAAACATGGATTGCAAAGTCATTGCCCCTGCGGTGCGGGCTGCTTCACGAGGTTTCAATTCCAGAACTAAAAATCCTGAAATCAGAATCAACCCTGCGCTGAAGAGCAAGACGCCCCAGGTTGGAATTCCCATTGCCAAAATGACACCAGCAACGATCGGCCCAAGCACGGCACAGGCTTGAAAGATGCCGCTGTTCCAAGCGACAGCATTTTCAAAAGTCTCGGGCTTCACCAAAAGAGGCATGAGCGAATTGCGACTCGGTCCATTGAAACTTCGCACACATCCCGAGATGGATAAGAGTCCGTACCACATCCAAACCGAGACTTCGAACAAACTTGCGGCGGCAAAGCAAAGTGCGACTGCGACAAATCCGAACTGCGTGATCGCCAAAATCATTTTGCGGCTGTATTTATCCGCAGTGTGACCTGCGACGAGGGCCAATGCGACAACAGGCAACGCACGCGCAAGTCCCGCGATTCCCAGAACCAACGCATCGTGTGTTTTCAACCAGAGATCCCACAAGATGACCGTTGTCATCATCTGCAATCCAAATCCAGAGCACGCAAATCCCAGCGCGAATACCGCATAATTGCGCTCGCGGATCACTCGGGTCATTTCGTGCATCGACATATATCGATCTATACCGTAAATCAGCGGGGTGCGTCAAAGCGTTCACGGTTACATTTCGCTTCATGCCAACCGAAGCAGATCGCAAACTTGCCGCCCGACTTCTCTGTGTTGGATTTGCAGGAACTGTTGTTGATGATTCGCTGCGAGAAATGCTGCGCGCAGGAGTGAGCGGAGTGATTCTCTTTGCTCGCAACGCAACGACGCACGCAGGAGCAGGGGAATTGGTTCGTGCGATCAAGAGCGAATCCGTCGCGCTTGGAAATCCAAAGATCTTCGCTTCTATCGATCATGAAGGTGGTCGTGTCGTTCGCTTGGTCGAAGGCATGACGATCTTCCCTCCAATGCGCGAAATCGGCGCGCTTGGTGTTGGAAGTGCCGCCGAGGCGGCTCGCATCGGCGAAATTTTCGCCCGCGAACTTCGCGCCGCGAATTTCGATGTGGACTTCGCGCCTGTTGTCGATGTCGATAGCAATGCTGCCAATCCCGTCATCGGCGCACGCTCATTCAGCAGTGATCCAAAAGTTGTATCGCAGTGCGCGACCGCGTTCATTCAAGCGATGCAAGCTGGAGGTATAGCCGCATGCGCGAAACATTTTCCAGGTCATGGAGATACGGATCTCGATAGCCATTTGGATTTACCACGCCTCCCTCATGCGATCGATCGTCTGCGCGCAATCGAGATCCCGCCGTTCATCGCCGCGGCGCGCGCGGGAGTGGCTTCGATTATGACCGCACATGTTGTCTTTGAAGCGGTTGATCCAGCCGTCCCCGCAACAATGAGTCGCAAAGTGGTCGAAGGTGTCTTGCGAAACGAAATCGGATTCGATGGCGTTGTGTTCAGCGACGATCTGGAGATGGGCGCAATCGCAGATCGAATGGGAATCGGCGAAGCTGCGGTAAGAGCAATTGATGCGGGAGTCGATTGCTTGCTGGTCTGTCATCGAATCGATCGACAGCGTGAAGCAGTCGATGCACTCTCTCAAGCGATTGCAAGCGGTCGTTTGCCACGCGCACGCGCAATGCAAGCCGCGGCACGAATTGAAAAGTTGATCACGACATTCGCCCGCTGATCGCTGGGATTACGATTCAGGGAATTGTGGGAAGTGGCTTTGTGGATTCTGTCTGTATCGGCTCCGCAGCTTTCACCGCCTTGATGAACTCTGCCCGTGGAGTGAAAGGCTCGCGCGACATATTGATCGCAGTGAGCGCAACCAACTGCGCAACTTCGGCGGCAAGGCTCGCATCAATTTTCTCGACTTCATCGCTGACTTGGTGATAATCCTCGTGGTCCTCAACGGAAAAAAGAACAGCAGGAACTTTCTTTGCAAGGAATGGTCCTTGATCGCTGCGATCCAACCAGTCTGGATGTTCGTCGAGTCGCAGCTTCAGTCCGATGGATTCATTCGCTTTTTTCAATGCCGCAACAACAGGCGCGCCAACTTTTCCGCCATCAATAAAAATCTCTCTCGGCGGACCACGACTGATCATGTCCATATTGAAGACGCCACGAATTTGTCCGAGTGGAACTGTCGGTGATTTCGCATAAGCAGACGAGCCAAGAAGCCCCGCCTCTTCGCCGTTAAATGCGATGAAAATAATTGTGCATCCCACGCCATCTCCCGCCTTCGTGCACGCCTTGATTGCCCGCGCAACTGCGAGCGTGGCAGCGACACCAGATGCGTTGTCGTCCGCGCCGTTGAAAATCTTGTCCTCGCCAGTGCGCTTTGGGCGCAGATGGTCATAGTGCGAACTCACGATGATGAATCCTTCGCCGATTCCGGGATAGGCGGCGATCATGTTGGGTCCACTTTCGGGATTTTGATCAATCGCCTGCCGATACGAATCACTCGCAGCGCCTGGAGCAAGCCCAATCAACTCGAATCGTGCTTGAACCCACTTCGCCGCCTTCTCCGCAAATGGACTGCGGAAAAATCTCCCGCCCATTTCGTCGCTTGAAAGTTCCGCAACATCGGCGCGGATAGCGTCAGCTGTGATCGTGCTCTTGATGAGCGCAATCGTCGCAGGCTTCGCATCATCCGTGCGCGCAGGCACAACAAGCATCGAAACAGCAACCACGGAAACTAAAACAGAAAGTGTTTGTTTTTTTTTCATTATGGTGTGTCTCGATATCGCAACAACCTGAGTGCGTTGAACGCAACGACTACGGTACTTCCTTCGTGCATAACCACCGCCCAACTGAGTGGCACAATTCCCACCACAGCAAATGGCACGAGCAATCCGACAACACCAAGTGAGATAACCACATTCTGCATAATCGTGCGCCGCGCGCGACGACTCAGTCCAACTGCAAAGGGCAACTTGGACAAATCATCTGCCATCAAAGCAACATCTGCCGCTTCGAGGGCAACATCAGTTCCCGTCGCGCCCATCGCAATTCCCACTGTCGCAGTCGCAAGCGCTGGAGCATCATTCACTCCATCGCCAACCATCGCCACCGATCCCCAAGTCTGCATCAAGGCCCTGACTTCCACAATTTTATTTTCGGGGAGCAATTCGGATTTCACTTCGTCAATTCCAAGCGGCTTTGCAACCACGCTTGCGACTGTCGCGTTGTCACCCGTCAGCATGATCAGTCTGCGAATGCCAAGCGATTTCAATCTCGCAAAAATTCGGGCAACATCAGGTCGTACTTGATCCGCCATGGCAATCGCACCGACCACTTTGTTGCCGAGTGAAACGACAGAGACAGTGCGTGCTTGCGCTTCGATTTTCGCGATGCGATCACGAAGCGCATTTGGAATCTCTGGATTTCCATCTCGTCCGAAGGCGCGCGGCCCTGCGATCAATGCACGCTCATTGGCAATCATTCCTTCAACGCCTCGACCGGGAATCGCACGAATTGACCGAATATCTCTCGCGCTCACCTTGTCTTTTTTCGCACACCGCACAACTGCGAGCGCAAGTGGATGAGAAGAATGTTGGTCGAGCGCATACCCGATCGCAAGCGCATCTTGCTCTGTTGATCCTTCGCCTGCGACAACATCAGTCACTTCAGGTCGCCCTTGGGTCACGGTTCCAGTCTTATCAAATGCAATCGCACGCACAGTTCCGAGCGATTCCAAGTGCATTCCACCTTTGATCAACACGCCACTTCGAGCAGCTTGCGCGATGCCAGCAAGCACGGCGCTGGGAGTCGAGATGACCAAAGCGCATGGCGACGCTCCGACAAGCACGGCCATCGCTCGCAGAAAAGCATCCGCAAAATTCATATCGAAAAAAGTCATCAGTACAAAGATGATTGTTGGCACACTTGCCAAAACAATTGGCGTATAGATGCGCGTGAATTTCTCAGTCATTCGCTGAGTCTTGCCTTTATTCGCTTGACTCTCCTCGACCAATTTGACCATCCGCGCCATCGTGGTCTGAGATGCAAGCCTTGTCGTCGTCACAAGAACGAGCCCATCTCCGTTGACGGTTCCGGCATAGACGGACGATCCCACCATCTTGCGCACTGGCACGCTTTCGCCGGTGATCGGACTTTGATCGACCGCAGTTTCACCTTCGATGACATCACCATCTACCGCGATTCGCTCGCCAGGCATCACTCGTACTTGATCGCCGACCACAAGAGATTCGACGGGAACTTCTTGCTCGGCACCGCCGCGGACAACGCGCGCAACTTTTGGCGTCAAAGTTCCAAGCGCACGAATCGCATTCCGCGCACGATCGGTTGCGAGTCCCTCAAGTCCGTGACCGAGCGAAAAAAGCAAGAGCAAGATCGCAGACTCTTCCCACTGATTGATCACTCCAGCACCAATCGCGGCGACCAACATCAAGAGATCAACATCAAGTTGAAAACGAAAGATTTGCGCAAATGACCGGATGGTCACATGCCATCCACCCACCGCGCACGAGATCCACAACAGAATGTGCGTGGTCAATTCGTCCGCGCCAAATCGTGGGGCGATCACTCCTGCAAGCAGAAATGTTCCGCAGAGAATCGCCGACAACAAATCTGGATCTCGCAGTGGATTTCTATTGGAGCTCTCAGGTCGGGCATGATTGTGATTGCAACTCATCGGTTTGATCTGCTTGAATCACCGCAGAGTATGCACAGATTTAGATGGGTGTTTTGAATCCCATCGCGCGCACTGCGCACCAACCAAGGGCGCCCTCGACGATCATGAACATTCCACCCAAGATTGCGGCTGCACCAACAAACCACGGCCAATCGCCTTCGATCTTTCCCAAAAACTTCAACACCAACAATAGCCATCCGGGTCCTTCGATCATTGCTCCAATGACGATCCGCATGGTTCGCCCTCGCTGGTCGATATTGCAGGTCAGTGGCATAAGAAGAAATTCCTGAATGATTACTTGATCGGATTCAAACGCATCTGCTCATTCACGATGTAATCCATTGTGACATACTCATCCTGCGTCCATTCTTTTCCCGAACTGAAAGTATCCATTCGATCGCCCATCTTGCCAATTTCTGCTTGGATTTTTGCAACCGCATCCAGCTGCGCTTGAGTCACTTCTGTTCCACGCAACTCCATTCGAAGTGCGGATGATTTCACATAGAGCGCTTGACGCTCGGCAGCAAGCCGTGTGAACTCCTTGAACTTGCCACTCTTTGCCATCTTTGCATACTTGACCAATTCAGGTGGAATATCCGCGTCGGGTGTTGTCGCTGGTGCTGGATCGGCTGCTGGTGTTTCAGTTGCTTCTTTCGCAGCCTCCGTTTTCTTCTTTTCTTGAACTGGTGGCTTTGCAGCTGGTGTCTTGGTCGCGGTGGTCTTGGTCGCAGGTGTTTTTGCAGCAGGCGTCTTGGTCGCTGGTGTTTTCGCCGCGGGCGCTTTCGCTCCATCACTCGCCTTCTCGGTTGCCTTGTCTGTTGTCGCTGGCGGCGTGGCGGGCGGCGTCACTGGAGGGGTGATTGGCGCAGCTGGCGGCGCAGTTTGCTCAATGAGCGAGATGAACGCACTCGCAGACGACCCTCCCACGAGAAAGCAGGCGATTGTCGCAGTCAGCAATGAGTTGGTTTTTCGCATTGAATAAGAATACCGCCGTTTGCCTTCATAAAGCACTCAATTTGCCAAGAATTT
>SXGR01073868.1_pt1 | contig 51126 bp, 37 predicted proteins | sample 3174711 | NCBI WGS metagenome assembly SXGR01 (sample SAMN11356860, study PRJNA531348) | freshwater metagenome | isolation source: freshwater sample F1-60 | place: China: Fuxian Lake, Yuxi | collected 2017-12-25 | reverse complement strand
GAGAAGATCACCTCGGACGGCATCGGCAAGCCGGAGTCACGCACCGACGGCTCCTACGAGGGCGGTCACGTCGCCGCCATCACTGACCTGATCGAGGCGATTGAGAAGGGCCGCGAGACCAAGTGTTCCGCCACTGACTGCACCGCCATCATCGAGATGATCGCGGCCGTCTTCGAGTCGCATCGCGTGTCCAAGCCAGTCGAACTGCCGCTGAAGTCCCGCGTCAACCCACTGAGCCTGCTAACCTGAAAGGCACACCATGAGCGGCAAGGTTCTGAAGGACAAGTTGATCAAAGGCGACCGCGTTTTCGGCACGTTCTTCCAGCACGCGGTCACTCCTGCACTCGTGGATTTCCTCCCAAGCGGCGCGCTCGACTTCGTCATCGTCACCGCGGAACACAACGCGCTGGACATCGCGGACTTTCTACCGATGAAGTACGCGCTCAACGCGAAGGGCATCGCATGCCTCGCGCGCACCCACAGCCGCGACCCGGACGACGTCTCAAAGGTGTGCGACTCGTTCGACGGTGTCGTCGTGCCCTACGTCGAGGAAGTTGCGCACGCGAAGGCGCTGGCCGCTGCCGCGGTGTTCCGGCCGCTAAAGGGGAAGGCACTCCAGCGAGTGCTGGACAAAAACGAGTGGCCTAGCGATGCGACGAAGGAGTACGTCACGAACGTGCGGTGCCGCGACACGGTGTTCATCCCGATGATCGAGTCGCTGGCGGGGATCGAGAACCTCGATGCGATCTGCTCAATTCCCGGCGTTCACGCGGTCTTCGTCGGGCCGAACGACCTGACCACGACGATGGGCATCCCCAACGAGTACGACCACAAAGACCTGATCGCGATTCTGAAGAAGATCATCGACACCGCGGACAAGCACCACGTCGCGGCCGGGTGTTGGTTCGGCAAGTCCGAGCAGGCACTGCGCACGATCCGGCAGGGGGCGCGACTGGTCGTCTACTCCAACGAAAGTTCCATGATGAAGGACGCGATGACGCTGGCCTTCGACGGATTGAGGAAAGGGTAGCGGTCTCATGCTGGCCGCACTATCGCGTTCCCCGATTGCCGTCGTTCGGGGCGGATCGGATGACCGCAGTCCCACACCGAGGAATTCCCATGATGACCGCGTACCGGCCCGTTCCAGCTCTCGCGCTCGCCGCCTTCGCCCTGCTCGCCGCACCGAGTCTCGCACCCGCGGCCGACCCGATCGTATTCATCACAACCTTTGCACCCGGTGACAAGGGCGGCATCCAAGCCTACGAGTTCGACACCAAGGCTGGCAAACTCAAGGCGCTCACGCGCACGGCCGGTGCGGAGAACCCGTTCTTCCTCGCGCTGTCCCCGAACAAGAAGTTCCTGTACTCGATCCACGCCAAGCAGTTCGGCGGGAAGGAGAACGAGCAGGTCGCCGCGTACGAGGTGGTCGGTCGGACCGGCGAACTGAAATTGCTCAACCGCCAATCGGCGGAAGGCACCGCGGCGTGCTACCTGGACGTTGACAAGACGGGCAAAGCCGTGTTCGCGGCGAACTACACATCGGGGAGCGTGGCCTCGCTCCCGGTCAAGGCCGATGGCTCACTCGGCGAGAAGGCGTCGTTCTTCCAACACAAAGGGTCGAGCGTAGACCCGAAGCGGCAGAAGGAGCCGCACGCCCACTGCATCGTCGTCAGCCCGGACAACAAGTACGTTTACGCCGCCGACCTGGGGCTTGATCAGATCCTCTGCTACAAACTCGACCCGGCCACGGCGAAGCTGACGCCGAACAAGACGCCGTTCGCCAAGTCGCCCGCGGGAGCCGGGCCGCGACACCTCACCTTCCACCCGAACGGGAAACGCGTCTACGTCATCAACGAACTGTTGAACTCGGTCACCGTGTTCGACTACGACGCGGAATCGGGCACCCTCACCGAGAAGCAGACACTCTCGACGCTCCCGAACGACTTCAAAGGCACCAGTTACTGCGCCGATCTGAAGATCACGCCGGATGGAAAGTTCCTGTACGGGACCAACCGCGGACACGACAGCATCGCGGCCTACAGCATCGGTGAGGACGGGATGTTGACGCTCGTGGTCATCGCGCCAAGCCTCGGAAAGGGCCCGCAGAACCTGGCGATCACCGCGGACGGCGCGTGGCTGCTGTGCTCAAACATGCCGGGGAACAACGTCGCGGTGTTCGGGATCGACGCTAAAACGGGACGCCTGAAATCGGCCGGCGACCCGGTCAAGCACCCCAGCCCGTCGTGTATCATGCTCCTGCCGTGACGTCAGCGACTCCTCCAAAGTCACCCACGCCTCCGGTTCAAGACCTCTCCTCTGTCAAGGGCGGACATCATGCGACTCGTCTCTACTCTCCTTGTCGTTCTCGCCGTCGCCGCCGACGTGCGGGCGCAAGAGGTCAAACGCGACATCCCCTACGTCGAGAAGGGACATGAACGGCAGGTGCTCGACGTCCACTACCCAAAGGATGCAAAGAACCTACCGGTGGTCTTCTGGATTCACGGCGGCGGCTGGCAGGCGGGTGACAAGAAGGATGTCCAGCTCAAGCCTAAGGTGTTCACGGAGAAAGGCTTCATCTTCGTTGCCACCAACTACCGGCTGCTGCCCGCAGTGGACATGGCGACCATTGTGCAGGATGTCGCGAAGGCCGTTCGCTGGACTCACGACCACGTCGCGGAGTTCGGTGGCGACCCGAAGCGAATGTTCGTCATGGGCCACTCCGCCGGGGCGCAACTCGCCGCGCTAATCTGCACCGACGATCGCTACTTGAAGGCCGAGAAACTATCGCTGGACATCGTGAAGGGTTGCGTGCCGGTCGATGGGGACACCTACGACGTGCCTGCCATGATCGCGACCGCAGAAGCCCGGTGGAAGGCGCACAACCTGCCACGCGCGAAGTTCGGCCACCGGGAGAAATTCGGCAACGACCCGGAGAAGCACAAGGACTTCTCCGCAGTCACACACGTGGCGCAGGGCAAGGGCATCCCGCCGTTCCTGCTCCTGTACGTCTCGGGACACCCCGACGTCAGCGCGCAGGCCCAGCGATTGGGCAACGTCATGAAGGAGGCCGGTGTTCCCGCCACGCTGTTCGGAGCAAGGGAGACAACGCACACCAAGATCAACGCGGATCTCGGTCTGTCCGACGACCTGGCCACAAAGGCGCTATTCGACTTCCTGGGCAACGCACTCAAGAAGTGATCGGTTTCAAGACTGTCTCTCAGCCCTCGAACTCCCACACGTGAACCAGTCCGGCGATGTCCGTCGCGGCGAGGAACCGCTCGTCCGGGGAAAGCGCGACGGCACTGAACCAGTCCTTGAACTGACCTCCACGCGGTGAGCCGAGGACGGCGACTTCCTTGCCGTCCTCCACGCGCGAGATTCGCACGGTGGTGTCGCGCCCGGCCGTGACCAGGTGCTTGCCGTCAGACGAGAACAGCAGGTCCGTTATTCCCTCTTTGTGGGCGGACATGTCGCGCACGAGTTTGCCCGTGGCCGCGTCGAGAATGTGGACGATCCCGGTATCGGTTTCACCACCCTGCCCCGCGGCGACCAACTTCCCGTCGGGAGAGTACGCGGTCGCGATCAGCCCGGCGGCGACGAACTTCCGCCACAACTGTGATCCGCCATACGTGCGGTCGGCGGTGTTGAGCTTCGGGAACTGCACCTTCATCAGGTCGAGCGTTTCCTTCCCGGTCGCCGCATCCCAGAGTTTGAGTCCAGGCGCGGGAACGTCGAAGTCGTCGCGCTTGTAGCGATTCTCCGAGACCAACGCGGTCTTGCCGTCGGGCGACAACGAAGCGGCCACGATCCAGTTCCACGAGTGCCCCGTCCACTTCGCCACCTGCTTCTGAGAATCCACGGCCCACACGATGACGTTTGAAGCCGCGTCGCCGCTAATTAGTCGCGTGCCGTCGCGACTGATGCCGAGCGCGTACACCCACTCCTTGTGACCCTCAAGAACCTTGCACGCGGTCTGCGTTTCGACCGTCACTCCGGGATCGTTGGATGGCTCCTTCTTGCCGATCCGACGCGCCGCGCGTTTCCGGGCGTCCTCGTCCAGTACAACTTCGGCTTTGCCAGCCGCCAGCGCGCCGGTCGGCCACAACCGAAGCGTGCGGTCGTAACTGGCCGATGCGATGTGCTTGCCATCGGGAGTCGCCACCAAACGGCTGATCTCGTTCGTGTGCCCGTCGAGCCGGCGAACCGGCCAGACGTTCGGGGCCTGCCGTTCGGCCTTCGGCTCGACCTTGAACTCGGGCGGCTTTTCTGGAAGGTTCCAGACGAAGATCTGACCGAGTTGGTTTCCGGCCGCGAGCCGGCCCGCCCCGAGGAACGCGACCGCTGTCGGCCACGAACCCTCGAGAACGAGTTGGTAACGCAGTTTCGACTTGCTGGGGTTGAACACGGATCGCTCCCGGAAAACGGATCAGCCGAGCAACGCCTTCACCACCTTGGACCCGAACGGGGCAAGCGGAACCGGCCGCAGCCCGGCGTAGTTCTCGGTTGTCGGGTCAATCGAAAGAGCCTTGTAGATCGTGGCGAAGAAGTCGCCCTCAGGAACCGGGTTCTCCTTCACATCGATCCCGTTCTCGTCGCTCATCCCGTAAGCCTGCCCGCCCTTGATTCCGCATCCGGCGAGGGCGGTGGACCAACAGCGAACGTAGTGGTCACGTCCCGCCCGGTTGTTGATGTATGGCGTGCGTCCAATCTCACCGGCCCACACCACGAGCGTCTTTTCGAGAAGCCCCCGATCTTTCAAGTCGGTCAGAAGCCCAGCCCAGGCTTGCTCCATCGGCGGGAGGAGTCCGCGGTGACCCGTTGCGTTGTCGGAGTGCGTGTCGTAACTGCTCTGCCCGACCTCGATGAACGCCACCCCGGACTCGACCAGTTTGCGCGCCAGCAGGCATCGGCGACCGAACTCGCTGTCGCCATACAACTCCTTGTACTTGTCCCACTCAGCGTCGATCTTGAATGCGGTGCGGCCCTTCTGAAGCCGGCGAGCGGCCTCGTACCCTTCGATGTGCATCTTCGCCACTTCGCTCTTCGTCTCGGTCGCGAATTGATTATCCACGAACGCGCGCAGATCGTGGCGTTTCGCCTCTTTCGTCGCGTCCATATTCGACACCGCGAACGTCGGTAGGTTACCGTCACTGCCGATGCCAAACGGGAGGTACTTCGGCCCGAGGAACCCGGACCCAGAACTGCCGACGGTGGACACTTTCACGAAGTCCGGCAGGTCCGCGCCGACCGTTCCTTGGTACTTGGCGACGATAGCGCCAATCTCCGGGAACCGTACGTTAGCCGAGGCGCGGTAACCGGTGTGCATCAGATGGATGCCGCCGGGGTGGTCGACCTCGGACGTCCGCATCGACCGGATGACGGCGACCTTGTCCATCTGCTTCGCCATGTACGGCATCAGTTCGCAGACCTTGACGCCGGTCACATTCGTGTCGATGGGGCGGAACGGCCCCCCGGTCGGCCGACCGGGCTTCATGTCGAACGTCTCGAGCTGACTCGCGCCGCCGTTCATGAAGAGGTAGATGCAGTGTTTCTTCTGCTTGCGGACCTCGGCCGCAAGCGCGGCCGAACCGGTCAGCCCACCCCAGTTCATCACCATTCCGCCGCCCGCCGTCGCAAGCATCCCTTTCATCAGGGCGCGGCGGGACAGGTGCGATTGTGCGTGCGACATTGAGAGACCTCAGGACAGTGGACAGAAATCAGAGGGCAGAGAGCAGAGGACAACATACCTTCTGAGAGTCGTTTAGCGTTCGCCCTAGCGGGGCGAATGTTGCTTATTCAACGCACTTCGTCCCTGCGGGGCGAACGCTAAACCTGAACTCTGCTTGGTCAATGATGCCCTTTGCTCTCTGCTGTTTTCAGTGGTTGAATCGGAACTCGGCACACGTGAGCAGAACCCACACGGCATCGGCCACAGGCCCGTTGTCGTTCAGGTACGCGGTAAACTTCTTCGCCTCTTCAGAAGTCGGGCGACGATTCAATGTCGCGAGGAACAACCGCTCGACGCGATCAGCCACTGGTTTCTTTGCGTCGCCAACGAATTCGGCCAGTCCGCCCTTCACGCCGATCATCTGCCCAAGCGGGCCGTTGTTCAGGTACAGGTGTTCGCGGAGACCGCCTTGGAAGTCCCCGGTGCCGGTGGTCGGGCTGCCGAAGAACTGGAGCAGGTAGCCGCTGCCCAGCGGACGGAATCGGTCGGCATCCGGCTTCTTCGCGGTCTCGGCTGCCAGATACCCGGTCGCAACTTGCCACGACTCGACCAGTTCCTCGGCCGAAAGCGGACGGCTTCGTGCGTGCTGGAACCACGCTGGCGTCGGCTCACCGCTCCCGGCGCTCGAGAGTTGGTACGTCTTGCTGCTCACCAGTTCGCGGATCAACCACTTCAGATCGAACTTACGGGCGACGAATTCCTTCGTCAGCGTGTCGAGCAGCGCGGGGTGGCTCGCGGCGTTCGAGTCGCTCAGGTTGTCCACCGGGTGAACAAGTCCGCGACCCATGTACTGCGCCCACACGCGATTCACAACCGCCCGGGCGAAGTACGGATTGTCCGGCTTAGTGATCCAGTCGGCAAGCGCGTCCTTACGCGAGAACTTCGGCTTCGTCGGGATCTTGTTGGCCGCAAATCGCTCTTCCTTGAAGTCTTTCGGCAACGCGGGTTCGGCAAGCTCCTTCCCAAGAAGGAACTTCGGCTTCACCGCTTCGCCCTTGTCTCCCGGTTTCGCCTCCTTCGCAGAGCCGGTGAAGCGCACGTCGCCGCTATTTCGTTCCCCAATCGCGTAGACCGCCGTGTTCCCCTTCTGGGCTACGGTAACGACATCGAGCCGGGCGAGGAACGCGGCCATCCCGTAGAACTCGCGCTGCTTCCACGCCTCGAACGGGTGATCGTGACAGCGGGCGCACTGGAGTTGAACGCCAAGGAACGTCTGCGTGATGGCCTCGATCGCGTCCTCGGGAGCGTTTCGGTACTGGACGAAGTACATCGCGCCGTTGTCCGCGCTGGTCCCCTCGGCCTTCAGCAGTTCGCGCACCCACTCGTTGTAGGGGACGTTTTTCTCGAACCGCGACTGGAGCCAGGTCTGGAACCCTTCGCGTCGATCGGTGTTGAACCCCGGCGGATTGCGGCCGAACAGGAGCATGTCCCAGATATCGCCCTGGTGTCGCGCGAACCGGGGGTCGGCGAGCAACCGGTCAATCAACTTCTCCCGCTTGTCCACGTCTTTGCTGTCGAGGAAGACGACCGCGTCCTCGTTGTTCGGGACCACGCCGACGAGGTCGAGCGAGACGCGGCGGAGGAATTCGGCGTCGGAGGCCGGCTTCGCGGGAGTGATTTTCTCGCGCGCCCACGCGGCCTTGATCTCAACGTCCACGGTCTCGCGAATCTGGGCATCCGCGCCCCGGCTAGCGGCGCACGGCAGGAACGCAAAACCGAGGAGAACCGCCCAGGTTCTGGCCAGCCAACCGGCTCTTAACCGTGACATAATGCGAACTCCTTGGGAACCGCTCGGCCTTGGAGTGAATCGATTACGGGTAGGTCGAGTCTGCCGCAGTGTCGTGAGAGTCGGTTTGGTGGGATGTCCGAAGCGGACCGCGACCCTCTCAACACAACGTATAGCCTACCCGATCGGATGGTCTTGGTGAACCTTCTTTCTCACCCACGGAACCGCGGCTAGAATAATTATTCCCGCGGCGCCGGCGCCGCGCAGCTCGCGGGGACCGACTCCACGAGTGACGCTCACCGCCGAGGATACATCGGAAATGAAGTACATCGACCCGCATATTCACATGATCTCGCGGACCACGGACGACTACCAGCGGATGGCGTACGCCCAGTGCGCTGCGATCTCCGAACCGGCGTTCTGGGCCGGGTTCGATCGCGGTAGCGCGCAAGGCTTTCACGACTACTTCCGGCACCTCACCGAGTTCGAGCCGAAACGCGCCGCGCAGTTCGGCATCAAGCACTACTCCTGGCTCTGCATCAACGCGAAGGAAGCGGAGAACGTGTCGCTCTCTCGCGAAGTCATTTCCATGATCCCGGAGTTCCTCTCGCGGCCCGGCGTGCTCGGCATCGGCGAGATCGGCCTCAACAAGAACACCGCGAACGAGGCGACCATCTTTCAAGAACACCTTGACCTCGCGGCCAAGACCGACGAACTGATTCTGATTCACACGCCGCACCTGGAGGACAAGTACAAGGGCACGCGGATGATCGTGGACATGCTCAAAGGCGATTCGCGGATTACGCCGCATCGCGTGTGCATCGACCACGTCGAAGAACACACAGTGAAGCTCGCGCTCGATAACGGTTTCTGGTGCGGGATGACGCTGTACCCGGTCACCAAGTGTACACCGGCGCGTGCGTGCGACATCATCGAGATGGTGGGCACGGACCGGATCATGGCGAACTCGGCGGGGGACTGGGGCAAGTCAGACCCGCTCGCGGTGCCGGAGTTGATTCAGGAGATGAAACGCCGCGGGCACAAGGAAACTGACATCACGAAGGTGGTGTACGAGAACCCGCTGAGTTTCTGGCGACAAGCGAACAACTGGAAAGAGTGGCCGCCTGAGCCGAGCGCGAACGGCGTCGCGCCGCAGAAGGTGAGAACGGGGTACTAGGGCGGTCCGCTCGCTCCGTGCCGACGGGACTCGCGTCGCTACCGCAAGCGGGGACAGCACGGCGGAGATCTGGAATGCGACCCCAGTGGATCGTGAGTGTTGTCGCCGGAGTTGGCACAGCCGCCGCGACCGATCAACCACTGACGCATGCGATACGCTCGTCTTCACTGAGGTAGAGAACACGACATGGCCGGTCGCAAACTGGAACTCGCCGAGACCATCCGCACCGCGCTCGCGAAGCCCGAAGCCGCAGACCTGGCCGCATCACTCGAACCGTGGGACGATCAGGAACTCACGCTTGAAGACGCACAAGGGCTGGTCGCGGTACTCGCAGAGATCATCGACGTGCAACCGCTCATCGATACGGTCATCTACGGCGAAACCGCCACGCCGCTCCAGACCCTCGCCATACTCTTCCAGAATGAGTCGTCGGATGATGCAACTCGACTCCTCCGCGATCGCGGGATGACCGAACTCGTGCGCCTCTTCGATGCCGCCATCGCGGTGCCAAAGTGCCCGGCGGAAGCGATCATGTGCGTGTGCAAGATGTTCGCGGTGTACGTGTCGAATCCGGGTCTGGAGCGTGTCGTAACCGCCGTTCGCCGGTTCCCCGACGAGTACATGTGGGAGATCGTCTTCGGCGTCTACGCCGACGAAGGGCACCCGCTCACAACCGCTCTCATCGACAAACTTCGCGACCCGCTACCGACCGAGTTCGCCGCGGTCGCATACCTCGATCTGGTGAACGACGCAGCCCGCGAGAAGCGGATTGACGCGCACCCCTTCGACACCGAAGAGGGACACAATCGACTCGAAGCGTGGCTTGTGGACTCCGCTCTGGGCGATTTCAGTTATGCGCACAGCGCGGCCGCGGCACTACCCTTCATCGAATCGAAGGCGCGGAACTCGCTCGCGGCGCTCGCGATGGATCACCCGGACACCGGCGTGCAGATAGAAGCTGCGTGGGCGAGCGCGTATCGCGGGAGCACTGCGGGTGTCACGTACCTGGCGCGTGTGTGCGAAGACCCACACCACAGCATCCGCGCGCAGCGGTATCTCGAAGAACTCGGGCACGCGGACCGCGTGCCACCTTCCGCGCTCGAACCTGACTTCCAAGCACTCGCGCAGATGTGCCAGTGGCTCAGCCACCCGAACGAGTTCGGCGGACCACCTACCGATGTCACGCTCTACGACACTCGCGAACTAGACTGGCCACCAACCAACGACCGTCGCCGCGTGTGGCTATTCAAGTGGACCTACACCGGGCGTAACGAAGACGGCACCGACGAGGAGGGTCTGGGAATGGTCGGCTCAATCACCTTTGCGCTGTTCGGCGAAACGACCGCCGACACGAGCGCGGAAGATGCGTACGCGATCCACTGCTGTTGGGAACTGGACGTGAACGACGACCCGCGAGCGCCGACGAAGCGTAGCGCGCAAGCCGGCCGCAAACTACTTGGCATTTGAGATGCTCCTGACTTTGCAGGAACCGCAAAACCTCGAGCGGTGGAGAAAGAAAAGGAGCCTCGCGCATGACGCTCGACGAGTTCTGGGAACACATCGCGAAGAGCAATCGCGAAGAACCGGACGCCCACGCGGAGCGCATCGAGGAGCGGCTCGTGAAGCTCAAACCGGACGAAGTCCTCGACTTCATCCACTGGTGGGAAACGATGTCGCGTGAGGCCTACGGCTGGAACCTGTGGGGTGCCGCGTACCTAATCAACGGCGGCTGTTCCGACGACGGTTTCCACTACTTCTGCAACTGGCTCATTCTGAAGGGTCGCGACGTGTTTCAAGCGGCACTGACCAACCCGGACACGTTCGCCGACGTGGTGGAACCCGACGACGGCGAATTGGAGTGGGATGGCCCGCCCGGCCGTGATGCGTGGTTCGCCGTCACCAAGACGAAGGACAACGAAGCCGGGAACGCGGCGGTCGAGGCTGCCGAGCTTGCCCGCTTCGGCGAACACCCGATGGTGCCCGACTTGGGCAACATGTGGGACCGCGATGACGATGAAAAGATGCGGAAACACGTCCCGCGTCTCTTGGCGCTTTACTACGGCGGGGACGGCGGCGAATAATATACTGCACGCGGCGGGGTGGGAGGCGTTTGGCCCACTCGCCCCGGCTTTGCGGGGAGAGAGTTGGGGTGAGGGGTCTTCTACATGACCCGACTCATGCAAGCACCACTCACCCTCTCCCCGTAAAGTCGGGGTGAGGAAAATAACCCAATCCCGGCCGCGAATCGTATGGCGCGAGACTCGCCCACTCCCATAACTGCGAGGGCGCGATGGACTGGAAACCGTTCTGGAAGATCGTCGAGGACGCATACCGCACGGACCCGATCGACCACTTTGAATCGCTCAAGGAGCGGCTCGGCGACCTGCAGTGGTTCGAGGTGGTCGAGTTTCAAGCGAAGTTCGACGAGGCCATCGCATCCGCGAACCTCCTCGATCTGTGGGGCGCTGCCACGCTCATCAACGGCGGCTGCTCCGACGACGGCTTCCGCGACTTCCGCGTGTGGCTCGTCGGTCGCGGGCGGCACGCCTATGAGCACGCGCTGAGGCACCCGGACTCGCTCGCGGACATCCTCGACGGCGACCCAGTGGATGGCTTCGGCCTCGATGCGGCTGCGCTACGTGTCTACGAGGAGAAGACAGGCATGAGCGATTTCTACGACCGGCTCGACCGCGCGGAGAAGGATTTGCCGCCGCCCCCACCCGAAGGACTCGACTGGGATTTCGAGGACGAAACCGAGCTGCACAAACGGTTCCCGACGTTGTGCCACCTCTACACCATTCCGGTTGATGAAGAGCGCGTCGAGATCGTTGAAGGGGACTGACGGATGAGCGGCACGTTCCAGGGTCGCTTCTCTGGAGCACGCCGCCGACAACCGCGAGTTCCGACCGACGTAACCACCGGAGTTATTCGCGTTCCTCGCGTCGGTCGCGCCAGACCGCGAGAGCGTATGGGTTGACGCGGCTACGCGACCATTCCGTTTCCGTACATCAGAGCTTCCCACGCCGCGGTTCCAGTCAGGAGGGCTGTCGTCACTGGCCCAGTTCCTCGGCTACCTCAGCACGTGGTCAGCAACGAAACAGTTCGTGAATGTGCACTACTCCGACTCGTTGGCAAGGTTCGCGACGGAGTTCGCGAGTACATGGGGCGACCCGGCGACCGTTCGCACGGTATCCTGGGCCATCGCGCCTCGTATTGGTTGTGTCTCAAGCTCCCACGCGGCGATATTGGAGTAAGCTAGAGTGAGCCGCGTCGCGCTCACCCACGTTGAACCAGGCCATGCCCGACATTCCAGAAACAACCGTAATTCGCCCGCCCGAACCGGGCGCGACGGTGGTGCGCGAAGCGCCGAGTACCACCGACGAGACACTCCTACGCCCGAATGCCGCTACAAAAACCGTCTCCACGCTCCCACGCACGACCTCGGCTGGGTCAGCGGGCTTCGCCGAAGAAACGCGCCAACTGCTCCGCAAGCGGTTGCTGGTCACGCACGGCGCGATCGGCATCGCAGCCGCGTTCTTCATTGTGGCGAATCTCGCCGGGGTACAGGTGCTGCAGCACAAGATGGGACCGGTCAATTGGGCGGTGCTTCTGCCACTGATTTCTTGCGTGCAGAGCATCGTCGGGTTAGCGTTCTTGCTACGCCGACCGGAAGCGTCGCTCGCGGCGTTCCGGTTCGTCGAGGTCTTGCAGTTCGCGCTGATCGGGCTGTTTGCCGGGACCGCGCGGTTTCTGGTTCTCGCCGCACCTCCCGTCGCCTCGACCGAAGAACACTACTCGGAAATCCTGTATCGGTTCGATGCGATCATCACGAACTATCCGAGCGTCCTTGCCATCATCCTTTACGGCGTGCTCATTCCGAACACGCGCCGGCGCAGTTTAATCGGAGCCGGTTTGCTGTGCCTCGTCCCGATTCTGGCGACTGTCGCCGCCGCGATCGTCAACCCATGCATTCGCGAAATACTCGAGTCGATTCTGCCGGTCACAGCCCTGCCGTTGTTCATGGCTGGTGTGGTCGCGGTGTTCAGCGCGTCGCGCTCGATCGCGATTCAGCGCCAGGCATTCGATGCGATTCGCGAGGCGAAGCAACTCGGCTCGTACGTACTTCGGAAGAAACTCGGCGAGGGCGGTATGGGCGAAGTGTGGCTCGCCGAACACCGGTTGTTGAAACGCCCGTGCGCGATGAAGTTCGTTCGCGCCGAACTCGCCTCGGAACCCGCAACCGCGGCGCGATTCGAGCGCGAGGTGCGCGCGGTGACGACGCTCACGCACTTTCACACGGTCCGCATCTACGACTACGGGCGCAGCGACGACGGCAGTTTCTACTACGTGATGGAATACCTCGAAGGCCCGACGCTCGACTCGCTGGTAAAGGACCGCGGCGCGCTAGCACCCGGCCGCGCAGTGTACCTCTTGCGCCAGCTTTGCGGCGCGCTTGCCGAAGCGCACGCACGCGGGATGGTTCACCGCGACCTGAAGCCATCGAACATTCTGGTCACGTCACTGGGCGGTCAGCGCGACGTGTCGAAACTCCTCGACTTCGGTCTGGTACAGGATCACAGTTCCGCTACCGATGTGAAGATTACGCGAGCCGGCACCGTTCTGGGAACCCCGTCGTACATGTGCCCGGAGCAGGCCGCGGGCGAATCGGTTGACCCACGCAGCGACCTGTACTCGCTGGGAGCAGTAGCGTTCTTCGTGCTGGCGGGACGGCCGCCGTTCGAGGGCACGAGCGTCGGGAAGCTGCTCGCGGCGCACCTGACACAGCCGGCCCCGGACCTTTCGACATTGCGGAACGACATCCCGGCCGACCTCGCGGCGGTGGTCGCGAAGTGCCTCGCGAAAGACCCGGCCGAACGCTTCCAGACCGCGCTGGCACTCGATGCCGCGCTCGACGCGTGTGCGTGCAGTAGAGACTGGAACGCGGCGATCGCGGCGCAGTGGTGGGACGCGACCGACTCACCCACGGAAGTTCCCGCGCCTTCGGCAACGGCCGAACAAGCCCAAACGGTGGTCCGGCCCTGACTCAAAGTAGCAGGCACACGGAGTGCGCCATGGTATCGCAACGGCACGCGGAGTGTGCCTACTACTATGAATCACATGACGCACTTCCTCGCTCTCGAAACAAGCTGTGACGAAACTGCAGCAGCGGTGTTCACGGACGAACTGCGCGTCCTCTCAAGCGTGGTCGCGTCGCAGACCGACCTGCACGCGCGGTTCGGTGGCGTGGTGCCCGAGATCGCGTCGCGCGCACACCTCCGCAATCTCCTTCCCGTTGTCGATGAAGCACTCCTACGCGCGAACATCTCGCTCAAAGACATCGGCTGCGTCGCGGTTCACAACACGCCGGGACTGGTCGGGGCACTACTCGTGGGCGTGAGCGCGGCAAAAGCGTTCGCGTTTGGTTTAGGCGTACCGCTGATCGCGGTGAACCACATCGCGAGCCACATTTACGCGAGCCGGCTCGCAGCCGGTCGCGACATCTTCCCTTGCCTGGGGTTGGTGGTGAGCGGTGGGCACACGGCCTTGTTCCGCTGTGACACCGCGTTGTCACTCGTACTACTCGGCGGTACACGCGACGACGCGGCCGGTGAAGCGTTCGACAAGGTGGCGGCAATCCTGGGTCTGGGCTTCCCCGGCGGGCCGGCGGTGGAACGCGAAGCAGCGCACGGCAACCCGAAGGCGTTCCGTTTCCCCCGCGCGTTCATCGACGACGGGCGGTTAGAGTTCAGCTTCAGTGGTTTGAAGACGGCGTTGTTGTACGCGTGCCACGGACAAGACGTGAAGAAAGCTACCCCACCCGAACCGGGTCAGAAGCGGGCCGACCTCGCCGCGAGCTTTCAGTCTGCAGTGGTCGATGTCTTAACCACGAAGTGCAAGCAGGCGCTGCGCAAGACGGGGCTAACGCGGCTCGCGGTCGGGGGCGGCGTGAGCGCGAACACGCCGCTCCGCGCGGCCCTCGAAGCGATGTGCGCAAAAGAGGGCGCGGAGCTATTCATCCCGCCGTTGGCGTTGTGTACCGATAACGCGGCGATGGCCGCGCTAGCCGTGGAGAAGTGGAAACTTGGCGTTTTCGCGCCGGAGGATTTAGACGCCGAACCGAACTGGCTGTGACAAAGAAGAGTGTTCACCGAGGAGGACGCAGAGAGAGAACAGGAGAGTGTTGTGGTCCAACTCTCAATGTCTACTCTGTGCGTTCTCCGCGGTGAACACTCTTCTGACTTCTTTACGCCTTCGGCTTCTCGGCCGGCGCTGGCGCGGCGACTGCCTTCGGGGCCTTCTTTTTGGCCTTCTTCTTGGCCTCGCGCACCACCTTCACTTTCGCCTTTCGTTCCTTCTCGGCAACCTCGAACTTCGCCATCTCGGCGTTCACTTTCTCGCGCTCGTCCTTCGGAAGGTACGCGCCCGGCCCGAGGCGTGCTTCGTACTTCTTGCGGCGCTTCTCGGTCGCCTTCCGCTTCACGGTTGCGGGATTACCCATCTCGACTCCTTATAGTTTGCGTGCCTAAACTGATTCGGTCTAAGGTAGCAGCGGGGCACGCTAACGGCGAGGGCGGCACGTCCGATCATGGACATCGAAACCTTTCGGGAACTGCTGACTCCCGCGGGACAACGCGCCGTGAAACACGCGGTCGCGCTGCAACCGACCGAAGCCGCGTACCTCGCGTGCATCGACGCGCTGCGCAAGAACCATTCGCCTGCGCTCGCGACAGCCGCACTCGAAACGGCTCTCCTGAGGCTCAAGGCACGCGACAAGTTCTCCGACGCGGGCCGCATGTACTTCACACGGGAATCGCTCGAGCAGTCCACCAGTGACGTCGTCGCACGCCACCATGCAGCCCGGTTCACTGCCTTCGGGCACGTCGCGGATCTGTGCTGCGGTATCGGTGCCGATACACTCGCGTTCGCCCGCGTCGGGTTGAGTGTGAACGCCGTCGATACTGATCCGCTACGAGTCGCGATGCTGGAAGCGAATGCACTGGCGCTCGGGTTGGAGGCTAGCGTACATGCGGTTGTGGCAAACGCGATCACGGTGCGGTTGCCAGAAACCGAGGCGGCATTCGCGGACCCCAACCGACGCGCCGACGGCCGCCGGCATCTCTGCCCGGAAGACTACACGCCATCACTCAGCGCGATCCGCTCGCGATTCGCGCCCGGCTTCCCGCTCGCGGTTAAGGTCGCACCGGGCGTCGCAAGGTCCGACCTCCCCCCTGATTCCGAGGCGGAGTTTATCTCGCTAAGCGGGGAAATGAAGGAGTGCGTGCTCTGGTTCGGCGCACTGCGTGGAACCGCGCGGCGTGCGACGCTACTGCCCTCCGGCGACACGCTCAGTGCCGATGTGCTGCGCGACGCCCAACCGCTCGCGCCGGTTGGCGCGGTACTGTACGACCCCGACGCGGCCGTGACGCGGGCCGGGTTGGTTCACGATCTCGCAGATCGCATCGGCGCGGAACCAATCGACTTCGAAGTACAACTCCTCACGTCGGAGGAGTACATCGCCACGCCGTTCGCGACCGCGTTCAACGTGGAACACACGGCGCCGTTTCACCCGAAGCACCTCCGCGAGTACCTGCGTGAACACCACGTCGGCCGCGTCACGCTGATCAAACGCGGGTCGCCCGCGGACGCCGACGAAGTGCTGAAGAAACTGAAGCTCGACGGTCCGAATCACCGCACGCTGTTGCTCACGCGAGCCGGTGGGGTTCACACTGCGATCGTCTGTGAGCGACTTCATTGAGGCTGCCACAGTTTCCGCCGCTTGCGGCGTCGCGACCACGCACCAATTGAGATTGACGCGACGCGCACGCGAGGTCATACGCTATGCCAAACCTGTCCGAGTACCCGGAGGGCGTACGATGTTTCGCGTGGGGGCACTCATGAGCGTGATGACCTTCGGTGCCGTTGCATTTGGTGATCCACCGGCCTCGGCGCCAGCGACCGACATGGACAAGGTGCAAGGCTACTGGAAACCGCTGCAGTGCGACTTCGAGGGCAAGCCGCAGATGCCCACCGAAGTGATGAAGCAAGTCACGGTGGTGTTCGACAAGACTGAGTACCACCTGTACTTCAAAGACGCGAAGCCGAACGCGGCGGGTCAGCCGGTCATCTTCCGGCTCGCGCTCGCGAACATCGCGCTGGACGCGAAGACCACGCCGAAGACGATCACCTTCGAATTCGCTGATGGCCCACTGAAGGGCAAGAAGAGTCACGGCATTTACGAGTTGGCCGGCAACCAACTTAAGCTGTGCTACGGCACGGTGGACAAGCCGAAGCCGACAAAGTTCGAGTCGACCGCCGGCAGCGGATACTTCCTCGAAACATGGGCGCGACAGGTGAAGTGAAGCAACCTACCCCCCAATCCCCTTCCCTTCTAGGGAGGGGATTGGGGGTAGGTCTCTTCGCTGCGTACAATTCACTTGGCCCGAACCCGGCGCTGCGCTGATGTGTCCTGCCGGGCATGATTACCCTCGAAGCACCTAAGCTTGATTCCGCCCTCATGGACGCTCATACGCTTGACCTCCTCGGGTTCGATAAGGTCCGCGAACTCCTCGCCGATTACGCCGCGTCTTCGCTCGGCCGCGATCTCGCGCGCCAGATTGAACCGTCCCTCGACCCTGACGCGATACGCAAAGACATAGCTCTCACGACCGAGGTGGTCACGGCGTTGGGGCTGAACCAGGCGCCGCCGTTCGGTGGGCTGCACGACGTTCGCCTGATCGCGCGCCGCGCTGCGATCGGCACCATGCTCAGCGCGGAACAACTCATCGAAGTGGCCGAATCACTCAACTGTACCGGGGCAATGTACCGCTACCGGATGCGCCTCGCGGAACACCTCTCCGGCATCATCGACCACCTTTCCGGCATCGAAGACCTCGGCACGGTCGGCAAGTCCATCGGCGGGTGTATCGATGGTCGCGGGCATGTGCTCGACATGGCAAGTCGCGACCTCGCAGCCGTGCGCCAGAAGCTCTACGACCTCGACGAGAAAGTGAAAGCAGAGATCCGGCGTCTGCTGCGCGACCCGGAGTTACGCAAGATTCTCAGCTACCCGAACGCGACCGTTCACGGCGACCACTACGTGCTTCCGGTCTCGGTCAATCACCGGCACAAGGTGCAGGGCGTCGTTCACCGCATGAGCGGCACCGGCGAAACAGTGTTCATCGAACCCGCGAGCATCTCCAACCTGAGCGCCGAGCGCGTGCAACAGAAGGCCGACGAAGACCGCGAGGTGAAGCGCGTGCTTCGGCGGTTGAGCAGCGAAGTCGGTCGCGTCGCCAAGCCGCTGGTGTATGCACTCGACGTGATCGCGAAGCTCGACCTCATCACCGCCAAGGCCCGCTATTCGCGCGACTTCGACATGTATCCGCCGGACATGAACACCGAAGGCCGGCTGTGGCTCCGACAGGCTCGGCACCCACTTCTCGAAAGCCTGTTTCGAAACCAACCAGGCAAATCCGAAACTCGAAATCCGAAATCCGAAACAGAACTAGCAACGGACTCACCCGGTTCTTCGCCCGTTCCTCGCTCCGTGATGCCGATCGACGTGCGGCTCGGGATCGGGTTCAACCTGCTGGTCATCACTGGGCCGAACACCGGCGGCAAAACGGTCACGCTGAAAACAACCGGCCTCCTGTGCTTGATGGCGCAGTGCGGGATGCACATACCCGCGGGCGAAGGAAGTCTGGTGCCGGTATCCAGGCACATCCTCGCGGACATCGGCGACGAGCAAAGTCTCGAACAGTCGCTCAGCACGTTCAGCTCGCACATCTCGCGCATCGCGTCCATCTTCAAGGTCGCGGACGACCAAAGCCTAATCCTCCTCGACGAACTTGGCTCCGGCACCGACCCGACGGAAGGCGCGGCGCTAGGACGCGCGATCCTCGATCAACTCGATACGGTCGGTTGCCGCGCGATCGTGACGACGCACCTCGGCGACTTGAAAACGTACGCGTTCAACAACGACCGAGCCGAGAATGGCGCGGTGGAGTTCGACATCGAAACGATGCGACCCACGTACCGGTTGCACATCGGGCAGTTCGGTATGAGCAACGCCCTCAAGATTGCCCGCCGCCTGAAGCTACCGAAGGAACTGCTTCGCAAGGCGCACCGCTACCTCAAGAAGCGGGCGGGCAGGAGCGGCGAACTGGTGCGCCTTCAGGAACTGCGACTCGAGGCGGAACAGGCGAAGGTGGACGCGCTCACGGCGCAACACGAGGCGAACCGCGAGAAGGAATCGCTCGTGCGCGAGCGAGCCGCGCTTGACAAGGAAGTAAAAGACAAGGCCGCGCTTCACGAACTGCGTGCGAACCTGAAACCCGGCACGGTGGTGACGGTACAGCGATTCGGCGCGAACGGCAAGGTTGTGAAAGTGGACGCGAAGAAGCAGACCGTGACTGTGAGCGTCGGCATCGGGCAGTGGGAAGTCCCTTTTGAAGAGATATTCCCGGTGGAGGTTGTGTAGGATTGGTCGAAGGCCGCGCCTCGCCGGCTGGAGGCACACCGTTGGCATTGAAGGTGCGTGATGGGCCTTCATCTTCTGGACAGTAAGATTGCCACCCTACGACGAACCCAGCATCTCCGGTTTCACCTTCTCCAGGTAGCTCACCAGCACGCCGAGCATCAGCCCTTCGATAATCACAATCGGGATGTGCGCGACCAGAACCAATTGCGCGAGGCGTTCCCAGTTCTCCTTGCCGCCGAGCAACAACGCGAGGAAGTTCAGCACGACCGCGCCAGCCACGGCTCCGCCGCCGAGCAGCACCCCGCGCACGAACGAGTGCACACGCAGCCGGCGTAACACCGGGTACAGCGCACCGGCCGCGAGCGCGGGCACGCCCACGATGCACGCATTGATGCCGATGGTGGTGAGGCCGCCGTGTTGGAGGAGTAGGTACTGCAACCCGAGGCCGACCGCGATCGCGAGCGGCGCGCGCCGACCCAGCACCACACCGACCAACCCGTTGAGGATCAGGTGAACGCTAGTCGGCAGCACCGCGAGCTTGATGTGAACGCTCGACGCGACGAAGAACGCAGCTGTCAGCACGCCGATTCGCGGGACGTCTTCTTCGCGCACTTTCCACATCGCGACTGCGAGCATGACCGCGAGGCCCACGAAGCCGGACGCCCACCACGCGGTGGCAAGCGCCCCGTCCGACAGGTGAACCGCGAAGAGGGGAAAGGTCGCCATCAGAGCCACCTCGCGTAGCCGCGACGCGCAGCTGAGCGCGGCCGCGCTCCGCTGCGCGTCGCGGCTACGCGAGGTAGTGTTACTTCCCACCCACCACAGCGACCCGCGCCGGGGACTTGTCCACGTCTTCCAATTCGACGCGCACGTCGTCGGTACGCTTCGAGCGATCGATGAGGATCGTCACCGTCTGCATGCCGGCCTTCAGGTCGAGAACCGTTTCGAGCTTCGGGTCAATGGGCGTATTGCCGACGTAAACCGTCAGCCCCGCGACGGCGTTGAACTTGATCTTCGCGGCGCCTGCGGTGGTCACGTCGAGTTGGAAGCGAAGTACGGTTTGTGCCGCGGTGTCGTTCCACACGGTGAACTTCGGTTGCTCCGCGAGCGGCAGATCGCCGGACACCTTCGAGTACGCTTGGGACCATGTGAACGGGTTGTCGGCTTCCGCGGCGGCACTCACACGACCGCGCCGGAACAAGTTCAGATTCGCAGTGGTCGGGTCGATCACCTGCCAGCGCCGAACCACACGCGCCTTGCTTGGTGCGTAGTTCCCGCCGACCTTGCCCAGTTCCGACATGAACTTCACTAAGTCCGCGAAGTCTTGCTTCGTGAGCTGGTCCGTCAACCCTTCGGGCATCAGCGACTTCGTGGACTTCGTGCGCTCCGCGATGTCCTTGAGCGGGATCGTGATTTCCTTGTCTTCGGCCGTGCGAAGCACCAGCACGCCGTTTGCCTCGCTGACCTTGATGCCTTGAAGCACCTTGTCGTCGGTGGTGATGACGCGGGTCACGTCGAACCCTTCCTTGATCGCCTTGTGCGGGAGCAAGAACGAATCGACAAGGTAATCGACTTGTGCGCTAGCGCCGATCGAGGTCATGTCCGGGCCGACTTGACCGCCGGCGCCCGCGTAGGCGTGGCACGCGATGCACTGCAGTTCCTTGCGGCGGTACACGAGTTCGCCGCGGGCCGCGTCACCTATCTTGAGCGCGTCGGCCGCGAGCGACTTCACTTCGGCTTCGGTGGGCGGCTTCCGCGCCGCCGCGAGATCACCCGCTTTCGTGAGCGCCGCGGTGAGGCCGTCGGCCGGTTGGCCCGTGGCGCGAATCGCTTTCAGGCCGATCTTCGCGACATCAGGCGATTGGAACCTCTTCCCGTCGATTGCTCTCGCCAATGCTTCCGGGCCGCCCTTGCGGTTGATGATCGCCGCAAACAGGTCCGCGAGTTCCGGGTCGGCCTTCTTCGTGTACGCGACGAACCGGCCGGCGTGATCGACCGCCGCGGGCAGATCGATGGACGCGAGCGCGATGATTGCGACCCGGCACACCTCGTCCGGGTGTTCCGCGTCGCACATCTTCGAGATGAGCTTCTTGGCGTCCGCGTCGCCAAACAACGCGAGCGATTCGAGAGCCGCTCCGCGTTCGTCCGCGGGGATGCTGGCCTTGGTGGTAGCGAGCGTCTCGACAACCACACGCAGTTCTTTGAGCTTCCACAAGCCAACGATCCGCATCGCCGGATGCCGGACCGCGGCGGCTTTGTCGGTGGACAGCGACTCCAGGCCGTTCGCCTGCTTCGGTGGTAGAACCTTGCGCGTGCGGATCGCGTCTTCGACCGCTTGCGTGAGTTCGGCCCGTTGCGCCACGGGAATGCCCGCGTCGCGACCGACGTAGCCTAGTACCTTCGCCAACTCTTCCGGCCCGCCGATCTGCGCGAGCAGTAGATACAGTCCCTGAACGTTCTCCTTCGGCACCTTCCCGCCGTCGATGAGCGCGAGAACGGGCTTCACGGTGTCCTTGTTGCCGATCGCGTTGAGCGCGAACGCGAGCTTCTTCGCGTCGCCGCCGAACGTGAGCTTGCCTGCCTGGAACTCCGGCAGCCAGTACGGTTCGAGTTCGCGAATCGTGAGCCACAGCGCGTAGTCGAGCGTGCGGTCCATTGGCTTGTCGAGCGCTTTGAGAGCGGTTTCAGCGGCTACTGCGGTCTTGACCTGCGCCAGCGCGCGGACCGCTTCGAGCCGGGCACGGGGAGTTTCGTCGTTCACCATCGCCGGCCAGTCGGCTTTGCGCGGCGTACTATCACGCAACTCGTCGCTGAAGATACGGACGGCAGCGACACGAACGGCCGGGTCTTTCGCGCGAAGGAGCTTCTCGCGCGTATCGTGGTACAGCACACCGGCCGCATACGCGACCCAAGCCGTTTCTAACATGTGGCGCTCGTAAGCCGGGTCTTTCGCGTCCAACCCATTCACCCACTTGTTCAACTCCGGCAGCACCTTCTCCGCGCCGCGTTCCTTCAACACGCGTTTGGCTTGTTGGCGCGTCCATTGTTCCGGTGCCTTCAGGTGTTCCAGCAGTTCGGCCACGGTCGCGTCCACGAGCTTCGGCGGCTTCACGAGCGCACGCCCTTTAGCGGTCACGCGCCAGATGCGGCCGTGCGTCTTGTCGCGCCGCGGGTCGCGGAAGTCCACTTCGCCGTGCTGAATGATCGGGTTGTACCAGTCCGCGATGTACAACGCACCGTCCGGTCCCATCTTCACGTCGATCGGCCGGAACGCCGGGTGGTTGCTCTTGATTACTTCCGTCATCTCTCGCGCGGCGAACGTGCTGCCGTCGTCCTTCAGTTTGAACCTACAGACGCGGTGACCGCGGAAGTCGTTGGTGATGACGTCGCCCTGCCAGTCGTCCGGGAAGTGCCGTCCGCTGATCACTTCGAGACCGCAGAACTTCGGTGACCCGGGGTTCATGCCGTGCAGCACCCGTTGCGCGTGCGGTCCTTGTGAGGTGAGGTAGTAGCCGCCGGGGATCGCGTGGTTGATGCCTTCGCCACCGGCCCCGTCGGTGACTAACGACTGGCCGTACTTGTCGAACGCATGGCCCCAACTGTTCACCCACCCGCGCGCGAAGATGTCGAGCTGCGTGTTGTCCGGGTTGAACCGCCAGATGCCGCCCGCGTTGAGGCGCTTCACGCCGGTCGGAGTTTCGACGTGACTGTGAATGTAAATCGACTGGTTGAAGTACAGCCGGCAATCCGGTCCCCAGCGAAACGTGTGGATGATGTGGTGCGTGTCTTCCGTACCGAATCCGCTCAGCACTACGCGGCGCTTGTCGGCCTTGCCGCCGGGGTTGTTCGCGCTCAGGTGGACGATCTCAGTGCTGTTCGCGACGTACACGCCGCCATCACCCGGTTCGAGGCCGGTGGGGATCAGTAGCCCGTCCGCGAACACGGTGGTCTTGTCGGCCTTACCCGCGCCCTTCGTATCTTCGAGAATGATGATCTTGTCGTTGGCTTTCTCGCCGGGTTTGATCTGCGGGTAGTGCTCGCTCGACGCGACCCACAGCCGCCCTTGCGGGTCGAAGTTCATCTGAATCGGCTTCGCGAGCAGCGGGTCAGCGGCCCAGAGCGTGACCTCGAAGCCGGGCGCGACCGTGAACGTCTTGCGCTCCAGTTCCGGGTCTGGGTCCGGCACTGTCGCCTTCGGCTGCGCGAACGCGAGCGACGGCGAGAGCGCGAACAGCAATGCGAATGTGTAGTGGTGCATGTGGAGGGTGGGTGTTTGGGTGCGGGGGTAGGTCATTTAAGACCCTTGCGAATCTTGACGATCGCGTCCTCGGCCTTCTCGATGAACGGGTCGAACTCGGCGGCCTCCTTCGCGTTCTTCCCCTGTTCGTGCTTGCGGAACCCAGTCAGGTACGTCTCGTTCTGCGGGCGCCACTTGTTGAAGAACTGCTCGTTTTTCGCGATCACAATTCGGCGAAGTTGCTCGAACTGTTCGCTCCCCCTCGGGTCGGACAGGCCGAGCGATGCGAGTAAGAGGGGCGTCGCGGTGCTGTAGCCAATCTCGTTCGGGTGTATCCCGTTATCGGTGTACGGGCCGGATCCACGGAAACCAAACAGGTCGGCGAAGCGTGCGCCGCGTTTCTCGGCAATCGCCTTGATTGCGTCGCTGTAGAGCGCGAGGTTCGCGTTCGCCGGCTTCGGGTCCGGTAACGAAGCCGCTTTTTCAAACGGCAACGGCGAGAACAATACCACCCGCGCACCCGTAGGCTTGAACGCGTCGAGCAACTTCTCCAGCCCCTTCTCGAACTTCGGCAGCCCCTCTTTCCCCTCGAACGACTCGTTCGTGCCGTAGCTCACGAAGATTACCGTTGGCTTGAGGGCCAGCGTTTGATCCACGAGTTGCTTGAAACACTTCTCGGGGTTGCTGAAGTCGAACCGGCCGCGGGACTCGGCGTGGACCGTGTCGCCGCTCCAGCCGAGGTTGCGGAACGTGATATTCTTGTCCGGGTTCGCGGCGATCAGTGCGGTTTCCCAGTGGCCAAACTTTTGTTCGCGCTCGACGAGCGTGCTCCCGATCCACACGACGCGGTCGCCGTCCTTGAACTCGAAGGGCTTAACGGGTTCTGCAGCGACCAACAGGGCAAACGCGGCGGAGAGGAGCATTTTTTGGGTTCCTCGCTAATTGGGGTTGAGGTTCAGGGTATGCGAACGCCTCACAGAAACCCACCCCCTCAGGTACGCCGCTCGCGGCATGCCAGTCGCGAAGGTTCAATCTGCACCACTGGTTGGATCGAACGCACGCGCCACGCGCACCATCACGCCTGAGAACACTCCCAGACCGGACAAGATCACCAGCGCAGAGATCGTACCGGGTTGACCCAAGAACGCGAGCAGTTCCAGCGACCACACGACCTTTGGCGGTTTCGGAGCGTCGCGACGGTCGAGCAGCGCCATCTCGTCGGCCCGGGGCTTCATCACCTCCGCCGGGATGCGTTCCTCGTCCTTGACCTCTGACGGGTTCACACCGTAAGGCGTCGCGTCGTCGTCCTCGTCGGTCCACGTGCGGGCACTGTCGAGCGGGTGGTCGGACTTTGCACGCTTTCGTTGTGTGGCGGGTTCGGCTACGGGTCGGGGACTGGCTTCCAGCGGAGATGGCTCGTCGTCGACAATCTGCGCTTTCACGCGCTTCTTCGGCGCGGGCGAGTCGTCTGCGATCAACACGTTGTAGCCCATCAGTTCACCATCGAGTGGCGTGTTGATCGGCGTCGGGTCGTACGATTCCACCGGCTCCGATGGCGGGTCGATACTCGCGGGCGGGGTCGCATCAAACGGCTTCGGCTTCTTCTTCTTCCGCTTGAGGAGGTTCTTCGTGAACATCAGTGCGAACGCGAGTCGGCCGAGCAACCTCGCGTAGAGCAACGCCGCAAACACCACGAGCGGCACGCCAACGAATAGCATCGGCCAGTTGCCAACGGTGAGAAACGCCCACTTGAACGCGACTCCGAAAAGTGCGAAAACCGGCAACGTAAGCACGAAGAACGTGATCGTCACAAAGGGCTTTTGCACGAGCCGGGTGAACACGTCCAGGTTCATCGGAACCCACACGCTCGACGCGCTCAGAGACGACAACTGACTGACCGGGTACAGCACCCACATCACCAGCAACGGCACCGCGAGTCTCAGCCACGCGGCATCGGCTCCGGTCGCGAATGCTCTCCCGATGAAGTACGCCGGGCCGGCCCACACGCCGATCAGCCACGCGAGGTAGAATACCTTCGTGAAGTTGTCGGTAACCGGTTCGCTCTGCCAGGGGATCTCTTTCGCCCCGGCCGCGGTGTCTTCGAGGACTGTGAGGTAGTAGTGCGATGCGAACAGCAGGAACACGAACCCGAAGATCACGCTCCCGACCAGCGCCGGCACGAAGATTAAGGCGTCGAGATTCATACCGTGCACGCGCGTACGGAGTTGGGAGCGGCGATCCTTCGGGTCGCACGCGAAACGACAACGGGAGAGGTTCGTTTCACACCATCGCCAGTTCCAGACTCAACTTCTTCGCATCGGCGGCGAGTTTGCGAACGTCCTGCGTAATCCGCATCGAGCAGAACTTCGGACCGCACATCGAACAGAACTTCGCGCTCTTGAACACATCTTGAGGCAATGTTTCGTCGTGCATCTTCCGCGCGGTTTCGGGGTCGAGCGACAGCGCAAACTGCTGGTTCCAGTCGAACTCGAAACGCGCTTTCGAGAGCGCGTTGTCGCGATCACGCACGTTCTTCCGGCCGCGAGCGATGTCGCCGGCGTGCGCTGCGATCTTGTAGGCGATCACGCCCTGTCGCACGTCGTCCTTGTTCGGAAGGCCCAGGTGTTCCTTGGGTGTGACGTAGCACAGCATGCTCGCGCCCGCTTCCGCCGCGAGCGCCGCGCCGATTGCACTCGTGATGTGGTCGTAACCGGGCGCGATGTCAGTCACGAGCGGCCCTAGCACGTAGAACGGCGCGTCGTGACAGTACTCGCGTTCCTTCTCGATGTTCATTTTCACGAGGTGCATAGGGATGTGCCCCGGTCCCTCGATCATCACCTGACAGCCCATCTCCCATGCCTGCAACGTGAGATCGCCAAGCGTCTTGAGTTCAGAGAACTGTGCTTTGTCGTTCGCGTCCGCGATGCTGCCGGGGCGGAGGCCGTCGCCGAGCGAGTAGGTCACGTCGTACTTCCGCATGATCTCGCACAGTTCGCCGAAGTGTGTGAACCACGGGTTCTGCTGGTGATGTGCGACCATCCAACCCGCCATCAGCGAACCGCCGCGACTCACGATGCCGGTCACGCGATCGCTCGTGAGCGCCACGTATTCGAGCAGCACGCCGGCGTGGATTGTCATGTAGTCCACGCCCTGCTTCGCCTGGTGCTCCACCATGTCGAGCAACATGCGCGGCGTGATGTCTCGCGGGTCTTTCACGTTCTGAATGATCTGGTACGCCGGCACGGTGCCAATCGGCACTGGCGATGCCTCGATGATCGCCTGGCGGATGCCGTCGATGTTGCCGCCGGTCGAAAGGTCCATCACAGTGTCGGAACCGAGTTCGACCGCGGTGCGGAGCTTTTCGAGTTCATCGTCCGCCTTGCCGGTCACGGCAGAGTTGCCGATGTTCGCGTTGATCTTACACTTCGACGCCACACCGATGCACATCGGTTGCAACTTCTTCGCGAGGTGAACGACGTTTGCGGGGATGACCATCCGACCGCGCGCGACCTCGGACCGGATCAACTCCGGTTGAAGGTCTTCCCGCTTCGCGACGAACTCCATCTCCGGCGTAACGATGCCCTTGCGGGCCGATTCGAGCTGAGTCATGGGAACTCGCAGGATGTGTCTCGGCCGACTGATCGCAGTCAGCCGGCGCAGGGGTCGCCTTCTTGAACGGCACTACCCGCCCAAGTTCTGAGGGTGTGTTCTCAGCCCGCGCAGACAACGCGAGCACCCCTGGCGATAGTTCCGTTGTACGCGGGCGCGGCAACCCTTCAATGAGAACGACCCCGCGATGCGATGCATCGCGGGGTCGCGCCGGGGCGTCCCCCAAACACCCCGACTTCGGCTCAGCCCGCGACGCCGCACGCGGCGAAGCGGAGATCAGTACCGGATTCCCGTGGTGAACTGGACATTGATGTTGTGCAGGTTTCCTTGAAGCGGCGGTACCAGATTCGTCCAGTCATGGCCGTACTCGACCCTGATCCCGTTCATCCACACCCACGCGCCCATTGGCACGTCGCAGGTCGTGTGCGCCCCAACTGTGATCCCGTGGAACACGTTCTGCCGGCGTGCATACCCATTCGTCTCGTCGAGCGGCACGACGTCCACGTGCGAGGTGCCGTACCGACCGCCGACCCAGCCGCCAACGCGCCAGTTCGTACCCGTCATCGTTCCAGTGTCCCCGGCGCCCAACAGCCACACGTCGCGGCCGATAGCAAAGTTGAAGCTCGACCGGTGGATCCCGCGAACCGCGCTGAACACGAACCGATCCGGTTGTACCTGGAACCCGCCGTTCACTTGGTTCTGCACTGGCGCCGATCGCAGGAACAGGAACGTCGGCTCTCCCTCGCCGCGTCCGCGGTTGTAGGTGTAACTTCCGCCGAAATCAACCGTCCACGCTGCGGTGTGGCTCGCGTCGAAGAACAGCGTGTGAACCCCTCCCCCGACCGTCCACCCGATCGAGTTCAGCCGGTCCGCAAGCCCGTTGCCGAGCGTGAAGTTCAGGCCCGCGTAACTGTATAGTTCGTAGCTCACGCGACCGTCGCGGCCCAGCGGCCCACAGCAGCCGGGGCCGTCGGTGTAGTACGGGCTGGGGTAACTCCCCGGCGGGTGGCCGCCTTGCACGGGTTGCCCCATCAGCGTCCCCATCGGGTCCGCGCCACCGGGGCCGGGCGCACCAGGCACGCGCAGTTCCTCAAGACTTGTGATCGCCACCGTCGGACGCCCGGTCGGCAGGGGCGGCACTGCAGTCGCTGGTTCTTCAGCCGCCACAGGCCGCACCGACGGAACCAGATCGGAATAGTCCATCCCCGCCCCGCCGCGCGGTTGCGCGAGCGCCAGTCCGACGCCCAGCACTACCACGAATCCGGGAAGAAGGAATCGCGTGATACTCATGCGCCCCTCGCCCGGCCACCGCGAACATCGCCACGCGACAGCCGTAAACAGTTCGATCCCGATCCACGTCGCTGCTTTAATCGTCCACGGGCGCGGCAAACTTTAACGCTTGTCGCGATTGTTCCGATTACGCCATGCGCCGGCGACCTAACCGGGTTTGGAGCAACGCGGTACACGCGATATAAGTGATTGGGAGAAGTTACGAACCCTGGGAAGGCCAATGGACCCGATCGAACTGCGCGACCTCGACGCGGCCCGCCGCTACATCCTCGACGGGTTGCTGCTTCAGCGCGCGATCAAGCCCACCGCGAACACCGTCAAGCGTGCCCTCGAATGGGCAATGGAGATCGCATCCAGCGGGCACCCCCTCCCGCCAACCGGGTTCGTCGCGGACGTGGGCAACGTCGCGCTGGGCGTGGACGCCGAGCAGCGCGTGCGGGAGGCGCATCCGGTCCCCGGTTGGCCGCCCGCGCTCGGCCGCAGTTACGAGGATCACGTACTCGGCAAACTCTACGCGGACTGGACCTTCGAGCGCGCCGGTGACGCACTACGGAAGTACAAGGACAAGGACCGCGTTCGCGGCTTGGCGTACATCGTGAACCAGATTCGCGAGCGCGCGGGCATTTCCGGCGTGCTGCTCCCGCCCGCGGTGATACGCGCCCTGCAAACCACCAACCCCGACGAGGTCATTCAGACTGGCTACGACGGCCTCGTGCGCGACGGGCCTTCCCCGCTGCTCGTGCAGATGTACGAATCGCTGGTCTCCGCCGGGCGCCGGATCGCGGAGGTACTCGCACCCGAAGACGTGATCGCACTCGAACAAGGCACAGCGATCGCGGACATGGGTCAGTACGTCGCGCACCGGCAAATTCTGCAAACAACCGCGCGCCTCGAATCGAAGCTCCCGGGGCGCCCGGTGAAGCCGCTTAGCGGTCGCAAGGAAGTTCCCACCCGAGTGCTCGACGAGGACCAGTACCCCGTAGGCGGCTACACGTCGATTTCCTCACGCGGCTCGATCGAGAGCCTGTTGCACTCGCAACTCGCGTACATGGAAGACGAAACCCCGGACCTGTTCGACATGAAGTTCGTGCGCGACGAACTCTTCTATTACTCGCGCGACGAGAACCAGTTCCTGCGTCGGCGCCGGGCATTCGTGTTCGTGCTGTTCCCGGATCTGCTCGCGGCACGCTTCAAAGACGCGGAACTGCCGTGTCAGCGCATCGTGCTGATTCAGTCCACGATCCTCGCACTCGTCCGAAAACTCACCGACTGGTTAAGCACCGACGCGATCCGGTTCGAGGTGCTGTTCGTGCAGGATGGTGGCAAGAACCCGCTGGCGGAAGAGGCGGCGTTGCTGAAACTGCTGCTCCGCGAGCCGATCGAGCGCGGCGACGGCGAGGTTCTGGACGTGCCCGACCACGACGCGGTTCTGACGCACCTGAACCGCCTCACGCGGATGGCGCAGGTTCACTGTCTAGTATCCGCAACCGAGCCGTTCGATATGGATTTAGACAACGTGGTCGTTACCGAGCTGATTGTGTCCGGTCCGCGCCCGGAGATCGGCGGCGGCGACGGAACGGTCGCATCGCTCGACGGCGAAGAACCGTTCGACGTGTGGCAGGAGAGCGTGTTGCGCGTACTGCAATTGTGGGTGTGAGTTTTGTAGGGTGGGTCGAGGCTCGCGAGCGAGCCGAAGGCCCACCACCCACGTATAAGTTCAGTGGTGGGCCTTCGATTCGCATACGCGAATCTTGACCCACCCTACAATACTGCGAACCGCCAACCTAGTCTCGGCGTATGGCGGGTACGCTCCGTTCGCACAGACAAATCGGGCCCCGCGCATGTTTTCGACGCTGCTCAACGACCCGACCGTGCTGCTGGCCGGCATTGTACTCGCCACCGTGCAGTTCATCGCTGCCCTGCCCTGGCTGTTCGCCATCGACCCGAAAGGCGTCAAGGAGGCTGGGGCCAGCCCACTTTCCCTGGGGTACGTCCTTATTGGGCTTTTCGTCGTCGGGGTCGGCGTGGCCGCTTTCCTTGGTTACAAGGGTGACACGACAACCCTCACCTGGTACGGCCGCTACATCTACGGCGCCATCCTCCACCTGCAACTCATCATCGACGTGTTCCTTCTCCTGCCGCAATTCGTAATGATCGTGTGGCCGAAGGGCGGCGTGGTCGCGTTCGCCGCGTTCCGCGAGAGCTGCCGTCAGCCCATGTTCTGGCTCATCGTCGGAGCCGCCAACACCGCCATCTGGGTCTCCGTAGCGATCCCGTACTTCACGTTCGGTGACGACTACAAGATGATGAAACAGATCGGTTTCGACATGGTCATGCTGGCCGCGAGCCTCTTCGGAGTCCTGGCCGCGAGTATGTCGATTAGCGAAGAAATCGAGGGCCGCACGGCCGTCACGCTCATGAGCAAACCGGTGAACCGGCGGCAGTTCCTTATCGGCAAGTTCCTGGGCATCCTGATGGCCTGCATGGTCATGTCGATGCTGCTCGGCTGGACCCTGACCGACGCGCTGCGAGCAATGCGCGAGTTCGACCCGATCAACAACACCGCGGACCCGACAGACCCGATCAGCGGGAGTACGGACAAACTCGTGGACCCGATGACGTATCAGGCGCAGAAGACCGTGGTTCCGCCGTTCCAGAAAGTCGTGCCGAGTATGCAAGGCAAGGCCGTGGCGACCGGTGCCGGGCTGTGGTTCTCGGACGCGCTCGCGCACTCGCTCGGCATCGCACTCGGGTTCGGGCAAGTGATGATCCTCGTCGCAGTGGCGTCGGCGCTCGCGACCCGCTTGGCGTTCATAGTGAACCTCGTCATGTGCCTGCTGCTATTCCTCCTCGGCCACCTCGCGCCCGTCGTGGTACAGGAAACGCAGAGGGCGCAGGGCGGCGGTGTGGGCGTGGGCCTGGTCGGGTTCCTGGGGAAACTCTTCGACGCGCTGTTGCCGTCGCTGGAGTCCTTCAACATGAGCCGGGCCATCATCCGCGAAACCCCGCTCGACCTGTGGCAGTTCGGAGGCTACGTGCTGACCGTGACCGGTTACTCGCTCATCTATACAACGATCGCGCTCCTCCTTGGACTACTACTGTTCGAGGACCGCGACCTCGCGTGAAGTGTGCGTGCTGATCAGGCACTGAGGTTTATCAGGGGGGGCTTACGCCCCCCGCTCGCCCTGAAAAGCAATCTCGCACTCACACTTCCACCACATCTCTGCTAGGCTGGATTCCAGCGGGCGCCACGACGCGCCCCGGTCCGCCTATCCCTTCGCCGAGGGCAAACGTGGGCACCAACGCACTCGACCGAATCCGCGCCGACTTCGTCAAATCGCCGACCGCGCGCGGGGGGTCGTTCGTCAGTTCCGTCGGAGCGGCCGTCACCTACGCGCTTTTGCTCCTGCTCCTCTACTCGTTCGTGGACCTGCTCGTGTGGCGGGGCGAGATCCCGACCTATACGCAACTCTCGGCTGCACAGAAGCGTGAGTTCGCCGACGAGTGGGCTGGGCGATCGGAAACGGAACGTTCCGATGCAGTCGCACGCCTAAGCCCGGCCTACCGGGGCAAGAGGATTGAAGCCCGCAACGACGACGAACTCAGGATGCTCCCCAAATCGAAGTCTGGTGAACACCTTCACGCCGACGAATGGGAAGCCCGCTGGCAAGCTGGCGTGTACCTCGCGATACGGAACCGCGTGGACCAAGGTGCTGCTGACGTATACCTTCCGCCGCTCGAGTTGGAACGCACGGACAAGGCCGAGCGTGCTGACCCAGACGCGAAACCGCAGTATGGGCTGTTGAGTCTTGTTGTTCGCGAACGGAACCGCTGGACTGGGCCCGTCCTCGGTAGGCTCGCGATGTGGAACGGGTGGACGTGGGTGCCGGAACCGAGCGGTTCTGCGAACGTGCCCTACCTCACTGGGCTGTTGGTGCTGGCCTTCTGTCTCGCGGCTATCCGCGGCGTACTCGTGAACGCGCTGGCGTATCTCTCCGCGGCAGTAACACTCGACGCCGCTACCCGACTGAGGCGAGCCGTATACTTCCACACCTACCGGCTTGGCTCGCTCACGATGCAAACCATCGGTACGGCGGAGGCCGCGGAACTACTCACCCGACGCGTCGAAGAGGTCGGCGACGCGATCCAGGCCCAGCTCACTGCCGCGGCCCGGTACTCGCTCACGGTACTGTTCCTGATTGGGCTGATTGTGTTGGTGAACTTCTGGCTGGCCCTCAGCTTCCTCGCACTCGCGGGGTTGGTGTGGCTGATTGGCGGGCAGGTCGCGGCGCACTTCCGTCGCGAGGGACGACTCGGTGAACGTCAGGCGAGCGCTACGCTCTCGCTCCTGAAAGAAAGCATGAGCCTTTTCCGCCTCGTGAAGTGTTTCCAAATGGAGCGGTTCAACCAGACGCGAGTGGAACGTCAGTTGATCGAGTCCGGGCGTTCAAACTGGCGTCGGCTGCGCGGAACCGCAATGGCCGGGCCGCTGCTCGGCTCGGTGGTGTTGCTCACCGGGGTCGCGTTACTGTACCTGGCGGCGCGAGGCGTGCTCGCGGGCGGGTTCACAGTCGCGGGACTCGCGGTGATGGCGGTCGCGCTCGTGTCGCTCGCCGTGCCGATCGCGGCGCTGGTCGAATACGCTCAGAAGATCCGCCGCGGGCGCGAGGCGGCCGACGCACTGTTCGAGTTCCTCGACCGCAGGGGCGAGGCGACCGAGGCCTCCGACGCCGAGTTCCTACCGGGGCTGACGACCCGCGTCGAGTTCCGGCAGGTCACACTCCGCGACCCGGCGACCGGGCAGCCGATTCTGGAGAACGTGACGTTCGCGGTGCCTGCCGGCGCGAGCATTGCCATCGTGGGCCAGAACGCCGCCGAGAAGCACGCGCTGGTGTACATGATCCCGCGATTCCTCGACCCGTCGGCCGGTGAGATTCGCATCGAGGACAAAAACATCCGGTGGGTCACGCACGAGTCGCTCCGCACGCAGGTCGCCCTCGTGATGCAGGACGACCTCACGTTCACCGACACTGTGGCGAACAACATCGGCGTCGGCGACCCGGAACACAACCTCCCGCACATCATTGAATCCGCGAAACTCGCACACGCGCATCAGTTCATCGAGAAACTGCCATTCGGCTACGAAACGCTGATCGGCAACGGGGGCTACTCGCTCACGACAGGTGAACGATTCAGGATCGCGCTCGCACGTGCCCTGCTCCGCGACCCGTCCATTCTGGTGATCGAGGAACCGGTCGGACCTGTGGACGAGGACACGCTCGCGCTGCTCGACGACACCGTCGCGCGAGTGTCCGTCGGACGCACGATGATTTTCCTCGCGCAACGGCTCTCGACGTTGCGCAACGTGGACCGCGTGTTCCTGCTGAAGGACGGGCACATCGCTGCGTCCGGGGCACACAGCGATCTGTGGAAGAACAACGGCAACTACCGCCGGCTCCAGATTCTCGCCGACGCGACCGCGACCGAACACCCCGTGCTGAAGGACACCGAGAAATGACGGACTACCAGACGGAACTGGTCGCCGCGCGCGAGGCCGCGGCGCGCGCGAGTGATTTGTTGTGCCACGCGTACGAGTCGTTCGTCGCGATCCCCGATGCCCCAGTCACGATCAGCACGCACGCGGACAAGGCGTCGCAGGAGTTAATCCTTGGGTTCCTGCACGACCTGTTCCCGGCCGACGCGCTGTGCGCCGAAGAATCCACGCCGGCTTTCGATGCACTCCCCAAGACCGGCCGCCGCGCGTGGGTCGTTGATCCGATCGACGGCACTCGCGGCTTCGCCAAGAAGGTCGGTCAGTTCTCGGTGATGATCGGGTTCCTCGTGGACGGCCACCCGGTCGTCGGCGTCGTCACGGAACCCGCGCAACACCGGACGACGTTCGCGTCGCTCGGGGGCGGATGCTGGACGCACACAGCTGCCGCGGAGCCGTCACGATGTACCGTGTCCGTTCGCGGCTTCAATGAGTTGGTACTTGCGCAGAGCTGGTCGAAGACGGGCATGTCGCCGAAGCCAGTGCAGGCGCTGACGCCGGTTCGCGTGATCGAAACGTATTCGGGCGGGGTGAAACTCGCGCACGTCGCGCGTGGTGAGGCCGACGTGTACGCAAACACCTACGAAGCATTCGCGGACTGGGACATCTGCGCCGGGCACCTGCTCGTGACCGAGGCCGGCGGCACCGTCACCGACCTTCGCGGGAACGCGATCGCGTATCAGGGCGAGAACTTCAAGCAAACGCGCGGGCTGATTGCAACGAATGGTGTCGTTCACGCGGAAGCGGTAAAGCGGTTGGCTGCTCTTGCGTAACCTTAACCCCGCAGGATGAGCGGAACCTCCGCGCACCCCTGCGGGGTTGCGGCTAACCTCACATCAAGGCCTCACGTCGAGGCACACCACGTTCTTCTCGTCGCGCAGGTAGAGCCGGCCGTTCACGAGTGTCGGTGTTGCCCAGTTGTCATTGCCGCTCAGCACCTTCGGCACCTTCGCGATCAGGTTGAACGACTCCGGGTTCGCCGCCACTAACCACACTTCGCCCTTCTTGGCGATTTGGAGAATCAAGTGGTCGCCCGCGAGGAGAACGCTCGCCTGCTCCGTCTTGGCGCCGTCCCAGTCGGACACCTCATTGCCGGTCAGGAACTCGACGCACTTGAAACCCCGCGCTCCCTGCGTGCCGTCGATGCCGAACAGGTGCTTGTCCTTGAACACGCTCGTCGCGTGGTGGTTCGCGAACCCGTTGCGGCGGTTCTCGTACACCTTCACCAGCGTGACTTCGTCACCCTTCTTCTCGGCACGTAAGAGCGCACACCCCATGTTGTAAGCCGACGAGATGAATACGTACTCGTCATCCACGATGATTGGGGTTGCGATGTTGCCGTTGAACTGCGTGGGCCACTTGAAACTGCTCATCACCTTGCCGTCGGTCGCGCGCACCGCAAGGAGCGCGTCGCCCATGAACGCGAACACGGTTTCTTGGCCACCAATACTCGCGGCGATGGGTGAGCTGTAGCCCGGCGGGTTCGAGCCGCTCTTCCACTTCACGTCACCCGAAGACTTGTCGAAGGCGACCACCGCCGCGTCCTTGCCTCCGGGCATCACGATCACGAGATCGCCGAGCACGAGTGGCGAACACGCGACGCCCCAATCCGGCATCGGCGCCTGGAACTCGCTCAGTAGGTCGTGTTGCCACCGCAGTGTGATCGTGTTTCCTTCGGCTTCCAAGGCGAGCAGTTTGCCCGCACCGCCGACAGTGAAGACCATGTTCCCGACGACGGTGGGTGTTGCCCGCGGGCCGTTCTCGTAGCCGCGACCGGTGCCGATTTTCCCCACATCGTAAGCGAAATCCCAGACTGACTTGCCGCTCTCGGCGTCGAGGCACACCACGCGTTCCTTGTCACCTTGCTTGTCCTGAACGTAAAGCCTCCCACCGACGACGGCGCATGACCCGTAGCCGCCACTGATCGGGACGCGCCACGCCTCTTTCGGCTTCGTCTTGTCCCAGTCCGTGCGAAACGACCCAACCGGCGCGACACCGGTACGCGACGCCCCGCGCCACTGCGGGTAGCCGGTCTGGGCGTCCGCGGGTGTGTGATTCTTCAGCAGCGCGTTCTTGCCCCGATCGATTTCGACCGGATCAGCGCTACTTGTCGCGAAGAACGATCGCACCCAAGCGTTTTGTGAGACCGCATACCCGACGATACACAGGATCGCGAGGATGCCGACGACGAGTACGATGACGCGAGCTTTCATAGCAGACCTGGAAGGCGAAGATGTGGGGCGAGCAAGTGTAGTGCACGTCGATGTGCGAAGAACCCCTCCCAACCACTCCCCGAAAAAAGGGAGAGGTTATCCAGACACTTACGCCACGGCTTTCAAACTCTCCACGCCGGCCTGGGTCGCCTGGGCGATATGTTCGGCGGTCATTGCGGCGCAGGTGAACGCGGCCTCGAACTGACTGCACGGCAAGTAAACCCCACGATCCATCATCTCCCAGAAGAACCGGCCGAAACGCTTCGTATCGCAGGTCTTCGCGGTGTCGAGGTCGGTCACAGGCGTATCGGTGAAAAACAGCGTCCACATGCTGCCGACGCGGTTGAACTGAACCGGCACGTTCACACTCGCGGCGGCTTTCAGCAGCCCGACGCCGATGCGATTGCTTTGTTCTTCGAGCCTCGCGTACGGCGGATTCACTTTCAGTTCGTTGAGCGTCGCGATCCCGGCGGCCATCGCTACCGGGTTGCCTGACAGAGTGCCCGCCTGGAACACGGGGCCCGCAGGCATGATCTTCTTCATAATGTCGGCCCGCCCACCGTAGGCGCCGACCGGATAGCCGCCGCCGAGGACCTTGCCGAAACAAGTTAGGTCCGGGCTGTCACCGAGCATCACCTGCGCGCCGCCGTATCCGAGCCTGAACCCGGTCATCACCTCGTCGTAGATGAGGATCGCGCCATACTTCTGGGTGAGACGTCGCAGTTCGCTTCGGAACTCCGCAGTCGGCGGAACCAAGCCCATGTTCCCGACGATCGGTTCGAGAATCACGCCCGCGATCTTGTCACCCTTCGCGGCGAACAGTTCCGCAAGCGCCGCGACATCATTGAACCGCAGAACGCTTGTGTCCTGTGTGCACCCGACCGGCACGCCAGGGCTGTTTGGGACGCCAAGTGTCAGCGCGCTGGAACCGGCCGATACGAGGAGTGAATCAACGTGCCCGTGATAGCAGCCGGCGAACTTCACGACGTTGTCACGCCCGGTGAACCCACGCGCGAGCCTGATCGCGCTCATCGTCGCTTCGGTGCCGCTTGAGACGAACCTCACCATCTGCACAGAGGGCACCGCATCGATCACCATCTCTGCAAGCCGCGTTTCGAGTTCGCACGGGGCGCCGTAGCTCGAACCGTTCTTAACTGCCGCGATTGTGGCTTCGACGACGGCTGGGTGACAGTGGCCGAGGATCATTGGGCCCCACGAGCCGATGAAGTCGAGATAACGGTTGCCGTCGAGGTCGTAGAGGAACGGCCCGTCAGCGCGTGCGATGAACAGCGGATTTCCGCCGACCCCACCGAATGCGCGGGCAGGGCTGTTCACGCCGCCGGGGATGACGGTCTTGGCACGCTCGAAAGCAGAGGCGCTGGCGGGGCGGACGGTGGAGAGGTCGAGCATTCGTTTCTTTCCAGAGGTTCTTTTGACGAGCCGAGAGCCTTTGTTCTCCCTCTCCCCTTGCGGGAGAGAGTGGCGAGTCTGCGAGCCGGGTGAGGGGTAAAGTTCAACGCGCGAAGTCGCTCACCCCGCACCGGTTTACCGTAGTCATCACGCTCCGCGTGATGTCCGCGATCCTGGCAAGCGATAACGTTCTGCGCAAAGCACCGGCGAACGCGACATCACGCGGAGCGTGATGACTACGGTAAACCGGACCTGGGATTTCTACATCACCCCCTTGCGGGAGAGGGACCAAGTCGCGGTCAGCTACTGCTTCTTTGGTAACGCTTCGACGATCTTCGCGGCACGAACGACCTCCTCTTTCACCTTCTCGTCGGTTTCGTCTTCGTAGAGTTCGGCGACGTCACGGCACCGGTTGCGCACAGTCCGCATCAGAACACCGCGTTCGGGGTGTTCTGGCTCGTCTCGCACCTGCTTCGCGGTGCGATCGGTGGAGTTCAACCACTCCGTGATGCGCTGTCGCCGGACCGCGACCGGGTCGTTCGCGCCCTTGGGAATCGTACTCCGCAAATGCGTGCCAAGCAGGAACCACGCGCGTCGTTCGCTCTCCTTCTCGGCGAGCGTAACGAGCACATCGCACGTGCGCCCGGCCTTCTCGGGGTCGCCGAATTCCTTGAGCCTCAACGTGCGAATCGCAAGCGACTCCGGGTTAGTGGTGTCGGGTTTCAGTGGCAGTTCGTGGAGTCGGCTGTCCTTGATCTTCTCGTGCAGTTTCGCAAGTTCGGCACGCGCCCCCTTCACATCGGCGAGGCGTTTATCCGCGACCCAGCCCCATCGCGCCTTCGCGAGCAACTGCTCGTTCGTGGTGAAGGGCAAGTCCGCCTCAGCCGGAAACCGGCTTTTCACTTTTCGCCACATCGCTTCCGCGAGAGCGAAGTCGCCGCTCTTCTCGGCGTCGATCGCTTGCATCGCATTGTCAAAGGCGTCGGGGTCATCGCTCTCGATCGGCTTGCGCAGCGTGCGTGAGTCGTGCCGGTTCGTCAGTTGGCGTTCGCGTTCGCGCACGGTCGCCTCGCGGAAGATCGTCGTGGCCTTATCGACGAGTTCGCCACCCTTCGCGCCGTACGTGTCGAGAAACTTCCCGGCGGCGTCGGCCTTCGCAGCGGGCGTGTCAGCGCGGTCAATTGCGGCGAACATCTGCTCCGGTCCCGCCGTCCTCAGCATGAGGTATGCGCCGAACACGATCGCGAGCAGGATCGCGAGTATGCCGACGGCGTGGACCCACTTCTGCTGGAACAGCGGAAGTACGACTTTCTTCTTGGTCTTCTTCTTCTTTCCGCGAAGTGCACGCGCGGCGTCTCGGTCGGCCGCGTCCATGCGGTCGCCGCTCTGGTTGGTAGGCTTCGCGGTCCGCGCCTGCGCCGCAGCGAGGCCGGCGCTCTTGCGCGCGAACGCATCCTCTTCGATCTCGCCCAGCATTCGCGCCACCCACGACGCGTCCACCGGCCGGTCTTCCTTGTCCTTCTCCAACAGTTGAAGGATCAACGACTCGAATTTCGGTGGCAGATCGTTGACCTGTTTTCCGATCCTCGGCGCCTTCTCGTTGACGTGCTTCAGGAACATCTCGACCGTTGTCTCGGCGGTGAACGGCTTGCGCCCAGTCAGCAGTTCAAAGAAGACGATGCCAAGCGAATAGAGATCGGACTTGTTGCCCAAGTTGCGATCGCCCTTGCACTGCTCAGGCGACATGTACGCGGCCGTGCCGATGGTGCTGTTGGCCCCGGTGAGGGCGGTCACGTCGGTGTCTTTCGCGATGCCGAAGTCGGTGAGTTTGAGAACGCCGTCCTTGGTGATCATCAGGTTGGACGGCTTCAGGTCGCGGTGGATGATACCCTTGTCGTGTGCGTACTGAAGTGCTTCGGCCAACTGCTTGCCGTAGGAAACGACTTCCTCCCAGCCGAGTTTGCCCCGGCGCGCGAGTACGCGGTCGAGCGCCTCGCCGTCGATGAACTCCATCGCGATGTACGGGGTCGCTTTGTTGATTTTGCCGTACGCGATGAGCCGGACAATGTGCGGGTGTTTGAGCTGTTTGAGAATGTTCGCTTCGCGATCGAAGCGAGCCATCGCACCTTCGTTACCGAGCAACCCGAGCGCGACGACTTTGAGCGCAACAGGGACAACTTTCTCCGCGCTACGACGGAACTTCGCCCGGTAGACGGTACCCATCGCGCCGCTGCCCAGTTCACTTTCGACCTCAAACGGGCCGATCTGCTGACCGATCAGCATGGCGCCAACCTCTGGGCGGAACCCGGAACAACGACATTCTACCGAGTGAATCCGGTGGTTGCGCCCCGAATTACAGGACGAGCCGGAGGCGTGAGCGACGGACAGCGCTGCCCGTCGCTCACGCCTCCGGCTCGTCAATGTCACGCTACTTGACGACATCGAGCGTGAATCGCGGGATGAGTTTGAGTGCAGCGGAGTTCAGACAGAACCGGAGACCGTGCGGTGGCGGCCCGTCGGGGAACACGTGCCCGAGGTGCGCGTCGCAACGGCTGCATAAAACTTCCGTGCGTGCCATGCCGAGGCTGCGGTCGGTCTTCGTGCTGACGTGATCCTCCGTGACCGGTTCCTTGAAGCTCGGCCAGCCGGTGCCGCTGTCGAACTTCGTCAGCGAATCGAACAACGGTTGATCGCAGCACACGCACGCGTACACGCCATCGTCCTTCGAGTTCCAGAACGCGCCGGTGCACGCGCGCTCGGTGCCGTGTTCGCGCGCGACGCGGTACTGCTCCGGTGTGAGTTGCGCACGCCACTCCGCTTCCGTTTTCACGACCTTTTCGCCACCCATAGGTTTACCCTCGCGCTCGAGAAGCGGTGGCCGCACGCCCACGCCACGAAACGCCACAGCGCCAAGCACGATAAGGGCGACCACGAGCAACACGATCAGAACGGGCAGTTGTACTCTCATACCGATTGGATGCGTGCCAGGACTACGGGCTTCACTTCCGCTGAATCTTCTTCGGACCATCTCCAGCGGTCTTCTCGTAACTGCCGTTCCCGGTCTTCACGTACTTCGTGAACCCCTTCGCTGCGAGGTTCTTGTCGCTCACCGCGGCCTTGCCCTGTGTGTCGGTCCAGGCCCGTGGCGCACTCGCTTCGGTGAACACGCGGCGGACTGGCTTGCCGCTCTCTGGATGAGTTGTGAGCGGGTCGTCAGCCATCTTCTGGAATACTTCGAACTGCTCGCCCCCCGACCCGTCCGCGAGCACGACTTCGTACACGTACAGCGGCATTGCTTGTCTCCTGGCGAACCCCGACCGCAAGGTTGGTGGGTGTTCGTCTTCGCTGTTTCACCCACCGGCCTTGCGGTCGGGGTCACCGCACCCATCTTACCCCTTCGCGAGTTCGGCGCGAACGGTTTCCAGCAACTTCTTCGTCGCCTTGATGCCGGCGGCCTCGTCGCCACCGCCCTCGAACTCGATCCCGATGTAGCCCGCGTACTTGTGCTTCTTACACACGATGTCGAGCATCTTGCGGTAATCGGTCTTCGTCTCGTTGCCGTCCTTGTCGAACGCGTGCGACTTGGCCGACACGCCTTTCGCGAACGGCATCAATTCGTTCACGCCCTTGTAGCGGTCGTACTCGGTTTCCTTCACGCCCTCGATCTTACCGATCCCGAAGTTGCCGAAGTCCGGGAGCGTACCGCAGCGCTTGTGGGCGACCAACTTCATCACGCCCGCTAGCCATTCGCCGTGGCTCGACAGCCCGCCGTGGTTCTCAACGATAGTGTTGAGGCCGAGTGTGTCGGTGAATTCGCTCAGTTTGCGAAGCCCGTCGGCCGCGAGCTTCTGCGTTTCGGCGAAGCCCTTCTTCCAGTCGCTGGCCGCGTTCACGCGAATGCTGTGGCAACCGAGGAACTTCGCCCACTCCGCCCAGCGCTTGTGGTTATCGACCGCGGTCGCGCGGCCTTTCTCATCGGGGTTGCCGAGGTTCCCTTCGCCGTCGCACATGATGAGAACGCTCACCACCTTGTTGTCGTCCGCGACCTTCTTAAGGTCTTTCAGGTACGCGTCGTCCTTCTTCTTGTCCTTGTAGAACTGGTTGACGTACTCAATTGCGTTGATGCTGTAGTCCTTCGCGCTGATCTCCGCGAACTTGAGCGGGTCTTTCTTCTCGGCGCCGCCGCGCCCGAAGAACGCGCGGTTGTGGGACCATTGCGCAAGCGAGATTTTGAACAGCGGTTCGACGTCCGGCGCGGCGGGGGCGAAACGCGGAAGGAGCGCGACGGCGGCGCTGGAAGCGAGGAAATCACGGCGCGACAGCATGGGAAAGGCTCCAGAGTGAGTGAACGAGGCAGGGGGATTGTATGGAGCGATACCAGCCCGCAGCGCAAGCAAGGGTTGAGTCGAATACCCTTGCTTGCGCTGCGGGCTGGTCAATTGAAGTCACTCGTACCGCTTCCTCAGCGCCTCGATTTCCTTGTCCTTCTTCTGCGCGGCGAGCGCGGCGAAAAGCAGGTCTTTCGCTTCAGCGTTCAGTACGTCGATGTAGAGCGAGAGACGCGCGACGCGCTCGGCATCAGCATGGCGGTTCGCGTTCGCGTGCAACTTCGCGAGCCTGATGTGAAGCGCCAGATCATCGGGGTTCGCGACACTCATGTCCGACAGCACCTGCACGAGCAGGTCGGGTTTCTTCGCGATGTCGTAGACTTTCGCGAGTTGTTCGAGCCAGTCCGCTTCGCCCGGTGCGGCCTTGCGCCCGCTCTCCAGGGTCGCAGCGGCCTTGTCGTACTCCTTCAACTCGAAGTAGAACCTGCCGAGTTCGAGCAACACGCGACCATCCTCAGGGTTCGCGTCGGCGGCTTCCTCCAGAACCGTTTTCGCACCGGCATCGTCCTTCGCGCGACGAAGCAATCGCGATGTCACGATCGACGCGAACGGGTGCCCCTTCTCCTTCGCGCGCACCGCGTCCGCGAGATTCTTCGCGTCATCGAGTTTGTCGCGTCGAACGTATTCGCCCGCGAGCCGGGCCGCGAGGTCGAGGTCGTCCGGCGCCGCCTTGTGTGCGGCTTCGAGTTCGGCGAACGTCAGCACCCTGTCCGGGCGCCGCGGGGTTGTCGCCTTCACCACGTCCGCGAGGTGCTTGCGGTACCCTGCCTCGAAGTCGGTCTTCTCAACGCCCAGCGCGGCTTTCAGCGCAGCCGCGGTATCGGTGCCGTTCTTGTAGGCGTTCAGCAACTTCGCGACGGCTTCCTCGCCGCCGTGCGTCTTCGCGATGTACTCGACGTAAAGAAGCCCCTGGTAGTACGCGAGCATCACGTCGGCCGGTTGGTTGAACCGCTTGTACGCGCGGGCGATGGTGTCGAGGTCGAACGCAGTCCCGGCCCCAAGCCGGTCGCGGAGGATCAGCGCGACCTGCCCGAACCGCTTCGTGTTCTCTGCGCGCACGGCAAGCCCTTCCGTTAACCAGATCGGGGAGCGGTGCGAGGTCTGGAGCAGGTTGAAGGCGTGTGTGAGTTCGTGGCGGACGACGACGGCCCAGTTGTAGGTGCGTTTCCCGCCATCCGCGCGCGGTGACGGCAGCGCGATCAGCGGACCCGTACACGCGCCCTGCACCGCGCCCGGCAGACCCGGTAGCAGCGCGATGCGCCCGCTGAACATCTGCTGCCGCGCGAATATCTCCACAAGAATCTTACCCGGCGGCGTATAGTCGTATTGCTTCGCAAGCTCCGCGAACGTCTCTTCGAGCAACTCCGCGAGGAACGCGGCCATCACCTTGTCGTTCTTCTTGTCGAACCGGATCACGAAGTGCGGCGTTTCGGTGGTTGCGTACTCGGCAAGTTCTTCGAGTACCTTGAGCGCGTTATCCGCCTTCACGTTGAACGGGTCGGCTTTCATCGCACTCTTGAGTGCGGCCATCGCTTCCGGTTCGCGGCCCTGCAGGTACAGCAACAGCCCCAGACCGGCTTTTGGCCCTGGCAGCGCGGGGCGCAGCGCGCTCGCCTTCTGGAAACACTCCGACGCGATCGTGAACTGGCGTGCGTCGGTGAGGCTGTTGCCGAGTTCCAGGTAGAACTGCGCCGGCTTGGAATCGAACGCTTCCACCTCTTTGCACGCGAGCGCGAAGCCCTTGTCGTCACGAGCAAGATGCCGGAGGGCCGCGAGCCGCGCGAGCGTGGACTCGTCACGCGCGTTGATCGCTTTCGCTGCGAGGAGGAGTTTCTCGGCGCTCGCGGGATCGCTCTCCGCGAACCGCACATCGGCTTTCAATCGCAGCGCTCCGGGGTGTTTCGAGTTCACCTTCAGCGCGAGATCGGCCTGACGTTCGGCTTCCGCGAACTCCATCCGGTCGAAAGCGATCAGCCCCTTTCCGACCAACGCTTCCGCGGCTTTGGGGTTGATCTTGAGGGCGGCATCGAAAGCATTGGCGGCAATCTCGCGGTCGTGCTTGTCGAGCGCCAGGCGCCCGCTCAGATACTCCGCCTGCCAACAATCCGCGTCGTGCTTTACAGCGTCGCGAAGCAGTTCTTGCAGGATGAATTTGATCTGATCCGGCTTGTTGTGCGTGGTCGCGTTCTCGATGCCCGCGTGGGCGACGATGAGCAACTTCTCGGCGTCCTTGATCTCTTGGTCGCGCGTTGCGGCGTCGGTGTAGGTCTTCACGAACCAGCGCATCTCGGTGTCGGCGCCCGCGAGATCGCCGTTGTCGCGCAGCACGCGGGCGCGAACCCACCGCGCGAGGAAATGCTTCGAGTCTCTCTTGATCGCGGCTTCGGCGTCCTTTGTCGCGGCTTCCCACTTACCAAGCGCGAAGAGCAGATCCGCCCGATGTGCGAGCAGATCAGGGTTGTCAGGAGAAGCCTTCAGACCGATGTCGATCGCGTCGAGCGCCTTCGCGTTTTCACCTTGCGCGCGGTAGCACGCAGCCTGACCCATGAACGCAAGCGGCAGTTTCTCCTTGGTCGCGAGTTCGTCGTAGCCCGCGAGCGCCTCCGCATAGTTGCCGCGCTGAAGCCGCTGCTTCAACGCGGGATAGTCGGGCTTCGGGTCGGCGCGAACGAAGCGACCCACCCCCCAACCCCCTCCATGCGGGGAGGGGGGTTGAGCGGGTAGGTTCTTCGCGGGCGTAGGTCCAGACGCAAACGCGAAAACAACAAGGAGTGTGTACATAGTGAACTCACCGTACCGCCTCACTAAAACAACCGCAAGCGGCAGGTGACTCTGGAATGTGCGAGAGCCGTTACACTCAGGTGATTGTTTCGCCCCGCCCGTTGGGGTAGGCTTGAAGCTAGTTTTGAATGTTCGTGAGCGTACACCACCCCTTAAGAAGGGGTTAGTTTCACCCGAATCGACCGTCTTTCTCTCTAGATTGCTTGAGCGTTCGTCTCGCGGAAGTGAGGAACCCACATGTCCACGCGCCTTCGAGTTGCGGCTTTCCTGGCTGCACTCGTCTTCCCGGCACTGAGTTACGGGGCCGAACCCGCCCCGGCTCCCACGCCGAAACCCGCGAAAGACCCGGCCGACGCACTGGCTGCGGTAATCGACAAGCACCTCGCGGCCGACTGGGAAGCCCGCGGGCTGATCCCCGCCGAGACGACCGACGACGCCGAGTTCGTGCGCCGCGTCTACCTCGACATCATCGGGCGCGCCCCGAAGGCGTCCGAAGCACGCGAGTTCATCGAAGACAAATCCGCCGACAAGCGGGCGAAGCTCGTTGACTATCTTCTGAAGATGCCAGGACACGCGAACTACTTCGCCGCGGTCACGCGGGCGCAGTGGCTCCCGCAGACGACCACCAACTTCCAGCTCGCGCAATTCGGCGGGCAGTTCGAGTCGTACCTCCGAACGCAATTCCGCGAAAACGCGCCGGTCGACCAGGTGGTGAAGCGGATTGTCACTGTCGGAATCACGGTAAACACGCAGAACCCGATGTTCCGGTTCGTGCAGGCAACCGGCGGTGACCCGGAGGGCCAGCAGATCGTCGGCTTCTACTCCGCGAACGAGGGCAGACCCGAGAACGTGGGTTCCGCCGTGAGCCGGTTGTTCCTTGGGATGAAGCTCGAATGTGCCCAGTGCCACGACCACCCGTTCGCTCCGTACACACGCGACCAGTTCTGGCAGTTCGCCGCGTTCTTCGCCGAGATGAACCCGCTTAACGGGGCACGACCCGGCTTCGTCGGGCCGATTCAACCGCAGTCCGACCGCAACCGAATCGGCGTGATGGGCACCGACCGTAAGGTGACCGCGACGTTCTTCGATGGCTCGAACCCGGAGTGGTCGCTCGACAAGAACCCACGACAGGAACTAGCTACGTGGCTGGTTGACGCGAAGAACCCGTTCTTCGCGAAGAACATGGCGAACAGGATGTGGGCGCACTTCTTCGGGATCGGCATAGTCGATCCGGTCGATGAGCCGGGCGAGAACAACCCCGCGAGCCACCCCGAACTGCTCAAGGACCTGGGCAAGACGTTTGCGGAGAATGGCTTCGACAACCAAATGCTGATCCGCGCCATCACCCGCTCGAAGGCGTACCAACTCACCAGCAAGATGACCCACCCTGGGCAGGCTGACGCCCGCCGGTTCGCGAAGATGAGTCTGAAGGGGCTGACCCCATCACAACTGTTCGACACGATGGTGGCCGCGACCGGGTTCCGCGAACCCTCCTACATGCGGAACCAACAGAACTTCGGCTTCGTGCAACCGAACAACCCTCGCAGCCAGTTCCTCACGCGGTTTGCGAGTAACGAGCGAACGACCGAGGCCAACACCACTATCCTTCAGGCGCTCATGCTGATGAACGGCGCATTCATCGGTGACCAGACCGACCTCGCCAAAAGCGAACTGCTCGCGGCAATCGTTGACAGACCGGGTTGGGACACGAAGCAACGCGTGACCAACCTCTTCCTCACCGCGTTCGCACGCAATCCAACACCTGAGGAATTGGAGAAGTTCACCAGTTACGTGGATCGCGGCGGTGCGAAGAATGACAAGAAGCTGGCGCTCGCCGATGTGTTCTGGGTGCTGCTCAACAGCCCGGAGTTCCTGTTCAATCACTAACAGGCGAACCCCACCCGCAAGGGCGGGGGTGCGTCGGCAACGCGACCAATAAACACTCCTGCCCTTGCGGGCAGGGTTCGCCAAACACCGAACACAACTACACTCCTGAGGAGCCTTCCGATGTCGAAACTGAACCTTGACCGCCGGCATCTTCTGCGCGTTGGCGCGGTGAGTACCGCCGTCTCGATGTCGGGTTGGATGGGCGAGCTCGCCCGCGCCACCGAAGAGAAGAAGATCAAGCCGAAGCGGTCGTGCATCCTGCTGTGGATGAACGGTGGGCCCAGCAGCATCGACCTGTGGGACTTGAAGGTCGGTCACGAGAACGGCGGGCCATACAAGGAAATCGAAGCCGCGCCGGACCTGAAGATCGGCGAACACCTGCCGAAGCTCGCGAAGCACGGCAAGAACCTCGCGGTTCTTCGCGGCATGTCCACGAAGGAAGGCGACCACGCCCGCGGAACCTACCTGATGCGGACCGGCCAACTGCCCGGCTTCGCGGGCATCCAGTACCCGAGCATCGGTTCGCTGATCTCGAAGGAACTCGGCGACCCGAAAGCCGAACTGCCGAACTTCATCAGCGTAGCGCCGCAACGGTTCTTCTCGGCGGAGGCGTTCGGCCCCGGTTTCCTCGGCCCGGTACACGCGCCGCTCATCGTCGGCGACGGTCAGTTCAACAACAACATCCCAGCCGCGAACATCGACGCGGTCCTGAAGGTGGCCGACCTGGACCGGCCGAAGGCGATCGACGAGATGACCGCCGCGGCCCGGCTTGACATGCTTCGCGAGATGCAGGAAGACTTCGCGACCAAGCGCCCCGGCGCAATCGCCAAGAGCCACGCCGCGGCCTACGACCGCGCCATCCGCCTGATGCAGTCTGAGGGCGGCAAGGTGTTCGACCTGACCACCGAGACAGACGCGACCCGCGACAAGTACGGCCGCAACCTGTTCGGTCAGGGCTGCTTGTTGGCCCGCCGGTTGGTCGAGAAAAACGTGCCGTTCGTCGAGGTCACGCTCGGCAACTGGGACACGCACGGCAACAACTTCGACCTCGTAAAGAACCTGTGCGGCACGCTCGACGCGGCGTGGTCCGCACTGATGGACGACCTGAAGGATCGCGGGTTGCTCGAAACCACCACCATCGTGTGGGCGGGTGAGTTCGGCCGCACGCCGAAGATCAACCAGGGCAAAGGCCGAGATCACTACCCGAACGCGTGGAGCACCGTCATCGCGGGCGGTGGTGTGAAGGGCGGCCAGGCAGCCGGCAAGACGAGCAAGGACGGCACCACGGTCGAAGAGCGAGTTACCCCTACGGTGGACTTCCTCGCGACGGTCTGCTCGGCGCTCGGCATCGACTTCGAGAAGCAGAACATGTCGAACGTGGGTCGCCCGATCCGTATCGTCGAGAAGGGCGCCAAGCCCGTCGCGGAGGTGCTCGCGTGAACCGAAAACTACTCACTCTCGCTGTGATGCTGGGGCTGACCGGGACGGTTCTCGCCGTGCCGGATGCCCCGGCACTAGCTCCCGCGCCGAAACCAGCGGCGCCCAAGTTCGTCGCGCCGAAGTTCAACGACTCCTACGAAGTCCTGATCTTCACCAACCAGCGCCCAGTCCGCGTTCGTGTTACCGCTTTGCAAGAAGGCAAATCGGTTGGCGAGGCGTGGCGCGACCGGCTCCAGAAGGCGTTCGACTTCTGCGACCGCGACGCCGACGGGTTCCTCAACGAAAAGGAATCGAAGTACGTCTTCTCCGACCAGGGGATGACGCAACTGCTCGCGAACGGCTTCTACCAGCCGGGCGCGACCACGGCACCAACCCTCGGCAGTTTGGACAAGGACCGGGACGGTAAAGTGTCGTTCGAGGAGTTCATCGCCTACTACAAGTTGTCCTCCGCGCAACTCCTCCGCCCTCAACCGGTCCAGGCGGACAACTACGGTAACGCCGCCGTCACGGAAGCCATCTACAAGATGCTCGACGCCGATGGCGACGGGAAGTTGACGAAGGACGAGGTGAAGGCGGTCGAGAAACTCCTCGCCACTCGCGACGCGGACGAAGACGAGTGCCTGAACATGCAGGAACTCGCTCCGAATATCTACAACCAGAACTTCGGTGGTCGCGGTCGTCCGGTCCAACCGATCCCGCCGAACGGCAATCCATACCCGGCTGCCGCTGGCACGCAGATGGTCGTCGTGTACGAGGCGGGCCGTGTGCCGGGCACGGTCACGCAACAGGTCATCAAGAAGTACGACAAGGACGGCGACTTTGAACTGACGATGGCCGAAGTCGGGTTCGACGACGTCACCTTCAGGACGCTCGATACCGACAAGAACGGGAAACTCGACGGCGAAGAGTTAGACGTATGGAGGACCGGCACACCGGACCTCGACCTCACGCTTTCGCTGGCGTCGAAGGCGGTGGACTGCGTCGCAAAGTTGGCCGACGAGAAGGGTGCAGCAGCCCGCGGATTTGTAGTCAAACAACTCGAGGGCGGGCGCGTCGTGCTGCACGTCGGCCGGCAGCCGATCGACTTCTGGGCATTCGCCCCGATCCTTCAGAACGCGCAAGGGTCGCTGAAGCAGAGCTACGGTTACATGTTCACGCAGGCCTCGGGCGGGAAGAAGTTCGTCGAGGAGAAGGACTTGAACGGCCCGAACGCGGTGCAGTTCCAATTCGTGAAGGTGATCTTCGAGGCCGCCGACCGCGATGGTGACGGCAAGATGACAAAAGACGAATTCGATGCGTACTTTGACGTGCAAGACAGCTTCCGCAACATCAGCCTGAGCCTGATGCCGGGCGTGCAAACACCGACGCTGTTCCAGTTGCTCGACGAGTCCCGCGACGGGCGTCTCAGCGTTCGCGAATTGCGAACCGCCTGGGACAGGCTCGTCGTGCTGGAATCGTCTGGCGCCGAGGTCATCACGAAGAACATCATCCAGCCGTCCGTGACGTTGCGGCTCGCGCGCACGTTCGACCGGTACTACGTCCAGCAACCGGGCCAGATCTACAACGGCAACCCGAACCCAGTGATTGTGCCAACAAAGGGACCGGTGTGGTTCCGCAAGATGGACCGGAACGCTGACGGCGACCTGTCCCGCACCGAGTACATCGGTACCAAGGAAGAGTTCGACGCGATCGACGCCGACCGCGACGGCCTCATCAGTTTGGCGGAGGCAGAAGCCTTCGACAAGCAGATGCGTGAAAAGGACGAGAAGGACAAGAAGTAGCGATCGTCCATCGCGAAGCGTGCGCCGTTTAGAGCGCTTTCAGGAATGCTCCAGCATTCCTGAAAGCGCTCTTTTCCGTGTCTACGCTGGCTGGAGCGTGAAGACCGCGAGTTCGGGTCGGACGCCGAACCGGAGGCGCCAGCCGAAGCCGACGCCGGTGTTCACGTACAGGTGCCCGCCTCGCACCGGGTACAGTCCGGCCGACCAGAGGCTGGTATTCTTGTGTAGGAGCAGACGCCCCAACCCCGGCCAATTGATCTGTCCGCCGTGCGTGTGGCCGCTGAGAATCAAGTCTGCTCGCAAACCGTCGAGGTGGTCGACCGTGTTCGGGTTGTGTGCCAGAAGCACACTGGGCATGCCCTTACACGCCCCGCCGAACGCGGCCTTCGTATCAGATTCGCCGCTCCAGAGGTCATCGACGCCCGCGACGATCAGCCCCGCGCCTTCGCGTTCGACGCGCACCGAACGGTTGCGGAGCACGTTCACGCCCTCGGCGCTGAGCGCGTCCGTGATCACGCGATCCAGTCCCGGGTGGCGCCGAGTTCCTCGGGCCGTGTGAACAGAGAAATCGTGATTGCCCAACACCGCGAATACGCCGAGAGGCGCCTTCAGGTGCCGGAACAACTTCGCGGCACTCGCGGCATGACGCGGGCCGCGGTCGATGAAGTCGCCGGTCAGCGCGATCAGGTCCGGCTTCTCGGCGTCGGCGCGTTCGATGGCATTTTCGAGAAAGCCGGCCGGGATGTGCGCACCGCAATGAAAGTCGCTTAACTGGGCGATGCGTGTGCCGGCGAGCGCAGCCGGCAGCCCGCGGACCGGGAGCTTGATGCGGTTCACCGTGAGCCAGGTCGGTTCGACGTGATAGGCGTACCCCAGTCGCGCCCAGTTCCGCCCCACGAGGCGCGCCATCCGCCCCGCGAATGAACCCCGGGGACCCGGCGCTGCGTTCCGGCCGGGAACGGCAACTGCGTGCGGATACGCGTGAGTGCCTGTCGGGAGCATAGAGTTCCACCCTCGGAAGGAATCGCGGCCCAGACGATTCTAGGCCAAGTTCTGAGGGTATGTGTAACTCTCCAGATACCGTGTGAAAAAAAGAACGTGGGACGGGTTTGAAACCGTCCCACGATTGATCGTCGTGCTCAGCCCGTGGCCGGATTTGTTGTGGTGCAACTCAGTTGCAGGCGAGACGCCCTTACCACAAACACAATACGGTTACTTCTTCGGACCGGGGCCCTTTTTGGGCGGTTGCGGTTTCTCGTCGTCCGCGTCGTCTTCTTCGTCGTCCTCGTCGTCCTCGTCGTCCTCATCGTCCAGGTCGTCGTCGAAATCGTCATCGAAATCTTCGTCGTCCAGGTCGTCGTCCAGGTCGTCGTCCAGGTCGTCGTCCAGGTCGTCGTCCAGGTCGTCGTCGTCGTCGTCGTCGTCGTC
>SXGR01458627.1_pt1 | contig 51131 bp, 56 predicted proteins | sample 3174711 | NCBI WGS metagenome assembly SXGR01 (sample SAMN11356860, study PRJNA531348) | freshwater metagenome | isolation source: freshwater sample F1-60 | place: China: Fuxian Lake, Yuxi | collected 2017-12-25 | reverse complement strand
CCCAGCGAGTCGGTCAGGTGAATGTCGATCTTCGGTCCGTAGAAGGCGCCGTCGCCCTCGTTGACGCGATAGTCGATGCCGCGCGCCTGTAAGACGCGATGCAGCGACTCCTCCGCCTTGTCCCAGATCGCGTCGTCCCCCACCCGCACCTCGGGTCGCGTCGACAACTCGATCTTGAAGTTCATCGCGAACAGCTCGTAGAGGTCGAGCGCGAAGCCGAGTACGTTCTGGACCTCCTCCTCGATCTGATCCGAGGTCACGAACAGGTGCGCATCGTCTTGGGTGATATGCCGGACGCGCATCAGGCCGTGCAGCGTGCCGGACGGCTCGTGCCGGTGGACGAGACCAACCTCGTTCATCCGCAACGGCAGCTCGCGATACGAGCGGCGCTGGCTCTTGAAGATCAGGCAGTGGGCCGGGCAGTTCATCGGCTTCATACCAAAGGCGCGCTCTTCGATCTCGAGCAGGTACATGTTCTCGCGGAACTTCTCCCAATGACCGGAGGTCTTCCAGAGATCCGACGCATAGAGAATTGGCGTCTTTACCTCTTGGTAGCCACGCGCATTGTTTTCGCCGCGCCACATGTCCACCAGTGTGTTCCAGACGACCATGCCTTTGGGGTGCCAGAACGGCCCGCCCGGTGAGGCGTCGTTAAACGAGAAGAGATCGAGCTCGCGACCGAGCCGGCGATGATCACGCTTCTGGGCCTCCTCAATATTGTGGAGGTGCAACTCGAGATCGTCCTGCGTGAAGAAGGCGGTGCCGTAGACCCGCGTCAGCATCGGGCGAGTCGAGTCGCCACGCCAATAGGCACCTGCGAGATGCGTCAACTTGAAAGCCTTGATCGGGCCCGTGTCCTGCAGATGAGGTCCGCGGCAGAGGTCGGAGAAATCGTCTTGCGTGTACGTCGTCAGCGGCTCGTCGATAGGAAGGTCGTCGATCAGCTCGACCTTGTACTGCTCGCCCTCATCGACGAAGCGCTGACGCACCGTCTCGCGGTCGATCATCGCGCGCTCGAACGCATGCTTCTGCTTGAGGATGCGCCGCATCTCGTTCTCGAGCCGCTCGAGGTCGGCCTCACCGATCGGCTCGGGGAAATCGAAGTCGTAATAGAAGCCGTTGTCGATCGGCGGACCGATCGAGATCTTGACGCCCGGAAAGACATGGCGGGCAGCCTCGGCCAAGACGTGGGCTGTGGAGTGCCGCAAGATCGGCAGCGCCTCTTCGTCGCCAACGCGCAGGATCGTGACGGTAACCCCGTCCGCCAGTGGCAGGCGTAGATCTTGGACCGTGCCGTCGACCTCGATGGCAGCCGTGACCTTCGCGAGACGCTCACCGATCGCACGGGCGCAGTCCAGACCAGTCGCGCCGTCCTCGAGTTCGAGTTCCGTGCCGTCGGGGAGATGAACCTTCACAAGAAGCAGGCTACCAATCGGCGGCTCGGGGGTGTGGCGGCTTGGGATCGGCTTCCTATTGGGGTCAGACCCTTTGAGGAAGTTAGAGGCCGCTCGATTGCTTGGTCGGGTGATCCGACTTCCTCAAAAGGTCTGACCCCAATAGGAAGTTGATCAGATCAGAGAAAACGATGTCATCGCGTGGAGCTGGGCGACACGGCGTTCGACCTCGTCGCGCGTCAGACGCTGCACGCGCTCGGTGCCGAACTCCTCGACGTTAAAGGAGGCGACGACCGACCCGTAGGCGACAGCGCGACGAAGCTGCTCGAGATCCGGCTCTGTCTGGCCCGTGGCTGCCAGGTAGCCCACGAAGCCGCCCGCGAACGAGTCGCCTGCACCCGTCGGATCGAAGACCTCTTCCAGCGGATAGCCGGGGACACCAAAGAAGCCCTCGTCGGTAAACAGCGCAGCGCCATACTCGCCACGCTTGATCACCACGATGCGTGGACCATGCTGCGAAATCGCGCGAGCCGCCTTGACGAGCGTGGCCTCACCCGTCAACTGGCGCGCCTCGCCATCGTTGAGGATCACGCAATCGACCTCGCTGATTGCCTCCAGCAACGATTCCTTAGCGATCTCAATCCAGAGATTCATCGAATCGAGTGCCACCAGACCAGCCTTGGATTGGCGGCGAACCGACCGTTGCACGTCGGGCTGGATGTTGCCAAGAAACAAGACCGGCGATGCAGCCTCGGCCTCGGACAACTGGGGGTCGAAATCTGCGAAGACACCGAGCCGAGTGTCGAGCGTTTCGGCGACGTTGAGGTCGAACCCATAGCGGCCGTCCCAGGCAAACGTCGTGCCGCCTGCGATCCGCTGAATACCCGCGGTATCGATCCCCCGTTCTGTGAGCACCGACTCACCATCGAAGTCGTCGCCGACGACCCCGACGACCCCGACGTCCGTAAACAGATTCGCAGCGAGTGCGAAGTGGACGGCGGAGCCGCCGAGCGCCCGGTCGCGTCGACCAAAAGGCGTCTCGAGGCTGTCGTAGGCAATCGATCCAACTGCAGTAAGGCGATTCACGAGGCAGACGGTAGCAGCGAGCGCTACAGCTCCACGACCACCTTGCTGGTCCGTCCTGGCATCGTGCGCGTGCCCTCTTCGACGGCCAGCAGGGCGTTCCAGTCCTGAACCCAGATTATGCGGCGTTCGATCGACGCGATCTCTTCGGAGCGCAACCAGCCCGAGACTTTGGTCAGGGTTTCCCGCGTCGTGCCTGTCATCTCCGCGAGCGAGCCGTGGGTCAGACGAACATCGATGCGCACGCCCTCGGGCGTAACCTTGCCGACGTGGTCGGCCAACTCGATTAGCACGGTTGCAAGCCGAGCAGGAACCGGCTGGAAGGCAAGTCCGGCGAGGCGCGCCTCGGAGGCTCGGAGACGCAGTGCGTTGGAGCGTGCAAGGTTGCGAGCCACGATCGGGTCGACGGCTGCGAGTGTCTGCAGATCATTCGTGGTGGCAACGAGAACATCGCAATCCACGAGCGCCTCAACCTGCTCGGTGCGCATGTCATCGACGAAGGGCAGGCGACCGAAGACCATGCCAGCATCGAGCAGGCCACTCGTCAGACAACGACCGTCTTCGTTGACCCGTACGGCACGCGCGACGCCATCGACGATGACGTACGTGCGAGCATCGACGTCGGCTACGCCCGAGATGATCTCACCGCGTTCGAAACGAACGGGATGAAAGGCGCTGATAGCACGGGTGAGTCGATCGCCTTCGAGCTGGTCGAAGAACGGCGTCTCTTTGATCGTGGAAAGCAACTGCGGATTCATGATCAACCTCCAAATGGTGATCTGGGATCCGACGGTAAGCCGGAGCCCAAATTCATCATGAGCGGCTGATGTTGCGTTGCTATTGAGCCCGAGTGGCGCCTCAGCGAACCTTTGTAAAGGCTCTGCGCTCAGTGTTAAGAAGGCGTTTAGACGGCGTCGGGAGTGAGGATCTTGGCGAGCTCGCCCTGCGTGTGCAGTTCCTCAACGATGTCGCAGCCACCAATCAGTTCGCCATCCACAAACAGCTGTGGCGTGGTGGGCCAACCCGAGTAGGCCGAGAGCTGCTGACGGATACGTGGATCCGGCAGGATGTCGATCGCGATGAACTCCGCGCCGCTCTCAAGAATACGCTCAGACACGCGTGCCGAAAAACCGCAGCGCGGCTCCTCTGGCGTGCCCTTCATGAACAGTGCGACCCGGTTGCCCGTGATGATCGCGGTGATCTCGTTGAGGATGTCCTCGTCGCTCATGACGCTCATGTTGATGCTCCCGGTGCAATAGGGACGGTGGTAATGGAAAGCGCGTGGATCGCGCCCGAATCGAGGTGCTCTTGGACAGCCGCGTAGATCATCTTGTGCTGCTCGATCAGGCTCTTGCCGACGAACTGTTCGGCCTCGACGCGTACAGCGAGATGATCCCCACCCGCGCCCATGAAGTCGTCGACGCTGGCACGGCTTCCCGGCAAGTGCGATTCGATCAATTCTTGGACGATGTTCAGTTCCACAATCGAAGGGTAGCGTAGGCGCGCGGGAGGTTCGGCACCTTCGAAAGCAGTCGCGCACGAAGCTGCGGCCGAACCCAAACGCTTGCGGCCGAGAGGTACGGCGAACTGCCCGGGTCGTTCGTACCGGGGTCGTAGACGAGGCGCCAACGGGCACGGCTCCACGCACCCCGCGTGGCACAGTTACCGTGGAGTACTCCCGCGTCCGCAGACAGCACCCGCTCGCTCCGGCGACAGACGGCAGTGCCTCGACGTTCGCCCGGCAGGATACCCTCCCAGCTGAGGCGGAGCCCCTCCACTCCCGGCGCAACGACGCTCCCGGGCAGCACGGCAAGATCGCGGATCAGCGTTCGACCTTGACCATCAAAGCCATCGTGGCTTGCTGCGAGGCGGAGTCGAATCTGTGGGCGAACGCCGACCGCGCCGAGTCGGATGCGTTGGGGCGCGGCCAGGCCATGGTCAAGCTCGAGCCAGGCGACCGCATTGACGAGTGGAACGATCGTGCCATTGAGTCGTCCACGCTCGTCGCCAGCCAACGTGGCGCGAACTAACCGATACCCAGCCACGGTCGGCTCCAGCACGATCATCGCCGTTACCTCGAGCTGATCGACTGGCAGCTGTCCGGAAACCGCTACCTCGGACCCTGCGGTGACAACCCACTGTGCGAGTGCGACCGGAGCGTTGCGAGCCGGTCCAAGGCGGAGCCGAACGCCAGACTGGTCGGCGTCCGAGGCGCGCGCCACGGGTGCAGTTGCAGCAGACCAGGACTCATCTCTGCCCTCGGCGGTCTCCACCACCGCGTGAACGCGCAACCGGCTGCCCGCATCCGCAGTGACCACGAGGTAGGTCGTGTCGTGCGCTCCAGGAATTTCCACAAAGCTACCAGCGTCCACTGAACGCTCCCAGCTGAGCGTCAGATCGACGTCCATCGCCTCTTCGACCTGCGTGTCTGCAGCCTCAAGACGCAGTCCGACGAGTGCCTCGCCGCCGATAATTGGCGGGCTCGTGATGACGGGCGCGGCCTGACAGGTCCCCGCCAGAGCCAACCCGAAAAACAGCGTGAGGAGCAGCAACCTCATCGACAGGCCAACGCGGCCGAGCCAAGTCCGCACGACAGCGTCGCTGTCGGAGTCGTAGTAGGTGGAGTGCGTGGCGACGAGGGCGTGACACCCTCGCTGTTCGCTTGATTGCCATTCGCCGCTGCCGGGCGATCAGCATTCGCTTTTGCTGTCGGTGTGGGCTTCGTGTTCGCCAGCAACCGGCGAGCCGCCTCGAGCGCGAGCAGGCGACCAGCGGGGCCATACGGTTCCTCACCGGGACTCGCGGCAAGTTCGGGGGGTGGCTCACTAAATGCCCGCGGTGGCGGCGCCTGACCGTCGAGCAGGCTTGCTGTCGTCAATGCACCGAGCGTGCCGGCCAACAGCAGCGCCGCAGCAACGCCTCCGATCAATCGCCAGCGCACGGCACGCCGCACGGCACTGTCGACGTGATCGGTGACGCGCACGAGCACGCCACCGCCCAGGCCTGCCGCTCTACCCCGCGCCGCGACGCCCTGCCATTCGGGACGCAGCCGGGAGATCGCCATCCAAAGACTGTTCGATGAGCGTCCCGTGCGACGCCCTGCCTCGACGTAGGAGAGCTCGCTGCTGACGAGTCCGAGTGCGATGTCGTTGGGAATTCCCATCCGTTCGGCTGTCCAGGCAGCGGTCCGCTCGACGTCGATCCGAAAGCGCGTCAGATCGACAGGGTCACGATCGAACTCTGCGGTCGCATCGGCTGGGAGCTCGTCGATGTGCTCTTCGCGACGCCGCTGAGTATCTGCGCGCCACGCCTCACGACGCACCGCACCATCGACTACGAGGTAGGCAAAGAGCCCGTTGGGTCCCGTCCGTTGCAGCACCCGCGTGGACTCCAGACCAATCGGCTCCCACAGGCGCGCCGCGGCCTCCTCCAGCAATACGTGGTTCGTGCGCGCGACGTCCTCCGACCGACCGAGGGCGAGCGCGAGTTGGAGTGCTCGCGCAACTCCGTCGGCGACAGCCTGTTGACGCTGCTGCGTGCTCTGAGCGGCAGCCGCAGGGATTGCCTCGGCAAGCGCGAGCAGGACGGCCGGCCGCGAGCAGACATCACGAATGGCACTGGCCGAGAGGTGCGGCCTTAGATCGGGGGTCATCGTGGCTGCCATGAAGTGACAAACTCAGAACCTAGTCACGCCAAGCGCGCTGCCTCGCCATCCGGTGAGAGGGCTTACGTGGGCGGGATTACGATGTCGCCGAGCGTCTGGACCTCGTGTTCGAGTTCGACGCCGCACTGCTCGCGCGCCCGTCGACGCGCCTCGACCATCAACGCCACCACATCGGCGGACGTCGCATCTGCAAAGTTCTCGATGAAGTTCGCATGCTTTTCGGAGATCCTTGCGCCACCGACGGTGTAGCCCTTGAGCCCACACGCCTCCAAGATCTGGCCACTCGTCCGCTCGCCTGGTGGGTTTTTGAAGACGCTGCCAAACGTCCGCGCTTTGCGCGGCTGGGCGGCCGAGCGACGATCCTGGTAGCCCCGTACGAGTGCTTTGATCGCCGCGGGGTCACTGGGCGTTAGGGCCAACTCTGCCTGTGTGACGATCTCTTCCGGGCGGAGGTTCGAGTGGCGATAGGTCAGCTCGAGCTCGTCCACGCGTGCTCGACGGCTGCCTGTGGCACTGCAGATCGTCACGCTCACCAGCGTGTCCTTGAGCTCCCGCCCGTAGGCCCCAGCGTTCATCCTCACTGCGCCACCGATGGTGCCGGGAATGGCGCAGGCGAACTCGAAGCCCGCCAGACCAGCATCACCGACCTTGCGCACGACTGCAGCGAGCGCTGCACCACCACCCACGGTGGCGCCAGCGTCGGTCACGTCGATCGCAGCGAGCGCCCCGTCGAGACGCAGCACGAGTCCGGCAAACCCCGCATCCGCAGGCAGCAGGTTCGAACCGAGACCGATCACTGCAATTGTGAGGTCTCGCTCCTCTGCCCATCGCAGCATCGCCAAGAGGGCCGATTCTTCTGTCGGCTCTGCCAAGTACTGCGCCAGACCGCCCGTGCCGATTGTCGTATAGCGAGTGAGCGGCACATCCGCCATCACTCCTGCAGGCAGCGTGCTCAATTGAGCACCGCCCGCGCGATCTGATCAACAGGCCCAGCGCCGCAGCAAAGAATCAGATCGCCGCTGCGGGCAATTCCTTGAATTTCCCGCGCGGCGGCACCGCCGGTGGCAATGAAGACGGCCTTCGAGCCGACCAGCTGGGCAATCCGACGTGCGCTTGCTCCCGGATCGGGTGCCCCACGCGCCACGTACGTCTCGACTACAATGACCCGGTCAGCTGCCTTCAACGCCTCGGCAAACTGCTCACCAAAGGCGATCGTGCGCCACGGCATGTGCGGCTGAAAGAGCACAATCAGGCGCTTTGGCTCCCGCCCACGCGCTGCCGCGATGGCGGCTGCGAGCTCGGTCGGATGATGGGCATAATCGTCGACGACGGTGTAGCCAAAGGCGCGACCGACGACCTCGAACCGTCGTCCGGCACCCTCGAAACGTTCAAGGGCTGCGAAGGCCTCCTCGAGCGACACACCAAATCGTTCGAGCACGAGTGCTGCGGCGCAGGCATTCCCGGCGTTGTGGACGCCAGGCACGGTGAGTCGCACCCGCTCGGGCCCACGCGACGGACGAAACGCAATGCCATCACCATCCGCAACGGCATCGAGCGCGCGGAGTCCCTCACCCGGACCGACGCCGAACCGAGCCACCTCTGCCGCCGGTGCAATCGCAACACCGTCGCCGAGTACCATCAGGCCGTCCGTCGGTACTGTGGCAGCCCACTCACCAAGCAACGCGACAACATCCTCAACAGAGTCGTAGTGGTCAAGGTGATCGAAGTCGACGTTCAGAATCACGCCGATCGTTGCCGGGAGTTGCCGAACTGAACGATCAGATTCGTCGCCCTCGACGATCGCGATCTGGTCCGATCCACCCCGCCCGTTGGTACCGAGCTGACGGACGTCGCCCCCAACGACAAACGTTGGGTCGAGACCGAGCTCGACTGCGGCAGCGGCCAACATGGCGCTTGTCGTTGTCTTGCCATGCGCGCCGGTCACGACGACGCGGGCAGCGTGCTCGCGAAGAATGTCGGCGAGCGCCTCTGCTCGGTGTTGGATCGGCAGTCCGAGCGCGCGCGCTCGAACCAGTTCGGGAGCGTCGTCGGCAATGGCACCAGAGACGATCAGGCGTTCGGCGGTCTCTGCGTGCTCGGCGCTATGGCCGACCGCGCAGGCAATTCCTTCGGTCATCAGCGCCTTCGTCAACCGAGTCGCCTCACGATCGCAGCCCGTCACCGCCTGCCCGCGTTGAGCCAGCACGCGCGCGATACCGCTCATGCCCGCTCCCCCCACGCCGACGAGGTGGATGCTCATCGCTTGGACTCCTCGGCGAGGCGCAGCAGTTCGTCGGCCATCTCCTGTGCCGCGTTGGGTCGAGCGAGCGAGCGCATCGCCTGCTCCATCTCGGACTGGTACGCGGCGTCGCCGATGATCGCGTCGATTGCCTTCCGCAGCGCGGGCACCGTCAGTTGAGCGTCGGAGATCACGGTGGCTGCACCGGCGGCTGCAAACGAAGCGGCATTGAGCGTCTGATGATCATCTGCTGCACCAGCCCAAGGAATCAGAACCGCGGCGCGCCCAGCGGCGGCAATTTCGGCTACCGACCCACCCGCACGGGCCACCACCACATCGGCGGCTGCGAGGAGCATGGGCATGGCAGTGGTGAACTCCTGCTCTTCAAAGAGCTCTGGACCGCTCGTTGTTTGAGCCTTGCCACGACCGGCGATCAGGTAGATGCGTTGTCCCGCGGGTACCCCATCGTCGTAGGCAGCGCGCAAGGCACTATTGATGGGCCCCGCGCCGAGCGAGCCACCGAAGGCCACAATCACGCGCTGCTCCGGCGCTAGCCCCAGCTGGCTGCGGGCCTCGGCGCGCGTCGTCTCGATAAAGGCACGATCGACGGGGCGTCCTGTGACGAGGTACTTTCCGCCGCTGCGTCCCGCCATCGGGAAGGCGAGAAAGACGCGATTGACGAGCGGTGCCGCCAGCCGGTTGGCGAGACCAAGTCGAGCATCGGCCTCGCTCAGCGCAGACGGAATGGAGTGTCGGCGAGCCGCGACCAGCATTGGTCCAGCGACATAGCCTCCGCCCCCAAAGACCACGTCGGGCCGCACGTCCTTGATGATCTTCGAGCAGGCGACCGGGGCGACGGCTGCCCGACCCAGCGCCTTGACGAGCTTGAGGCTCGGGCGGCGAGGAAAACCGTCCACAGCAAACGGTACGAACGGGTAGCCCCGAGCAGGCACGAGCTCGGCTTCAATCCGCGCCGGCGTACCAGCAAACGTGACGTCTGCTCCACGCTCGCGCAAGGCGTCGGCGACAGCGAGGGCTGGTGCAACGTGGCCAACGGTTCCCCCAGCAGCAATCAGGATCCGCACTGGCATACCTTCAAGGCTAGAGGACGCCGCGGCGCCTAGCGCGCTTTCGCGGTGGTCCGCCGCCGAGCCGGACGCGCAACTGAAGCATCGGGCTCGGGTTCTGGCGCGCGTTTCCGAGCAGTTGGCAGCGCAATCTGCGGCTCGCGGCTGATGGCGATCAGCATGCCAACCAGCGCCAAGATCACAATCCGCGACGACGATCCGTGTGAGATCAGTGGCAGCGGAATGCCCGTCAGCGGCAAGATACCCATCACGGCACCAAGGTTAACGATTGCCTGTCCCACGATCAGAGCTGTCGCGCCGGCAGCCAAGAAACGCTGAAACGGATCGACCGTGCGCATCGCGATCGTATAGCCAGCCCAGGCGAAGACCACAAACAGTGCCACGATTACGACCGAGCCGAACAGGCCTAGCTCTTCGCCAATCACGGCAAAGATCATGTCGGTGTGCGCCTCAGGCAGGAAGTTGACCTTCTGCACGCTGCCTCCCAAGCCAACTCCGAAAATGCCTCCCGAGCCGATCGCGATCATCGACTGGACCACTTGGTACGCGCCATCGGCACTCTGCGCCCACGGGTCGAGGAACGCGAGGAACCGATCGCGACGGTAGGGCGCGGCATAAATCAGCAAGGATCCGATCACAAAGCCGGCACCAAGCACGAAGGCGAGCAACGACTTTTTGGTGCCCGCCACGACGAGCAGTGCGAAGACCATCAGACAGACCGCAATCGTCGTACCGAGGTCAGGCTGCACCATAATCAGCGCGCAGACCACACCGACGACCAAGCCAATTGGCATCAACAGTTCTTTGACGGTATTCGGTGGCCGTTTCCTGGTCGCGAGCATCGCTGCGACAATCAAGAGCGTCCCGACCTTCGCAAACTCGGAGGGCTGGATCGTGATGGGTCCGAGCGCGAGCCAGCGGGCAGCCCCATTGACCGTGACGCCAATGCCTGGAACCTTGACGGCAATCAGACCGATCAGTGACGCAATAAAAATGATTGGCGCAAACCGTCGGAGCCAACCGGCCGGCACAAAAACCAGTCCCAGCATCAAGGCAACACCAAAAATCGTGTAGACGAGGCCTGTCTTGATGAAATAGAGCGAATCGAAATTGAACTCAGAGCGCGTCATCGCGTACGCGCTTGAGGCCGAGTAGATCATCAGCTGTCCAACGACGGTGAGGATGATCGTGACGATTCCCAACACCTGCCCCTCGAGTGGCAATTCGCGACGCAGCAAGGTGGGACTCGCTGCGTCGGAACGAAACAGTCGGAGAGGGTTAGCGCGTTGCATACGGCTGATTTCGCCACCCGACTGGCATCCCCTCTGCCAGTGACTACGCAGCGCCGAGCGCTAAAACCAACGCACGAAAGTGCTCTCCCCGAGCGACGTAGTCGGCAAATTCGTCGAAACTTGCACAGGCCGGTGCGAGCAAGACGTGCTCCCCGCGTTCGGCGTCACCTGCGGCTGTCTGGACGGCAGCAGACAGCCCCTCGCACAGCACCGCATCGACGCTGGCCGCGGCCAGCGTTTCGACCATGCGAGCCCCTGCCGGCCCCGTCAGATAGGCGCGTCGAATGCGGCCCGGAAGCGCGGCGGCGAGTGGAGCAAAATCGGCACCCTTATCGCTTCCGCCGAGAATCAATCGTACGGCACCGTCGGGGAACGCGGTCAGCGCCTTGATTGTGGCATCGACATTCGTCGCCTTGGAGTCGTTCCAGAACTGGACTCCAGCGATGCTGCCGCAGTCCTCAAGTCGGTGCGGGACGGGCACAAAGTCGTGCACGGCCACAGCAATACACTCGAGCGGGACGCCGACAGCCTGCACGAGCGCAGCCGCTACAGCCACGTTCTCACGATTGTGGTCTCCCAGCAACAGTCCGTCGGCAAACCCGTACGCCTCGGCATCGGCTCCGTGGACGCGCACAATCTCGCCGTCACCCGGTAGCCGTGAGAGGTCAGCACAGCGTGGATCGTCATCGTTGAGGACCGCAATGTCCTTGTCGTCTTGCGTCTCAAAGATCCGCAGTTTTGCGCGCTCGTAGTCTTCCAGTGAGCCGTGTCGATCCAGGTGATCTGGCGTGATGTTGGTGACGGCCGCTGCATCGCAGTGAAAACTCACGATGTCTTCCAGCTGAAAACTCGACAGTTCGCAGACCACGATGCCGCCCTGTGGAAGGTGGACAGCAACCTCGCAGAGAGCTGTGCCGACATTGCCACAGACGACGTGTGGTAGCGCTGCTGCGTAGAGCATCGCTCCGACCAGTTCGATCGTCGTGGTCTTGCCGTTCGTGCCCGTCACCCCGATCACGCGTGCGCCGGGTGGCAAGAGTCGATAGCCGAGCTCGACCTCTGCCCAAATCGGTCGGTCGAGCGCTCGCGCAGCAACCAGCAGCGGGTGATCACTGGGTACGCCGGGGCTTTTGACGATGACATCAAACTCGCCCACATCGACAGCGGCTGGCACGACGATTGCACAGGGCGCGTCAACACTCTCGACGGGCGCATCATCGACAAGCGTCACCTCCATCCCAGCCTCGAGCAACGCTCGTGCTGCTGCTCGCCCAGAACGAGCCGCACCCAGAACGAGCGGGTGTCGCGGTAACTCGAGGTCGCTGCTCATACGTACTGGTCAAAGCGCACGTAGTAGAGGACGAAGGCAATCGAGGCGAAGATCGACGCCACGATCAAGAAACGGAACATGATTTTCGTTTCGCTCCAGGCCTTCATCTCGAAGTGGTGATGCACCGGTGCCATCAAGAAGACACGCCGACCAAAGCGTCGGAAGCTAATCACTTGGATGATTACGCTGCCTGCCTCGGCGACGAAGATTCCACCGATCAAGGGCAGCAAGAGCTCTGTCTTCGTAAAGATCGCAAAGCCTGCGAGCGCTCCCCCGAGCGCAAGCGATCCCGTGTCGCCCATGAAGACCTCAGCCGGATAGCTGTTAAACCAGAGAAAGCCCACACAGGCACCGAGGAGTGCCGCGGCAAGGATCGCGAGGTCGAGCGTCGCTGACGTCTGTGACTGCAAGTCAAACAGCCCTGGACCGATCACGGCATTGTCCATGCCTGGAGCTGATAGTGCTCGCTGCCCGACTTGGAAGCCAATTACGCACATCGCCGTAAAGGCAAGCATCGCTATCACGGAGGTGCCAGCGGCGAGGCCATCGAGACCGTCCGTCAGGTTGACGGCGTTCGATGCTCCCACCACGATCAAGAAGACGAGCACGTACCACGCGGGGCCAAGGTCGAGGTGGGTATCCACGATTGGGAGAAAGACGCTCGTTGAGATGCCCTCACGAACGGCGACAAAGCAGATGCCGGCCGAGATCAGCACCTGCCCCAGTAACTTCCACCGTCCCTGGAGCCCAAGCGAGCGACGCCGGATCACGCTGAGATAGTCGTCGAGGAAGCCAATCAGGCCACAGCCGACCATCGCCCCGATAATCGCGAGGCTGCGCGCTCCGTAGGACGAGAAAATGGCGTACGGAACGAGCGTTGCGAGGATGATCAGGAGGCCACCCATCGTGGGTGTACCGGACTTTGTCTGATGCCCAACGGGGCCCTCGTCACGGATGCGCTGACCAACCTTGTAGCGGCGGAGCAGGATAATAAAGCGTGGTCCAGCCAAGATCGAAATCAGGATCGCCACGACGCCAGAGGCGAGCACGCTGGTCATGTGGCGGAGCCTTCGAGGCGTTCTGCGAGGAGTGTCGGCACGACCTCTAGGCCTGCTGCGCGCGAGCCTTTGACCAGCACACGATCACCTAGCTGCACGGTGGCGAGCACCTGCTCAACGGCAGCAGTCGCATCGGCAACAGCAACGCCCGACACTCCATCACCAGCTCCGTCGAGATAGGCACGTGCGAGATCCCCCACGGCGACCACCATATCGACCCCGACCCTCGCCGCCAGCGCTCCGACCTCTCGGTGATACCGCTCCGCCTCGGGTCCGAGCTCGGCCATCAGTCCCAGGACAGCGATGCGGCGCCCTTCTGTTGGTGTCTCAGCCAGCAGCCGTAGTGCCGTCTCCATCGAGGCCGGGTTGGCGTTGTAGGCATCGTTGACGACATCAATACCGCCCGCGAGACGCTGCGTTTCGCCCCGCCAACGCGGCAGTGGAATCGCACCTGCACGCGCCGCAACACGTTCGAGATCGAGGCCGAGAATCTGACAGACTGCGATAGCAGCGGCTACGTTGCGGGCATGGTGACGACCGACGAGATTGGTGTTGAGTGTCAGGAGTTCGCCATGTACGAGGTACGTCAAGTCCTGTCCATCGTCGCGAACGATTCGGTCGACGAGCTGAATGTCCGAGCCCGCCTCATCGCCAAAGGTCGTGATCTGCGCGTCGGCCGGCAGGTATGGATCGAGCAGTGGCTCGGCAAAGGGCAGCACGAGCTGGCCACCCTCGCGGAGCCCCTCGGCGATCTCTGCCTTGGCAGCGGCAATCGCCTCGAGCGATCCGAGCAGCTCCATGTGCGCAACACCGATGTTCGTAATCACACCGATGTCCGGAGCGGCAATGGCACAGAGTTCTGCGATCTGCCCTTTGCCTCGCATTGCCAGCTCGCAGACCGCAACCTCGGTGTCTGCATTGATCCGCGTGAGGGTTAGCGGATAGCCGATCTCGTTGTTGTGGCCTTCGAGTGCCGCTACGACGCGCCGCTGATCCGCGATCAGGTGGGCGAGTGCGTCCTTCGTTGACGTTTTGCCTGTGCTGCCGGTAATGCCGACGCGCTGCGCCAGCGTGGCTGCCGCGTTGACGTCGCCGATGCACTGCAGACAGCGAATACTGGAGAACGTCGCCAGAATCGTCGGAATCGTCGACTCACGTGCCGTTTCGACATGGTCTTCTTCCACGACAACCGCGATCGCGCCGGCAGCCGTGGCTGCCTCGATGTGGTCGATACCACCTCGAATTGCGATGAAGAGATCGCCGGCCTCAACCAGCCGCGAATCGATCGCGATGCCGGTGGCACGGACCTGTGGATCCCCGCGCATCACGAGCGATGCCGGCACATCCACGAGCTTGAGCGGAATCACGCCAGCACCTCTCGCGCAACCACCCGATCGTCGAATGGAGTGATCACGCCACCGCTGTCTTGCCCTTGTTCATGCCCCTTGCCGGCGATCAGCACAACGTCGCCTCGGCCTGCCAACTCGATCGCTCTGGCGATCGCCGTGCGACGGTCCAACTCGACCTCGATGCCTCCGTCGACACCCGCGAGCGCCTCGTCGACAATCGCCTGTGGATCCTCTGAGCGAGGGTTGTCTGACGTAATGATCACGTGGTCGGCCAACGAGCAGGCGACCCGCGCCATCTCGGGTCGCTTGCCGCGATCACGATCGCCGCCGCAACCAAACACGACAATCACGCGGCCCGTCGTAAGACCGCGCACGGCGCGCAAGACATTGCCAAGTGCATCTGCCGTGTGTGCGTAGTCGACGATCACCGCAAATGGCTGGTCGTCGCTGACAACCTCGAGACGACCAGGTACACCCGAAACCCCGGCAAGCCCAGCCACGATAGCCTCAATCTCAATGCCGGCGAGTTCGGCGCTACTGGCGGCCGCAAGCGCATTTTCGACGTTAAACATCCCAACGAGCTCTGTCTGCACATCGGCAGATCCCCACGGGCTGCAGAGACGAAACTGGGTGCTGCTGGGACCGAGCACGATCTGCTCGGCGCGTACCTCTGCAGCGGCTGCATCGATGCCATAACGAAGATCAGACGAGAGTTGGCACCCGTACTCGTCGTCGGCGTTGGAGGCACTCGGGCAGCGGCCGTCGAAGAGCCGTGCCTTGGCGGCGAAATAGGACTCCATGCTCGAGTGATAATCGAGGTGATCGCGCGTCAGGTTCGTAAAGGCCGCTGCGGCGAATGTGACACCCCCAACTCGCTCCTGCTCGAGCGCATGCGACGAGACTTCCATCGCGCACGCAGTGTCACCTGCATCAACCATGCGGCGAAAATCTCGGTGGAGATCGATCGCCTCAGTGGTCGTGCGCACGGCGGCCTCGCTCAGACCACCAATCCGTCGTTCGATCGTCCCCAGCAGGCCTGCTTGCTGCCCTGCTGCAGTTAGAATCGCGTGTTGCAGATAGGCAGTGGTTGTCTTCCCGTTCGTGCCCGTTACGGCGAGCACACGAAGTTGGCGCGATGGGTGCCCAAAAAACGTGTCGGCGAGTGGTCCCATTTGCGACCGAGTCGAAGTGACGACCACCTGGGGAACGGCGATCGGCAACTCGCGCTCAACGACGAGAGCAACGGCACCAGCCGCGACGGCAGCCTCAGCGTGGTCGTGCCCGTCTGTGCTGGCGCCGGGAGCGCAGAAGAACAATGTCCCGTCTGCGACTCGTCGCGAGTCGTACGCGAGGTCGACGACGTCAACTCCAGCAATTGGGAGCGTCATGCCCCGCGCTAGAACGGGACCGAGGAGGTCCGTGAGCAGCACTATGAACCAAATCCTAGTCCGCCTGCCCTGCGGATTCCCAGTTCTGGCGTCCGGAGCAGTTCGGCACCATTGGCGGCGGGCACGCCTACTCCGCTGCGGTGTCGGGGCGATCCTGCTGTACGCCAAGCGCGATCAGGGCTCGCTCGGTCAGTTTCGCGAACGCCGGTCCGGCAACTTCGCCACCGTAGTACTGCCCACCGCGCGGTTGGTCGACCATGATCAGCGTCAATACTCGTGGATTCTTAACCGGCGCGAAACCGACGAACCAGGCGAGGTAGCGGTTGTCGGAGTACGTGCCGTCTTTGTCGATCTTCTTCGTGGTACCGGTCTTGCCCGCCACGGAGTAGCCCGGGATCTGTGCCGCCGTGCCCGTTCCTTGATCCGAGACAACACCCTCGAGCATCCTCGCAAGCGTTTTTGCCGCTCGAGCCGGCATGACTCGCTGCTGCTGGAGCCCAACCGGGCCTTGCCCGTGAATGCGTGTCACAAGATGAGGCGTCGTTTGCAGGCCACCGTTGGCGATCGTGGCGTAGAGCTGAGCAATCTGAATTGGTGTTGTGGCGATGCCGTGCCCAATCGGAATGTTCAATGGCGACGTGCCTGACCAATCCTTGTAGGCCGGCACGATGCCTGCCACTTCGCCCGGTAGGTCGATACCGGTTGGCGCGCCAAAGCCGAATCGGTCGATCCACTTTGCCAAGACGCTGTCGTGCGCTCCCGACGTCGACAGGTGCTCGTAGGCAAGTTTGGCAACGCCAATGTTGGACGACATTCGCAGTGCCTCGGCCGCTGTCTTGACACCCGGATCTGGGTGCGAATCCCGCAAAATCCCGTCGTACAGCTGCCATTCGGAGCCGACATCGACGGTAGTCGCTGGCGAGATGCGCCCCGTTGCGAGCCCGGCACCAAGCGTGACCGCCTTAAAGGTCGAACCCGGCTCGTAGACGTCGGTGATGGCACGGAGGCGAACCTGATCCGCCGTCGCCTGTCGGAAGTCACCTTCCGCGGGTGCAGGTCCGGATGCCATCGCGAGGATTTCGCCGGTCGTCGGATCCATCACGATGGCAGTCACGGCCTTCGCGCGGTATGCCGTACGCGTCTGCGCCGTCACACTCTCGGCTTCGATCTGGACCTGACGGTCGATCCCAGTGCTAATCGTGTGCCCCGGGCGCATCGCCTGCTGGCTAATCACGTTGATGGCGTTACCGGCCGGATCTTCAGTCCGTACTTCGAGGCCGCTGGTGCCGCGCAAGATCTTGTCGTACTGCAGCTCGAGCCCGGCGAGTCCCTTGCCTTCGAGATCAGTCACGCCAATCACGGGAGCAGCGATAGCACTGGGGTAGACGCGTCGGTCTTCCGGTGTGAAATCGAGACCCTCGATACCCATCGCCTGTACGCGCTTGGCGGCGGCTGCTGGTACCTGGCGCGCAAGGTCAACGTGCGCAGAACCGTCCGCTTGGAGCCGCTGCATGATCGTGTCGGGCGATTCGCCGCTGGCTTCAGCGACCGCTGCCACCACCCGGGCAGGGTCGGTAATCATCGCCGTCGTGGCGCCGATTGTGCTGGCCTGTTCCGTGAGTGCAAGGCGATACCCGTCTCGGTCGAGGATCGCGCCACGAGGCGCGGTGGTGACGATCTCAACGCGGTGCTGACCAGTTGCCCGCGTGGAGTACCAGCTACCGTCGACCACCTGCATCTGCACGGCACGTCCAAGGCAGATCACGAGCAACAGCACGGCTGCTACCAACAACCAGCGGATTCGTCGCTCCGGCGGGGGAATCGGACGCTGACGTGTCGAGCGACGCGGCGTCCGAGGGGGAGCAGAGCGCGTGGACACGTGAGTGAGTCTGCTAATCCTTCGGAATTCTAATCGGTAGCGTTCGCATGGCCTGCGACGGCACGAGCACCATGCCGAAGGCCGCAGCGGCCCGCTCGACGCGACCATCTGCAAGCCGCTGTTCAGTTTCAGCCTGGATGCTTACGGCGTCGTTCTGGGTGGCTTCAATCTGGGTGCGCAACTCACCAGCCTGCATCGTGCCGCGGAGGGACGAGGCATGGAGATAGACCACGAGGGAGAGCACAACACCAATAAGCGCGATCATCGTTGCGATCTTAAAAGGCGCGAGCCGTCCGTTGACGGAGGCTCGCGTGGCGCGTGTGCGACGCGTCGCTGCTCGACGTCGCGGTGCTGCTTTGGCAGCGTCGATGGGGCGTGGGGCGGGCTTGCGGCGTGGCCGCGGTGGCGCAGTGGTTGGGCGCGGAACGGCAACGGCCATCAGGCAGCGTCCTTCGGTAGGGCGGCAGCGGTTCGTTCTGCGACGCGTAGGCGCGCCGAAGCGGCGCGAGGATTACGGTCAGTTTCGAACGAGCCCGGACGAATCACCCGAGGCGTCAAGACACGCAGCGTGGCCTCACGATTGCACCCGCAGATCGGAAGATCAGGCGCGCACGTGCACGGTGCAGAGGCATCACGGAACCGCTCTTTGGCGATCCGATCCTCGAGCGAATGGAACGAAATGACAGCGATGCGGCCGCCAGGCTTGAGGATCTGCATGGCCGCATCGAGACCGTCTTCGACCATCGCAAGCTCGTCGTTAACGGCGATGCGAAGTGCCTGAAAGACGCGCTTGGCGGGGTGCCCCGAGCCAAACTGTGCGGGCGTCGGAATCGCGTGGCGGATCGTATCGACGAGGTCGGCGCTGCGCTCGTAGGGCTGCGACATGCGGCGACGGCAGATGGCGCGAGCAATCTGTCGCGAATAGCGCTCTTCGCCGTAGCGCGAGAACATGTCGGCGAGCTCGCGCTCCGAGAGGTTGGCCAGCAGGTCGGCGGCGGTGGCGCCCCCACGGGGATCCATACGCATGTCGAGCGGCGCATCGACGGCGTAGGAGAAGCCGCGCTCAGGCTGGTCGATTTGCATCGAGGAGACGCCAAGGTCGAGCAGGATCGCATCGGCTTCGACGTTCTCAACGGCGAGCGAGCGGAAGGCCTCGACGAAATCGCGCTTGAGGAGCCGCACCGCCATATCGGGATGCGAGGCGCGAAACGAGCGGGCCCGGTTCTCGACCGAGGGGTCGCGATCGATCGCGACGTAGGCCCCACGCCCCTGCATCAATTCAGCCAGCATTGTGGCGTGTCCACCAGCACCAAAGGTGCCGTCGACGACGGTCATGCCGGGCTGCACGTCGAGCAGAGCCACGACTTCGTGCGCGAGCACGGGATCATGGATTGCGGCGTTAGCGGGCATCACGGACCAGGCGCTCGGCGACATTTTCGGCACTGCCTTCCAAGTCGGCGAGGCCACGTTCCCAGGCCACGCGATCCCAAATTTCGAGTCGATCACGAACACCAACGACGACGATCTCGCGCTGGAGCACGGCGTGCTGCATGAGTGGAGCGGGTAGTGCGACGCGTCCCTGCCGGTCGAGCTCGGCTTCGACAGCGCCACCGAAGAGGAAACGCTCGAGCTGGCGGCCTTCGCGGGTAAACGGATCGAGTCGCGAGGTCTGCGCTTCAACAAAGCTTTCCCAGCCGTCACGGGCGTAGATCGCGACGCAGTGATCAAGGCCTCGCGTGACGAACAGGCCGTCGGCGAATGGCTCACGCAGACGAGCAGGAACCGTCACGCGGTTCTTCTCATCGAGCTTCTGAGCGTATTCACCAAGCAGCATTTCGGGTCATTTCTCTGGTGTCCGGAGTCCCCACACGGGTTCCCCTTCCGTACCAATTTGCCCCACTATACCCCACTAGCTCCCACCTTGCAACTATTTCGTTCGAGTCGAACATATGTTCGTATTAGCATGGTTGAGCCGAAAAGGGACCCCAGACCCGATCGTGCCATCCAAACTTTGTGACAGCACGCCAAAGCCAATCCCCCACCGTGCCCCACCGCCAGCGCCACCCTTGAACCGATCACAAAACCGGCCACAGCACCATCAACTCAGTCCCCTCAATGCAGGGAGGACATGACAAGTGCGCACTTGTCATGTCCTCCCTGCACCACGCGTGACTCTGGATCGTGGCCACGAACCCAAGCGACAACTCCGAACGAGCGATGAGCTACAGCGCGATGCCGTACGGGCCGCGGCGACAGACGGTCTCTGCTCCCCAGGCTGCACCGGTCTGGACCGCTGCCCCGAGCGGCAAGCCCAAACCGAGGCCGTAGGTCAGTCCAGCCGCAAAACAGTCACCGGCGCCATACGTATCGACGGGGTCACTCGGGAGCGAGACGGCATCCCAAAGGCCCGAATCATCCGTGGACATCCATCGCCCACCGCGGTCGCCGTCGGTCAGGACAATCGCGTTCGTGTGCTTGCCGAGTACGCGAAAATCGACCTCTTCGCCACGATCCGTCAGCGAACTCACGACTACATCTGCCTTCACGCCACTTTCAATCAAGGCCTCAAGTTGGCGCGCCGAGCAGACCAGCGCCCCGGCAGCACGAGCCGCCGCGATACCTGAGGGCTCGCCACAGGTCGCGTACACCGCCGAACAGTCAGCGAGACTCTCCCAGCCGAGCGGATCGTCGCCACGCGGGTACTCGTTCGGTTGCGACACGATGATCGTGCGATCACCGGCGTCATCGAGGATCGTGACAGCGCGCGCCTGACGCCCAGCCCGCTCAGACACCCGCAGGTCAATTCCTTCAGCCAGCATTCGCTCGCGTGTCGCCGCGCCCTCGGCATCGTTGGCCAACGCGGTCACGAAGACAACCTCAGCACCAGCGCGAGCCAGGGCAATGGCAGCGACCGCGCCACCTCCAGCGGGTTCTTCGAATGGCTCGGCGAGATGCACGATCTCACCCGAAGTCGGTGGCGCTGCCGCCCGCCCAAACAGCACCCATTCCACATGCCCCACGACCGCGATCTTCGGGCGGGTCGGGCTCATGCTGATCGGCTAGACGAGAAGACCGTGCTCGCGCACAGCGGTTGCCATCGCCTCGATGTGCTCGTCCCAGTCCTGGCCGGGCGTCCAGTTAGGTACAGCCACACCCGCGTTCCGCAGCGTGGCAACAAGCTGATCGGCCAGCTTGTCTTCGAACAACTTCGACGCCGAAGCGATCGCCTCCTCACGGGTTGACGCGAGAATCTGCATGGGCTCCGTCAGGGAATTGCCGGCCGGTCGGATCGTGGCGTACCACCCCTCGGGGCGCGCAGGCTGAAGAAAGACTTGGAAACCGAAGTGACGGGCGCGAGCCTTGAGGGCGTTGGCGTCGTTGGCGATGTTCACAGGGAGGAACCCTACAGGAAGCGATTGTCGATCAGCCGACGTTGTCGATCGCGCGATCGAGGAACAGAGCAGCCGAGATCAGCGAGAGGTGCGTAAACGCCTGTGGAAAGTTCCCGAGCGCCTCGCCCGATGCGCCAATCTCCTCGGAGTACAACCCGAGATGGTTGGCATAAGTCTGCATCTTCTCGAAGGCCAGGCGAGCCTCGTCGATGTTACCGGACCGCGCCAGAGCCTCGACCCACCAGAACGTGCAGATCGAGAAGGTCCCCTCTTCTCCCCCCAGACCATCGTCAGCAGCGAGCTCGGGGTTGTAGCGGTAGACGAGCGAATCCGTCACAAGTTCGTCGCGAATCGCGGCGATCGTCGAGAGCATCATTGGGTCGTTGGGTGCGATGAAATGGCCCATCACCATCATCAGTGTCGACGCGTCGAGCACGTCACCATCGAGCACCTGAACAAAGGCCTGGCGCTTCTTCGAATAGCCGCGTTGCATGACCTGTTCGTAGATTGCGTCACGCGTCTCGCGCCAACGAATGCGTGGGCAGGGAAAGCCGCGCGCTTCGGCGATACGCAGTGCGCGGTCGAAGGCGATCCAACTCATCACGCGTGAATAGGTGAAGTGCTGCGGTCCGCCGCGCACCTCCCAGATCCCCTCGTCTTTGGAATCCCAATTCTCGGAGAGCCAATCCAATAGCTCCACGAGAACCGTCCAGAGCTCATAGTCAATTGGGGCACCCGACTTGTTGTACAGGTAGATGCTGTTGATCAGCTCGCCGTAGATGTCGAGCTGTAACTGGCCAGCAGCACCGTTGCCGACCCGGACGGGCTGGGAGTTGCGATACCCCGAGAGGTGGTCGAGCTCGAACTCTTCGAGTTCGTGTCGCCCGTCAATGCCGTACATGATCTGGAGTGGTCTAGCATTTGACGAGTGCTGCTCGAGGGCGCGCTCCTTGAGGAACGCCATGAACTGGCTGGCCTCTTCCTTAAAGCCGAGCTTGAGGAAGGCGAAGAGTGTAAACGACGAGTCGCGAATCCAGGTGTAGCGATAGTCCCAGTTGCGAGAACCGCCGATCGTTTCTGGCAGCGACATGGTTGGCGACGCGACGATTGCGCCGGTCGGCCGGTAACACAGCAGCTTTAAGACCAGGGCAGAACGGCGCACCGTCTCGCGCCAGCGTCCGCGGTACGTGCACTGATGCAGCCAGTCACGCCAAAACTTTACGGTCTCGGAGAAGAGGTGCTCACAGACTTCGGGCGGAAATGGTCGCGCTGAGTGGCCGTCAGCGGGAACGCGCTCGAGGACGAACGTCACGCGCTGGCCCGCTTCGAGCGTAAAGAAGGCATGAACATCTCCACCGTCTATTGTCAAAGCCACCGGCGAATCGAGGGCGAGCGTGAGGTCGTCAGTCTCGAACACCACTCCGTGCTCATCAACCTGGATGGCGTGCTCGGTGCGACCGTAGTTGAAGCGCGGCGAGCAGTCGAGCTGAAAATGCATGTGTCCCCGCACGCACTGCACGGTGCGCACGATGCGGTGGCGATCTTCCTCAACCGAGCCAACGGGCATAAAATCGACCAGTTCGCCGACGCCCGTACTCGAGAGAAAACGCGTGATCAGAACATTCGTGTCAGGGAGGTAGAGCTGTTTCGCCCGTACATCGCGATCCTGCGGGCCGATGCGGAACGACCCGCCCTTTTCTTGGTCGAGAATCCCACCGAAGACGCTGGGCGAGTCGAAGCGTGGACAGCAGTACCAGTCGATCGCGCCTTGCTCGGTGACGAGCGCTACCGAATGGAGGTCGCCGATGATCCCATGATCTTCAATCGCCGCGTATTCCACGCGTTTCCCCCTCTCCACAGAGGGAGAGTCTAGGCGGAATGCGTGCTGAGGTTGAGATCGGCAACGAGCCGATCCTTGGGCTTCAGACCGACGGATCGCTCGACGACCTCGCCGTCCTTGAACAGCGCAACCATCGGAATCGAGAGGACGCCGTACTGGCCGGCTAGGCCGGGCTCGGCATCAACGTCGAGCTTGGCGATCTTGATCTTGCCTGCGTACTCGCCAGCGAGCTCGTCGATGATCGGCGACAACGCCTTGCACGGCCCACACCACTCGGCCCAGAAGTCGATCAGGACGGGGATGTCAGATTCGATGACTTCGCCCTGGAAGTTGGCGCTGTTGATCTCGAGTGCATCGGACATGTGGTGCTCCTTCTGGGGCAAAGCTGTGATAGTGAAGAGTATGCCGGGCGCGTCGCCCGTCTATCTCATAGACGAACGATGCGCCGCTGGCATTCCCACTACTTCGTGTAGAGCTTGCTGAGTACGAACTTGCCGGTCGTCGCGTCTACGTTCAGGATCGCGACGGGGACGTTCGAGCGGTATCCAGTCTTCGGATCGATCGTGATTCTACCCGTTGCGCCGGAGAGATTCGTGGTGTGAAAGGCCTGCTTTGAAACGGCGCGGTAACTGAGGCCACGCGCACGTCGAATCGCGCTGACCATCGTGTAGACCGAGTCGTACGTGAAGATCCCCCACGGGCCTGGGTTGGTGTTGAACTTTTTGGCGTAGTTTGAGACGTACGCCGTCGACTTGGAATTGCCAAACTGGCTTGGCGTCGGCACGCCACTAAACGTGCAGGCCGATGCTGCCGGAATACCGGCTTGCTCTACGAACACCGCGTCTTGGTTGGCGAGGCCCATGAAGCACTTGGTCGGATGGCCGGCCTGCGATGCGAGTAGGTTCTTGGCGATGATGGCGCCCTCGGGGTAGTAGGTGCTGACGTAGACGACATCAGGATTGTTTGTCACGGCCTGCGCGACTTGCGCGCTGTAGTCCTTGCTCTTGGGATCGATGGCGATTTTCGTCACCAGCACACCCTTTTTGTTGAGCGCCGCGAACATGCGGTCCGCCATGCCCTTGGTGTAGGTGTCAGGATCGAACAGGATCGAGACTTTGCCGGCTTTTTGCTCGGTCATCCACTGGACCTCGACGGGCGAGATCTGAGAGTTCTTCGGCTGCACTGTGATGCCCAAGTTCTTAGTGTCATCGGTCGAGGTGAGCTGGACGGGAAACACGCCACCAGCGATGTAGATCGGCAGGTTGGCGAGGCCGACGGACGAGTTGTAAGGTCCAATCAGTCCAAATGGCTTCTGCTTGACGAGGTTCTCGGCGACGGTTACCCCAATCGACGCCGTTGCCTTGTCGTTGCCGGTGATCAGCTTGATCTGCATCCCAAGCACGCCGCCAGCCTTGTTGATCTCGGCAATGGCGAGCTTGGTGCCCCGCAACATGTCTTGCCCATTAGCGGCCTGGCCACCCGTCAAGGGGCCTTCAAAGGCGAGCGTCAGCGTGTCGGCGCGCGGAGCCATACTGCGCGCAGCAGCAACTGGGACGGCAATCGCTGCGATGGCAACGACCGCACATAGGGTCACAAGACGACGGCGCACGTGGCAAATCCCATATCGGATTTGCTGAGTGTAGCGAGCCTCGCAGCGGGCAAATCTCTCAGTACCCCGCGGACGTGTTGTCGCCGATAGGACGCCCAAATCCGCCGATGTTCGAATTGAGCCGCCAGTTCTCATAGGTGTGTGCACTGACAGCGTTGGCCGAGTTGCCTTCAATCGTGTCGATCGTTGTTGGCGTAGCTCGTCGCACGATGCCAACGTGGCCGAACGTGAACCAGACAACGTCGCCTGGCTGTGGGTCGGCGACGAGCCGGTCGCGAAATGCACCCCGCTCGGCGAACCAGCTCCGCACATCGAGCGTCCATGCCAACCGCCAGCCACCAGACGCACCACCGGTGAATGGTCGTCCTGCAGCTCGCAACACCCAGGAGACGAAATCGGCACACCACGCCTCGACATTGCCGTCGGTAAAGTCGATGATCCCCGGGCCGGTATTCGAGCCGAATGGCACCTCCACGATGCGTAGCCGCTCTAGGCGCTCGGCGATTGCGACGATCGAGTTCCCCTCGATGTGTGGTAGGGATGCGACCGGAAAGAAACCGAAAAATTGCGCCGCTCCCAGAGCGTCGCTCTGCCGCGTGGACTGCTGACCGATCTCTGCCATCATCGGCGAGAGCGGCGGCATGGTCACGAGACGGGCATTCGCGAACTTCAAGCCCACCGTGGCGAGCACGGTACATGCCATCAGCATCGCGATCCACTCGGTGGTTGCCTGCCCTCTCCGTCCCGCGAGCATCAGCCAACCACCGGACCGATCAGGGTTCGAAGCACCAGCGCCTGGCCGCCAATCACGATCAGCAGTGCTGCCGGTGCCAGCAACCCACCGATCACGAGCAGCATCTTTGGTGCGGCCGCGGCTGCACGCTCTCGCGCCGCCGCCCGGGCCTGAAGTCGCGCATCGGCGGCCAGTAGGCGCAGTGCGCCGGCAATCGGGACGCCCAGTTCTTCGCTCTGCTGGAACAAGGATCCCAGTGGTCGCAATGCAGGGTGAGACGCACGAAACGCCGCGCCGAGACCAATCCCGGCTGCCGCCTGGATGGCCCCGACGAGCATGCTACGGAGCGGTTCTGTCGCGAACGCCGCGACCCGCTTGACGGCCAGGTCGGGAGCGGCACCACCATCGACCGTGGCTGCGAGCAACTCGAACACGTCGGGCAGGGCCGCCGTGATTTTTTCGGCCTGCAGCCTCCGCAGAGCGCGGCGCCGGCGGCGAGTCAAAACGACCGCTGCACCACAGCCGCCGAGGCCGCCGATTACCGCCATGACCAGACTGCCAGTCACGAGCCAACACAGCCAGAGACCGACGCTACCCCAGCCAGCCAGCCACGCGATCGAAGCGGCCCGTCGTGGGGGTGTCGTCATAACCCCACCGCCCGTGCGATGCGGCGAAGCAAAAACAGTGCCACGCAGGTCAGACCTGTGGAGACTCCGAGTATTCCAAGTCCCGGAGCGGTCGTAAACAGCGCAGCGAGCGCGGATGGCGCCAGCACGCCGAGAAATCCGAGTGAGACCACGGGCGCGAGTGGCACGATCCGCGCCGCCAGTCTGGCCTGCGCAGTGGCGACCTCGGCTTCGAGGCGGAGACGCTCGCGATCGGCAAGCCCCTCGGCGACGGCCGCGAGCGATGCCACGAGGTCGCCGCCGAGTTCCTGATGCAGTTCGATCGTTCCCACCAACACGCTGCCGCCGGGGACAGGTAGCAGTGGCGCGAGGGCGCTACGTGTTGCAGCACCCGAACGGAGACCGGCCGCACAGGCACGGAGCAGGTCCACGGCGACCTCGTCCACTGCGTCGGCTGCGCGATCAAAGGCGTCCGCGATTGGGAGCCCCGCAGCACAGCAGCGAGCTAGCGCCCGTGCTATCTCCGGCAGCGACCGGGCAAGTAGGCTCACCGTTGGGTCGCTCCGTCGGAGGCGCCTCATCGCTCGACCGCCTGGAGGTGCCAGCCGACGCCCGCGCGCTCAACGCGGTCGACGGATGCAATGTAGCGGGTTCCGTCGGGGGATCGCACGACGTGAACCACCGCGTGCACCGCCGAGGCAATCTGCTCACGGATTGCGGTGTGCGGAATATCGACGCCACCCATCAGCGCCATCGTCTCGAGTCGACGTAATGCGTCCTCTGGGCCATTGGCATGGATCGTGGCGAGCGAGCCATTATGGCCCGTGTTCATCGCAAGCAACAGGTCGATTGCCTCGCCCCCACGAATTTCTCCGACGATCAGCCGATCTGGTCGCATCCGCAGTGCGTTCCGGATCAGCTGACGTAGCTCGATCGCGCCCTTCCCCTCCACGTTGGCTGGCCGCGCCTCCAATCGCGCCACGTGTTCCGCTTGGACTGATAACTCGGCGGCATCTTCGACCGTTACGAGGCGTTCATTTGTTGGCACCAAACCGGTCAGCGCAGCAAGCAACGTCGTCTTACCGGTACCCGTCCCTCCGCTGATGAGCGTGTTGCGGCGACTCTCCACAAGCATGGTCAGATCGATCGCCTGCTCGGCTGAGATCGAGCCACGCTCGACGAGGTCGCTGAATCGCAGCGGTGCCGTGCCGAAGCGACGGATTGTGATCAGTGGCCCGTCAACCGCGAGTGGTGGCAAGACGACGTTGACGCGCGAACCGTCCGGCAGGCGAGCATCGACCATCGGCGTTGCGTCGTCAATTCGTCGCCCACAGGCAGCCACCAATCTGACTGCCGTCTGCCGCAACTCGAGCGAATCGCGAAAGCGTGTGTCGACACGGCGCAACTGGCCATCCAGCTCGACCCAGACATCGAACGGGCCGTTGACGACAACCTCACCCACCTGGGGGTTCATCAGGAGCGGTGCCAAGGGGCCGGCCAACGACAGCAGCGAGGTCATCCGCGCTCCCTTGGGCCGAGTGCGGCGAGCCGCCCCTCGACGAGGAGCAGTAGCTCGTCGCCGTGGCGCACGTCGATGCAAGTCTGGCTCCCTCGAAGCCGCCCAACTGTGCGCTCGACAATGGTGGGCGCGGTTGGGCACAACACGATCCGGGCGGCATCGACACCCAGCCGTACGAGTCGCTGCTGCGTCCGCTCGATGGCGTCGAAACGATTGGCATGTCCGACGATGACAATCACGTCCGCGTCAACGACCGGCTCGCAGGATGGTCCAACTGGGCGAGCTACGTCGACCACGATCAGGGCGACCTGACGCATCGCCTGCCTCGTCAGCTCTCGTAACGCGCCATCTCGAATCAACCAGACGAGCTCGGGACGCGGACCGATTTCAACGAACCAACCAAACGGCACCCGTTGCGCGAGTGTCGAAAAGGCGTTGCCCTCGCCCTCACGTACCGCGGCAAGGCCGGCATCCCCAATCCGATTGCCGATACCGAGGATCATCCCGAGCGTTCCGCCCGCCAGATCCGCGTCGATCAGGCATACGCCCCGATCCGCATCGCTCGCGATGGCCAGCGCGGCTGTGGACGTTCCCGCTCCACCGTGCGCACCGACGAGCACCACCGAGCGTCCGGAAGAATGGCTGCGTTCGAGCGCTGCTGGCAGCGACCGCGTTTCGTAGTCGGCTTCGGCAACCGCCATCACAGGCTCCGGTCCAGTTGGGGCACCTGAAGCACGACGCGCGTTCCACGGCCGTGGTGACGCTCTAGCTGCGATGCTCCGCCCGCTGCTGCGACGACTCGTCGCACGCTCGAGAGTCCGAGTCCCGCACGGCCCGGTGACGTGCGACCCTGTGCAAACGCACGCTCCAGCAACTCCGGCGCAAATCCGGGACCTTCATCCTCAATGACAAACTCAACTGTGCCCGCTTCGGTCTGCCTCACAGCGAGCGATACCTGCGTACCTGCGGGTGCATAGCGGGCGGCATTCTCGGCGAGGTTTGCGACTGCACGAGCGATGCTCGAGTCGACACACGCTGCGGTGGAGAGGACAGACGCAACGTGGACCTGTTGGGACCCAGAGCCGCCGCTGCGAAGTCGATCGACGACATCGAGCAACAGTTGATCGGCTGCCACCCCGTGCTGCGTATTGGTGGTGTTGGAGTGCGCGTCTCTGCACAGTTGCAACACGTCGTCGGCAATTGCTGCCAGCCGATCGCACTCTCGCTGGATCTGGCCCCGCGCTCGCGCACGCTCCGCACTGCTCTGCGATCGTTCCAACCAATCGCCCGCCAGACAGATTCCCGTCAGTGGGCTGCGTAAATCGTGCGCCATGATGCCGACGAGTTCGGCCTGCGAAAGCATCTGCTGAGCCAGTGTTACTCGGAGTTCGTCGACGACGCGAGCAAGATGCTCGATCGACGCAGTTTCTCCCGGCATGACCGCAGCAGACTCAGCTCCGCCCATTTCTCGCAACGCTCGACAGACGTTCTCGAGGTCACGTGCACGCACTACTCCAATCCACAGCGCCCATCCTGCCCCGGCCAGGGCTCCTGTTCCGATTACGAACAGAAGGCCTCGCCAGAGCGCCTCGACGAGTGCACCCTGATCTCGGAGTGGCACCTGCACGAAGCGCCCGTCACCGATCGGAGCGCTCCCGACCGCAGCCTCCGCGCGCGTGCGTCCCGTGTGCACGACCGCGTCGCTCGGCGGCGCTCCTCCTCGACGCACGAGTTGAGCCACCAAGGTCGCCTCGGTCGAGGCCGCAGTCGCAGCGGCACGCGCGGACTGGTCTGCAGCCGGCCCGATCACGAAGGTATCGACCGCAACCACCAAAGTTGCCACGATCGCGACGGTTGCGATCGTGATGCGGAGCCAGAGACGAGTCATTGCAGCACGGTTCGCAGCGAGTACCCAACGCTCCAGTTGTTGATTACCCAGGGACCGTCAGCAACAGCGGTCAGTCGTCGCCGTAGCCGCGAGGCGTGCGAATCGAGGGTCCGCGTCCCGCAGTTTCGATATCCCCAGATGCGCTCCATCAGATCTTCTTTCATGTTGACCTTGTTGGGATCGCGCGCGAGGACGGTGAGCAGCTCGTACTCCTTGCCGGGCAGATGGATGAGCACGCCATCGAGGGTGACGGCGCGGGCCGCAAGATCCATCGTCAGCGAGCCAACCGTCAGGACCGAAGCCACGCGTCCACTAAGTCGTGATTCCAACGATGCCGTTCGAAGCAGCAACTCTGGATAGCTGAAGGGCTTCACGATGTAGTCATCCACTCCGCGCTCGAACGCGCGGATTCGATCTTGCTCGGTGCAGCGTCCACTGACAACGACCACACCAATGTCGGATGCCCCGGCCTCGCCAGAGCGAATCATGCGAACGACGTCGAGACCCGAACCGTCTGGCAGGGAGACATCGATCAGCGCGATCTCGGTGCGGGTGCGACGTAACGCGACGAGAGCGTCCGTGACGGTTTCGACGACGGTCACTGCGTGACCGTCTTGTCGCAGATTGTCGACCAGGAACTCCGAGATCATCTCGTCGTCCTCAACTACGAGCAGGCTTGCGCACATCTTCTAACTCCTTTGTATAGATCCACCGACTGCCAACGGCAGAGCGTCGGGGTTGTGGAGTGCCTCCCAACGAGGCCAGAACGGCACAGTAGGCACGTTGTCAGCGCTGCCGCAAGCGGCGTTTCGGCGAATGTGAGACGGACTGCCAGCATCGGTTTCCGCGTGTGGAGATCGACGCCCAACCCGTCCCCTGCTCTGATCGATCGGTCTTTCTACGACCATCAGACGCCGACCGGGAACCAGCCCGTTGGAGGCTGCCTGCCCACCAGCAAGCTCGAGTTGTACGACACCGCCGCGAGCCCATCGCAGGCGTCGAGGTGGCACGTTTGCTGCCACTTCGAGCACACGCAGTGTTCGCGACAGAAAGACAATGTCGATGTCGCAGCGCATGCCGAAGGTGTGGATGCAGCCAAGCGGATCGCGCAGCAAAAGACCCTCGCCGGGCTCGATCGAGGTGCGACCAATCAGTCCTCGCATAGCGCCGAGACTGAAACTGCCAGCCGTCTCGACGGTCGGGACGAGGACCGCGCCAGAGTCGTAGTCGCAGAGTTGAACCATGTCGGCACCGTTGCTCAACCACCGCCGCCACGGACGCGCAGGCGACGCAGAGATCACGGCGGGTTGCACACCAGTCGCCCGACAGTGCGCGCGCACTCGATTCGGCAACCACCGCTTCGCTACGCTCCAGTCGTGGACTGTGCAGACTTTCACTCGGGTGACGACATGACGCTGGCCTTCTTGGGCTGCACCTATGCGTTTGCTCGCGCCGACTTCGAGCAACGCGTGTTGCGAGCCGCAGTCGAACTCGAGTTGGCGACTCGTCCGCTCTCACGCTCAGCGCAGGCCGATCTCGTAGCGGCAGCAATCGACGGCGAGTTGACTGTGCCCCGTTCCCCGACTGGTGAACTCCTCGTCGATCTCTGCGGGCGCGACGGCGAAGACCCGATCTACTGGCTCCGGAAGCTCGTCTTCCGCTCCGCCTGGCTCGACCATCGCATCAAACACGGACTCGTCGAGATCGAATTCGATGAGTCCGTGGGCGCCTTCCGGATCGAGCCGGGGCGCTACCCTCTACCAGGAGCGGGCCATCCTTCGTTCGCCGCACTCACCGTTCCAGAGGATCGCGCATGACCGACGACACCCCACAGCACGAGCCCGACCTAACCGCCGAGATCGATGAGGTCAAGGAGATCGCCGCGGATCTACGAGCGGTCTTGCCAACGCGGATCGAGGCTGCAGTTGCTCGCGCACTCGATGCGCACGAAGGTACGGGCGTTGATCATCGTGTCGCCGAGTTGCACGCTCTGGCGATCGATACGGCGCAACGTACGCGCGCGCTGGCCGCGGACGTTCGCGCCGAGCGCGTCGGTCGCGTCGAAGATCTTGAAGTTGTTGTTGATGTACTGGTCGACGGGCTTGGTGCCGTGCGCGGCGACGTCGCACGACTCGAAGCGCGCTCGCAGCGCATCGAAAGAGAACTCGAGCGCATTACCTGGGCACTCGATCGGGTCGGCTCGCAGCTCGAGCGGATCGCCGACGCTGACGCGTCGACGCAACCGCCAAGCGTGTAGATAGTTCTGGCGCTCGCTCGCGCTCCGACGCTGCGCCGCCGCAAAAAAGGCCCGCAGCCGAGACGTCGTGGCGCTCAGAACGCGTGTGAGTCCGCTCGCCATCCATGTACTGTCGTGTGCCACTCGTGTCGAATGGTGCGCTCCCCGCTACAGAGCGCGTTGAACGAGGGCGACTGTGCGCGGCCGCTGGCGGTGCCCCGCACGCATGCTGCTCCTATGCGATCGCAACGCGGCCAGAGCACTGTCGAATACGTCGCGCTGGTCGGCTGTGTTGCCGCACTGCTTGCAATCGGTGCGACAACGCTTCCTGCCAGTGGCATCGTTGCCGCTGTCCAGTCCGTGTTCGATCGCTCGGAGCCACCGACAGCCAGCCCGGCCGCTCTGGCCTTTGTCGACGCGGCACTATCTGGTTCGGGCCCAACGATCAACGATGCGATCGAACGATTAGGCCAGGAGATCGGCCCAACCGAGGCTCGCGCCCTCGTTCTCTCGCACGCCTTGCGAGCGGCGACGCCACCTGCCGCCACGGGTCGCTTGCGCCCTCTCACCGACCCGGCCTGGGCGCTCGCCCGAGCAGAGTTCAACGGCGTCGGGCTAAGCGTCACCAGCGGGGTGTGGTCGCACGAGGCACCCCGCGCGACCCGGACTCTACGGCTCGTCTCCGCGGACGATGAGCGGCGCTGGCTTGCCTCGCAGTCAGCCACAGGAACCAGCAAAGCCATCGAACTCGGCACGTCTGGCGTTGTCAGTCTGATTAGCTCGATCAATCCTGCGACGGCCGCGGCTGCGATCGTGATTGGTGCTGGAGCCGCCGCCGCCGAGACCGTAACGCGCGGCACGCCGGCAGGGAGCCGCGAAGGCGACTTCATCGTCTGTCGCTTTGTCTGGCGCACAAACCAAGCAACCGCGACGTGGGTCGATCACCACCCACTCGAGGCGACCCGTCTACGGCTCGGCACACCGATCGCCGCAGTCGACATCGCTATCGTTCGTGCCGGACACCTGATTGAGCACGAGCTGGTCTGGAGCCATGCAGTCTCCTGCTGACCCACGCCGCGGCCAGGCGAGCGTGGAATGGCTGACGATCCTGCTGGTCGTTGCCGCGCTCCTGACGGCGACTACCTCAACCGTCGTCCACACCAATCTCGTCCAGACGATCACCGATCGACTCGGTACGACTGCAACACCACCGCCAGCAGCCACGCTCGCGCTCGACCAAGCACTGTCTGGTCGGGCGGGGGCAATTTCTCTGGGTGGCGCACGCGCCTGGCTCGCTGAGTCGATCGGCACAGACGCAGCGGATCAGCAGCTGCGTACCGCGATCGTCACGCTGCTTCCCGTGCGCCACCCGTCGTGGTTGGCCGATCTCACGATCCGATCTCTGCCGAGCCGCTCTGGCACGCGCCGCATCGTTGCACGCGGCGCCGGCGAGATCTCGCTGCGGGTCATTACGGCGAGCGATGAGGCGCTCTACGCCGCCGGTCAAACGACTGGGACAGATCGCACCGTCGCTGCTGCAACCGCATTGGGCTGGGGCGGAGCCGGTATCGTGGCGCGCCGCATCGCACGACCACTCGGTCTGGCGCTCAGCGCCATCCACCTGCTGGCTGGCCTGTCCGCTGGTGCTGATCCCCAGCCACCAGCAACGCGCGCAGACGACATCGTCCTCTGCCGCCCCGTCGTCCTCCTGACGGCTAACCACATCACGTACTCGCCGCTACCACGCAGCCAGGCCTGGCGCATCGGCGTGCTGCGCAACGATCAACTGATCCTCGACACGATTTCTTCGACCGACAGCCCGTGCGTCGACTCGGCCGGCCACGAACGGCCAGCCGAGCCGAGCCGAGACTAGGGCTGCGTGATCGAGGAGATTGCCTTCTCCATCGATTTCGAGATCTGACCACCGATCCCGGCCCCGCCACCCTTGACCTGCACGGAGACAGCCAGGAGCAGCGCGCCCACGGCGAGCACGAGGCCGAGATACTCAACCGTGCCCTGCCCGCGCCGATCCGTCAGCCGATGCATAAACCGCACCATCGTCGTCCACAGTGTTTCCATCAGGCACCTCGCGAGGTTCTGCGCGACCACCGATCGCGCAGACTGACCATGCGTGATCTCACCTAACGCCGAGCGGACACACTCGCAAGGTCGTGAGTCACTTCAACCCCCACTCCGCGAGCATCCTTACTGAGCTGTTGCAGAGATACTCTCGGACCGCGCGCGAATGCACGGGAGTTCGACCACAAAACGGGCACCACCATGCGGCGAATCCCCAACCGCCACGCTGCCACCCATTGCCGACGACAGCTCGCGAGCAATTGCAAGACCCAACCCAGTCCCCGTGCCGTCCTCCGTGTAGAACGCCCGGAAAATGGTGGCGCGCTTCTCGAGCGGAATGCCCGGCCCAGAGTCGTCAACGGTAATCCACACACGGCCAGCATCGGCGAGCGCCGCGACGGTAATCGTGCCGCCATCTGGCGTCCAACGAACCGCATTGCGGACGAGGTTCGACACGATCTGCAAGATCCGATCGCCATCGCCAATCACGACGGGCAAGACACCAGACTGCAGCCCGATGGCGATTTCCCGCTCGCGCGCCTCGGAACCCTGGCCCGTCACAACCTGCTCAAGCAACACGTTGAGATCGACCTCGTCGGCCTCAAGTCCAAAACGCTTCGCCTGCAACCGCGCGAGGTACAGCAAATCTCCAACGAGACGATTGAGACGCAACGACTCGGCCGTGATCGCCTCGTACGCCGTCTGCCGCGAAACCTCATCATCGAAAATGCCATCGGCCAAGGCATCGACCTGGCCTCGAATCGCCGTCAATGGCGTGCGTAATTCGTGCGAGACGCGCATCAGGAAGAGGCGTTCAGTATCGCGAGCCTCAGTCAGCCTCACGGTCATGTCGAAGAACGCGCGATTGACCATTCCAATCTCATCGGCCCGCGACGTATCGAGCGGCACATCATCGTCGCCGCGCGCCACCGCTCGCGCCGCCGCCGCCAGACGTCGCAACGGCCGGACGAGGCGAAGACCAAGCACGAGCGCGAGAATGATCGCCACCGCCGAGCCAACAGCAAACGCTGGAATCAGCGCGCGCCGCAGCGTCCCCGCAGGCGAGGAAACCTGGACGGCTGGGCGCGCCACAACCAACAGGCCCGAGCTGGCACCAAGAAAATCGCTCTGCTCGGTGGGAAACAACCCGCGGGCCACCACGACATCGCCACGGAGTGTTGCGGGCACGTACTGGGCCGGGATCACAACTGCTTGCCCGTCACTGAGCCGCTTTTCAATCTTGGTGGACAGTGGTTGGTCCCATTGCAGTTTTTTCAAATCAAGCCCCTCGGCGTTGACCGTGGCGCTCCTCATCGTTGCGATGAAATACAACGAGCTGCCGTAGGCGGCCTCGAGGTGCACGCTTTGGAGCACATCATTTTTCTTGCCGATAAACAAACCACCAACCAGCGGCGCGTACTCGCGCGACAGGCCCGTCGTCAAGCGCTTCAAATCGCGTTCCTGCTGCGTGCGTGCCTCATACCGCTGAGACTCCGAAAACTGATTGACCGACCGCACCGTCATCACAGCAGTGACGACCAACGCCGCAAGCACAGGCACGATCCCGATGATCAGCAGCCGCGCGCGCAGGCTACGGAGCAGCAACATCGTCGCCGACCTTGTACCCCACGCCCCACACCGTCACGACCGGACAATCGTCACCAAGTTTGCGGCGCAACTGACGGACGTGAACATCCACCGTGCGCGTGTCGCCCGCAAATGTATATCCCCATACGCGCTCGAGCAGCTGATCGCGCGTCAGCACATGGCCGCGCTCCTCCAGCAAGGTCCAGAGCAGATCGAACTCCTTGGGTGCAAGCTGAACAACCTCACCATTGAGCAAGACCTCGTGACGACCGCGATCGATCGAGACGCCGCCGTGCGACAACACCCCACTAATCGGTTGCGCCGTCGTCGGTGCGCGCCGCAAGATCGCCTTGACGCGCGCCACCAACTCGCGCACGTTGAACGGCTTCGTCAGATAATCGTCTGCACCAACCTCGAGACCAACAATCTTGTCGATATCATCGTCGCGCGCCGTCACCATGATGATCGGCACCTGCGAGGTAGCGCGAATCCGCCGACACACCTCGAGACCATCGATATCGGGCAGATTGAGGTCCAGGACAATCAGGTTTGGCGGCGTCGCCTCCATCAGACGCAACGCATCGGTACCCGTCAGCGCGTGATCAACGTCGAAGCCCGCCTTCTCGAGGTACGTCTTGACCGGCGTCGCAATGTTGATCTCGTCTTCAACAATCAGAATGCGCTCGGCCATCGTCCCTCGCTACTTCAACCGTAAATTGGTCGGTCTGTCCTTCGCAACGTAGGTGACATCGACACCACCATCCGCCCGATACGTGCCCGCGCCTCGCAACCCAACCTGACCGCAGCCGCTGATCCACACGTTGGTCAACGCGGTGGCGCGACGAATCATCAGCGTGAACACGCCTGGCCGATGCAAACTCACCGTGATCGGCGTCAGCACACGCAACTCGACGGGTGCCTTGCCCTTGACGATCTTGATGCAGGTCTGTAACGGCTGTCCGTCGACACACTTGATGCTCTCCGCCAGCTCGAGAGGCCCACTCAACTTCGACCCCACGCTGATCGATTCGACCACCACCATCGAGTCAAAGCGCGCGACACCGCGATAGGAGAACTCGCCGCTCGCAGTCTCCATCTCGAACGACTTGGCCGCGGCCACGGGAACAGCCACGAGCAGGATCACCAGAGCGAGAGCTATGCGAAGCACACGCGCATTATGCTCTCCGAACGACAGCAAGGTGTGATGGTTGCGTTAGGACGCGTCATAGCGGTGAAAACCAACGCCGGTTTTGCGTCCCAACTTGCCCTCCTCGAGCATCTGCAAAAGCAGTGGATGAGGAGCGCAATGGTCGTCGCCCAGCCCCTCCGCGATTGCCAGCGAGGCGTGGACCTGGACATCAACGCCAATCAGATCGATCAATGCGAGCGGCCCCATTGGCCAGCCTGCTCCCGCCTGCAGGGCGCGATCGATGTCGGCCGGGTCAGCGCCCGTCTCGGCGTACGTGCGCACCGCGTCGTTGAGCATCGGCACAAGAATGCGATTGACAATGAATCCCGGGGTATCAGGGCACGGAACCGCTTCTTTGCCGAGTCCTTCAGCAAACTCGATCGCAGCCGCATACACGGCAGGATCCACATGCTGGGTATGGACAATCTCGACGAGCGGCATCACCGGTGCGGGGTTAAAGAAGTGCAGGCCGACGACGCGCTCGGCACGACCGCTCGCCTCGGCGATACCCGTCACGCTGATTGCCGATGTGTTTGTTGCGAGAATCGCGTCCGGCTTCGTCGCCACCGCCAGATCACGAAACAGGTCGTGCTTGACCTGTGGTATCTCAGCAATCGCCTCGATGATCAGATCAGCGACGGCGAAACCGTCGACACTGGCAGTCGTGGAGAGGCGCGCAAGCGCAGCGGCGCAATCCTCGGCCGTCATCGTGCCCTTGGCAACGCCGCGCTGGAGACCCTTTTCGACTCGGTTGCCAAGATTGTCACGGGCAGCCTCGACCCCATCCAGACCAATCACGGTGTGACCCGCGGCGAGACAAACCTGCACGATCCCGGCGCCCATGGTGCCAAGCCCAACTACCCCAACAATCTGCGTCATATCGCCTCCGTGAATAACTTAACCTGTGCATCCTGACGCACCACCGGAACCTGCGCCAGCAGCGCTACGTGCGTGTCTTCACCGATGTGGAACCAGATGTACGTGCGATTCCCCGTATACTCCAAGCGCAATGGGAGGCCTTTCCGACCGAGCGCCACTGCCTGCGCAACGACCCAACTCTGCGGGCGATGTTGTCGTGACCGTTGCCGCAAGTGGAGTTCGGGACGCCAAGGGCAAGCAGATCCAGCAGGCTTCCTCCGCTCCTGGCGAGGCCAAGAAGGCCGCGAACGAGCTGCGTAAGGAACGCGCCGGGCTCGCTCGCCGCTATCAAGAGTTGCGTGGGGATCTCGGCGGACTGCTGATCGAGATGGCTCGTCGCGACCAGTTCAACTTCCATCTCTTGCGCCTGCGTGCCGCTGAGGCCGTCACCGTTGAGCAGCGTGCGCAGGAGATTGATGGCGCCCTCACGCTGCATGCGGCGAGTGGGCGGACCGCGCTGCCGCCGGGGACCGTTGCAATGTCGTCGAAAAAGTGTGCGAGTTGCACCGGAGCAATTCCCCTCGACGGAAACTTTTGCGCCTACTGCGGGACGCCCACTCAGTGAGCAGCGACGACCAGCCCACGATCGACGATCCACTCTCGGGCGGTCCACAGTTCGAAGCGCCACTGCCGGCTGCCGATGTGGCCCGCTGCCCGGCCTGCCTCTCGCCGATGCGATCGGACCAGCGCTACTGCCTCGAATGTGGCGAGCGCCTCGCGGTTGATGAAATTCCACCGCCGCCGGGTGGAGGCTCCGCGTTCGCCAACCGCAACACGTCGATTTTGGCGATCATTGCGGTGGTCTTGATTATCGCGGGTGTTGGCCTTGCCTGGGTCGCCTTGCGCGCCACGAACGATGGCGACGATCCTCTCACTACATCGGCGACGACGGCTACAGGAACCACCGATACGGGTATCACCGACACCGGCATCACCGACACCGGGATCACCGACACCGGCATCACCGACACCGGGATCACCGACACCGGGATCACCGACACCGGGATCACGGATACAGGCATTACCGACACGGGCATCACCGACACCGGCATGACGGACACCGGCGGCACAGCGAGTGGCTGGCCTGCCGACCAGAGTGGCTACGCGGTGATCCTCGCTTCGAAGGACGCTGCCAGCTTTACCGAGGCCGATGCCCAAGCAATCGCGGATCAGGCAGCTGCCGCTGGTGTGCCGATGGTCGGCGTGCTTGACTCCTCATTGTTCCCATCGCTCAACCCAGGTTACTGGGCTGTGTTCTCGGGGCCGTACACCACGAAGGACGAGGCGGCTTTGGCAGCCACGACCATTCAGGGTCAGGGCTACCCCGACGCGTACGCGCGCGAAGTTCAGCCGTAGCGCCACTGTCACTGCCTGTTGACTCGGCGGTTTCGCACCCGCCAAACAACAGCGGTTGTGCGTTTTATCACAATCCCTTGTGCGGAGAACGTATCACCGGTATAGTGTCTCTCTAGCGCCTAGCAGGTCTACCTGCGGAGCGCACCGCTTCTCCCCACCTCGCACTTGGCACGTGGTGCGATTGGCCACGTACGTTCGAAGAAAGAGTTCCTATGTATCGCTTCAGCCGACAGATCTACGTCGAAATCAAGGACGCCATCGACCCCTCCCCCGACACCGTGTCGGTCGTTGAGGCTCGGCGCCGCATCCTCGTCGCCTGCGAGAGCACCATTGAGCGCCTCGCCCGCGACTCCCGCTACTTCCCGAAGCCGGCCCGCAGCCTCTTCCAGGAGGTGCGCTACTACTTCCCGATCACGGAGCAGGCTCGCGTCTACTACACGATCGAGCGCTACATCGGTCTCGCGCAAGACTTCATTCGCGACGAGATCGAGCGCCACGGCGAAGGCGTCATTGCCCCGTGCCGCGCAACCACCCGCAAGGGCAAGCCGTGTCAGCGCACGCCGCTGCCAAGCCGCGAGTACTGCCCGTCGCACTCGCATCTCGAAGAGCACGCGCTCAGCGCTTAGCCCTTCAAGCACAACGTGGATCGAGCGAAAGGCTCGGAGACCCCAGCGGTCTCCGAGCCTTTCGTCGTTTCTAGTCCTGATTCCTAGGCCTCTTCGTCGAGTCGTAGGTGCAACTGTTCGCCTTCGATGAGTCGCGAGACCGTCACGCCGAGTAGGCGCACGGGCGGCTCGCGATCACGCAGTGCCCGCTCCAGCGCAACCTCAGCAAGGCGCGTAATCTCGATTGGATCAGCCGTTGGCGCACTCGCCGAGCGAGCTCGCGTCAAGATCCGAAAATCGGGATACCGCAGCTTGATCGTGACCGTCTGCGCAACCCGCCCCTCCTCGACCAAGCGCTTGGTGACAGAAGCGGCCATGCGAGCAGCGTGCTCGGACAGGATCGCCGGATCCGTGATGTCGTGGTCGAACGTCTCCTCGTGCCCAATCGAGACCGAAGGGCCCGTCTCGGCCAGCACCGGGCGTAGATCAATCCCACGCGCGCGCTCCCGCAACTCCAACCCGACAGCGCCCGGCAACACCAGTCGCAGATCCGCATCGTCCAGGTCGGCCAGATTACCAATCGTCTTCAGCCCCGCAGTTCGCATCCGTTTGTCGGCCTTCGGCCCAATTCCTGGCAGCGCCCGCAGCGGCAAGGGTGCAAGGAATTCCTCCTCTTTGCCTGCTGGCACGATCACGAGTCCTTTGGGCTTATCCGCATCCGAGGCAACCTTCGCAATCGTCCTCCCCGCGCCACAGCCGAACGAGGCGTGCAACCCCGTCTCGCACTCGATGCGCCCCTGGAGCTCCGCGAGGAATGCGCGAGCCTCCCCCGCTGTCGAGGCAACGGGCGATAAATCGAGGTACCCCTCATCGATTCCGACCTGCTCCACGACGGGCACGACAGCACGCACGAGCGACCAGACAGCGTCGGAATGCCGCCGATAGCGTGAGTGATCGGGCTTCACAAAAACCGCGTTTGGACAGCGACGCACCGCCTCCGCCGCACTCATTGCCGAGCGAATCCCAAAGGCACGCGCCTCGTACGAGGCCGTCGCCACCACACCACGCCCCTGAGGATCCCCACCGACCACCACCGGGAGCCCTGCCAAGGTGGGATTTTCGAGCACCTCAACCGCCGCAAAAAAAGCATCCAGATCCAAATGAGCAACAACAAGAGGCACAAATCCGAGGCTACCAAGCGGTTCCCACGCCGTAGCAGGACACGTACTGCATCGCGCCCGTTGTCAGAACTGCGTATGCTGCTCCAATATGGACTGGTGCGGCAACCAAGCTCGACAGACAGGTGCGGCCCGATGAGTCATGACGCGGACAAGCTGATCCGCCAACTCTCGCTCGTGGCCTACATCATGGCCGAGAAGCGGCCGATCACTGCACGAGACGCCAAGAACGCTGTCGAAGGCTACTACGACATGTCCGACGAGGCCTTCGCCCGCCGCTTCTATGCCGACCGCGCCGAGCTGCTCGCGCTGGGCGTGCCGATCAAGTCGAATCGCGACGAGTTCACCGGCGAAGAGCTGTACACGCTGACGCGCGAGAATTACTTCCTCCCCCCGCTTCACCTCAGCGACCAAGAGCTCTCCGCCCTGCAGACGAGCCTGTTCCTGCTCGATGGTCAGTTCGCGTACGCCGCACCGTTGCGCCTGGCACTGCAAAACCTCGCACTCGGCCGCCCTGGCGTGCTCGACCGCTCTCCCTCGGACGGCGTCACACTCGACCTCCGAGGTGGTGGCCACACGCCGGAGATCGCCGCGCGGCTCGCCAAGCTCGAAGGCGCGATCTCGAAGCAGAAGACCATCGTCTTCTCGTACTTCGCAATCAGCCGTGGTGAAGAGCGGACCCGCACCGTCGACCCGTACGGTCTCTACTACTCCGAGTCGCACTGGTACCTCGTCGGCCACGACCACGACCGCGAAAAGATCCGCAACTTCCGCGTCTCGCGTATCCGTGGCGACATGCGCTTCCACACCCGCAAGGAGCGCGACTTCCGCCGCCCCGGCGACTTCGATCCCGCAACCTACCGCGATCGCGCCCCCTGGGGCTACGACGCACCGGTTGGCGAGGCCATTCTCTACGTCGCGCCGAGCGCCGCATGGTTGGTCGATCGTCTTTACAACAAGCACGGCGACGTAACGACCCACGAAGACCGTTCCGCCACCTTTGAGACGCCGTATAGCGATGTCAATCGCCTCGCCGAGTGGATCCTTGGTCTTGGCGGTCAGGTCTTGCCGCTCGGCCCGCGCGATGTCATCGATGCCGTCACCGATGCACTCGAGCGCGTCCGCGATGCACACGCTGGCGATCCGCCGTCGATCCGCTCGCCCAAGAAGATCGTGACCGAGCCGGACGCACCTACGGCACGTCCCTCGAACCCCGTCGCCCCCGAGCGCTTCGCAGTGCTCCAAGCGCTACTGGCCGATCTGCTCGAGACGTGCGGTACGGAGCAGAGCGGCAGCATCGCGGCCTCCGTATTGCAGGCGCGCTACGCGATCAACGACGAAGAGATGGTTGAGCAAATCAATCTGCTCAACCTCGTCAACTTCGGTGGCGGCTGCTACGCCGTCTACGCCGAGCTTGACGAAGAGGACATGATCAACGTTCAGAAGGAGCTGTACGGCGAAGACTTCCGCCGCCCGGCCCGTCTCTCGCCACTCGAAGCGAAGGCGATCCTGATGGCACTCGACCTCGTTGGACCGCAGATCGCCGCTGGCACCAACTCGACGCTCGCCGCTGTACGCGAGAAGATCGAAGTCGCCTGTGGCGGCGGCGTGCCGGGTGGGCAGCCCTCCACAACGGCCGACGTCGGTGCACCCGAGGATGTCATCTCCCAGATCTCGTGGGCCATTGAGCGCAACCGTCTCGTCCGCATCAACTATCTGACCCGCACGACCAATCAGGTTGAAGAGCGCGTAATCGAGCCGTACCTGTTGCGCGGCGTCAACTCGGATTGGTACATCGAGGCGTACGACTGCACCGCCGAGGGCGAGCGCACCTTCCGCATCGATCGCATCGAAAGCGTCGAGCGCTTAAAGGACACCTTCACACCGCGCGATGGTCTCTCGAACCGCGCCGAGGGTCGTAGCGTCGGCGGCACCAAGGGTTCCGTCAGCGTCTGGTTCTCCCCCGCGGTCGCCCTGCGCGAGTCCGAGAAGCGTTCGGACGCGTCGCACCTCACCGACGGTGCAATCCTCGCGACGATCACCTACGACTCCGAGCGCTGGCTCGAAGACGAGGTCATCAAGTACCGGGGCGAAGCTGTTCTGATCGAGCCTGCTGCTCTCCGCGCCCGCGTGGCGCGCCGCGCGACGCAGATCCTCAAGGAGGTCAGAGGTGCCAAGCGCCTGGCTTCCAAGAGCCGTCGGTAGCCCGCCGCGCGAGACGGGTGGAAACCCTCACACTACTCGAGTAGGAATTCCGTGTTTCTGATTCGCCCGTTGACTTCTTTCAGAAGCGCCTGACCTTCTCCAACGTGATCGCGCTCCTCGCACTGTTTATCGCTCTCGGCGGCACGTCCTACGCCGTGACCGCGCTGCCAAAGAACAGCGTCGGCACGCAGCAACTCAAGAAGAATGCTGTCACCGGCGTCAAGGTCAAGAATGGCTCGCTGTCGAGTGCTGACTTCGTGGCGGGGACGCTGCTCAAGGGCGATACCGGGGCGACGGGTGCGACGGGTGCGACGGGTGCGACGGGTGCGGCGGGAGCGCAGGGCGAGACGGGTGCGGCGGGAGCGCAGTACTCATCCGTGGCCGGCGATTCGCAGACCAACCCCATCGAATCCAACGCCGTCTCGATTGCCTCCGGAACCGTCTGCCTGGACCAGGCGGGGAAGTTCGCGATGTTCGCCCGCTTCGACACCACCCTGATAGCCAACATGTGCACGAACAGCGTTCCCCTGCTCTTCCTCTCGGTCGATGGCACCGTGCTCGCCAAGAGCGCCCGCGAATTCTTGGACAGCGGAATGACGGTGGACGGGTTCGTCCTATTCGGCAAGATGAACGTGGCGCAGTTGGCCGGCAACCACACGGCTCGCGTGATGGCCGGCTGCTCCAACGGCTCAGCTCCCCTCACGACGCCGGTGCACTATAACGTCGCGTCCCTCACGATCACCGCCCAGTGAGCGCCCGCCGGGCGGCCGGCGTCAGGATCGGATCCTCCCCCACCGCGAACGGCTGCGCCAGCTCGCGGTACTGCTCGGGCCCGGTGCCGAGCGCGAGCAACGCGTTGCGCTTGAGGTAGCGCCCGTCGAGGTCGGGGACGTAGAGGCGTCGATAGTGCTCGAGCAGGTCCTCCTCGGAGGCCTCGAGCCACGCATCGAGACGCACCCAGCCGTCGGCGGAGGGCGTGCGGTCGGCGCGACGCTCGATCGGACCCTGGTTGTACGGGCACACGTCCTGGCAGATGTCGCAGCCGTAGACCTGGTCCCCCATGCCCTCGGCGATCTCCTCCGGCACCTCGCGGCGGCTCTGCGTCCAGTACGAGATGCACTGCTCGGCATTGAGGACGTACTCCTCGTCGAGCGCGCCCGTCGGGCAGGCGTCGATGCAGAGCGTGCAGGAGCCGCAGCCCTGCCGCACCGGTGCGGGCGGCTCGTAGTCGATGGGCGCGTCAGTGATCAGCGTGCCGATCGAGATGAACGAGCCAAGCCCGGGCGCGATCGCCATCGTGTTCTTGCCGCCGAAGGTCAGCCCTGCGCGGCGAGCACCCTCGCGATCGACGTGGTGGTTTGCGTCGACGTGCACGACGCTACAGAACCCCTCCGCCGTGAGGGCGTTACGTACGCGCCCCAGGGCGTCACGCAGCGTCGTATAGGGATCCGCCCACGCGTAGCGCGGCAGCCGCCCGACGGGCCCCTCCGGCCGCGGCGTGCCCGGCTCCCAGATCGGTAGCACGGCGCTGATCACCGTCTGCGCGTTGCGCACCGCCTGCTCCGGATGGCAGGACACCTCGGGGCGGGCCGCGGTGAAGCGCATGTCGGCCCAAAACCCTCGCTCGACCCGATCCTTGAGTGCCGCCTCAACCTCGGTGTACGCCGACGCGGGCGCAGCACCCAACACGATTCCGTCCTCCCGCACGAGCGCTGCCAGGTCGTCCATTGTCGGCATTCCCATACGGGGAGCGTACCCCGCCGGTCGTGGCGACAGTCTGGGCCCGGGCCCAGAATGTCGCGTTGTCGCCAAAGTAGTGTTCTCCGCATGCCCGCTAAAGAAGACGAAGTTGAGATCTGGACCGATGGCGCCTGCTCCGGCAATCCCGGCCCCGGTGGCTGGGCGGCAATCTTGCGCTGGCGAGACCACGAGCACGAGATTGCAGGCGCCGACGAGCACACCACCAACAACCGGATGGAGCTGATGGGCGTCCTCAAAGGCCTCGAGACGCTGACCCGACCCACCAAAGTCGTCGTCGTGACGGACTCGGCCTACGTCGAAAAGGCGTTCACCCAAGGCTGGCTCAAGAACTGGCAACGAAACGGCTGGAAAACCGCCGCCAAGAAGCCCGTCGAAAACCAGGACCTCTGGCAGCTCCTACTCGACGCCTCCGCGGCCCACGACGTACGCTTCGAACGCGTCAAAGGTCACGCTGGCATCGAGTTCAACGAGCGAGCCGACGTGCTTGCCGTCGCTGCGCGCGACAGCATGCTGGGTACCTGACCGCTTTTTTTTCAGGCTGGGGTATGATCCCCCGGCTAACCCGATAGGGAGTTTTTCACCCCGTGGCACAACAGCAGACCCGACGTAAGCGAACAGCACTTCCGCTCAAGAAGCGCAAGCGCGTCCAGATCACGGACGACCAAATCCGCTACACCAACGTCGAAGGCCTCAAGCGCTTCCTATCGGACCGCGGCAAGATCCGTTCGCGCCGTATGACGGGTCTTTCCCGTCGGCAGCAGACACTCGCAGCGCGCGAGATCAAGCGCGCCCGCGAGATGGGTCTGCTCCCCTTCGTGATGCCCAAGATGGAGCGCGCCCGTGGTGGTCGCTCCGATCGTGGTCGTGGCGAGGATCGCGACGAGCAGACGATGGCATCCGCAGAGGCCTCCCAGGCCACTGAAGCACCGCGCTACGAGGAAGTCGTGGAGATCGTCGAAATCGACGAAATCCCCGCTGCCGTTCTCGACGACGAGGTCTAAACCGCCGGCGCGGTCAGTGGTTCGACCTGTCAGCGCTCGCCTGCGCCTAGAGACACGCGCACGGAAAACGCATTCAGCCACACACCAGACCGCGCCCTGGCCATCACCTACCCGCGCGCCACCAGAACGTCGCCACGAACAAGCGGAGGGCCCGCCGAAGCGGGCCCTCCGGCCGTACACCGTTCGTGGCTCCGAACTACTTTCGGAAACCGACGGGCGGACGTGGAGTTGCCCCGGTTTGGTGGACATCTCACTTGGGCGCGATGATGCGCTCGGAGAGGAGTCAACAATGCCGAAGGCGATGCCGGAGGAGTTCCGTCGTAGGGCGGTTGGGCTGACGCGTCAGGAGGGCGCGACCGTCCCGCAGATCGCGAAGGATCTGGGGATCTCGGATTCGTGTCTCAGGCGCTGGATCCAGCAGGCCGAGGTCGAGGAGGGCACGCGCGAGGGCCTGACCAGCAGTGAGCGTAAGGAGCTGGTCGAGTTGCGTCGGCGTAATCGCGTTTTGGAGATGGAGGTCGAGATCCTGAAGCGGGCGAGTGCGTTCTTCGCCAAGGAGAATGTCCTCCCAAAATAGGCTTCCGGTTGGTCCAGGACCTAGCCGCCGCGGGGTTTCCCGTGGCGGTGGCCTGCCGGACACTCGGTGTCTCGAGATCGGGCTACTACGCGTGGGTTGAGCGACCCGAATCGGCAAGAGCCGTTTCTGATCGGGACTTGCTGCGTCACGTCAAGGAGATCCACGCCCTCTCGCGTGGCACGTACGGCGCGCCGCGCGTAACGGCCGAGCTGCGCCTCGGCCGCGGTATTCGGGTGAGTCGCAAGCGGATCGCCCGGTTGATGCGCGAAGAACGCCTCGAGGGCTCGTATCGGCGCCGTTTTCGCCGGTCGAAGGCGTCGACGGCGACGCACGATGATCACGTCAAACGCGTCTTCCGAGTCGACCAGCCTGATCGGCTCTGGGTGACCGATATCACCCAGCACCCAACGCGGGAGGGCTGGGTCTACGCGGCCGTCGTGATCGATGTCTACTCGCGCAGAGTCGTCGGCCTCTCGATCGCCGACCATCTCAAGACCGAGCTCGTCATCGACGCGCTCGAGGTCGCACGCTGGCGCCGCCGACCCGAGCCCGGCCAGACAATCCTGCACTCCGACAGGGGCGCCCAATATACGTCCTGGGCGTTTAGACACCGGCTCCGCCAAGCAGGACCGCTCGGCAGCATGGGCCGCGTCGGCTCCGCCTACGACAACGCGCTCTGCGAGAGCTTCTTCGCCACGCTCCAACGCGAGCTCCTCGACACGCGATCCTGGACCACACGCGAACAGCTCGGCCAAGCGATCTTCGAATACATCGAAGCCTGGTACAACCCGCACCACCGCCACTCACGCCTCGACTATCAGAGCCCCGTCAGCTACGAACAGACTGGACCAGCCGAAGCCGTGCCGGCATGATCAAACCACCAACAACCCGTGTCCACGAAAACGGGGCAACTCCAGGAGCTATTCAACACGTGAACCAGAAAGTGGGGTCAAGTCACACGCTAGGCCTTGCCAAGCTGGATATCGATCGCATCGTCGTTGGACAGGCGATCACTGCCCGTGTCGGCGGAGTCGACGTCAGTGGCGAAATCGTGCAGCATCCTACCTACGAGAAAGAGCGCCGCAAAGCCAAACTCGGCTAGGTCGTACGCACGTGTGTCGCGGTACGACTAGAAGCCGAGTGCGAACTTAGCGTCTTCGCTCATGCGCTCGGGCGTCCACGGCGGCGACCAGACCAGTTCGGCCTCGACCTCGTTGACACCAGGCACCTCGCGAATCGCACGATCAATCTCGGACGCGATGTGAGGACCAGCAGGGCACCCCATCGACGTCAGCGAGTAGGTCGCGTGAACATTCTTGGCCTCATCAATCTCGACCTCGTAAACGAGACCGATGTCGACGATACCCATCATCAGCTCGGGGTCCTCAACTTGGTTGAGTGCGTCGAGCACAATTTGCTTCGTGACTTCGCTCATGCCTACATCCTTCGCGTGAACTCATAGGGTAGCCGACGCGCCCGTCACGAGCCGAGGCGATCGGGCAATTGTCGATCGGGCCAGATATCGAGGAAAGCCGCACGCTCATCGCCCGTCGCGGAGGCAAGCTTGATTGCAGCGAGCGCTGCACGGTCCGAGCCGACCATGTCTGCGGCTCGCTGCTCTGCCCAGGCGAGTTGCGTATCGGCCGTAACTATCGCGTCGACCAAGCCAACGGCGAGCGCTTCGTCTGCACCGACCCGAGCGCGGGTCGCTAGGTACTCGAGCGTCTTCGGGCGTCCCACCAACAATTCGAGACGCACCAGCCCACCAAAGCCAGGCATCAGACCAAAGCCCGCGTGGACGAACCGCAGCTCGGCATCGGGCGCAGCAATTCGCCAGTCAGCCGCGAGTGCCAGCTCGGCGCCACCACCCACCGCGTGTCCAGGCAGACAGGCGACAACGAGCAGGGGCAGCTCTTCGAGCAGGTCACAGAGCTCGGTGCCGCGATCGGTCAGGGTCTCCCCCGTCTCGTCCAACGCTTCCCACTCGCGAATCGCGGCGCCGGAACAGAACACACCGTCCGCCCCCGTCAGCATCAACAGGCGCACCGACTCGGTCGCGGCAGCCTCGAGCGCGAAGCGCGTAATCAACGCTGTCGCCTCTGGGCCCAACGCATTGCGCGTCGTCGCATCGTCGATGGTGATGACCGCAAGCGCATCACGAATCTCAAAACGGACTGGAACTGTCATGCCGGCAGAGTACCGGGAAGCCTCGACCTAGCTGACAGGAGGCAGTTCGGCATCCAACTGCCGAATTGCTTCTGCAGCGCGGGCACGATAGTCCGCCACCAGCTCGGCGTAGTCTTCGTCGCCAATGTGGTGCGTGGCGTGGTCGACTTCGAGTTCCTTGAGTGCGGCGAGTGCGAGATCGCGCTCTTCGCGGAGCGCGAGTCGACGGCGCTGACTCTCCGTAAACGGATCGAGCTGGTCGCCGGCCGAGGCGGGACGCGCGAGTGGCCAGGCCACACCAACTACGGCTGCGAGCGCAATCAGACCAAGGACGAGAGCGGCAATCATCACGCCTCTCCTGGCAGTGGCTCTTCGGCGTAGCGACGTAAGATTCGACGCGCCTCGCGCTGATCGGGCCAGACGCAGAGCAGCACGCCACCGACGAAGAAGAAGCCGGCGATCCAAAGCAGGGCGACCACTGGCTTGTAGAACGCCTTAATCTTGACCGCGCCATCGCCACGAATGCCGTCAAGAATGATGAAGAGGTCGCCGCCCGTCAGTGTCGTGCGAATCGCCACCTCGTTCGACGTCGTCTGCTCGCGCAGATAGGAGCGCTTGGCGGGCTTGAGCGTGCCGAGGTTACTCCCATCGCTCGTCACGTCGAGGACCGCTGCGCGCGCGACAAAGTTTGGCCCGCGCGTCCTCTCGACGCCCTCGAAGGTCAGGACATTGCTGCCGACCTTGAGCGAATCGCCCGGCTTGAGTAGACCCTCGGCTTGCGTCTCGTACGCACTTGAACCGACCGCGCCGATCACGAACAGGATCACGCCAAGATGGACGATGTAGCCGCCATACCGCCGCCGATTACGACCAATCAAGCGCGACAGGGCGAGCAGCCAATTCTCGCCATGGATGCTGCGACGCGCTGCGGCACCTCGTACAAACTCGCTGAGGACCGTGACGGTCACAAACGCACAGACGCTGCCGGCCGCGACCCCTGGCCACGAGGATCCCAGACCAAACCCGATCATCACGCCACCGGCCACCAGCCCCGCTGCGAGCGGGTAAAGGAACGACCGCTGCAACTGCTTGAGCGACGCGCGGCGCCACGCAATCAGCGGCCCAAGGCCCATCAGCAGCAGGAGTGGAAGGCCGAAAACAATCACGAAGAACTCGTAAAACGGTGTTGACACGGTCTCGCGCACCGAGCCAAAGGCCTCGGTCACCAGTGGGAAGATGACGCCCCACAGCACGGCGAAAGCGATCCCGACGAGCAGGAGGTTGTTGAACAGGAACGTGGCCTCTCGACTGACGAGCGACTCGATGCGCTGGTCGGCTTTCAAGAGCGGCAAGCGCCAGAGGATCAACACGAAGGATCCACCAATGATGGCGACGAACGCGACAACAAAGTACCAACCGATATTGGTCGAGACGAAGGCGTGGATCGACGAGAGGATGCCGCTGCGCGTTAGGAACGTACCGAAGATCGACAGTGCGAAGGCGCCGGAGATCAGACAGATGTTCCAAACCTTGAGCATGCCCTTGCGCTCCTGCACCATCACCGAGTGCAAGAAGGCGGTCGCCACGAGCCATGGCATCAACGCTGCGTTTTCGACCGGATCCCAGGCCCAGAAGCCGCCCCACCCAACCTCGGTGTAGGCCCAGTGCGAGCCGAGCAGCATGCCGATGCCAAGAAAGCCCCAGGCAGCCAGCGTCCAACGCCGCGAGGCGACGAGCCAGCGCGCGTCGGTGCGTCCAGCAATCATCGCGGCCATTGCGAGCGCAAACGGAATTGCGAGTCCCACGTACCCGAGATACAGCGCGGGCGGATGGATCGCCATGTACGGGTTCTGCAGCGACGGGTTGAGCCCGACTCCGTCAACTGGCGCGAGTTGGGTGACGAAAGGACTCGCCGGCACGACCAGCAGCACGAGGAAGAACGCGCCAATCAGCGCGAGGATCATGATCAGCCATGGCTGCAACTCGCCTAGTGCACGATGCGTCGCGCGGAGTGCGAGCAGACTGAAGCCCGCGAGGATCGTCACCCACAAGAGCAGCGAGCCCGCCTGCGAGCCCCACCAGGCGGTAAACATGTAGCCGATCGGCAGCGAGCGCGAGGTCGTGTCGGCGACGACAGTGAAAGAGAAGTCGTGCGTAAAGATCGCGTAGAGGAAGATCGCATCGGCAATCACCACGAGCGCGAAAATCGCCCACAGCGCGTTACGAGCACTGGTCATAAAACGCCGATCGCGCCCCAAGCCCGCGAATAATCCGGCAAATGCCGCGTATATCGCGAGCAGCAGCGCGAGGATTAGTGCACCTTGCCCGATCAGTGCCACGTCACGTACCCCTGACGATTCAGGACGAATCCGACGACGTCGATGGCGTCGCCTTGTCCTGATACTTCGACGGACATTTGGTCACGAGCGTGTCGGGGACGGCCGTAAAAACGCCGTTCTCATAGGTGCCATCGATCACGATCGCGCGCCCAACGCGGTACGCATCCGGAACAGCGCCGCGGTACTCGACGGGGATGGTCGCGGAGTGCACGTTGTCTTGCAGGGTGAAGCGCATACCGCGTGGATCAGCCGCATCGCCGGTGGTCTTCGTGACCTTGCCTTCGAGGCGGACCTTCTGCCCCTCATACCCTGTCGACGCTTGGGCAACGCCGAGCACAGGCATTGAGGAATCAGCAAACGCCGTGTAGACGGCGAAGGTGCCGAGCAGCGATGCGATAGCCATCGCAATCACGAGCCGGATGTGTCGAATGCCGGGCTTCGGACCGTCGGGAATTGCGGGCGTTACATCGCTCATGCGTTACTGATTCTATCGGAGGCCTGACGGTTTTGGCCCACCCTCGCACTACGTGTTTTGCCGAAAGGGCTATGCGGCGATTTGCGGT